>Ga0213838_1001572_pt1 | contig 11526 bp, 11 predicted proteins | sample SWPATP13_FD_160577 | JGI IMG/M metagenome (GOLD analysis project Ga0213838, IMG submission 160577) | Coastal seawater microbial communities from Marineland, Florida, United States - SWPA TP1 #3 | ecosystem: Environmental > Aquatic > Marine > Coastal | place: USA: Florida | collected 2016-08-06
GATTCGATACCAAAAAGTTTGTCGTGTCATTTGCCTTGCACGTTTACTCGGGAAAACAACGTCAGAAGTGTTCTCCCCCAATAACATCGGCCTTCCTTGTTCCATAAAGGTTTCAATCCAATCGACCGCGCTTTCTCCCATCGGGACTAAACGTTCTTTCCCACCTTTACCTATGACTCTGACTACGCCTTGTCGCAAGCTGATGTTCTCCATCGTCAAGCTCACTAGCTCGGTCACACGCAGACCTGTTGCGTACAATAGTTCTAACATTGCTTTATCACGCAGTTCAATCGGGTCGTTAGGGTCTGGGGCATCAAGCAAAGCGTCCACTTGTTCTTCGCTTAAATCTTTAGGCAAACGCTGAGGTAACTTAGGACTGACCAATAACGCACTTGGATCATCGGCTCGAACTTTCTCGCGATGCAGATACTGAAACAAACGGCGAATCGCTGACAACATACGAGCTCGTGATGTCTGCTTAAAATCTTGGTCGACCAACCAGCTCTGGTAATCTTGAAGCCCGGACAAACTGATAAAGTCTAATTTGTAGTTATGATTTTCCATCCACAGCACTAGCTTGGTGAGATCTGCACGGTAAGAAGCAAGCGTATTTTCAGACAAACCACGTTCCATCCACATGGTATCTAAAAACTGCTCGACTAAGCCATAATCCAAACTTTGCCCTTGAGAAGGCGATTCCATACTGTTTACTCTTGCTTATCAAAACTGCTTCGAGAGTAAGCCACCACACCATTGATTGCTATAAAAATTACGAGTTGAGTGGATAATCGCTGCAATCAAAAGCAATTTATGGTTAGAATTCGCCATCCCCAAATAAAACCGAACATATGCTATGAAAATTGGATTATTTTACGGCTCCACTACCTGCTATACCGAAATGGCAGCAGAAAAAATTCGCGCGATGATTGGCGAAGAACTTGTCGATATTCATAACGTAAAGGAAACCCCATTATCGTTAATGGCAGATTACGATTTGCTGCTATTAGGCATCTCCACATGGGATTTTGGTGAAATTCAAGAAGACTGGAACGAGGCGTGGGAGAATATCGCAACGACCCCTGTTAAAGGCAAAACTTTTGCTCTGTTTGGTTTAGGTGATCAAGAAGGCTATGGAGAATGGTTTCTTGACGCAATGGGGCTGTTACATGATGAACTAAAAACAGCAGGTGCTGAGCCCATTGGCTACTGGCCGAATGATGAAAGCTACGAGTTTGAAGCGTCAAAAGCACTGACTGAAGATAAATCACAGTTCGTCGGCTTAGCACTCGATGAAGATTCACAATATGAGCTCAGCGAACAACGTATTGAAGCTTGGGTTGAACAAGTCCTCGTCGAGTATCACGACAAACTCTAGCTCTGCGTTTCTATTGTACATACAAACAAAAAAGGCCTCATCATCTGACGAGGCCTTTTTATTTATTATATCCACCGATACGTTAAGCGGCTTCTTCTGTCATTACATCTTGCGTCGCTTTACTAATAAACAGCATACAAACCATTGCGGTTGCGGTTGGTAATAACCACCCCATGCCGATTTCAAATAATGGCAGCATGTTTAGCGCAGACACATCAACACCCGCCACTTTTGCTGCATCAATCAGAGCAAACAGCAGTGAAACCAAAATAACGACGCGGTATGCCACGCGAGGGTTTGGTAATTTTTTGCGGATGAAAGTAAGCGCAACTAAGGCAATAGCCACTGGGTATAGTGCAAACAAAACTGGAACAGACAAAGCGATAAGTTGCGCTAGGCCCACATTCGCAACCGTTGCACAGGCTACGCCATTAATGATCACCCAGGTTTTGTACGACAAAGGAGTCAGAGAACTGAAGTAATCTGAACACGCTGAAATCAAGCCAATCGCCGTCGTTAGACATGCCAGTAAAACAATAACCGACAATACAATTTGGCCAGATGGACCAAATAGAGATTGAACATACAGGCTAAGTACTACGCCACCATTATCTGCACCCGCTGCAACCGTTGCACTCGTCGCACCAAGATAGAATAGTGAAATATACACAAAAGCTAGACCCGCAGCGGCGATACAACCGGCACTGATCAGGTACTTAGTCGTTGCAGCACGATCCGTAATACCTTTACTGCGAATAGCATCAACAATCAGCATGCCAAACATCAATGAACCAAACGTGTCCATTGTGTTGTAACCTTCTAGGAAACCCTTAGTCAACGGCTGAGTTAGGTAGTCACCTTGTGCTGCAATCATTTCGCCTTGCGGGTTAAAGAATACCGCGATAGCAAGAATGACAAGACCAACAAAGAGTAAAGGTGTCAAAACTTTACCAATGATGTCGATCAGCTTGCCTTGAGACCATGCAAAAAACATAGCAATAGCAAAAAATGCGATAGAGAAAATAGTCAGGTGCGCTTGAACGGCATCAATGAAGAACGGTTTCACGGCCATTTCGTAAGCAACTAAGCCAGTACGAGGAGCAGCAAAAGCCGGTCCAATAATGATAAAAATCAGAACTGCCATGATCGTCGCAGCTTGCTTAGGAAGATCTTTTGTCAAATGCCCCCAAGTGCCACCAGCAACAGCAATAGCAACGATGGTAATAAGAGGTAGGCCTACTGCTGTTAATAAGAATCCAGACATTGCTGGGAACAAATGATCACCGGCCAATTGACCCGCTAGCGGTGGGAAAATAATGTTTCCTGCACCTAAGAAAAACGCAAAAAGCATAAAGCCCAGTGCAATTATATCTGTTAGTTTTAGAGTCTGTTTCACAGATAACCCTTAATTATATTTTTGGAATTTAAGTCGTGTTTGCATGAATGCTCAAGTTAAAAACTGTGCACTCACTCTATAAAATAGTCGCGCATAATGACGAAAGGCTCATCAATTCGCAAGGCGAGAGGAAAAAACACTATATTAATTTGCACATTTAACAAATAAGCAGTTCAAATCACCAGATTAATAAAAATAACCAAAACTATACACTAGCCACAAGCATTAACAGTCACTCAACAAGCAGAGCATTTAACCAAACAAACCGTTAACAATAGATATAAAAACTCATATTTAAAACAAAGTTAGAACAATCATGAAAAGTAGCACGTTAAAGACAAAGAGCTTCAATTTTAAACACTTTGCTATCGAAGGTGGTCAAACAGGAATGCCAGTAAGCACGGATGGCGTCTTACTTGGAGCATGGGCCAACCTATCTCATTCTCAATCTATGTTAGATATTGGCACCGGAACAGGTTTGCTTGCGTTAATGGCGGCTCAAAGAAATGATGCACTACATGTGACCGCTGTTGATATCGACGATCACGCTATTGAAGCGGCTCAGCATAATTTTAGCCAATCTCCGTGGTCTGAACGAATTCAGCTGATTCAAGGCGATATTCTTCAACTCAATTTAGCCGATGCTTTCGATAGCATCATTTGCAACCCCCCCTATTTTAATAACGGGGAACAGGCCAAACACCAACAGCGTGCGACCGCGAGACACACCGACACGCTCAATCATCAATCTTTGATCCTGGAATGCCTAAAGCTCACGTCAGAAAATGCGACCGCGAATTTTATTCTGCCTACGGTTGAAGGGGAAGCGTTTATTGAATCTGCCCTACAATCCAGTTGGTTTTTAGCACGTCGCCTAGACGTCAAGCCAACCGAAACGAAACCGGCCAATAGAATACTGTTTGAATTAGCTAAACAGCCAACAAAAACTCAATATGATCAACTTACTATCCGAGATAAATCAGGGTATACCGATGACTTTATTGCGTTAACCAAAGATTTTTATCTGAAGATGTAGAAATACCATGTGATCCTAATCACTAATGCTTCTATAATGGCCGACTACTCTTTTTTATCTTCTGCTCAATAAGAGCGGAAAACATTTATTGCTTGTGGAGAAACAACAGTGATCAGAACCTTTGCAGAACTCGATCTAGAACAAGAGCTGCTAAAAGCAATTGACGAAATGGGCTATGAACGCCCAACACAGGTACAAGCTGAAGCAATCCCACAAGCGTTAGATGGAAGAGACGTTTTAGCTTCTGCGCCAACTGGTACAGGTAAAACAGCTTCGTTCGTGCTACCTGCTCTGCAATACTTACTGGACTTTCCTCGTAAGAAAGCGGGCCCAGCTCGTATGCTGATCCTCACGCCGACACGTGAACTCGCAATGCAAATTACCGATCAAGCTCGTGAACTGGCGAAATACACTAGCCTAAACATTTTCACCATCACTGGTGGCGTAATGTATCAGGAGCACGCTGATATTCTTGGTACAACACAAGATATCGTTGTCGCAACTCCGGGCCGTCTAATGGAATACATTGAAGCGGAACGTTTTGATTGCCGTGCGATTGAGTGGCTTATCTTAGACGAAGCAGACCGCATGCTGGACATGGGCTTTGGCCCGGTTGTTGACCGTTTATCTGCAGAATGTCGCTGGCGTAAGCAGACATTATTGTTCTCGGCAACACTAGAAGGCAAAGGTGTTGAAGGTTTCACTGAAGATCTTTTAAAGAATCCAGCTGAAATTAATGCTCAATCTTCATTACGTGAACGCAAAAAGATCACTCAGTGGTATCACAGAGCCGATACGTCTGAGCATAAGCTAGACCTTCTTAAACATATCATTACTGAGCAAGCTGAACGTTCAATCGTTTTCTTAAAAACTCGTGAACGTTTAGGTGAGCTACGAGCTCAATTGGAAAGTGCGCAAATTCCATGCGCTTGGATCCAAGGTGAAATGCCGCAAGATCGCCGTAACAATGCAATTGCACGCTTTCGTGATGGCACCGTTAACGTACTACTAGCAACCGACGTTGCTGCTCGTGGTATCGACCTGCCAGACGTAAGCCACGTGATTAACTACGACATGCCAAGAACAGCAGACGTATATCTACACCGTATTGGTCGTACCGCTCGAGCCGGTAAAAAAGGTAATGCGATCTCTATTATCGAAGCGCATGATCAACCAATGATTGAACGTGTAGCTCGCTATACCAAAGAAACCATCAAAGAACGCTTTATCGAAGGCATGCGTCCAACGCATAAAAAGCCGGTCTTCAAGAAGAAGAAAAAAGTAAAGAAAGACGATAAAAAAGGCACTGCGAAGAAAGCCGCAAAGAAGAAAAAGAAGTAGTCACGCTAAGTCACTAATACCGTGACTTAGACTGCTCGCCTAATCGATCATAAAAGCCCCTCATAGCCACGCTATGAGGGGCTTTTTAGTCACCGAACCGAGTCGAAATGCTTAATCGATTAGTTTTGTTCTTCGCGTTTGAAGACTAACTCTTTCGCGTTCGACTCTTCTTCAACGAAATAGTAACCCGCCGTATCAAACTGAGTCAGTGCCTCAATCGAGTTCACTTTATTCTCAATAATGTAACGAGCCATCATGCCTCGCGCTTTCTTAGCGTAAAAGCTGATCACTTTGTACTGCCCGTTCTTACAGTCTTTAAACACCGGAGTAATCACCTGTCCATCCAGGTTCTTTGGCTTCACTGCTTTGAAGTATTCATTAGAAGCTAAGTTGATAAGGACATTATCGCCTTGCGCATTCAATGCTTCATTGAGCTTATCCGTAATGATGTTACCCCAGAACTGATATAGGTTCGCTCCGCGAGCATTCGCCAAACGAGTCCCCATCTCTAAGCGATAAGGCTGCATTAAGTCCAATGGTTTCAATAACCCATAAAGGCCAGAAAGCATACGTAAGTGAGTTTGAGCATAATCGAAATCGGCGTCAGAAAGCGTTTGAGCATCCAGTCCTGTGTAGACGTCACCTTTAAATGCCAGGATCGCTTGGCGAGCATTTTCTTGAGTAAACGTCTCACTCCATTGTTCAAACCGAGCCACATTCAACCCAGCGATCTTATCACTTACCTTCATCAGTGCCGAAACATCTGCCGGAGTCAGTTTACGGCACTCTTCTATTAGCTCCGCTGAGTGTTCAATAAATTCAGGCTGACTAAAACGCTCCGTCGCAAGAGGTGATTCGTAATCTAATGTTTTTGCAGGAGAAACGACAACTAACATAACTTTGATCCTATTCATTAACACCAATTGAATTCGTCTGCTCAGCGGCAAGGTTGCGCGAATTGCAGTTTCAGCTTGGTGTTCAATAATTGAAACTAGAGAATAGCGTTAGAGTATCTAAAAAACATCAACTTGTCTTTATGACTCTCTCTATTACTTCCATAGGTAAACCTCTCATTCACCACACAACAAAAAAGGCCAAGGTAAAATACCTTGGCCTTTGAAATGGTTTTGAAGCTAGGCTTCAAAGACAATCTTGAGTCATGAAGATTATTTCTTCGTGTTATCCCAAATCCCGTCTTCTAACTGAGACTTAAGCTCAGGGAAATCATTCGAATCAAACGTTGGTACTTTGCCAGCGTCCAATTGACGATTGTAATCTTTAGCAAGTTTAATCACGATGCCAGATAGCAGGATAATTGCTACCAAGTTCACGATTGCCATCAAACCCATTGATACGTCAGCTAACGCCCAAACGGTTGGCAGTGTTGCTAGAGAACCGAACATAACCATACCTAGTACAACAATACGGAACAGCACTAAGCCTTTTTTGTTGTTGTGCTCTAGGAAGATAAGGTTCGTTTCAGCGTAAGAGTAGTTCGCAATGATAGAAGTAAACGCGAAGAAGAAAATCGCTACCGCTACAAAGATGCCACCCCAATCACCAACTTGTGCCGTTAGCGCGCGCTGAGTCAGTTCAATACCTGTGATTTCACCATGTGGAACATATTCACCAGACATCAAGATGATCGCAACGGTCGCAGAACAGATAACAATAGTATCTACGAACACACCTAGCATTTGAACGTAACCTTGCGACGCTGGGTGCGGCGGGTAAGGTGTTGCTGATGCTGCTGCGTTTGGCGCAGAACCCATACCCGCTTCGTTCGAGAATAGACCACGTTTGATACCGTTGATCATTGCTTGAGCAATTGCGTAACCAAGGCCACCCGCTGCCGCTTCTTGCAGGCCGAATGCACTCTTGAAGATAAGCGCTAATACATCTGGCACTTTCTCAATGTTCATCACCATCACGAAAATCGCAATCGCAAGGTAAGCAAGAGCCATAACAGGAACAATCAGTTCCGCAGTACGAGCGATCTTACGGATACCACCGAAGATAACGAAAGCAGAGATGATTACGATCGCCACACCAACATAGCTGCGTTCGAAATCAAATGCAGTATTCATTGCACTTGCAATCGCGTTAGCTTGTACAGCATTAAATACTAAACCGAACGCAATGATAAGGAAGATAGAGAATAGAACCCCCATCCAACGCATACCAAGGCCTTTTTCCATGTAGTAAGCAGGGCCACCACGGTAATTACCATCGTTATCGCGTGTTTTGTATAGCTGAGCTAGCGTGCTTTCGGCGAAAGAAGTTGCCATACCTAGCATTGCAATCAACCACATCCAGAAAATCGCACCAGGGCCACCAGCGGTAAGTGCTACTGCAACACCCGCCATGTTACCTGTACCAACACGAGCAGCTAGACTAGTACAAAGAGCTTGGAAAGAAGAGATACCAGCGTTGTCTGCTTTACGGCTGTTCTTCAGAACGGAGAACATGTGGCCAAAGTGGCGGAATTGAATGAAGCCTAGTCTTACAGTGAAGTAAATACCAACACCAACTAGTAAATAAACTAAGATTGATCCCCAAAGAAGATCATTCATTAAATTAATTAAATCTGTCACGTGAACCTCGTATTGAGTTTAAGCACTGATCATGCATCCTAGCCCTCCTCTAAATTGCCAATGCCAGTGTCAATGTTGTGTCGGCATTCGTTATATCGTGTTATTTGTGCAATTTAGATTGTAAATTGTCGCCTCATGCGTCCATTTTACGTATCAGTGTATTTTTTGACGGGCGGATAATGCAGCGAGTTGAAGTAAAAATCAATATGCACCCACGCGCACCTTGGTGCTATTTTTCACTAATAAATGACTATTTGTTAACATAAAACGCAACAACACCCACAACAAAAAGACACATAAGCCAGACATTTCCACAACATCCTTCTCTGTTCCCTATCAATATGAACAGCATCCTATAAATAAGGCGCAAAGCTAGATTCTATAAGGTACGGTGAACTTATGGGTAAATCGTCACTGCCAAGTTACTATCGCAAATTTACACAGAGTATGAGTATGATTGCATTGTGACTAAAATGCTATTCCTACCCTATAGCTTATTAACATTCTCAATCCTGTAATTTAATCGTTTTCTTATGTTTGTTTGAACAAAAATTAACCACACCTCATGCTAAATAACGTGACCGCCTGCTGAAAATACACACAAAAGCTTCATGGTATTGAAACAAATGAGAAACAAATCAAAGTTATCGTTGAAGAAAATATGGTACTAAATGAATCGAAACGAACCGCAAACATGGAAAGGGGTCGCTTATGGAAAGCTTTCAATTTGATGAAATCGCAGAGCTAGATGCACCAAGAGCACAGAGAAGTCGCTCTAAACCGGTTAAACGAAAGTGGCGAGAAATAGAAGAGATCAACGATCGTCGTCGACTACAAAAAGAACTCATGGATTTAGATTTGGATGCCGATTTCGGTATCGAAGACATAAAGCTCTAAATCAGAGCACAAAAAAAGGCACGATATCGTGCCTTTTCCATTTATATAAGCAGGCTCAAACACACTCTTTCGCACTTTGCCGTACTCTTTCAGCCAACTGCTTGTACTCTTCAGCAATTGTATCGCCAAACACTGGGTCATCTTCAGGTTGAGCCCATTGAGATTCGACTTCCTGCCAGTCTTCGACAGTAAATGCATCAACAATTAACGGAAGGATATACCTTTCTTCTAGCTCTAAATGGCGCTTTTGCATTTGAATGAAGTCGTCGAGCTTTTCAATGAAGACTTCTTGAGGCACGACCGCATCTTGCAAAATCATTTCGACCACCAACAGAAATTGAGCCGTTCTGTCAGACAGAGTTCGATGCTCGAGCTCAAGGTTATCAATCGCTTGCTGTTCACCATACTTTTTTAAGTAATGGTGATAAATAATGTCTTCTTTAGGATGATGCACCTTCTCTGAGTGACTAATAAGATAGCTTACAATCTCTTTGACTAAACCATAGTTAATCTCTTGTTCTCGATTCAGTTGAGCAAGTTTGCCTTTCAATATCGAGAGTAACTGCACCATGTAGCCGTGCTCGCGCCTGATCCTTTCAATCATCATTGTTCCGACCTCCATTTCACCTACTTTTTATAAGTGTATAAGGTCATTCGAGAATACGCCTTGATCCTGGTCGAAAAACAATCAATTATCGATTGAACGCGGCAAGTGCCAACGAATAGGACTTAGCCCCTGCTCCATTAATACTTCATTTACCTTAGAAAAGTGTCCGCATCCGAAGAAACCTCGTCGAGCCGAAAGAGGAGAAGGGTGTGGGGCAGAAAAGACAACGTGTCTCTGTGAATCAATCGCTGCGCCTTTTTTCTGAGCATGAGCCCCCCATAGTAAAAATATTATTGGGGACTCCCTCTGATTGAGTTTGTCGATCACCGAATCAGTAAATTGCTCCCAGCCACATTTAGCATGAGAGTGCGCTTTTCCTTCTTCGACCGTTAACACAGTATTCAACAATAAGACGCCTTGCTCGGCCCAACTTTGTAAGTACCCGTGAGAGGGCGCTTCAAACCCTTCAATATCTTGAGCCAATTCCTTATACATATTGCGTAATGAAGGCGGGATCTTGATTCCGGGTAGCACTGAAAAAGACAAGCCATGTGCTTGATTTGGGCCGTGGTAAGGATCTTGCCCTAATATAACGACTCTTACATCTTCAAATTCGGTACTAGAGAACGCGTTAAACACATCCTTTTCAAGCGGATATACTGCTTTACCAGATAGCCTTTCTTGCTCGACAAACTGCTGAGCTCTTTGAAAATACGCTTTTTTCTGCTCTTCATTAATAAAGTGCGCCCAAGTAGACGATGCGTGCATATGCTCCTCCTAAAATCTTCTTCGCGTAGTGTACCCGATATAAGAAGATTTCAGGAGGAGAGACCATTACGCACTTTTTTGTGGCGTTCGGTAATGCCCGTGATTATGGATATGACGATTAGGTACAGGTAAACGACCTGATGCAGATGTCCCGCTTACACTCGCGAGTTTAATTGAAGTGGAATAGAACATACCCTCTCCTTTAGTACAGTGAGTTGCGTTATCCACTGTACTAATGAAAGAAAGATGCCAAGTTTTTAGTTCGCTGAGTTAGGCGATTGAATTCTCGTGAAATTTTCTTAACGCGTTAATTTCATCTTTCCACTTTTCTGGCTTTATTGTTTCTAAAATCAAAGGGATACCATTAAAACGCTCATCCGACGCAATATATTCAAAGCAATCCCAACCGATTTCCCCTTCACCTAATGCATGATGACGGTCGACCCTACTTGCAAATTCTGCTTTAGAATCATTGATGTGCATTGCTCTAAGGTAGTGCATACCGACCACTTTATCGAACTCCGCGAACGTCGACTGACATGCTTCTTTTGTTCTTAAGTCATAACCGGCGGTAAAGGTGTGGCAAGTGTCGAGGCAAACACCGACACGCGATTTATCTTCAACTAGATCAATGATCTCTGCTAAGTGTTCAAACCTCCAGCCTAAGTTGGTTCCTTGACCTGAGGTATTCTCTATTACGGCAATGACGTTAGGCACTGCTTTGTGGGCTAAGTTGATCGATTCCGCGATACGCGCCAAGCAATCAGCTTCTGACATTTTCTTTAAATGACTCCCAGGATGAAAGTTGAGTAACGTGAGACCAAGCTGATTGCAGCGTTCCATTTCATCAATGAAAGCAGCCCGTGACTTTTCCAACTTCTCAATTTCAGGGGCACCCAAATTAATCAGATAAGAATCGTGGGGCAAAATATGCTCAGCGCCAAAGCCGAGCATCTTACAATTAGCTTTAAACGCGCTAATAGTTTTTTGCTCTAAAGGCTTAGCAGCCCACTGCCTTTGGTTTTTGGTAAATAGCGCAAATGCATTCGCCCCGATTTCTCGAGCACGCATTGGAGCTTGATCAACTCCACCAGCAGCAGACACGTGAGCACCGATAAATTTTTGGCAATTCGAAGAAAAATTGTTTGTCATTAAATCACTTTGTACTTTCAGAATGTGCACCATATTTAGTATTAAAGTAGGTGCTAGCTTAATAAATGAGTTAATTTTGTAGTAAATTTACAACAAAACAAACTGTTAAATATTTTTTATACTTTAAAATATTTTGTAATCATATTGTTTTCAAAGGTTTTATTGATTTAACTCAATAAAATTACCATTAAAAAAATAAGGTTTTTGGTTGTTTTTTGACTTAAATCAAGACTATCATGGCGGTAGCTAGGTATATATTAACCTGTTCAACAAAATTCGAAAGTTAACACCATAACAATCCACATCAGTGGACTAGGAGATAGTGATGATTCAAGGTATTCAAATTACAAAAGCAGCAAA
>Ga0213838_1001574_pt1 | contig 11514 bp, 13 predicted proteins | sample SWPATP13_FD_160577 | JGI IMG/M metagenome (GOLD analysis project Ga0213838, IMG submission 160577) | Coastal seawater microbial communities from Marineland, Florida, United States - SWPA TP1 #3 | ecosystem: Environmental > Aquatic > Marine > Coastal | place: USA: Florida | collected 2016-08-06
TGCGCCTGCTGGAACTGGGCGTGCCCGACTACCTGCTCGAAGCGACGCTGATCGGCGTGATGGCCCAGCGCCTGGTACGCACGCTGTGCTCCGAATGCAAGGCGCCCGATGGCGAGCTGAGCGACGACGTCTGGAACAGCCTGGGCGGCGCGTGGAAGCTGCCCAAGCCGGCAACGGTGTACCGCCCCATCGGCTGCCCCGAGTGCCGCCAGACCGGCTACCGCGGCCGCACCGGGCTGTACGAATTGCTGACGGTGTCGGAGGAATTCACACGCCAGATCGGCGACGCAGCCGACCTGGCCGGACTGCGCCAGCAGAGTGTTGCGGACGGCATGAAGCCGCTGCGCATCGCCGGCGCGCTGAAGATCATCGAGGGTGCGACGACGGCCGAGGAAGTGCTGAAGGTGACGGCGGCGTTGTCGTCTTCCTGAGCTGCCTTGGTTGGCACTAGCGCAATCCCAATTGAGCGGCTATAATGCTGCCTCTTCCGGGTCGTTAGCTCAGCTGGTAGAGCAGCGGACTTTTAATCCGTTGGTCGCAGGTTCGAATCCCGCACGGCCTACCATGAATTACCAGAAAGCCTACGAATTTCGGTTCGTGGGCTTTTTGCGTTCTGGTCACTCTCTGGTCGCTTCGGAGGACCTCCCGCCACCTGCCCGCTCTCATGGTCAGCAGACTCTTTCTCTCAGTAAGCTAGGCTAAATCGGCCTTAGCAGAGGGGAAACGCCCCACTTTAGCGAGCTGACCAATTGCTCCAAATGGGGTCCGGTGACCTATCCGAGCCTCCCTTCTCTTTTCCCGGCTCTAACTCCTAAAACGCTCGCCCCTGCCTCCACTTTCTGCCTTTGCCGACCTGAGCCAAGCGTAAGTGACCTCTCACACCGCAGCGCCACATGTATTAGTTGCACTAAGCTTTGCAGATAAGTAACATGATCTGATTTTACCGCCCAGGTTACGGCCAATGAGCAAGTACACATTCCGAGTCAATAAGCAATACAAACGTAGCGAGATCAAATACGCGATTGGGCTAGATGCTCATGCGAAAGGTGGTCCTTGGGACACGGGGTACGCGGAACGCAACGGAGCCGATTTCGTGTTCTGTAATGTAGGAGCGGCCGGGCGCACAGGTCATGACTACGACAACTACTTTGACGGGCAAGATGAGCAGCGGACATAAAACCAGTCTAGGGGACTTGCAGTGCCTTTGCGCGAACTGCCATCGCTTCGTTCACCGATTATTAAAGACGAGCGCACAGGCCGACAATGATAGCGGCTTAAAGGAAACTAACAATCGAGGGTAGTAAATGGCCGAAATTACACGTAAACGAACTGGCGAACTCTTGCAAGAGCTTTTCACGATTCTGTTGGCTAGCCCGACAGGGCTTCCTGCACGTGACGCCCTTCATCAGCTCGCTTCAAAAGTAACCCTTACTCCTTATGAGGCTGGCGATTACGAGTCAGGTGGTCGGCGTTTCGAGAAAGTGGTGAGGTTTGCGACTGTCGATTGTGTTAAGGCAGGGTGGCTCATCAAGGAAAAGGGGACGTGGTCCGTTACAGACGAGGGAAAACAAGCTTTGGGCGACTATTCGGAGCCAGAGGCCTTTTACCGAAGGGCAGTTAAACTGTATTCCGAATGGAAAGCATCGCAGCCGAATGCCGATCCCAGTGACGCCATACCGAGTGCTTTTAAGCCCATAGATGAAATCTCTGAAAAGCCAGACACCTCCGCGAAGGCAGTAAGCGTTACGTTCGACGAAGCTGAGGAGCAGGCTTGGTCTGAAATCTCGACTTATCTAAGAGCGATGAATCCCTACGAGTTTCAGGACTTAGTGGCCGATTTACTTCGTGCGATGTCCTACCACGTAAGCTGGGTTTCACCTCCTGGAAAAGATGGCGGCGTCGATATTCTTGCTTGGCCAGATCCGCTCGGCACTCGGCCGCCCCGCATTAAAGTTCAAGTCAAACGACAGCAGCAGGCGGTATCTGTTGATGGCTTACGGTCATTTATGGCCGTCCTAGGTGATGATGACGTTGGGCTTTTTGTTTCCACTGGAGGTTTTACAAAAGATGCTGAGTTTGAAGCACGTACACAAGAAAAGCGCCGTATTACTTTGATCAGCCTCGACAAATTATTTGATCTCTGGGTTGAACATTACGAGAAACTTACCGATCAAGCGCGCCGCCGGTTGCCTCTGCGGCCTATTCGTTTCCTTGCTCCGTTAAACTAAGGTCGATCATGCCAGACTATGCCGATGTTGCTATACGGGCCGTTTCCGAACTGCGCAGTGGACGGGCGATTTCGGTCCGCGATGCTTGGGATAACGCAGCCGTTGAAGTCTTTCCCAGCAGCCCCTCGATGCAAGTAAAGGGCTGCCCTAGAACCACATTTCTAACACTCTGCGCTAGCGGCGCCGTGAAAGGATTGACAGCTACTGGAGTTGTACGAGACAGCGAAAATTCTCGCCACGCGCAGGACTGCTTAACGTTACTAGCTAAACACCCCAATTATTTATCAATGGCTCCCCGACAGCTCTGGAGTCTAGTGACCAATTCATCAGGAAAAGCTTACAATCAACAGATCCATGTCATCTTAGGTTTAGCCAAGGCCGGACTACTCCGAGACGATAAAAATATATAGGTTAAGATATTTTAGGCGTCAATCAGAACATACCTAAGCAGCTAAAGAAACCAAACTTTGACACGGTGGGCAAAAGATGCCTTTATCGACTTTGTCATCATGGAAATAATGAAGATATTTTTTAGTAAGATAAAATTACCGACTAGCTTGAGCGATGGATGCTACCTAACTCAGGATAACATTGGAAGCAACTATGGCAGCCCTTGGGATGACTACGGCTACGTAATAACTTTCAAATGCTATATCGTCAAGGATGGAAAACAGGAAAGCTTGGGGCACGTAAAGATTCTTACAAAGGACGAGACCAATACAGCTAACGTATTTACAAGCGTAAGCGCGGAACCAATTGTAGAAATCACAGATGTTCTGAATCCGGAAAAGTTTATATCACTATCGAGCGATCTAGACTATTATAGAAAAATAAGAAAAATTTTCGATCAAATTGAAGAAGTCGAAAGGTTTCTTCAATTAATCTGTGATGCTAGTTTTTATTATCAGCTACAAGACGCGTTCCGTAACTGGGGAGGCTTTTCGAGTGGAATATTGAGATCTGGAAGTGCCTCTGAGGCGGCCATTAAAAAAGGCCACCAGATCGCAATTGGGAATTACGAAATTCAAGAAAATTTCACATTTACAATAAAAAACTTACCAGATAGCTTTGATCCAATCACTCTTAGCTTTGACAATATTGAAAACAATATCAACTCTCGCCGAATAAACGTTTTAGTCGGCGAAAACGGAGTAGGAAAGTCTCATGCATTGCTGGCACTAGTACGCAATATTACAGGAATCGACAAAACCGGCGAATCGCTACCATTTTTCCATAAGATTATATGCATTGCCTACTCACCTTTCGAAAAATTCTATACTAAAAATGGGATTGCTACCGCATTGTACGAAATGCATATAGGCCCCATTAAAAAAGATTCGAAGACCAAGAAAGAACGGCGCCGATTGAATGTGAACGCTTATGCGTATATTGGATTCAAGAAAGAGGATGGTGAGTTCGCATTAAACTGGCCGGCCACCCATAGTGTAATATCGCTACTGAAATTGATTTCCTACGACGCCGAAAATCGATGGTGGCGCGGAAAGTCGAAATTCGATCAACTCTTTGATGCCCTTAGTCGCCATATCGAATTTGACGCTATAGGCCTAAAAGAAAAAACCGGAACGTTTGCATACATAAACAAAGAGAATTATGACACTGCAAAGCTGAAAATTGATCAGCTAGATTCCAGTCATGGAGTCAGCTTCTTTTTTAAAGAAACAGAAGTTAACTTAAGCTCTGGGCAGAATATTTATGCCTACATGCTACCTTCACTCATGGCAGAGATCGAGGATGAAAGCTTAGTTCTTATAGATGAACCAGAGTTATACTTACACCCAACGCTTGAGATTGCTTTGCTTGATATGCTAAAGACAATCTTGAGTGTTACTAAGTCCTATGCAGTACTAGCCACTCATTCACCAGTGATGGTGAGAGAGGTTGATAAGGAGGCTGTAAGTATACTTCGCAAGCGAGAGGGACGGACAACAGTTTTCCGACCTCCTTTCCAAACTCTGGGAGAGTCGACCGATAGAATTTCTGGCGAAGTATTTGATGATTACTATACTAATAAGCCTTTCCAACAAACCGTGGACAATCTAATTAGGGATGAGCAAATCTCAATTAACGAAATCGAGAAAATATCAGCGCACGTCGGAGACGAAGCGCTAGCCTATGCCATAACAATATTAAGCGATAGCGACAATTTGGAAGTAGAGATTGGTGACCTATGAAGTATCTGCCTCATATGCGAGTAAGTCCAATTGATGAGTGGCTCAATCTAGCATTGAAATGCAGGAAAGAGAATGTAGCTTCATTAACTTATATTGCTACTCGGATCCGTACATCATATGAGCTGTATGCCCAGCTAATAGAGAATGTAGGCGCCAAAATTCCCGATACTGGTTTTACCGTTGAAAAGTCACTTCTGATAGATTATTATTCGGGCGCCCCAGCCGAGCTGTCGCGTCTGATGGTAATGCGAAGATCAGATACCACTCTCCATGAATGCCCGTACTGCGGATATCCATTTATCCCAGACACACTCGACCATTTTATTCCTAAGGATGAGTGGCCAGAATATGCTTTTTTAGCTGACAACCTCGTTCCACAGTGCAGAGGATGCGCCCCCACCAAGGGCCAGAGTTATTTTTGCGACATCGAAAACTCTGCAAAATTTATCCACCCCTTCTACTCTGACTTGCTTTCGAAATTAACTTTTCAAGTAGAAATGAAATTTATAAAACCCATCCCTAGCTTCTCAGTAAATTTCAAAGGGGTAGGCACACTGTCGACGTCTGAAAAACAACGACTGGCATTGCATGTCAAACATTTGAAAATCAGAACGCGCATCATCAATTATTGCCTTAGAACTTTTAACCATTGGCTTGATTTGGTTAGAAAAACAGGCGTTGACGCTTCGGTTGCATTCTCTCAGCGTTTGAAAGAAAAAGGGGGCGCAGGAAAGCCAAGTGAGAATTGGGCTCATGCATTCTTTCTCGCAGTATTTAACAATAAAGACGCCATGGACTACTTGTCGTCCGAAAGGAGGGCGGCAAAAAATGACTGCGTCCAGCCGTTATCAGATCTGGAATTCTGATCTTTCGCCATTTTAGCTTAAGATATAAGCTAAAAGATAGCACGAAACGTTGGATTCTCCAGAGTTGTGAAACCTCCTGGACCCGGGGATACCCAATTGGCGTCCAATTCAATATGCAGAAAAAAGCGTCTTGTAACTTCGCTCCTTGAAACGGCGCGCTCCACGATAACCCAACTAACTCACTGCTGGGATGGACGTTATGCCTAAGGTTCGCCGAATATGGCTACTTCCCCTGAAACCTGCAAGTAATTGGAAAAATACTATTCTTGATCACACAAAGCATAATGCCACCATCCCGTAGATTCGCGTGGCGAAAGGAAGGTGGCACTACTGATCTCGGAAGGGTCGTCCTGCCTATGCCTCTGGCGTTGCTGATCAATTTTCTTCATGATGTAGTGATTATTTTGAGGTGCACCACAACGAATGCACACGTTGCAGTACGGGAATCCCGGTGCGTTCCCCTTGAGGCGTTCGAATTTCCCAATCGTATTCAAACCCAATGCCCGCAACTCGTCGTTCGATATGATGTCGCAAATTTTCTCCAGAACGGTAGACATATTCGGCACAGTCTTCGCCGCATCGCTATATACGTCGATGCTCCAGCCGAATACCTGGCTGACTTCGCCACCGCATACCCAGCACTGGTCGCGGAGAAAGTGAATCCCGTACTCCCACGGATCGCTTTTCCATGAAAGGCGCTTCGATAGCATCCCGATAACGAATTCACACAAGGTAACTTCGTACCCGTGCACTAAGGGATCGCATCCCAGTTCTATCGCTGGCAGTACGAAAAACGGGATATGTTGCGACGGAGAGAGATAGATAGCCCGCCTTGAACGATGGCGGCGGCTATTTCAGCAAGGAGCCCGTCTGCTTCAGCCGCGTCGTGGCCTGTCTCGTCCAGCATCCTAAGGGCGACCCCTTCCCTTCCAAGTTGTTCCAAGGCGCGTTCGCAGGTCGCTCCAGCAATAACGCAGGATTTTTCGCTGCTATCCTCCGCGTCGAAGGTTGCTCGCCCCCGGCACCCGACACGGAAGGCCGTCACCTCATATCCGGTGATTGGACGGTTTGGAAGGCCGCGCTACTCGCTGAATCGGGCCAGGCCATCAATACCCCTCCACCAGCGAAGCCAGACAGTTCGCTTGTAAACGAAATCGCTGCAAGTGCCGCCGAAGATGAGAAAGCACCACCTCGACGCGGCAAGAAGTAGTCCATCAACCACCGGCAAGGCCCAAGAGAGTGAACAGCAACGATCCAACCGCGCGAGAAACCGGGCCGCTAATGCGCTACTTGATGTGCACACCGGGCATCTACATTTTCGGCGGCCTTTTGAAGCACATTGTCTGCCCGGTCACGCATCCGGACTTCACAGACATAGACTTATTCGCCGTCGACGCGGCCGAACTGGACCGCATCCGGGATGAGTTCGCATACGTGTTCAGAGCTACCAAGGCTGGGAAATGGCCCGCGCTATTTCATCGGTAAGTCAGGGCAATTCACCAAACCGATCCACCTCGTTTTAATGCGCTGCCATCGCCACGCGATGCAGTTCGTAATCGAAGGTGCGCAATACGACATCGACCGCGCGGCCTACAGCAATGGCCGGTTTCACTTCGATCCAGCCATCGGCGAAGAAGCCATCAGAACCGCCATCACGGCCAAGCGGGCAACCCGTACCCAAGGCCAGCGCAATATGACGCACTTCGCACCGCATCGCCAGCAGATCGAGCAGCGGCACAGGCTCAAGCTCAAGCTCATGCAAAAGGGCTTCGCGATCATCGACTAATCCATCCACCATACGCACAGAAAGATCATCAAATGACCGCCACGATTTACACTACCGCAGAGGCGTTGGCAACTGTCCTCGCCATCAAGGAACTCGATTACTACGACCGATGCAGCCTCGCCGACAACGAGGCAACCGACATATCTCACAACTCGGGCTACTACCTCAAGAACGCCAACAGGCTTAACTGGGCCGCGCTCCCGGACGGCTCCGCCGTTGTGGCAAGCATCCTTACCAGCGACCAAAGCATGTACGCCGCACACGTCAGAATCCCAGCAAATCTGCGCGGCTGCATCTTCGAGAAAGCGCCCAACCTCCCACCGATCTACAAGCAAATCATCGAATATTGGTCGGGCGAACCGCTGAACACGAACGCTGGTGGCGCAGCGTACTATCAAAACCCGATGAACGCCTACTTGATCGATCTATCGCCCCTCGAGGACGAGCACGAGGCAGGAAACTATGGCGGTAACGTCGCCGCGATAGATGCATTGCTGTCGGAAGGGGTTGTCGTCAGCATCACTGGCTTGGGCGCGCTCACCAGCAACGCGGGCGAGGACGATTTTGTTGAAATAGACGTCCTGATCGACGGGGAGCGGCTGTTTCTGGATAACCCGGAGTTCCGTACCCAACGGGCCTACAATCAGCCGCCCTGCGGACGAACTGAACGCATCTTTTTGAAGGTAGCCGACATCCGTAACTCGCCTGACCCCGACCGTATATTCGTTGACGCACTGCGGTATGAGGAATTGGACTACGGTTTCTACTACTGACCTCGACTACTCCGTCATCGCCACCTCATCGTTAGAGGTTTGCAGGTGTGCAGGTATTCAGGAAAGCTACCGGTTAGTCACAGGCGAGCGGTACCGGGTTGCCGTCTCGCGACGCTCAGTGGAAGACCTTGGTGGAAGTACATTCTCGACATTAAGGGAAGCCCTAAGATTGGCTCTGTGTCGCTAAATGATGTGTTAGGGACTGAATTTGCAGTACCATCGATAGCATTCTGAAAATATTCTATAAGAAAAGTCTATGGCCTTAGTGCACGAAATCCTCACCTGGTCGCAGACCTCCCTGAAGCCATGGCAGCAGGACGCGGTTCGCAGATTATTCCAGCAATGCATGACCGTAGACGCAATTGACGACTTATACGCAATGCTCAAGTCCAGCGCAGGCCTTCCCGATCCGCTGAACAGGCAACCCATGCCGCTTACGGCTGACCACCTGCCCATCGTCGCGTCGCAAGAAGACGCGGCAATTCTACTTTCCCTCGGAAACGTTCAGCACGTGAACCTCCTCGCCCCACAGCAAGCGCTCTCGTTCGCACCGAAAGGAATGACCGTGGTTTACGGCGCGAACGGAGCTGGGAAATCTGGATACGCGCGCGTCCTGAAGCGTGCGTGTCGGGCCCGCGACGTCAGTGAGGACGTGAGAACCAACGCGTTCGAAAAACCGGCGGCGGGACGTGTGCCGCAGGCCGATTTCAAAATTCAGCTAGGCGGGCAGCCTTCCACGGTATCGTGGGCAAAAAACAAGCCAGCACCAGTAGAGCTCGCGACCATCGCCGTATTCGATACGCACTGTGCACGTGCCTACCTCGACCAGCATCAGGAAGTCGCGTACCTCCCATCGGGGCTGGACGTAGTCGAGAACTTAGCGCAGGTCGTGATGCCAAAGCTGCTGGAAAAGCTGAACGCAGAGATCCTTGCGATAGACACATCGAAAGACGCGCTCGGCCACCTAGTGGGAAGCACTAAGGTAGGCAAGCTCGTCACTGCCCTAAGCGGGAACACCCAGCTCACCGAAATCGACTTGCTGGCAGCGATGTGCGAGGACGAAGCCGCGAAAATGGAAGCGCTCCGCAAGACGCTTGCGGAAGCCGACCCGAAAACGAAAGCGACGCAATGCCGGCTCGTAGCCGGGCGCATGGTAGGACTGAAGAAGAAGATCGACGCATCAGCGGCATGGGTCAAGGACGAAGCCATAGAAAAGCTGCGCAAGCTCGACGAGGCGACGCTTGAAGCACTCGCAGCAGAGGCGAAGGCCGGTGGCGAGCTCCGCGCAGGCGAGGAACTGTTGCCGGGCACTGGGGACGTGATATGGAAAACGCTCTACGAAGCAGCTCGCACTTTTTCTACAAAAGTAGCGTATCCCGGCAAGGACTTTCCTCATGCGCACGACGGCAGCAAATGCGTCCTCTGCCAGCAGGACGTTAGCGACGATGCAGGCGCTCGCCTCGCGCGCTTCGAAAAGCACGTGCAAGAAAGCGTCGCTAAGACAGCAGAAGAAAAGAGATCGACGCGCGACGCGGCGGTCGCGAAGATCGGAGGAGCCGCCCTCGCAGTGGAGCTGGAGGATGCCCTCGCGGAAGAGATTTCTGGACTCGCACCGGAACTGCTCGCAGAAATCGCCGCATTTAACGCGGCGGTGCAGAACCGGCAGGCATGGCTCCTTTCGGCGCAGAAAGCGCATATCTGGGAAGGAGTCCCAGAGTTCCCGACAGATCCTCGCGCGAAGCTGGAGAGCATCGCGTCCGGCTTCATCACTCAGGCAGAAAATTTTGAGAAAGCAACAGACGATAATCAGAAAGCGCTGCTTAAGGCCGAATTCGATGAGCTCAGCGCACGGGCGGCATTCGGCCCCTGCAGGCAGGCCGTACTGGACCTCGTTGAACGCATGAAGGTCAAGGCGGCTTTGGTGAAGTGCAAGGATGAGCTGAAGACCAAACCAGTTTCCGACAAGGCGAAGGAATTCGCGAGCAACGCGGTAACCGCTCCCCTTCGGGCAGCATTAAAGGAAGAATTCGAGGCCCTAGGGGTTGCGCACACCATGCCGCGCCTCGACGAGAGCGTCGAGCGCGGGAAAATGAGGCACAGGTTACAGCTCGACCTCGCTGTTCCCGCGCAGATTCGTGACATCCTCAGCGAAGGAGAGCAGAGGGCGATCGCCGTGGGCTCTTTCCTTGCGGAGCTGAGGACCGGTGGGCACAGCGGCGGAATAATCTTCGACGACCCGGTATCGTCACTTGATCACATACGGAGACAGCATGTCGCGCGCCGCTTGGTGAAAGAGGCAGCCACGCGCCAAGTCATCGTCTTCACCCACGACACAACTTTCCTTGGCGAGCTCAGCGACCTGCTCGACCTGCACGGCACAGAGCACATGATTCACCACCTGTCATGGGAGGGGGCCTATTCGGGCAAGGTAAATGCCGGTCTTCCGTGGCACCACCAGTCGATCAAGGACCGCATCGACAAGCTGGAACAGGCGCAGAAGAAAATGGAAAAGGCCTGGCCCCCGTATCCAAACGAGGAACAGTCGGCTGCAATGCGCACGCAGTACAGCATGCTGCGTGCAACCATTGAGCGCGTGGTTCAGGATGTAGTCTTCAACGGCGTAGTGGTGAGGTACCGAGACTGGATCAAGGTCGGCAACCTCGGGGACGTTGTCGGATTTGATGCCACCGAGTGCAAGGAGATCGAGCGCTTGCACAAAGCCTGCTGCGACGTAACTGAAGCGCATGACTCATCATCAGGCAGGAACGCACCCGTCCCGACAGCGCCGCAGTTGGGCCTTGACATAGCAGCGCTCAGCACGCTAACGCAAGCAATTAAGACGAGGCGCGACGCCAGGAAAAAGGCTGCAAAGAGCGTAACACCCTAAGCAAAACCGCCACTTCATCGATCAAGAGCACCGGGCCGCTGCATCTCTTTAGCTGAGCCATTTCGCAAGCAGGGTTTGATATTACGCCTTGCACCACGTCAAATGTCGGATGGATTGCGGCCGTTACCACAAACCTGCCTACTTCGTTATCAAGTCTGTGCAGGTGTGCAGGTATTAAACGTCCGGCCTCCACCGGCCTCCGAGCGAGCACTGCAAGTCGTCTGGTCGCCCTCTGGTCGGAGCCGCATCCAATACGATCCAAAACCGTCCAGCGCCGTCAAGCAAGGAGTAATTCCGCCGCGCTGAGCCTGCCGGACAATCGCTCCTCGCGGATTAAGGAAGTCCTTGGCGGAACAGCCTGCAAGCTGAAAAAATACGAGGGGTCAATAGGACGTGTTTCACGCACTTTTAATCCGTTGGTCGCAGGTTCGAATCCCGCACGGCCTACCAAAGAATTCAGTAAAGATGTGAACGACAACGCCAGGCACAGCCTGGCGTTGTCGTTTCTGCACGATCCCCGTTCATTCATTTCACCCTGGCGCACCTGACGCCAGATGCCCGCCCTCGCCTTCCCAGTTGGCGACCTCGGGGGCCATGTCGTAGCCCGGCGGACGATAGGTCACGGTCTTGGTGACGGCCGCATCGATTTCCTGGGGTGTCAGCAGCACCGTCGTCTTGCACGTCGTGATGCCGGAGGCATTGACCCTGAGCGCCAGCGCCGCGGCGGTGGTGTTATCGGGAAGCTCGCCGAGGATGACGACATCCCTGTCGCCGAACACGCA
>Ga0213838_1001575_pt1 | contig 11511 bp, 9 predicted proteins | sample SWPATP13_FD_160577 | JGI IMG/M metagenome (GOLD analysis project Ga0213838, IMG submission 160577) | Coastal seawater microbial communities from Marineland, Florida, United States - SWPA TP1 #3 | ecosystem: Environmental > Aquatic > Marine > Coastal | place: USA: Florida | collected 2016-08-06
GCCGCCATTTCGCGGTACTGGGCCAGTTCGCCCTTCATCTTGCCGGCAACTTGCTTCATCGCCTTGGTCTGGGCGGCAGAACCCACGCGGGACACCGACAGGCCGACGTTCACGGCCGGACGGATGCCCTGGTAGAACAGGTCGGTTTCCAGGAAGATCTGACCGTCGGTGATCGAGATCACATTGGTCGGGATGTAGGCCGACACGTCGTTGGCCTGGGTTTCGATGACCGGCAGGGCCGTCAGCGAACCGGAGCCGTTGGCTTCGTTCAGCTTTGCGGCGCGCTCGAGCAGACGGGAGTGCAGGTAGAAGACGTCGCCCGGATAGGCTTCGCGGCCCGGCGGGCGGCGCAGCAGCAGGGACATCTGGCGATAGGCGACAGCCTGTTTGGACAGGTCATCATACACGATCAGGGCGTGCATGCCGTTATCGCGGAAGTATTCGCCCATGGCGCAGGCGGTGAACGGCGCCAGGAACTGCATCGGCGCCGGATCGGACGCGGTCGCGGCAACGACGATGGTGTAATCCATCGCGCCGTTTTCCTCGAGCGTCTTCACGATCTGGGCGACGGTCGAACGCTTCTGGCCGACAGCGACATAGATGCAGTACAGCTTGGCGCTCTCGTCGTCGCCTTCATTGATCTGCTTCTGGTTCAGAATGGTGTCGATCGCGATCGCGGTCTTGCCGGTCTGACGGTCGCCGATGATCAGCTCGCGCTGGCCACGGCCGACCGGGATCATGGCGTCGATCGCCTTGATGCCCGTTGCCATCGGTTCGTGCACCGACTTGCGGGGAATGATGCCCGGAGCCTTGACGTCGACGCGGCGGCGTTCGGCCACATCGGTCAGGGCACCCTTGCCGTCGATCGGCTCACCGAGACCATCGACAACGCGGCCCAGCAGGCCCTTGCCGACGGAGGTGTCCACGATCGAGCCAAGACGCTTGACGGTGTCGCCTTCCTTGATGCCCCGGTCATCGCCGAAGATCACGCAGCCGACATTGTCGCGTTCCAGGTTCAGGGCCATGCCCTTGATGCCGCCCGGGAACTCAACGAGCTCACCGGCCTTCACCTCGTCGAGGCCATAGACGCGAGCGATACCGTCACCAACGGACAGAACGCTACCGACGTCCGAAACCTTCGCTTCGGCGCCGTAATTCTTGATTTGATCCTTGAGGATCGCAGAGATTTCTGCGGCACGGATGTCCATGGACCTAGGCCTCTTTCATCGCATTCTTCATCCCGTCCAGCTTGGTGCGGAGGGAACTATCGAACATGCGGGAGCCGATCTTGACGATCAGCCCGCCCAACAATTCGGGCCGCACATCCGTGCGCACCTCGATTTCGCGCCCGTAGGCACCCTTCAGCGAAGCCGCCAGGGCCTCGGTCTGTTTTTTCGTCAGCGGCGCAGCCGTCGTGACGTCCGCGGTGACGACACCGCGGTCCGCAGCGGCCAGCGCGGCATAGACGCGCGCCACAGCACCCAGCTCGCCGGCGCGACCATTGCGCGCCGCGACACCGAAGGCGTTGCGGGTGAGTTCGTGGAATTTGGCCTTGCCGGCAAGCGCAGACAGAACGCCCGCCTTGTCGTCAGCCGCATACAGGGGCGAGGCAAGCACCTCGGCCAGTTCGGGCGACTCATCGAGCATCGCGCGGAGGGCCGACAGATCGGCCTCCACCGCGTCTGCGGCACCCGAGGTCTTCGCCAGCTCGAACAGGGCAGTTGCGTAGCGTCCTGCCGCGTTGGCTGTCATGGCGTCTTCGCCGGTCTTCACCGTGACGTCACTCTCTAGCTGGATAAGCGCCCGTGGATCACCGATTGGTGCAAGCGCTTGTTATTCAACGATTTTGCAAACCGAACATACGGTGTTGCACCGCACGCCCCTGTGGTTCGGCGCTGCGATAGCACAGGCACACGGGTGCAGCAAGCCACTCACACCGGGCGATTCAGCGCACGGACAGTGTTTTACCGGCACCGGACGAGGCCGCACGCACGAGGCGTGCCCGGCACACGCGCTTCCCGTGGCAGGTGCGCTCAGCCGCCCGCCTTCCCCCGCGCCTTCCTGGCCACGATGTTCAGCGTCTCCACGAACAGGGAGAAGGCGATGGCGAAGTAGAGATAGCCGCGCGGAATGTGGAAGTGCAGCGCATCGGCCACCAGCGCGATCCCGATAAGGAGCAGGAAGGACAGGGCCAGCATCTTGGTCGTCGGATGGCGCTCGATGAACCGCGAGACCGTGCCCGAGGCCAACAGCATGATGGCCATGGCGATGGTGACCGCCGCGATCATCACCGGCAGATGGTCGGTCATGCCGACAGCGGTGATGACGCTGTCCAGCGAGAACACGATATCGATCAGGACAATTTGCACCACGACCATGCCGAAGGCCGCCGACGCGGCGCCGCCGTGTTCGGCAGCCTCGCCCTCGACCGAGTGGTGGATTTCCAGTGTCGCCTTGCCGATCAGGAACAGACCGCCCGCCATCAGGATAATGTCGCGCCAGGAGACATCATAATCGGCCAGCGAGAAGACCGGCTCTTCCAGATGCGCCAGCCAGACCAGGCCGAACAGCATGATGACCCGGAAAATCAGCGCCAGCCCCAGCCCCAGCGCCCGCGCCTTGCCACGCTGGCTCTCGGGCAGACGCCCGGCCATCAGCGCCACGAAGATCACATTGTCGATCCCCAGCACGATTTCCAGGAAGGTCAGTGTGGCCAGCGAGAGAAAGACTTCGGGGGTCAGCAGGGCATCGAGCATGATGGATCCGGTGAATGGCGCTGTGCGCATACTCGCAACTGGCGCCACCTTGTCCAGCCTGCGGGTCTTCCAGAGCATTATTCCGGCGAAGGCCGGACCCCGGTTCACAAAGCCGGGTCGGGCCAGTCCTGGCACTCGCTTGCCCTGCGATCTGGATCCTGACCTTCGTCAGGATGACGGTGCCCGGAGGATTCGGGTGTCTGCGCAGAACCTGTTTCTCAGATGAAGCTATACGGTTCGACGTCGATTGACACCCGCACCGAGGACGCTGTTTTCACCCGCCCCGCCCAGGCACGCAGATAGGCGGAGATGTCGATGGATTTGTCGGCACGCACCAGGATGCGGCGGCGATGCCAGCCGCGCACCATGGCGCGCGGCGGCTCGGCCGGCCCCCATATCTCGACACCGTCGGTAACCGGCGCTGCAGCGGCCCAGTCGTTCGCCGCCTTGTCGACATTGGCCGGGTCCTGCGCCATGAAACCAATCGCCGCCAGGCGCCCGAATGGCGGCAGGCCCAGCATTTCTCGCGCGGCAAACTCCATGTCCAGGAAGGCATCGCGATCGCCGGCTACAAGCGCCTGGATCGCATCGTGTTCCGGCTGGTGCGTCTGCAACAAGGCCCGGCCCGGCCTGTCGGCGCGACCGGCCCGGCCCGCCACCTGGACAAGGGTCTGGAAGGTCCGCTCGCCGGCACGCGGATCCCCGCCGGCCAGACCCAGATCGGCATCGATAACGCCCACCAGGGTAAGATTGGGAAAATTATGGCCCTTGGCGGCGATCTGGGTGCCGACCAGGATATCGATCTCGCCCTTCTCCATCGCTGCCACGATCTCGGCGCCGCGCTGGGTGTCGGAGGAATAGATCTCGACCCGGGCCTCGGGGAAGCGGCGCTTGGCCTCTTCGGCGACCCGCTCCACGCCGGGGCCGACACTGGTCAGACTGTCCTCGGCACCGCATTGCGGACAGGCTTTTGGCTTGGGCATGGAAAAACCCGTCACATGACAGACCAGCCGCCCGGTATATTTGTGCTCGACCAGATAGGATTGCGTGTCCGGGGAGGCCATGCGGTGTCCGCACGCGCGGCACAAAACAAGCGGCGCATAGCCCCGGCGGTTGAGGTAGAGCAGGCTCTGTTCGCCGCGCGCCCAGGTTTCGGCAACTGCCTGCACCAGCGGCGGCGACATCCAGGTGCCCGGATCGGCAGGATGTTCGCGCAAGTCGATCGTGCCGATCTCGGGCAGGACAGCCGCCCCCGGCCGCGCTGCCAGGCGGACATGCACATAGCGGCCGGCCTGGGCATTGGCGAGGCTCTCCAGCGAGGGTGTCGCCGAGGCCAGCACCACCATCGCGCCCTCCAGCTTGGCGCGGACAATGGCCAGGTCCCGGCCCTGATAGGCGAGACCCTCATCCTGCTTGTAGGTCGGGTCGTGTTCCTCATCGACCACGATCATGCGCAGCGACCGGAAGGGCAGGAAGAGCGAGGAGCGCGCACCGACCACGATCCGCGCCCGCCCCTCGGCAACCTCCCGCCAGACGCGGCGGCGATTCTTGGGGCCGGCGCCGGAATGCCACAGGGCCGGCTTGGCCCCGAAGCGCGCCTCGAAACGCGCCAGCACGGCCTCGGTCAGGGCGATCTCCGGCAGCATGATCAGGATCTGGGCATCCGGGTCCTGACGCAGGACCTCTGCAATGGCCTCGAAATAGACCTCGGTCTTGCCCGAACCGGTCACACCGTCCAGCAGGGCCGCCTGGAACCCGCCGGCCCGGACCAGCCGCCGCAGCACGCCGCCGGCCTCGGCCTGCATGGCGGTCAGGGCCAGACCCTCACCATCCGGATCCGGCGCGTCAAAAGGCGGATCGACGAGACGGGTGACCTCGTCCAGCGCACCGGCCTTGGCCAGCCCCTTGACCACCGAAGCCGTCACGCCTGCCTCCCGGGCCAGATCGGCGGCACTGGCCTCGCCGAGCGCTGCAGCCGCATCCAGCACACGCTGGCGAGCCTCGGTCATGCGGGCGGGCTCGCCACTGCCAGGCCGGTAGAGCGTCTCGGTCGGCGAGGGTTTGAGGGCATCATTCGAGCGCAGGACCGAGCGCAGGATCACACCCGGCGGCTGGACCAGATAGCGGGCCAGCCAGTCGACGAATTTGCGCGTACCGTCCGGTATCGGCGGCCCGCCGGCAGCGGCCTCGATCGCCTTCAGCCGGCGCCCGGCCTCGCCCGGACGGACCGACCACACCACGCCCCGCGCCGAGCGCTTGCCCAGCGGCGCCACGACATGATCGCCCGCCTTCAACTCCAGCCCCTCGGGCACTTCATAGTCGAAGGCTTCCGGCAGCGGCATCGGGAACAGGATGGCAGCGATGGGGCGCAGCGGCGCGGACATGGGTGTGGAGACCTCGCGATTCAGCGCCCAAGCTTAGACAGGCCCGGACCCGAGCGCCAAGCTGCTATGCTCTGCCCGGCAATTTGCCTTTCGGAAAGGGAATGCACCCAGACTTGGCCCAAGGGACAAGGAGCGACAGCCATGGCGACGGACGACAGCACGACCGCAACTTCCGAACTCGACGCCGCGCGTGTGCGCAGCTTCCTGCTTGAACACCCGGATATCGTTCGTGAAGACGCCGAACTGATGGCGGTGCTGGCGCGGCGGGGCGCGGATGGCAGCGTCGTCGATCTGGGCACCGCAGCGCGCGACCGGCTGGTCGAAGATATCCATCAGCTCAAGGCGCTCAATGAAGGCATTGTCGAAACTGCCCGCGCCAATCTGGCAACCCAGGCCCAGATCCATATGGCCGTCCTGGCCCTGCTGGAAGTGGACAGTCTGGCCGCGCTGGACCGCAAGATTTCCAGCCGCCTCACCGGTGCGCTGGGCGTCGATGTCTGCCGCATCCTGATCGAGGGACATTCGCCGCTGAAGTCTGCCGAGAGCATTCTCGGTGCCGCCGAGGGCTTTGTCGGCGAGCTGCTTGAGGACAAGGTCGAGCGCCTCGGCCCCATCGATCCGGACAAGGCTGTCGCCCTTTACGGACAGCAAGGCGCGCGGGTGAAGAGCGAGGCGGTTGTGCGTCTCGACTTCAATGGTCATGACGGGTTGATCGCCCTGGCAGCGCGTGATGCGCACCTGTTCGAGGCCGGCCAGGGCACTGAATTACTGAACTTTCTTGCTCGCGCCGTGGAGCGCATGATCGTGCGATGGCTGCACCAGAGCTGACCCTGGCCCTGCCCCGCGCCCTGGCGGCATTCCAGGCGCATCTGGCCGGCGAGCGGCGCCTCAGCCCGCGCACGCTGGACGCCTATGCGCGCGATCTGCACGGTTTTGCCGAATTTCTTGCGGGACATCTGGGTACAGAACCCGATCTGGGCGATGTGCAGGACCTGCGGCCCAGCGATTATCGCGCCTGGATGGCGGACCGGCGCCGCTCGGGTCTTTCGGCACGGTCGCTGGCGCGGGAAATGTCGGCGCTGCGGACCTTTCTCGCCTATGCCAAGCGCCGCTGGCAGGTGGATGCGACCGCCCTCGCCCTGGTCGAAAGCCCCCGGATCACCCGGTCCAAGCCCAAGCCGGTCAGCGAGGCCGGAGCCCGCGATCTGATTGAAGAAACACAAGAATGCGAGGTAGAGGACTGGGTCGCCGCACGCGATCGGGCCGTCCTGACCTTGCTTTATGGCTGCGGACTTCGCGTCTCCGAAGCGCTGGGCCTGACCGGAGCGGACCGCCCGCTGGGCGAGGTCTTGCGCATGACTGGCAAGGGCTCAAAGACGCGGATCGTGCCTGTCCTGCCAGCCGTTCGCGACGCGGTTGAGCGCTATGCGGCGCTGGTGCCGTTTACGCTGGAACCGGGCGAACCGCTCTTTCGCGGCGTGCGTGGCGGTGCCCTGGGTGCCCGGGCAGTTCAGGCGCTGATGCAGTCATTGCGCGAGCGGCTGGGCCTGGCGCCGAGTGCGACCCCGCATGCCTTGCGGCATGCATTCGCGACCCATCTTCTCGCCCATGGCGGGGACTTGCGGTCGATCCAGGAATTGCTGGGCCATGCCAGCCTGTCGACGACCCAGATCTATGCCGATGTCGAGACGGCGCGGTTGATGTCGGTTTATGACAAGGCGCATCCGCGAGCCGGGTCTCGGGGCTGACACAGCGCATCATGGCGGTATCGTCGCCGTATCATCCGGTGCAATGCCAGTGTATCGCCCAGGTAACGCCCGTGTCGCGCAATGTAGCGTTCGGATTCAGACGCGAAAAATCAGGCCGCCAGCCGGTCGCGCTCATGCGCCCAGACGATGATATCTGCATCGCGGTCGTCATCATGGGCGCGCTCGACCTCAACGAAGCCGGCTTTCTCGAGCACACGATGACCGGCATCGCGATCGTCACGGGTGTGGGCCAGGATGCGCTTGACCCGGGGGTCTTCATAGGCCCAGCCCATCAGCGCGTTCACGCCTTCCGTCGCCAGACCCTGTTCGCGGTAGGAGGTGAGCATGGAATAGCCGATCTCGACATCGCCCGCCGCATCCGGCGCACCCATGAACCAGCCCGTGCCCAGAAGCCGGTGCATGACCGGCGAGATATAGACCCAGGAATACCAGCCCGCATCGCCGGGGCGTTCGGCCAGGGCATCGCGGGTCGCCTCGATCCGGGCGGCATCCATCAGTTCGGGCGGCCAGGAGGGTTCCGGTTCGACGCCGAGCGCCTTGAAGAATCCCATCCGGTCCGACACCTGCAGCGCCGCCAGCTCGTCTGTCAGCGCAACCAGCCGCAATCGCGACGAAGCGAGTTCGATCGGCTTCGACATCAGCAAATTCCCGTGTCCCTACATTCAACCGATCCCGGTCGGCACGACCCGGCCCCTGCGGGATCTTATGCCTGAAACGGCCCGGCTTGTCCGCTCATTTCCCGTCCGGGCCGCATCGAGGCGAGCCCGGACAAGCTGTTCGTGCGGCATGCTGGTGTGATTCGGCGTCCGGTTTGCGACAGTCCGGCGCCGGGCCCGGATCAGGCCTGCATGGTCCAGCCTTCCACGCCCATCGCCGCCTGGCGGATCGCCTCGGTCAGGGTCGGGTGGGGATGGCAGGTGCGCGCGATATCCTCGGAGGCGGCCTGGAATTCCATGGCCACGCAGAGCTCGCCGATCATCTCGCCGACATTGGCGCCGATCAGGTGGGCACCGAGGATTTCATCGGTTTCCGCATCGGCGAGGATTTTCACAAACCCGTCCGTGGTGTGATTGGTGCGGGCGCGCGAATTGGCCTGGAAGGGGAATTTCCCCTTCTTGTACTTGCGCCCTTCCGCCTTCAGCTCGTCCTCTGTCTTGCCGACCGCAGCGATTTCCGGCGAGGTGTAGACCACGCCCGGAATGACGCCGTAATTCACATGCCCGGCCTTGCCGGCAATACGTTCGGCGCAGGCCGTGCCTTCATCCTCGGCCTTGTGGGCCAGCATCGGACCGCTGGTGCAGTCGCCGATCACCCAGACATTCTCGACCGAGGTGCGGAAATGGTCATTGGCAATGACGCCGCGCTTGTCGGTCTCGATACCGACCGTCTCCAGGCCCAGACCCTCGGTATAGGGACGGCGGCCGATGCAGACCAGCACGGTATCGGCTTCCAGCGTCTGACCCTCGCCGCCATCGGCCGGCTCGATCGAGACTTTCAGCGTCTTGTCGTCCGACGTATCGACGCCGGTGACCTTGGTCGACAGGTGGAAGTCCATGCCCTGTTTGGCAAAAGTGCGCTGGGCCGTCTTGGCCAGCTCGCTGTCCATGCCCGGCAGGATACGGTCGAGATATTCGACCACGGTGACCTCGGCGCCCAGGCGGCGCCAGACCGAGCCGAGCTCCAGGCCGATCACGCCCGCCCCGATCAGGACCAGCTTGCCCGGCACCCGCTCCAGCGACAGCGCACCGGTGGAGGACACGACGCGCTTTTCGTCGATCTCGACACCCGGCAGCGGCGTCACTTCAGAGCCCGTGGCGATGACGATATGCTTGGTGGACAGCGTCTGCTTGCCGTCTGCGGTCTCGACCTCGACCTGGCCGGTCCCGGCAATGCGGCCCTTGCCGACGATATAGTCGACCTTGTTCTTCTTCATCAGGAATTCGATGCCCTTGGTCAGGCCGTCGACCGCCTCGTCCTTCTGCTTGAGCATTTGCGGCAGATCCAGTTCCAGACCGCCCGTCTTGATGCCCAGCCCGGCAAATTCCGTTCCCGCCGCCTCGAACAATTCCGATGCGTGCAGCAGCGCCTTGGAGGGAATGCAGCCGACATTCAGGCAGGTCCCGCCCAGACGGCCGCGCTTTTCGATACAGGCCACCTTGAGCCCGAGCTGGCCGGCGCGGATCGCGCAATTATAGCCGCCGGGGCCGCCGCCAATGATCACGACGTCGTAGGATTCGGACATGATGGCCTCGCATTCCGCTTGCAGGTAAAGGTGTGTCGCTTCCCCTTATATGCCCATGAAAGGCGGCAAAGGTAAGGGCCGAGTGCGCGGGTTTGACAGCGATGGCAGGCCTTATCCGGACCGGCGCCTGCGACGTGGCCCGGTCAGCCCCCGCCCGGCCAGCAGCAGGATCGCAATGACGCTGAGATCGATGGCGTTCAGCGTCCATTCCACCGCACTGGCACTGCCGAAATAGGCCCGGTCCATGGCCGGTTGCTGGAACCAGTAGAGCGACAGCATGAAGTCGGTGGCAAAGGCCGCCGCATAGACCGGCAGCGCCAGCCGAGATCGCAGCAAAAGCAGAATTGCCGCAATGACATAGCCGACAACAAAGGCGCCCCAGATAGCAAAGTCGCGGATCGGCATGTCCATCAGGACCTGCCCGAGATGCTCCTCGATCGCGACATAGTTTCCAAACCCGAACCGGTAGGCCAGCACCGCAATGCAGAGCAATGCGGCATAGGCCGCACGCAAGACCACCAGGGTGCGGAAGACCAGGACTGCAATTGTACTTATTCGCATGCACAACTCCCCGGGCAAGGAGTAACGCAAACGGCCAGGGGTTGATGAATAAAGAAATTTACGGCCCCGCTCAGGCCGAGGCGGCTCCGTCCGCGCCCGGTGTGACAAGCTTGGCCAGACGGGCCGGATCGCGCAGGGGTTCCGATTGCAGGGCGATATTGAGGCGGCGGACGATTTGCGCGCGGCGGACAGCGGTGTCACCGACAATGCCATTGCGGCAGAACCAGGCCGCAACCTCGGCCCAGTCCCACAGCGGGGTCTTCGTTGTTGCGCGCGCGCAGGGCGGCGGGAATGCATCACCGCGTGAACCCGCCACATAATTGGACACCGCCGCGCGCGTCAGCCCCGCCCGCGCTGCAATCTCGATCTGGTTGACCAGATGATCCGGCTCGATGCGCGCGACCGTCGCGCCGGCGCCGACCGCATCGCGGCATGCGGACACCATGGCGTCTGAAAACGCCTGCCCTTCCCGTGCGAAAGTCAGGATCACGGCGCCGCGCTGAACAATGAGGATCGCATCGTCACAACCGGCTTCGTGGAGCCGGTCTTCAATGTCCTCGTCCATCGGGTCGAGCCCCTGGAGGATCAGCGAAAACTCAAAGACCTGCATGGCCGCTCTCCTGCTCACACATGCACGCATCCACCTGGCGCATGATCGCCTAGCGTGATTGCCCGCATTTTTCGGCGTCGACCAGACCGATATCCGGCACCCGGAGCGGTCGGCCATCGCACAATAGAGGCGGGCCCAGCAATGGCCCGTGCGCTTGAGAACCCGCCAGCCCCTGTCCTCGGCATAGAGGATGGCCCGCTCGATCTCCTTGTCGGGGTGCCGTGGCCGGGCCGGCATGCCTCACCTCCATGATGATGGATTGTTGACATATGTCAACACGAACACACCTCAGCACACTCCATATTCAATTCTTGGTTGTAATTTTTCCTTTGTCGATCACAAAAAACCACGGCCCCGTCAACCGGGGCCGTGGCGCTGATATTCGCATTGTCCTTCGCAGTATCCGGGGCGACCGGGCCGAAGAGCCCGGGCCGCCACCGGCCGAAGACTGTGAGCCTAGAGGTCGAACAGCATGCGTTGCGGGTCTTCCAGGTTTTCCTTGACGCGGACCAGGAAGGTCACGGCTTCCTTGCCGTCGACGATACGGTGATCATAGCTGAGCGCCAGATACATCATCGGACGGATCACCACCTGGCCGTTTTCGGCCACCGGGCGTTCCTGGATCTTGTGCATGCCCAGAATGCCCGATTGCGGGGCATTGAGGATCGGCATCGACATCAGCGAGCCATAGACACCGCCATTGGAGAGGGTGAAGGTGGCACCCTGCATTTCGTCGATGGAGAGCTTGCCGTCGCGGGCCCGCTTGCCCAGACGGATGATTTCCTTCTCGATCTCGGCCAGGGACATCTGGTCGGCATCGCGCACGACCGGCACGACCAGGCCGCGGTCGGTGCCGACGGCGACGCCCATGTCGTAATAATTCTTGTAGATGATGTCGGTGCCGTCGATCTCGGCATTGACCGCCGGGATTTCCTTGAGCGCCGAGACACAGGCCTTGATGAAGAAGCTCATGAAGCCGAGCTTGACGTCGTGCTTGGCGACGAAGGCGTCCTGGTGCGCCTTGCGGGCGGCCATGATCGCCGACATGTCGGCTTCGTTATAGGTGGTCAGGATCGCGGCAGAGTTCTGGGCGTCCTTGAGGCGTTTGGCGATGGTCTGGCGCAGGCGCGTCATGCGCACGCGTTCCTCGCGCGGACCGGTTTCACGCGGCGCGGCGGGCGCGGACGGG
>Ga0213838_1001585_pt1 | contig 11435 bp, 9 predicted proteins | sample SWPATP13_FD_160577 | JGI IMG/M metagenome (GOLD analysis project Ga0213838, IMG submission 160577) | Coastal seawater microbial communities from Marineland, Florida, United States - SWPA TP1 #3 | ecosystem: Environmental > Aquatic > Marine > Coastal | place: USA: Florida | collected 2016-08-06
TGGGAGCGGCTGACCTCGGTATTCAGCAAGTCGTTAGTACCTTACGCTCTGGTGGTGAGTTTGATTTCATTATCAATCAATACCGCTTACCTCGTCTGGTTCTGGCGATTGGAGTGGGCGCAGGGTTAGGACTATCAGGGGCGTTAGTACAGGGTGTCATACGAAACCCTCTCGCTTCGCCAGATCTAATGGGCATTAGTGCAGGGGCTGGACTAGCCGCTACTTCACTCTTGATTTTTTACCCGCAAGCTCCGCTCTACATGCTCCCTGTTGCTGCGGTTATCGGTGGGATCTCTGCAGCGAGCGTCATTTTTATCATGGCGTATCTGACACAGCCCACTCCCGCTCGGTTAGCTTTAATTGGCATAGCAATAAGTGCCTTTCTGTCTAGTGGGATTGATTTTCTTATGATCGTCAACCCCATTGAAATTAACACTGCAATGGTATGGTTAACAGGCAGTTTGTGGGGGCGGAACTGGGATCAGGTACCGTTCATTTGGGTGACATTAGCCTTACTCGTGCCTTTTTCTTTTTGGCTAGCATGGCGGCTGGATGTCATGGGGCTTGGGGAAGAGTCAGCTACATCACTTGGTGTAAATCCACAAAAAATTCAACTCCTCGCGTTAGTCAGTGCCGTGGTACTCGCCAGCATTAGCGTATCTATTTGTGGCACCATCAGTTTTGTCGGTCTGCTTGCCCCACATCTTTCACGTTTACTCTTTGGCCACAATCACAAATGGTTATTGCCTGCCACTGCGCTCATCGGGGCATTACTTGTGCTCATTTCCGATATTCTTGCACGCGGGTTACAACCACCAGTGGAATTGCCAGCCGGTGTCCTAACTTCATTAATTGGCGCACCCTACTTCATTTTTTTACTTCAACGCTATAAGGGCTGGTAATGTTAGTCACCCAAAACCTTGCGGTCGCTTATGGCGACACCACCATCATTCACGATTTATCTGTTGCGCTGCCTCAAGGCAAAATTACAGCGCTAATTGGCCCAAATGGATGCGGCAAATCCACTTTACTCAAAACGCTTTCGCGTATTAATGCCATCAAATCAGGACAAGTCTTGTTAGATGACAAGCCCCTTAAGCAATGGAAAGATAAGCCACTCGCACAACGTATTTCATTGCTTCCTCAGGTGTTAGTCAGCCCAGAAGGCATCACCGTCAGAAAGCTGGTTGAATATGGTCGCTCTCCCTATATTTCAAACTGGGGGAAGCTCAGTGAAGTAGACCACCAGCATGTCCACCAAGCGATGGTTGAAACGGGCGTATTAGAGTTTGCTGATCAGCCTGTTGAGTCACTTTCAGGCGGGCAGCGACAACGCGCGTGGATCGCAATGATCATCGCTCAAGATGCCGATATCGTCATGCTTGATGAACCGACTACCTACCTAGATTTATCGCATCAAATTGAATTAATGAAGCTGATGCGCTCAATGAATGAAAAAGGAAAAACGGTCATTGTGGTGCTCCACGATTTGAACCAGGCTTGCCGCTATTGCGATCATTTGGTCGTATTGAAGAAAGGGGAATTGATCACTCAAGGTGAACCTAAGGCCGTCTTCACTGAATCACTCTTAAAAGATGTATTTAGTTTGCAAGCTAAGATCATCGACGACCCCATCGCCCACACCCCGATGTGTATCGCGCTTTAACATGCTCAAATAGTAAGCAAACACTTACTTCTATCAAGCAGCCTATAAACAAAAAGCCTTCTTCATTACCGAAGAAGGCTTTTTAATTAAATCACGCTAAATATCTGCGGCCTGTTGCAGCGTATAAGCGGTTGAAGGGTCAATATCTTTAACTAACTCTTCGACCTGCATTATCGCTTCTACTGATGTACTGCCCTTACGATAGCTCAGATAGATCGGACGATACCAATCTTCAACACCTTTGACCTTGTGGAGTTGTCCCGCAGCGATAAACGGTTCGACCAAAGAGGCTGGCAAGTAAGCACTTCCGCCTTTCTCAAGAATAAAGTCGAGCGCGATACGAGCGGTTGAAGTACGCAAATAAGGTGCAGGCACTTTCGGGTGACGTTCAGCGTGTTCAGAGCCAAAGCGTGTTCCCCAATCTACGTAGACATATTTTTGCTCAAACACACTGTCTAAGTCGTCAGGTTCCGTTGATACCAGTACTAACACTAAATCGGCGACCTTCTTACAGTTCAGTTCTTCCGCTTTGATCTGATCAAAAGCAAAGGCCATATCTAATGTGCGTTCTAGCAAATTACGATTGAGCTGTTCTCGCCCCATCACTTCGGCCATGAAACCATATCCGCCAAAGGAATCGGTGACGACACTTAAACAGTTTTGCAGGTATGCATCCCAAATGTTTGGAGTTCCACCGAGCGTTAGCTGTAGTGCTTTGCCACTTTCCAATGAAAGCTCAAACTTAGCCTGTTGCAGCGTTGTGACCATCACTTCGGCATAGCCGATTAGTCGTTCGCCCGAAGACGTTAACTTAATATTGTTGCGGTCACGAATAAACAGTTGAGTATCAAAGTAGCTTTCTAGCTGCTTGATACGTGCACTGACTGCCGCCTGAGTGAGATACAAATTTTCAGCCGCACGGCCGAAATGTCGAACACGTGCCACTTCAAGGAAAGTTCTGAATACTTTTACGTCCATCAAAAAACATCTCTGTAATAAATCCGCCAAAAAGCCGATTTAGGATTGGCTTATCGTAAAGACAAAAACGTTTTGTTTTTCATTTTCGTCTTTTAACCATATGTTTCGCGTAAGCAAATAACGCCGTAATTAATCTAACCACATACCGAGGTTAACATGTCTGAGACTGAATTCCGCCATGGAAAAAAACGTTTTTATGACGCTAAAAAATTCCCAAGAGGATTTGCTAAGTCTGGTGATTTTACTCTTGTCGATGAAGAAATCCTAACCTTGTTTGGAGACACTATGTTAGGTCTCGAAACAGGTGAAATTTTGCCAGAAAATGCCGAAGAAAAGCACTTTCTGAAAGTTCTTTCTCATCCTCATAAAGCAAAAACAAAATTAGAGCGTGTATGGCTGAAATACATTCAGCTTTCAAGAGGCCGTAAACGCTTCCATACGCTAAATGGCGGGAAACGAGGTGAAGTCGCTAAAGAAGAATACGAGTCTGATTTAGTGCTCGAAGACTAACCCAACCGGTTATTGTTGCTCCAGCAAAACAATAAATAAGCCCAATAATTTACATTATTGGGCTAGTTTCATTTTTAAGTATAAATAAAGTGCGATGCATCCAGTTTGCCCAGATCAACGGTTCTTTCATTTTGCCATTGCAGCCACTTTACGAAGAAACTCATCTCGTAGTGCTTGCTCTGCATAGTCGACATGATAAGAGTGATGGCCACGCATCTTTACTTGTGCTCCGTATCCTCGCAAATACACCTCGTAGTCACCGCAATCCAACCTAGCTTCAACACCATCTAACACTCTACCGTGTTCTGTCGGAATTCCTCGAGACATCACCAAGTCATATGTGTGCTGGATGTCGTTTGGGTCTATCTTGTAACTCATCGCTTTCTCTCTGCCTTCCGTGGTTACTCATAAGTATAGTTTTTAATCAATTGATGACAACTATTACGCTTCTCGTCATTGGTTACAATTTTTTCTTTGCAGTTAAAGTGGCTTAACCCACCCTGATTCAACGGCTTATTCGCTTCGTAAATCAAGTTGGTTAAAGAAAAAGCGAAAAATTGACCTAAAACAATAGCAGATCGCAAAAACTTATTTTATAATGCGAATTAATGTTTCAGAACACTATAAATTCTAATATCTAGGGGCAAATTAATGAGACTTATCCCGTTAAATCAAGCAGCGCAAGTAGGCAAATGGGCAGCAGCACACATCGTTAAACGCATTAACGATTTCAACCCAACTGCAGAGCGTCCTTTTGTACTTGGTCTACCAACTGGTGGTACGCCACTAGCTACTTACAAAGCACTTATCGAGCTGCATAAAGCTGGTGAAGTAAGCTTCAAAAACGTAGTGACATTTAACATGGATGAGTACATTGGCATCCCTGCTGATCACCCAGAATCATACCGTACGTTCATGTACACTAACTTCTTCAACCACATCGACATCCAAGAAGAAAACATCAACCTTCTAGATGGCAATGCGGAAAACAACGAAGTTGAGTGCAAGCGCTACGAAGACAAAATCAAGTCTTACGGCAAAATCAACCTATTCATGGGTGGCGTAGGCAACGACGGTCACATCGCTTTCAACGAGCCAGCTTCTTCTCTGTCTTCACGTACTCGTATCAAGACTCTGACAGAAGACACTCGTATCGCGAACTCTCGTTTCTTCGACGGTGACATCAGCCAAGTTCCTAAGTACGCACTGACTATCGGTGTTGGTACTCTACTTGATTCTGAAGAAATCATGATCCTAGTAACAGGCCACAACAAAGCACTTGCTCTAGAAGCAGCGGTTGAAGGTTCTGTTAACCACCTATGGACGGTATCTGCTCTACAACTTCACCCTAAATCAGTGATTGTTTGTGACGAGCCAGCAACTCAAGAACTTAAAGTGAAAACAGTTAAGTACTTCTCTGAGTTAGAAGCTGAGAACATTAAAGGTTTCTAATTCGCCTTTCTGTTCCTGAATATTTAAAGCCACCTTTTTAGGTGGCTTTTTTGTGTCTGTCACATTCACAGCCCTTAAGACTCTCATTGTGCGATTGACCAAGCCCAGCCCTATTTGTGTGATTCGATTCTTAAATTGCCCCATTCCAGTTCGACTTCATTTGTGCATCCGCCTATAAACGCCAATACACAAAAGGAGTTCGCCAGTGATTTTAGACCACCAACTTGCCCAGCAGATTGTCGATAGAACCATGGCCATTATTGGCTACAACATTAACGTCATGAACCATGCAGGCATTATCATCGGCAGTGGTGAAAAAGATCGGCTTGGTCAAATTCATGATGGTGCCATATTGGCATTAAAACATGGCGATTCAATTGAGCTAAACCAACAGAGCTGCGCTTCATTAAAAGGCGTAAAACCCGGCATCAATATGATCCTTCGCAGTAACCTGCAAGTCGTGGGAATTGTTGGCATTACGGGTAACCCTGATGAGATCCGAGACTTCGCGAACTTGGTAAAAATGACTGCCGAGATGATCATTGATCAAGCCGCTTTAGTAGAACAACTTCAGTGGGACCGACGCCACCGTGAAGAGTTTATCTCTGCATGGATTTTAAACACTTTATCGAAAGAAGAACTCGCCGATTGGGCAGCACGTTTATCCATTGACCTATCGAAACCACGAGTCGCGGTCATCATAGAATTTAAGCAACAAAATACGCCTAAAAGCCTGCAAAGTATTCGAAAAGTCGTTGATTTATTGGAATATCCTGAACGAGATAACCTCGTCGCTGTCGTCTCCATGAACGAGATTGTGGTATTAAAGCCCTGCACATCTTTAAGTAAATGGGACAGTGAACAAGAAAGTGAGCGGATCAATGCATTGTTGGATAGGCTAGACGAACACCACATCACGGGGTTTAACATCGCCTTAGGTCAGCCTTTCCAAAATGCATCGCAAGTACACTTATCCTATCAGAGTGCGAAACAGGTACTTCAGATAGGAAAGCAGCACCTCCCTAATCAGAATAAATTTTTATATGAAGAGCTCCGATTGCCCGTATTGCTCTCGCCCTTAAATGACTTTTGGCAAGGTGAACAACTTTGTGAGCCTATGGCTACGCTTCGTTCGCAAGACAAGTCGGGGCAACTCCTCAAAACATTAGAGGCTCTGTTTCACGCGAATGGCAATGCAAACGAATGCGCTAAATCCCTGTATATTCATAGAAATACACTAAGATACCGTTTAGACAAGATCACACAAATAACCGGACTAACCACTACCGATTTCATGGGTTTGGCAGAGCTATATATTGCGTATCAGATCTCAAAACTTCGCTAATTTAGTGCACACGCACAAAAACGAGTGTTTATTGAGCCAATTATTTGTTTGTCTGCCTAAAGGCAGGGCAATTGATTGATTAGATAATAACTGCGTCCCTACAGACCTCTCGTAAGCCAAACACTGCTTACTAAAGAGAACACTATAATAAACGGAGTTATCATGAGTCTTATCTTTATTCTGTTGGGGGTGATAGCTTTTATCGTCCTCACGACCACCAAATTCAAACTACATCCTTTCTTGGCCTTAATCATGGCGGCATTTTTAGCCGCATTTGCCTACGGTCTGCCTGCTGATAGTATCGCGAAAACCATCGCATCTGGCTTTGGTGGCATCTTAGGCTATATCGGCCTCGTGATTGTGCTAGGTACTATCATCGGTGTCATTTTAGAGAAAAGTGGCGCTGCAATTACCATGGCAGACACCGTCATCAAAGTTCTTGGCGAACGCTTTCCAACCTTAACCATGAGCATCATTGGCTACATCGTTTCTGTGCCAGTGTTCTGTGATTCTGGCTTTGTGATTTTAAACTCGTTGAAAGAGTCGCTTTCTAAACGCCTTCGCACCTCAAGTGTTGCGATGAGTGTGGCTTTGGCAACGGGCCTTTACGCAACTCATACGTTTGTTCCTCCAACGCCAGGGCCAATTGCTGCGGCTGGCAACTTAGGCCTAGAGTCCAATTTAGGCTTAGTTATTGGTATTGGTGTTTTTGTCGCGGCTACCGCTGCGATGGCAGGTATGCTTTGGGCAAACCGCTTTAAACATGTTGAGCCAGACGGAGAAACCCAACAAGAAGAGATTCAACAAGATTGGAAAGCTCTAAAAGCTTCTTATGGCGAACTGCCTACGGCAAGCCAAGCATTTGCTCCCATTTTTGTGCCTATTTTGCTTATTTGTTTTGGTTCAATTGCAAAATTTCCAAGCCTGCCTTTAGGTGACGGTGCGTTGTTTGATGTTCTATCATTCTTAGGTCAGCCATTAACGGCGCTAATTATCGGCTTATTCTTATCAACCCGACTTCTAAAATCTAACAACAAAGTCGAAGAATTTGGCGAGCGTATTAGCCAGGGAATCACCTCTGCAGCACCAATCTTGTTAATCACAGGTGCGGGTGGTGCATTTGGCGCCGTGCTTAAAGCAACGCCACTTGGCGAATACTTAGGAATGACGTTATCTGCCCTTGGGGTTGGTATCTTTATGCCATTTATTGTGGCCGCCGCGCTTAAATCAGCACAGGGCTCTTCAACCGTCGCGCTTGTTACAACGTCTGCGCTGGTTGCACCAATGCTTAGCCAACTTGGTTTAGATTCGGAAATGGGTCGAGTACTCACAGTGATGGCCATTGGTGCTGGCGCAATGACAGTGTCTCATGCCAACGATAGCTTCTTCTGGGTGGTTTCACAGTTCAGCCGTATGTCGGTTGGATTAGCTTATCGCGCTCAAACTATGGCAACCTTAGTGCAAGGCGTGACGGCAATGACCTTAGTTTATCTTCTTAGCCTTGTGCTTTTATAACAGTAAATAGGATAGTGATATGAAAGTTGTTATCGCCCCAGATTCGTTTAAAGAGAGCCTGAGTGCAAAACAAGTATGTGATGCCATTCGTTCCGGTTTACAAAGAGTATGGCCCGACGCCGAGTTCGTTTCCGTTCCCGTCGCAGATGGAGGAGAAGGCACGGTCCAATCTCTTGTTGATGCAACTAAAGGTCGCCTAACATACCTACAAGTACAAGGCCCTCAAAACAAACCCGTCGAAGCTTTTTATGGCGTGTTAGGCGATAACAACACAGCGGTTATTGAAATGGCGGCGGCAAGTGGGCTGCATCATGTGCCTGTTGCACAACGAGATCCTAAAGCGACCACAAGCTTTGGAACTGGCCAACTCATCAAACATGCACTCGATAATGGGGTGAAACGACTCATCATTGGCTTAGGTGGAAGCGCGACCAATGATGGGGGTATCGGAATGCTCTCTGCTTTGGGTGCAGTATTTAAAGATGAAAACCAGCACGCCCTTGAGCCTACCGGTGGAAACCTAGCGCAGATCAATTGCATTAATCTTGATAGCTTTGATGAACGGCTTAAGCACTGTGAGATTTTGGTTGCCTGTGACGTGGACAACCCCTTATGTGGCCCACAAGGTTCTACCTCTGTGTTTGGCCCTCAAAAAGGGGCTACGCCATCTGATATCCGTTTACTCGATGATGCCTTAAGGCACTTTGGAGATCTTACAGAAAGCGTTACTGGAATATCAGTGCTAAACGTCGCAGGGGCTGGCGCAGCTGGCGGTATGGGCGCAGCTCTACTCGCTTACACGGGCGCCGAGCTTAAACCAGGTATCGACATTGTGTTAGAGACAGTAAACCTTCAGCAAGCGGTTCAGAATGCCAATCTGGTCTTCACTGGTGAAGGAAGAATCGATAGCCAAACGATTTTTGGCAAAACGCCGGTAGGGGTAGCCAAAGTCGCCAAGCAATATCAGTTACCGGTTATCGCATTATCGGGATGTACAGGAGATGGTTATCAAGCCGTCTATGATCACGGCATCGATGCGGTGTTTTCTGCAGTTCCACGAGCGATGTCTCTCACCGAAGCCATGCGCGAAACAGACTTCAATTTGGCAGATCTAGCGGAGAATGCCGCTCGGCTCATCAACCTCCATCGATAGCACCTAGTTTCTTCGCAAAACAAGCCCTCATATGCAATATGAGGGTTTTCTCATTTCAGCCCTATCACATTGCTATCGCGCTTTATTCCGCTTCCTATTGGGCAAAGATCACACACTATTAACATGTTGCTCAATTACATATTTTGAGGTTATACGATGAACCTCTTAATTATCATGGCGAATTAACCAAAATTTAGAGATCTAGATCACTTTCAATATCATGGCAATGTCATGAGATCCATTAAGCGTGATCAATATCACTAAATGTTTAATATGCGATCAATATAAAAATGAGATCTCGATCTTCATTTAATTATTGACATGGCTGAAAGTGACATTTTGTAGGGAAATTACAGCGTCAACATGTGGATGAGATCACAGTGGGATAAGCAAAGCAGATTGAATAGTGGGGCTTTAGTCACAAAAAACCCGTCGTCAGTTCTAAACTGAAATCATGTGGTAAATTGATTGGGTACTAAGCAATCGACGGTTTTGGCGAACCGTTATCCACAATATTCAGAAGAACATCAAACGGGGAATCCTCATGATATCACCAGATGCAAAGATCAAGGTACAAAATTTTGGTCGATTTTTATCTAACATGGTTATGCCTAACATTGGCGCGTTTATCGCGTGGGGCTTTATTACCGCACTTTTCATTCCAACAGGTTGGCTGCCAAACGAAACATTAGCCTCTATGGTTGGCCCAATGATCACTTATTTACTACCACTCCTAATCGGTTATACCGGTGGTAAAATCGTTGGTGGCGAACGTGGTGCCGTTGTCGGTGCAATAACCACTATGGGTGTTATCGTCGGTACCGATATCCCAATGTTCATGGGAGCAATGATGGTCGGCCCGATGGGTGGCTGGGCAATCAAAACGTTCGATGCAAAAGTTCAAGGCAAAGTAAAAAGCGGTTTTGAGATGTTGGTAAACAACTTCTCGGCAGGCATCATCGGCATGATCTGCGCCATCATCGCATTCTTCCTGATAGGCCCATTTGTAAAAGTGCTTTCTGGCGGTTTAGCTGCTGGCGTAAACTTCCTTGTTGAAGCAGGCTTGCTACCTCTAACTTCCATTTTTGTTGAACCTGCGAAAATCTTATTCCTTAACAATGCAATCAACCACGGTATTTTCTCGCCACTAGGTATTCAGCAAGCGTCTGAAGCGGGTCAATCTATCTTCTTCCTAATTGAAGCAAACCCAGGTCCAGGCTTAGGTATTCTTCTGGCCTACATGGTATTTGGCAAAGGTACAGCGAAACAAACAGCTGGCGGTGCATCGATCATTCACTTCTTCGGCGGCATCCACGAAATCTACTTCCCTTACATTCTTATGAACCCTCGTCTGATTCTTGCTGCAATTGCTGGCGGTATGACGGGCGTATTCGTTCTAACAATGTTCAACGCAGGTATCGTTTCTCCGGCGTCTCCAGGTTCAATCTTCGCAATCCTACTAATGACACAAAAAGCGTCTATCGTCGGCGTTCTTGCTTCGATTGTATCGGCAGCTGCAGTATCTTTTGTTGTTGCGTCTTTACTCCTAAAAACGCAAACGACAACAGAAGAAGATGGCGATGGTTCTTCTTTGGAAAAAGCGACGTCTCAAATGAAAGGCATGAAAGCGTCTTCAAAAGGCCAAGCTGAAACAACAGCACAAACAAAAGGCAACGTTGACCTAGCCAATGTTCAAAGCATTATTGTTGCCTGTGACGCCGGTATGGGTTCAAGTGCGATGGGAGCAAGCTTGCTTCGCAAAAAAGTTCAAGAATCAGGTTTAAAAATAAGCGTAGAGAACTGTGCTATCAACAGCTTACCAAGCAATGTTGACATCGTGATTACTCACAAAGACTTGACCGATCGTGCTCGTCAGCACGCCGAACATGCTGAGCACATCTCATTAACTAACTTCTTAGATGGCGCGCTATATAGTCAACTCGTTCTAAAGTTGCTTGCCGCAAAAGATGCACCAGCCGCAAACGATAGCCAAGTGGTCAAAGCATCGGTTGTTGCAGCTAACGATGATTTATACGAGCCAGAGCAACAATCTGTTTTCCAAATCGAACGTAAAAACATCCACATCGGGCTACAGGCCGCAAATAAAGATGAAGCTATCCGCTTCGCCGGAAATCAACTGGTTGAGCTTGGCTATGCTGAACCTGAATATGTCGATGCGATGTTCGAACGTGAAAAGCTAGTATCAACCTACCTAGGCGAATCAATCGCAGTTCCACACGGTACGGTCGAGGCAAAAGATCGCGTCCTTAAAACCGGTATTGTGATTTGTCAGTACCCTTCAGGCATTCAATTCGGTGAAGATGCAGACGACCAAGCGAAACTGGTGATCGGTATCGCTGCAAAAAATGACGAACATATCCAAGTCATAACTTCTATTACTAATGCTCTAGACGAGCCAAACGCAATCGAGCGCTTAACTTCCACACAAGATGTGAATGAGATTCTAACCATTCTATCTGGTAGCCAAGCGGCGTAAGAAAGACCCAAAAGGTTTATTGCTCCTGAGCAATATGAGGCCTTGCTGTCACCCCCTATGCGGCAGGCCTCCCCTCTGGAAAAACCTTCACATTCTCGATTCATATTTTTGGTTTTATTTTTAGTAGGTAATAGTTATGAAAAAAGCAGTACATTTTGGTGCAGGAAACATTGGCCGTGGCTTCATCGGTAAGTTGCTCGCAGACGCAGACGTCGCAGTCACATTCGCCGATGTCGATGCTCCGTTAATTGACCAATTAAGCCATGACCAACAATACAAAGTAAAAGTGGTGGGCTCTCAGTGCCAAATCGATACCGTC
>Ga0213838_1001588_pt1 | contig 11424 bp, 8 predicted proteins | sample SWPATP13_FD_160577 | JGI IMG/M metagenome (GOLD analysis project Ga0213838, IMG submission 160577) | Coastal seawater microbial communities from Marineland, Florida, United States - SWPA TP1 #3 | ecosystem: Environmental > Aquatic > Marine > Coastal | place: USA: Florida | collected 2016-08-06
GACGTCCACTCCCCCGCAGATGTCCGCGAAGGCGTCGTTGAAGGCGTCGCTGAACGCCCGGGCACGGGCCCGGAAGTCGGTCTCGCTCAGCACGAACAGCGGCGTGCCGTACTGGCGCTGCAGCTCACTGACCGTGAGCCCCTCGATGGTGAGCTCGCCGTCGTCGTTCCGTTCGACGCCGCCGGCCCACAGCGGTGCGTGGAGGGCGTTGAGGTCGGCGGGGACCTCGAGCCAGCCGGGCGCGAGCGGGGACTTTCCTGATGCTTCGGTCATGGCGTTACATCCGTTCCGGCGCCGAGACGCCCAGCAGTTCCAGTCCGTTGGCCAGCACCTGGCTGGTGGCGTCGTTGAGCCACAGCCGGGTGCGGTTGGTGTCGGTGATGGGTTCCTCGCCCTGGGGCGCCACCCGGCAGGCGTCATACCAGCGGTGGTAGGCGCCGGCAATGACTTCCAGGTGGCGGGCCACGCGGTGCGGCTCGCGCAGTTCGGCGGCCTTGGCCACCACCGAGGGGTAGCTGCCCAGGTAGGAGAGCAGTTCGTTCTCGGTGGCGTGGTCCAGCAGGGCGGCGTCGAAGCTGTCCTTGCCGTCGACACTGCGCTGGACGCCGGCTGCGACGGCGTTGCGGGCGGCGCCGCGGGAGCGGGCGTGGGCGTACTGGACGTAGAACACCGGGTTTTCGTTGCTGTGCTTCTTGAGCAGGTCCGGGTCCAGGGTCAGCGGCGAATCGGCGGGGAACCGGGCGAGCGAGTAGCGGACGGCGTCCTTGCCCAGCCAGGCGATGAGGTCCTTGAGCTCGATGATGTTGCCGGCGCGCTTGGACAGCTTGGCGCCGTTGACGGAGACCAGCTGGCCGATCAGGACCTCGATGTTGACCTCGGGATCGTCGCCGGCGGCGGCCGCAATGGCCTTGAGCCGGTTGATGTAGCCGTGGTGGTCGGCGCCGAGGAGGTAAATCTTCTCGGTGTAGCCGCGGTCCTTCTTGGACAGGTAGTACGCCGCGTCGGCGGCGAAGTACGTCGGCTCGCCGTTCGCGCGGACCATCACGCGGTCCTTGTCGTCGCCGAAGTCGGTGGTGCGCAGCCAGACCGCGCCGCCGTCGTCGAAGACATGGCCCTGTTCGCGCAGGCGGGCGACGGCATCTTCGATCGCGCCGGCGTCGTGGAGTTCCTGCTCGGAGAAGAAGACATCAAAGTCGACGCCGAACTCGGCCAGCGTCTGCTTGATGTCGTGCATCTGCGCCTTGTACGCGGCGCCCCGGATGACCGGCAGGGCCGCCACTTCGGTGAGTTCGCGGATGCCGGGGTGCTCGGTGAGCACCTCATGGCCGAGGTCGGCGATGTACTGGCCCGGGTAGCCGCCCTCGGGCACGTCCCGGCCGTGCAGCCTGGCGTACACGGAGTTCGCGAACACGTTCATCTGGGAGCCGGCGTCGTTGATGTAGTACTCGGCCGTGACATCGGCGCCGGAGGCCCGCAGGACGCGGGCGATTGCGTCGCCGAGGGCGGCCCAGCGGGTGTGGCCGATGTGCAGCGGGCCGGTGGGGTTGGCCGAGACGAACTCCATGTTCACGACGTGGCCGGCGAGCGCGGTGTTGGTGCCGTAGTCCGCCCCCGCCTCGACGATGGCCTTGGCGAGGGCACCGGCGGCCGCGGCGTCCACTGTGATGTTCAGGAAGCCGGGGCCCGCGATGTCCACCGCGGAAACGCCGTCGATCAATTTCAGCCGGGCGCTCAGGACGGACGCGAACTCCCGCGGGTTTGTCCCCGCCGTCTTGGCCAGCTGGAGGGCGACGTTGGTGGCCCAGTCCCCGTGGTCCCTGTTCTTCGGACGCTCGACGCGCACCTCATCCGGGATGTCGGCCGCGGAAAGGGCAATGTCGCCGGCCGCGACGGCGTCCTTCAGGCAGGCGGATATGGCAAGGGAGAGTTCTTCTGGGGTCACACTTCTAGCCTACCGGTGGGCCCGTGGTGTGGCGGAATCTGGGGCCCGGCGTGACGGCGGGGTCCACCGTGAGGGCCGCGCCAGGGTCAGGTGAGCGTCGCGCCAGGGAAACCCAAGGTCTTCAGGGTTTCGCGCCAAAGGTGAACCGTTACCCTGAAACCAACGTCTTCAACGCTGTCAGTGCCTCAGCACTTTCGCTGTCCGGCTCCCCCGCTCTCCGAATCCCCGCAACGAAACGAGCCCCTATGAATACCGCCTTCCGCAAGAGCGTCCTGGTCGGCCTCGCCGGCCTGACCGTGGCCGGAACAGCGGCCGGCTGCGCCCCGGCTGCGCAGTCGCCGGCCGCCCAGGGCGCCCCCGCAGCGTCCGAGTCCGCCGCCGGCACCGGTTCCTACAAGGACGGCACCTACAGCGCGGACGGCAACTACACGTCCCCCAACGGCACCGAAACCGTGGGCGTGGAGTTGACCTTGGCCGGCGGCACGGTGTCCGACGTGAAGATCACCCCGCATCCGTCGAATCCGAACACCCGCAAGTTCCAGGGCGAGTTCGCCGGCGGCATCCAGTCCCAGGTTGTCGGCAAGAAACTCGACGAGATCAAGGTGTCAAAGGTTGCCGGATCCTCGCTGACCAGCGGCGGCTTCAACCAGGCCGTGGCGAAGATCAAGTCACAGGCCCAATAGCCCGGACAGGGACAGGACAGGACAGAGGAATCGTGCCGCATCCGGGCTGGACGCACTTCAGCTTCGACGGGATCGGGACCCGCTGGGAGATTTCCACGCCGTCGCGCCTGTCCGGCGACCACCGCCGTGGGCTGCTCGCCACCGTGGAGCAGTACGACGCCGCGTGGTCCCGTTTCCGGCCCGACTCGCTCGTGGCCGACGCCGCCCGCTCCCCCGGCCGTTTTGAACTGCCCGCGGAGGCGGCCGCCCTGGGCGAGCTGTACAGCACGCTGTACCGGCTCACCGGCGGGGCCATGACCCCGCTCATCGGCGCGAGCCTGGAGCGCCTTGGCTATGACGCCGACTATTCCCTGCGCCCGGGAGGCCTGCCGCTTCCCGCGGCCCGGTGGGAGGACGTGCTGGACTGGCAGGGCACCGTGCTGACCACCACCGCTCCGGTGGTGATCGACGTCGGCGCGGCCGGCAAGGGGCAGCTCGCGGACCTGCTCTCCGCCCAGCTCCGGGACGGCGGCTGCGCGGAGCACTTCATCGATGCCAGCGGGGACCTGCTGAACCCGGGACCCGAACCGGTGGTTGTGGCCCTCGAACATCCTTACGATCCCGCCCGGGCAATCGGTACCGTCGAGCTGGGGGCAGGCGCCCTGTGCGCCTCCGCCGCCAACCGCCGGGCCTGGGGCGACGGGTTCCACCATGTCCTGGACGGCACCACAGGAGCCCCGGTGCGTACCGTTGTGGCCAGCTGGGCCCTGGCCGGGACAGCGATGGTGGCCGACGCCCTCGCCACCGCCCTGTTCTTCGTCGACGGTCCGCGGCTGGAGCAGGAATTCGAGTTCGCCTGGCTCACGGCATATTCGGACGGACACGCGGAATATTCAGCCGATTTTGAAGGGGCACTGTTCTCATGACTGCCATCACCACTACTCCGCTCGGCTCAAGGCTGGAGACCGCCCTGGGCCGGCTCACGATGTACCGGCTGGTGCTGTGGGTCCTGGCCGTCCTGGCCGGCTACAGCCTGCTGCTCAATGTGCTGGGCTGGCTGACCTTCGGACTGCCGGAAATGCTGGCCCACCTTGTCCTGTGCCTTGGCTTGACATACGCCTCCAACCTGGCGCTGGCCGCGTTTTTCCACGTGCGGCCGCACACGGAATCCTCACTCATCACCGGCCTGCTGCTGTATTTCCTCTTTTGGCCCAGCCAACTGACGCAGGGTTTTCAGCCGGCTGAGCTCGCCGGCGTCGCCCTGGCCTGCGTGCTGGCCTCGGCCTCGAAATATGCGCTGGCCTGGCGCGGCCGCCACATCTTCAATCCGGCCGCGGCCGGCGCATTCCTCGCCGGACTGACCGGGCTCAACATTGCCACGTGGTGGGCGGCGACGCCGTCGATGCTCCTGCTCGTGCTGCCGGGTGCGCTGCTGGTGCTTTACCGGGTCCGGAAGCTGCCCATGGCTGCCGTCTTCACCGTGGTGGCGGTGTCCATTGTGGCTGCGGACCTGCTCCGGTCCGGGATGGATCTGTCCGAGGCCCTGTGGCAGCCGATCGCGCAGCGTCCCGTGCTGTTCTTCGTCGGGTTCATGCTGATCGAACCGCTCACTTTGCCGCCGCGGCGCCGGCAGCAACTGGCGCTGGCCGCCGTCGTCGGGGTGCTGTTCGCGGTCCCCTACAACCTGGGATTCGCGGCCAACTCCCCCGAGCTGGCGCTGCTCGCGGGCAATGTGCTTGCCTTTGCCGCCGGACAGCGCGGCCGGGTGCGGCTGCAATTCGTCGGGAGTCGGCCGCTGACGCCCACGACGACGGAATTCAGCTTCCGGCCGGAGCGCACGGTGCGCTTCACCGCCGGACAGTACTTGGAATTGCACCTGCCGCCGAACAAGCCCGGCGGCAAGGGTGACGGCAAGTCTGGCGGCAAGAGTGACGGCAAGGGAATCCGCCGCGTCTTCAGCCTGACCAGCGCACCAGGCACTCCCCTGCTGACGATCGGGGTGGGGACCGCGGAACCCGTCTCGGCAGCCAAGCGCTCGCTGCTGGCCCTGGCACCCGGGGACGGGCTCACCGCAACCACGGTGGGCGGCGACTTCGTCCTGCCCCGGAACCCGGCGACACCCGTGCTGCTCATTGCGGCCGGAATCGGCATCACCCCCTATTTGGCCCACCTGTCCGAAGCCTCGGGCGGGGCCTCAGACGGGAACAGGGACGTCGTCCTGCTCTATCTGGCAAAGAATGCCGCAGAACTCGCCTATGCCCAGAAGCTGCAGCGCTCGGGGGCGCGCATCCTGGCCCGGCTTGCCGACGGTTCGGTGCCGCCGGCCTTCATGAAGGACACCGGCGCCAAAAGGATCGACGCCGCGGCCCTCAAGGAGCTGGTCCCCGACGTCGCCCGCCGGGAAGTCTTTGTCTCCGGGTCGCCGGCCAGCGTGCGTTCGCTCCGGACCGCGGCACGCGGCGCGGGCGCCCGCCGGGTTCATGTGGACTCCTTCGCCGGCTACTGAGCGGCGACTGAACGGCCACAGTGCGGCCACTGTGCGGCTACTGTGCGGCCGGCCAATTCGCGGGCCAACCCGCATTTGACGCGCACCCAACCCGTGATTAACCCGCGCTTAACTCGGCGAATGAGCGTCGATTTTCCGTTGAGGGCCACCTTCCTGCTAAGCTCTAGGACGTCCCGCTGGAAACGGCAGGATCCCTGGATGCCCTCGTAGCTCAGGGGATAGAGCGTCTGCCTCCGGAGCAGAAGGTCGTAGGTTCGAATCCTATCGAGGGCACAACGAAACCCCGTCACTTCACAGAAGTGACGGGGTTTTTTGTACTTGATCCCGCCGAAAGAACGCGGAAACCCAGCGTCTTTGCCTCTGCCCATTGTCGGTGCCCGCTCGTAGGCTGTTTTCATCGGTGGCAGGCTACCCTGCCCGCTCCGAAGCATGAAGGGGGTCTCACATGTTCTTTCCAACTCCGTACTGCTCTATCGTTCCGCCCTATTTGCTCCGCCGCCTGGCAGCCCAGAGCGAGCCGGAGCTCTCCACAGCAGCCCGCGCGGCCAAAGAAGCCCTGCACCACGTCCCGAGCTTCCAGGCTTCCCGCGCCATTCCGTCCCCGGTGGCACTTCCCGGCATGCGGGAGCTCAAGCCGTCCCCGCCGGAACGGACGGTCTACGACGCCAAGTTCGCCGAGCGCCTGCCTGGCACCGTCGTCCGAAAGGAAGGCGAACCGCCCACCGGCGATCCCGCCGCCGACGAGGCCTATGACGGACTGGGGGACACCCACCGTCTCTACGCGGAGGCCTTCGGCCGGAATTCAATCGACGGCAACGGCCTCCACCTCGATGCCACGGTCCACTACGGCCGCCTGTACGACAACGCTTTCTGGGACGGCCAGCAAATGGTCTTCGGCGACGGTGACGGCCAGGTCTTCGAGCGGTTCACGAAATCCCTAAGCGTCATCGGCCACGAGCTCACCCACGGCGTCACCCAGTACTCCGCCGGGCTGGTCTACCGCAACCAGGCCGGCGCGCTGAACGAATCGATGTCCGATGTCTTCGGGGCCCTCGTTGAGCAGTATGCCCGGAAGCAGTCGACGGCGGAGGCCAGCTGGCTGATCGGCGAAGGCCTCTTCACGGATCAGGTGCAGGGCGCCGCCCTGCGGTCCATGAAGGCGCCCGGAACTGCGTACGACGACGACGTGCTCGGCAAGGACCCGCAGCCGGATTCGATGGACGGCTACGTGCGCACGAGCGCGGACAACGGCGGCGTGCACATCAACTCCGGAATCCCCAACCGCGCATTTTGCCTGGTTGCCACGGCCCTCGGCGGCAATGCCTGGGACGCCCCCGCGCAGATCTGGTACGAGACGCTGACGGGCGGCACCCTGTCCCCCACCGCCACGTTCGGTGCCTTCGCCAAGGCCACTGCAGCCTCTGCCAAGGAGCTTTTCGGGGCGGATTCCAAGGAGCATGACGCCGTGCGCTCCGCGTGGGAAACTGTGAAGGTCAAGTTCCCGGGAGCCCGTCGCTAAGCCAGGCTCCTGCAGATCCGAGTCCCATCAAGATCCGAGTCCGATGAAGATAACTGTCCAGCGCAGCGGCGGCGTGGCCGGAATGAAAAGGACGTGGACCATCCGGCCCGAGCCGCCTGAGGACACCGACCGGTGGCAACCGCTCATCGAGGCGTGCCCGTGGGATGACGTCGCCGGGGTCAGCAGGACGACCGGCCAGCCGGACCGGTTCATGTACAGCATCCGGGCAGATCAACGCCGAGCGGTCCTGCCGGAGCGTGAACTGACAGGTCCGTGGCGGGACCTCGTTGAATGCGCCCGTGCTGCGGCCGAGGAAGCGGCGTCGCCGGATCCCGGCTAGCCGCGCCCCGGACGCCACAGCCTCTTATGCCATAGCCTCTTACGCCGTAGCCAGATGTCCCCGGAAGGTGCGCCGGTAGGACTGCGGGCTGGTGTCCAGCGCCTTCGCGAAGTGGTGGCGCAACAGGACCGAATGCCCAAAGCCGGACTCCCGCGCAACCTCGTCAATATTGAGCTCCGTGGTTTCCAACAGCTCCTGGGCGCGAAGTACCCGCTGGGAGTTGAGCCAGGCCGCCGGGGTTGCGCCCGTTTCGGAGCGGAAGCGCCGCGCGAACGTCCGTGGCGACATGTGGACCCGTGCCGCCAATTCGTTGACAGGGTGTTCCTCGTCCAGGTGCCGGACCATCCACTGCAGCAGCTGCTCCATGGGCTCCGAGCCGCATTGCGGAATGGGCCGGTCGATGTACTGGGCCTGGCCGCCGTCCCGGTGCGGCGGGACCACCATGTCCCGGGCGATGGCCGCGGCCACCTTGGCGCCAAATTCAACGCGGATCAAGTGCAGGGAGGCATCGATCCCCGCGGCCGTTCCGGCACTGGTGATGATTCGGCCGTCTTCGACATACAGGACGTTTTCATCCACCAGGACGGCAGGATATGTGCTGGCGAGTTCCTGGGAGTAGTGCCAGTGCGTGGTGCAGCGGCGGCCATCGAGCAGGCCCGCCCGGGCCAGGGCAAAAGCCCCCGAACAGATGGACATCACCCAGGCGCCCCGGGCATGGGCTGCCCGCAGCGCGTCCAGGACGGACTCCGGGACGTCCTGGTCCCGGCCGTACGGCGCCATCACCACCAGATCCGCGTCCGCGGCCGCTTCCAGCCCCAAGCCGACTTGCATGGACAGGCCGGACTTGAGCGGAATGTCGCCCGGCTCCGGCGCGCAGACGCGGAAATCGAAGGCGGGCACGCCACTTCCGCGGGCTGAGCGGTCAATGCCGAAGACCTCGAAGGCGGTCGCAAACTCGAAGATCGAGAAGTTGGGGACCACGATCATTGCCACTGATTTGATCATGATTCCAGTGTGGCAGAAATTATAGCTTTTTGGGCATTTCTGCCACTTTTTTTCGTATGTGGACCGGAGAACCATAGAGGTATGGAACTCCTCGGAATAGCCGTCATCATCCTGATCATCGCCGTCATCACCGCCACCATCTCCGCCCTGCACAAGGATGGACTCGGCCACAACCCGCCTGTCCGCTCGGACGAGTATTGGATGGCCCGGGACCTGCCCAGCGTCAACTACACCCTGCGGATCTTCTGACTCCAACTGCCCACCCCGGGCCCGGCTCATCCAGCCGGGCCCTCACCATGCGCCCGGAGCGAACCCCAGTAGACTGTCTCCAGCCATGACATTGCATATTTCCTACCCCGCCGAGCTGCCGGTTTCCGAGCGCCGCGAAGATTTGATGGCCGCCATCGCGGCCAACCAGGTGACCATCATCGCCGGCGAGACCGGTTCGGGTAAGACGACCCAGATCCCGAAGATGTGCCTGGAGCTCGGCTTGGGCGAGAACGGGCTGATCGGCCACACCCAGCCCCGCCGGCTCGCGGCGCGCACGGTCGCCGAGCGCATTGCGGAGGAACTCGGCGTCGAAATCGGCCAGGAGGTGGGCTTCCAGGTCCGCTTCACCGGCGAGGTCAGCCGCTCCACGAAGGTCAAGCTCATGACCGACGGCATCCTGCTGGCGGAAATCCAGCGCGACAAGCTGCTGCGCAGGTACAACGCCATCATCATCGACGAGGCCCACGAGCGCAGCCTCAACATCGACTTCATCCTCGGATACCTCAAGCGGATCCTGCCGCAGCGCCCGGACCTGAAGATCATCATCACCTCCGCCACCATCGATCCGCAGCGCTTCGCCAAGCACTTCGGCAGCGAGGACGAACCCTCCCCCATCATCGAGGTCTCGGGCCGGACCTATCCGGTGGAGATCCGCTACCGCCCGCTCTCTCAGCCGGCCGGCGGCGCCGGCGCTGGCGCCGAAGATGGAGACGGAGCCGGAGAAGGCGCAGCCGCGGACGACGAACTCGAGGAGGACCGGGACCCGCTCGACGCTGTGTGCGACGCCGTCGACGAACTCGCCCTCGAAGCCCCCGGCGACATCCTCATTTTCTTCTCCGGCGAGCGCGAAATCCGCGACGCGGCGGAGGCACTCAACGCCCGCATCCAGTCCAACCGAAGGCTGGCCGGCACCGAGGTCCTCCCCCTCTTCGCCCGGCTGAGCCTGCAGGAGCAGCACAAGGTCTTCCACCCCGGCAGCAAGCGCCGGATTGTGCTGGCCACCAACGTCGCCGAAACCTCGCTCACGGTCCCCGGCATCAAGTACGTCATCGACACCGGCACGGCCCGCATCTCCCGCTATTCGCACCGCACCAAGGTCCAGCGCCTCCCCATCGAGCGTGTCTCCCAGGCTTCGGCCAACCAGCGCTCGGGCCGCTGCGGCCGTGTCTCCGACGGCATCGCGATCCGGCTGTACTCCGAAGAGGACTTCGAGGCCCGGCCGCTGTTCACGGACCCCGAGATCCTGCGCACCAACCTGGCGGCCGTCATCCTGCAGATGACGGCCATGGGCGTGGCCCGCGGGCCGAAGGATGTGGAGAACTTCCCGTTCGTCGAACCGCCGGATTCACGCGCCATCAACGACGGCGTCAGCCTCCTGCGCGAGCTTGGCGCCCTCAGCGCCGCGAGGCAGGAGCCAACGGACGACGGCGACGGACGCCCCGGCCGCCGGCCCGCCGGCGCTGCCAGCGCAAGAAACGGCGGCGGACGAAACGGCGGCGGGCTCACCGCCGTCGGGCAGAAACTGGCCCAGCTCCCGGTGGACCCGAGGCTCGGCCGGATGATCGTGGAGGCGGGCAAACGCGGCTGCGTCCGCGAAGTCATGATCCTCGCCGCGGCGCTTACCATCCAGGACCCGCGCGAGCGTCCCCAAGGGGACGGCTCAGGCAAGCAGCAGCTCGCCGCGGAAAAGCACGCCCGCTTCCGGGACGAGAACTCGGACTTCACCGGCTACCTGAACCTGTGGAACTACCTGCAGGAGAAACAGCAGGAACTTTCCTCCACGGCGTTCCGCCGGCTCTGCCGCAATGAGTTCATCAACTATCTTCGGGTCAGGGAGTGGCAGGACCTGTTCGCCCAGCTCCGCCAGCTCGCGCGGCCCCTGGGTATCAGCCTGGACAACAAGCGGCTGGCCGATCCCGTGGGCAACCACGACGGCATCCACATCAGCCTGCTCTCGGGGCTGCTGAGCCACATCGGCATCCTCGACGAGCGCAAGCGCGAGTACGCCGGCGCCCGCGGCAGCCGTTTCGCGATCTTCCCGGGCTCGGCACTGTTCAAGAAGTCCCCCACCTTCGTGATGGCCGCCGAACTCGTGGAGACGAGCCGGCTGTGGGCCCGCGTCGCGGCGAAGTTCGATCCGCTCTGGGCCGAGCAAGTGGCCCCGGACCTGATCAAGCGCAGCTACAGCGAACCGCACTGGTCCAAGAAGATGGGCTCGGTGATGGCCCATGAGAAGGTCACCCTGTACGGCGTGCCCATCATCCCGAGCCGGCGCGTCAACTACGGAAACGTGGAGCCGGAGCTCTGCCGTGAGCTTTTCATCCGCCACGCCCTGGTGGAAGGCGACTGGCAGACCCACCACAAGTTCTTCCACCGCAACCGCGCCCTGCTCCATGAAGTCGAGGAACTCGAGGCCCGGATGCGGCGCCGGGACATCCTGGTCGATGATGAGACGCTGTTCGAGTTCTACGACGCCCGGATCGGCAAGGAAGTGGTCTCCGAGCGGCATTTCGACAAGTGGTGGAAAGACGCCCGGCAGCAGGATCCCACGCTGCTCGACTTCGACCAGTCCCTGCTCATCAGCGAGGACGCAGCGGCCCTGGACGATTCGGCCTACCCGAAGACCCTGCTGCACAAGGGCTTCGAGCTGCCGCTGAGCTACGAGTTCCATCCCGTCGCGCCGGGCTCGCCGCCGAATCCTTCCGACGGCGTCACCGCCGAGGTCCCCGTGCTGTTCCTGAACCAGCTCGAGGACGCCGCGTTCCGCTGGCTGATCCCCGGGCAGCGGGTGGAACTGGTCACGGCGCTCATCAAGTCGCTGCCCAAGCAGGTCCGCAAGAACTTCGTTCCCGCCCCGGATGTCGCCCGCCAGGCAGTCGCGGCGCTGGAATCCGACTTCGACCCCGCCACGGACGAGCTCGAACCGTCGCTTGAACTCGTGCTGCGCCGGATTCGCGGACAGGTCATCCCGCCGGGGTCCTGGAACTGGGACGCAGTGCCGCCGCATTTGCGGGTCAGCTTCAAGGTGGTGGATTCCCGCGGCAAGGTGCTGGATGAGGGCAAGGAGCTCGGCACCTTGCAGGAGCGGCTGGCCCCGGCCACCCGCCGGGCCATCGCCGAATCCCTCGGTGCCACACCAGCCACCACCGCGCCGCCGGCGCAGGGCAAGTCCGGCACCAA
>Ga0213838_1001589_pt1 | contig 11423 bp, 11 predicted proteins | sample SWPATP13_FD_160577 | JGI IMG/M metagenome (GOLD analysis project Ga0213838, IMG submission 160577) | Coastal seawater microbial communities from Marineland, Florida, United States - SWPA TP1 #3 | ecosystem: Environmental > Aquatic > Marine > Coastal | place: USA: Florida | collected 2016-08-06
AGGTCCAATCATCAGATGCCGCTCGCCGTGGATCTGCGTCTCCCGGCGGCCATGAGCCGCCTTCGTGACCAAAAGTACGGGGTCATCGCCGCCGGGACCGGTAGCTTGAACAGCAACCTGCCGATGATTGCGGTGAAGGTGGTTGCCGCGGCGGCGCTGCCCCAATACGCGCTGGCCGACAAGCTCTTCCGTTTCGCGTTGGCAGGATTCGGTCCGGTGCTACAAGTCATTCAGGGCTGGATTCCAGAAGCAGGTCGGGAAAGAAGCCACCACCGCATCCGAATGGTTGCCAGGGTCGCACCGGCCGTGGGGCTACTGGGCGGAGTGGTCTTGGCGGTACTCACGCCCTGGGCCAGTTCGCTGTTTTCTCGAGGGGAAATCGTAGTCGATTTCGCACTCAGCATACCGTTCGGTCTCATTTTTGCCTCGGTACTTGTGGCCCAGATTGTCGGGCTTGCGTGCCTGATCCCGCTCGGAAAAGGCGAGGCCCTGGCAAAATCGACGGCCATAGGTGCCGCCTTGAACATCCCGTTGATGTTTGCCATGGGAACCTTCCTCGGGGCTCCGGGCGTCGCGTGGGCGGTCGGCATTGCCGAGGTCGTCGTCGCCGGATACCAGATTCTTGTGGTCCGGGACAGCCTCAGGCATCTCGGCCACCCGCCCGTGCCAGCGCCGCTGCGGTAGGTGCCGCCAAGACGGTAACCCTAAGACGTGGCGCGCTTGCCCCGGGAGAACAACTCAACCGGTACACCGGCTACAAACTCCAGTAGACAGGGCGCCGCAATGTCCCCCCGGCGGAAGCCGTCGGCCAGGACACGGTAGGTCGGCGCCCAACCGTGGCCGCTCTCAAAGGCCCTCACTCCCCCGTCCAGCTCCGGAGCGCCGCCCGCAGCCCGGACTCGCAGGGCATCTGCCATCGCCCGGCGCCAGCCGAAACTCAAGTCATTGGCGGTCCGCAGCATGGCGAGAGGATTGGCGCTTCCGTGGAACTTTCTCGACATCGCCGCGACATGCCCGAGCGATCCGGCGATGCCCTTCCGGCTTCCCACTTCGCCAAGCACATTGCCGCTGTGCTGCACGTAGTCCTGGACTACGTCGCTGACAACCAGCACGCCATCCGCCGTCATGGCGCAGACAGCGAGCCAGTGATCGTGCACCTGCGCAATGGTCTCCAGCCGCGGAAACGGCAGAGCCAAGTCCAGGACCTCGGTCCGGAACACGCTTAGACATCCCGTAACTTGGTTCTGTGCCATCAGCGAGCCGAGCGGAACATTTCGTCGCTGGGTGGACTCTGCAACGATGTCGTTGCCGGGGCGCCGGACGACCCGGGCCTGCGCCGCAACCATGCTCACATCGTTGAGGTGGGGAATGAGCATTTCAAGCTTGTCCGGGTACCAGTGATCGTCTTGGTCCGACAATGCCACCCATTTGGCTTCGGCGGGAACATGCTGAAGGACCCGTTCAAAGTTTCCGAAGAACCCGAGCCGGTCCGGGAAACCTATCACCCGGAACCGGTCATCGTCCCCCAGTTCCCGCGCGACGAAGTCACGGACGCTTGCGAAGCCGCCATCAGCCGAGATGAGGCAAAGGAAGCGGGAATGGGTCTGGCTCTGGATGGACCGTAGTTGCGCCAGAAACAGGTCCCAATCCGGTTTGTAGGCGGCTAGGGCCACGACACCGAATGCACTCGAATCGAAAGACATCCTAGCGACCGCTATTCCGACGCACCGAGCTGGCCACAATAGGCTGCCAGTGCGTCCACGGCCAGTCTGGGTTGGAAGCCGGAGTTCTTGATTTTAGTCAGCTCCAGGACGCTGTTTAAGGGCCTGGGCGCTGCCGGCTTGTCTCTGAAGTATTCCGCTGTGCTGACGCCGGTCACGGCATCTCTAGGCCGCCCGGAAAGCTCGTAGACGTCTGCTGCAATCTCCGCCCAAGACTGCGGGGCGCCGTCGTTGGTCAGGTTATAGCTTCCGAAGGCCGCCCCTGATTGCAGTAGGTGCCGGATTCCGGCGGCGATGTCTTCGGTGAAGCTGAGCCGTCCGATCTGGTCATTCACCACGGATGGCTCGATCCCGCGCTTAGCGAGCGAAGCCATGGTCCGGACGAAGTTGTTGCCCTCGCCGATCACCCAGCTAGTCCGCACGATGTAGTGCCGGGGAACTACGCTAACGGTGGCGTCACCGGCGGCCTTCGTCTGGCCGTAGACCCCCAGCGGTGCAAAGGGCTCGTCTTCCGCGTGGTTTTCGCGGGTGCCGTCAAAGACATAGTCCGAGGAAACGTGAACAAGCACGAGGTCATGCTTGACCGCGGTCTGGGCCAGTCGGGCGACGGCCGCGGCGTTGACGGCCCAGGCGGACGTCCTTCCTTCACAAGTCTCTGCCGCGTCAACGGCGGTGTACGCGGCCGCATTGATGATCGTTGAGTAATTCTTCCAGTTCCGGGAGGCGAACGCGTCTTCGCTGCCGAGGTCGAACTCGGCCCGGCCGGCGAACTCGACTGATGTGTCGCCGTCGTACAGTATCCGCAGTGCCTTGCCGAGCTGGCCGTCCGCGCCCACGATGAGGATTTTCTTCGGCGGCATCGGCACTACGTCCGCGAGCCGCGGGTGGGCCTTGTCCTTGTCGGACAGTTCGGCCCGCTCCAGCGGGATGGGCCAGGTTATGTTGGCTGTCTCGTCGGCAAGGTTCAGGAATGTGTACTGGTCCTGGGCATCAGCGGACCAGTGGTCGTTGACCAGATAGGTGTAGGCGGTGTTGTCCTCCAGCGTCTGGAAGGCGTTGCCCACCCCGCGGGGGATGAAGATGGCCTGGCTGGCGTCCAGCTCAGCGGTGAATACCGTACCGAACGACGGACCTTCGCGCAGGTCAACCCACGCTCCGAAAATCCGGCCGGTGGCGACCGAGATGAACTTGTCCCAGGGCTCGGCGTGGATGCCGCGGGTGGTGCCTGCCTTTTCGTTGAACGAGATGTTGTTCTGCACCGGCCGGAAGTCCGGCAGGCCGAGGCCCATCATCTTTTCCCGCTGCCAGTTCTCCTTGAACCAGCCCCGGTTGTCTCCGTGGACCGGAAGGTCGTAGAGGACGACGCCGGGAATCGGAGTTTTGTGGGCGGTGAGCTTCTTCGAGAACTCGATCGACATCGTCTACTGGCCCTGTTCTTTGTACTTGGCTTCCGTGGCAGCCTTCTGCGGCCGCCACCAGTCCTCGTTGTTCCGGTACCACGCGATGGTGTCCTCGATGCCGGCGTCGAAGTTCGAGAAGCGCGGCTCCCAGCCGAGCTCGGTGCGCAGCTTTGTGGAATCGATGGCATAGCGCAGGTCGTGGCCGGGACGATCCACGACGTGGTCATAGGCGTCCGGTGCCTGGCCCATGTGCTTCAGAATGAGTTCGACGACGTCCTTGTTGTTTTTCTCGCCGTCGGCGCCGATCAGGTAGGTCTCGCCGATCCGGCCCTTGTCGATGATCGCGAGGACAGCGGAGGAGTGGTCGTTGGCGTGGATCCAGTCGCGGACGTTCTCGCCCTTGCCGTACAGCTTTGGCCGGATCCCATCAATGACATTGGTGATCTGGCGCGGGATGAACTTCTCCACGTGCTGGTACGGCCCGTAGTTGTTCGAGCAGTTGCTGATCGTTGCCTGCAGGCCGAAGGAGCGAACCCAGGCACGCACCAGCAGGTCCGACCCCGCCTTGGTGGAGGAATACGGGCTGGAGGGGTTGTAGGGCGTGTCTTCCGTGAAGCGTTCCGGATCGTCCAGCTCGAGGTCGCCGTAGACCTCGTCAGTGGAGATGTGGTGGAAGCGCTTCTGGTGCTTGCGGGCCGCCTCGATCAGCGTGAAGGTGCCGATGATGTTCGTGTCCAGGAACGGGCGCGGATCGTGCAGTGAGTTGTCATTGTGCGACTCGGCGGCGTAGTGGACCACGACGTCGGCATCAGCCACGAGTTCGTCAACGAGCGTCGCGTCGCAAATGTCACCCTGGACAAAGCGGAAGCGTTCCCCTGGGAGCCCTGCCAGCGACTCCACATTGCCGGCATACGTCAGCTTGTCCAGCACCGTCACATGCTGGTCCGTGTTTTCCAACACAAAGTGGACAAAGTTCGAACCGATGAAGCCGGCGCCGCCGGTGACAAGGAGTTTTTGCATTAATCCAGCTTAGCGTCTCGTGCCGGCGGGGCTGCTGCGCCGCAGGCGCCTTCTGCCCTCCAACGCCAACCTGGCAATCATGATCCTGGCGGCAATGATCCGGCGTAGCGAACGGAATCCTGCCGGCGTTTCGTTTTGGTCGTGCAGCCGGCGAAGAAGCGACGGCTCGTCAAGATGAACTATCGAACCATCGAGGTTTCCGCAAATCGCAAGCCACAAATCGTGGGATTCCCGGACATAGGGGGGGATCGGTGTCACCAGCGGCAGAAGGCTCCGCCTGAATGCCATGCCGCAACCGTAGTAAGCGCGGTATCCGACCGCGATCCCCGCCAGGTTTGCGAGTCGATGCGAGTCCATCCCGGAGCTCAAGGGCGGAATCCACGGACGGTCGACGCCGCCGAGCATCGAGAAATTCGTAGCCACCATCTTTGAATCCTGAAGTGCAGCAAGCATCCGGTTCACCCTGCCCGGAATCCAGACATCGTCTTGGTCGGACAGAAAGATGTACTCCCCCGAGCTGGCTCCAATGGCCTTTTCGAACGCCCGGACGTAGCCGGCGTTTTGTCCGGATTTGATGAGTCTTATCCGGGGATCGTGGAAGGCCTCAATGATCTCGGTGGTGTTGTCCGGGGAGGCGTCATCCACAACAACGAGCTCGTCCGACGGGCCCAGCTCCGAGAGAATGGACGAGATCTGTTCCGCGATAAACGTGGCTCCGCGGTAGCTGGCCATGCAGACGCTCACCCGGCGGTCGTGGAAAATGGAGGCTTGATCGCTCGTCATGGACCGAGACTAGCCGATGGAGCGAGGAGCGGTGGAACTGCGGACGGGCACGGGTCAGCGTCCGGACCCCGAGCGCGGCCGGCGAAACAGCGGCCAGCCGCCGGGGCGGTTGATATAGTTTGGAGGATATGCGCAATTTCGATAAGAACCGGATCTTGGTCATCATGCCCGCATGGAATGAGGCGGATTGCGTGGGTGCGACGGTGTCCGAAGTCCTCAGCCTCGATGAACCTTACGACGTGCTGGTGGTCAACGATGGGTCAACCGACGCCACATCCACGATCGCTTCCCAAGCCGGTGCCACCGTATTGAACCTTCCGTTCAACCTGGGGGTCGGGGGTGCCATGCGTGCTGGATTCAAATACGCCCAGCGGCTGGGGTACAAAACCGTTATCCAAGTGGATGCGGACGGTCAGCACGACCCGCGAAACATCCGGGAAGTCCTCAACGGCCTAAACGACGCCGACATATCGATCGGGGCCCGCTTTGCCAACCGCGGCGACTATGCAGTCAGCGGTCCCCGGAAATGGGCCATGAAGTTCCTAGCGGCGGTCCTTTCTGGACTCGCGAAGACGCCGCTAACGGACGTCACGTCAGGGTTCCGGGCCGGCAATGAGCGGGCAATTGCCCAATATTTGGATCACTACCCGGCCGAATATCTCGGTGACACCATAGATTCCCTCGTCGTAGCTATTCGTTCCGGCCTGACTGTCACGCAGGTACCCGTGGAAATGCGGCCCCGCCAGGGCGGGACACCCAGCCATCACCCGTTCAAGGCCGCGGTCTACCTGGGACGGTCCTTTTTTGCGCTCGCTTTTGCCCTGACTCGCCGTCGGTCACGCGTGGCGCTTCCACTACCGTCAACGGCAGGAATGAAATGATGCCCAACCTAGCGGCCTTCCTCCTGGCGCTAGCCATCGTGGGACTTGTCGCCGAGATGCTCCGGCGGAAGAAACTCCGCGAGAAATACGCTATCTGGTGGCTCGTGGTCGGCATAGCGACCTTGGTCCTTGCAGCCTTTCCGCAGTTGCTCGTGACAGTGGCCCAAATTGTCGGCGTGCAACTCCCCTCCAACCTCTTGTTCATCCTCAGCATCCTGATGCTGCTCGGAGTCTGCCTCCATCTCTCTTGGGAAATCTCGGTCGTGGAAGAGGAAACTCGGGTGTTGGCAGAGGAAGTTGCGATCCTACGGACACAGGTCGAACGAATTTCCAAAACTGTCGGAGTCGGGCAAGACAGCGAAATCCCACACCCGGAGAGTCCGAACTAGCATGGCAACTTCCCTCGATATCTTCGTGCCCTATTGGGGCGACCCCGACTACATGAAGCTGACCGTCAACAGTGTCTTGGCCCAGTCGGATCCCCGCTGGTTGCTTACCGTCATCGACGACGCCTATCCGGACCCGACGGTTGAAAACTACGTCTCGGGCCTTGCCGATTCCCGCATCACCTACGTGAAGAAACCGTCCAACCAAGGCATAACTGCGAACTTCCGGACGTCTGTCCAGCTCGCCTCCCAGGATCTCCTGGCCGTGGTTGGATGTGATGACATACTGCTGCCAAATTATGTCGCCACGATGTTGGCCGCCCACGCAGAGTACCCGGAAGCCGACATCATCCAGCCCGGCGTCCAGGTGATCGATGCTGACGGTGCGCCGGCCAGGACTGCGGTCGATACGGTGAAGCAAAAACTCCTTCGTCCCCGGTCTTCCGTACCGCTGTTGTTGTCCGGCGAACCGCTTGCTGTCAGCTTGCTGCATGGGGACTGGCTCTATTGGCCCTCGCTGGCCTTCAAGACGGCGTCCATAAGGGCCGTAGATTTCCGCGATGAGTTCCCCATCATCCAGGATCTGGCCTTGGTTATTGACATGATTCTGGAAGGTCGCTCCCTGTTGGTGGTTCCGGCGAAAAGTTTCGCGTACCGCCGGCATGCCAAAAGCGCCTCGTCAGCGCTTATCATCGGGGGCACAAGATTCTCCGGCGAGCGCGAGTACTTTGCCCTGGCCGCAGAGTTGAGCCGCGCCCGGGGATGGCGCAGGGCGGAAAACGCCGCACGGCTGCGGCTCACCTCCCGTGCCCACGCGCTGAGTCTGTTGCCGGCGCTCGTCATGGGACGGAATACCAGAGGTGTCCGTCATATGATCCGCCACGGCCTGGGGGCTTGATGGACAGCGGGCGGACCCCCACGACAGTAGCTGTCGTCAGCACCTTCCACCCTGAGAACGTGCTTCTTGAGAACTGCAAGGCGCTCATGGCTCAGTGCGTCGGCGTGATTGTCGTAGACGACGGAAGCAGCGCTCCCGACGAGGACGTGTTCACCGCCGTGGAGCGCCTGGGCTGCACTGTTCTGCGTCTGAGAACAAACGCGGGTATCGCTGCGGCTTTGAACCGGGGCATTGAACTCGCACGGCGAAGCTATCCCAACCTCAAGTACATCCTCACAATGGACCAGGACTCATTCGTGGAGCCCGGATTCGTGCGCAGACTCGTGGACGCGGCCTCGTCCGCCGACGCGCTCGGGATGAAAGTGGGCATGATCGCCCCGGGCACGGTGAGTGGCCTACCGAGCCGGGCTCGGCGCACGCAGTCGACCGTGGTAATCGGGGACGAGCCGGTGCAGTCCGGACTACTCATCCCGGTTTCCTGCCTTGATGAAATCGGGCTCTTCAACGAGGAGCTGTTCATCGATGGCGTGGACAGTGAATTCTATCTACGCGCCAAGGCCAAGGGCCTCCAGTCGATCATCGCTCCGCTGGCCTCGCTGACACATTCGCTTGGTAGCATGGTGCCGGCCCGCCTGGGCCCCTGGGCCATCCGCTGGCGCGGCAAGCCGCTGCTCATTCGGATCGCCGCGAGCTGGCGCTACTACTTCATCGTCCGAAACCGGTTAGTCCTCTGCCGAAGATACGCCGTGGCAGAGCCCAAATGGGTGATTCGTGGATTCCTGGGCGACGTCCGCCATATCCTTCTCGTCACCCTGCTTGCGCCCGGTCGACAGGAACGCTTGGAGGCGGCAGCTAGGGGCTTCAGCGACGGCGTACACGGCCGGACCGGACCGATGCCCGCTAAAAACCTCTAGTATGCCCATCACGACGTTTTGGCCCTACGGTCAGTGTGGGGAATGATTGACCCATGCGTGGAATAATCTTGGCTGGCGGAACTGGGTCGCGTCTTCACCCTATTACCCTTGGCATCAGCAAACAGCTCGTCCCGGTCTATGACAAGCCGATGATCTATTATCCGCTGTCCACGCTGATCCTGGCTGGTATTCGTGACATCCTCATCATCACGACCCCTCACGACGGCGAACAGTTCCGGCGGTTACTCGGGGACGGATCGCAATTCGGCATCAACCTCAGCTACGTCGAGCAGCCCTCCCCCGACGGCCTGGCACAGGCCTTCATCCTGGGTGCAGAACACATCGGTGATGAAACTGTCGCCCTCGTGCTGGGGGACAACATCTTTTACGGGCAGGGCATGGGCACCCAGCTGCGCCGCCACGCGGACATCAAAGGCGGTGCCGTGTTCGGCTACTGGGTCAAGGATCCGAAGGCCTACGGAGTTGTGGAATTCGACGACGATGGCAGGGCCCTGTCGCTCGAAGAAAAACCGGAAAAGCCGCGCAGTCACTACGCAGTTCCCGGGTTGTATTTCTACGACAACGACGTTGTCGATATCGCCCGCAAGCTCAAGCCGTCGGAACGCGGCGAGCTTGAAATCACGGATATCAACCGCGCCTATCTGCAGCGCGGCGACCTTCAGGTAGAGATCCTCCCGCGCGGCACAGCCTGGCTGGACACGGGAACGGTCAGCGATCTGAATGATGCCTCGAACTTCGTCCGCACTATTGAGAACCGACAGGGGCTTAAGATCGGAGCGCCGGAGGAGATCGCCTGGCGTCAAGGCTTCCTGAGCGATGCGGAACTCCGCGAACGTGCAGAACCGCTGGTCAAGAGCGGCTACGGCAGCTACCTACTGGGACTCTTGGAGGAGTGAGGCACCCCGCCGCCTTGCGGGAGCACCGCCGTCGTTTCTCGAGTGGAGTCTGAATGAGTTGGTTTTCAACCGTGCCCGTCATCCTGGTGTGCCTGGTACTTCTTTTTACGCCCGGAATAGTGGTCGAGGCAGCTTTGGGGCTCCGGAGACTGTCCTACTTGGCCGTGGCACCGCTGCTGACCATCAGTCTGGTGGCAGTCAGCGCTATAGCCGCACCATACTTCGGGGTCACGTGGTCCCTCCTGCCCGTGGCAGTGCTGACCGCTGGCGTGTCCGGAGTGCTCCTCGCCGGCCGTTTGCTGTGGGATCGCCGTAACGGAGTCGCTGCCCGGCCGCGGCTCACGTGGGTGCCCCGCAAACCCCAGAAAGCCCGGGTGATCGAGGCTGTGGGTTTTCTTGCAGGGGCAAGTGCGATCCTGTGGCAACTCCACAAGGCATTCGGCCGGCCGGAAAATATTTCGCAGACCTTTGACAATGTGTTTCATCTGAACGCCGTCCGTTACGTCCTGGACACCGGCAACGCTTCGTCGATGACTCTGACAGCTATGACAAACGGTGATAATCCGCCGTACTTTTACCCCGCAGCCTGGCACGGATTGGTGTCGCTGCTGATCCAGTTGACTGGCGCTGAACTTGCCGTGGCCGTCAATGTGCTGAATATGTGCATCGCCGCAGCAGTATGGACCGCCGGCTGCATGTTCCTGACCCGCACCGTAGTCGGGCCAAGCGCCTATTCTGTTGGGGCGGCGGGAGTCCTGGCAGCGGGTTTTGGCTCATTCCCTCTGCTTCTGCTGGACTTCGGAGTCCTCTACCCGAATTTCCTGTCGGTGAGTATGCTCCCCGCCGCATTGGCCTGTGTCGGCCTCTTCTTCGGAGTCAGCGACACTCCGAGCCAGATTGGATTGGCGCGCTACATCCTGGCGCCGGCCGCGGCCGGCGGCGTGGCTATCGCCCATCCGAATGGTCTGATGTCGCTCTTGGCCCTGTCGATCCCCATCTTGATTTATTCCTTTATCGGATTCGCGCTGGCGCGGCACCGGGCGGCAAGAAGCCCGTTACCAGCTCTGCTGATGGGGGCAGGGCTTCTCGCAGCCTTGGCAGTAATCGCGGTGATGTGGAAATTTATCCGACCACCCGCAGAGGCAGCGACGTGGCTGCCCTTTCAGACCCAAGGACAGGCTGTCGGGGAAATCCTCACCAACTCCGCCATGCAACGTCCCCCGGCGTGGGCTGTGAGCATCCTGGTCATCGCCGGCGTCGTAGTCCTCTGCAGCCGGCGTAAGAGTATCTGGATGCTGGGATCCTTTGCCATCATTGCGGGTCTCTTCGTTGTTGTCTCGGCGGGTTCCAGTGGCTGGCTGAGGAACACACTCACCGGCGTATGGTACAACGACAGCTACCGCCTGGCAGCGCTCTTGCCGGTTGTTGCCGTTCCCCTCGCGGCCACTGGCGCCGGATGGCTTACTGGCAGGCTTCAGCGTCTGTGGTCAGGTCGCCGGGACGCCGCGGGTATCCTCCCGGCCGGAATCCGAGATTCGCGCATCGTCCCCCAGACCGTCGTGCCGTTTGCACTGCTGGCTGTTGTGCTTGTCGCCCAAACGGTGCCGTTGGGCAGTTCGATACGGTCGGCCAGGGCGAATTACTACACGACCGCCGACTCGCCGTTGGTCAGCTCGGACGAAATGGCTCTGATAAATGAGCTGGATCAATTTGTACCGGCAGACGCAACGATCGCAGTAAACCCCTGGACCGGCGGGGCCATGGCCTTTGCGATTGCGGACCGCAACACCACGTCCAAGCACACCCTGACCACATATACCCCTTCGACGCTTCTATTGAATGACAAGCTTAGGAACGCCAGCACCGACCCGAGCGTCTGTCGTGCAGCACGTGAAGCCGGTGTGGGCTACGTACTCGATTTTGGAACCCGCGAAGTCCATGGCGGAAACCACGGTTTCCAAGGCCTCCAGATCCCCGACTCCGCCCCGGGATTCAAACTCCTTGCTCGGGTCGGCGAGGCGAAGTTGTTCCAACTCACTGCTTGCAGCTGATTCGTCATGGGCACGTTGGGGAATGGTCCCCCTCGGGGCACGGGCAGGAGGGAGGGCTAGCCTCCGGTGTTCGTGATGACGAGCGCGTGCTCCGGATACATCCAGGCTTGGATGCTGCCGACCCCGCACTAAGCGGGCGGATCTCATGCGGGCTAGGCACGGCGTCTCGAAACTCTTACATCGGCTCGGCATGGTCGATTCCGGCGGCCATGTCTGGACCGACGCCCACCACACCCGGCAGCACCGGCAACACTTCGCCGACCCGGCCCTGCAGACCGCCTAAGAGGCCGGGCTGGAGGCGGCGGAACTGAGGCTGGACCGCAGAAATCGATTGGACTGCGAAGAGACCACCGCGATGGCAATGCCAGCCGGGGCATGCGCACCCGCTGGGACGTAGCCGACGAATCGTCCCGGGTCCGCGGACACCAAGGCAACCACCGACTCCACGACAA
>Ga0213838_1001592_pt1 | contig 11406 bp, 7 predicted proteins | sample SWPATP13_FD_160577 | JGI IMG/M metagenome (GOLD analysis project Ga0213838, IMG submission 160577) | Coastal seawater microbial communities from Marineland, Florida, United States - SWPA TP1 #3 | ecosystem: Environmental > Aquatic > Marine > Coastal | place: USA: Florida | collected 2016-08-06
GCAGCACGTAGACGGCCACGCCGAGCGCCAGCAGCTGCATGATGCCGACGGCGAGGTCGTGGCTGGACAGGCGGTGCGCGGCCAGGCCGTCGATCAGGGCGCCGACCGTGCGCGGCACCCAGACCGTGCACACGGCCACGCCGACCAGCATCACCCCCGACGAGGCATAGGCCTTCCAGTGGCGGCGCACGAAGCTGCCGACCAGGCTTGCTAAACTCATGACTATCCTTGCATTGGCACCCGCCGCGGAAATGAAAAAGCGGGCCGAAGCCCGCTAGTTTACTTAGTTTACCGGTCAGGCGCAGCGCGCCTCCAGAACTGGTCAGTTCTGCTTGCGGCGACCCTTGGTGCCACGGATTTCCGTGACCTTGGTGGTGGTCGTGGTATTCGCGACGGGCGGGGCGGCGTCGACCGGCTCGACCTTCTGCAGCTCGATCTCGACCGAGACTTCGACCGGCACGCTGGCGGCGACCGGGTGCGGCGGCGCGACCGGCATGTCGGTCATTTCGCTGGCCGCCTGGGCGATTGCGGTCGGCGCGGTGGTCGGCTCGACGTCGGAGGTGACGATGGCGAGGGTGTCGGGTGCGCTCTCCGGTTCGGCCAGCGGCGTGAACGCGGCGGCCGCCGCTGCCACGGTCTGCTTGGCCGCGGCGGCATTCGCCGTCGTGATCGCATTGAGCGCATCGGCGCTGTAGCTGCGCAGCGGCGTGAACTTGGCGCCGGCGACGATCGAAAACAGCTCGCTGCCGTAGTCGAAGAACGATTTCAGCTGCTGCTGAGATTGCGCGCCGAGCGCGAGCAGGTCGCGTGGATCGCGTGCGGCCAGCAACTGGCGCGCGGCGGCGGTGGACTGTTCGATGGCGGCGCGCGAAGCGTTGAGCTGGAGCGCGATCACGCGGCTGGTCTGGTCGAGCGCCTGGTCGCTGAAGGTGCGCACCAGGTTGAATCCATTGTCGAGCTGGGTCTGGCGAGCTGCGGAGAACTGTTCTGGAAGTGAAGTCATCGTGATTCCTTATTCGTTCGGCTTGTTAGCTGGTTATGGCGCACTGCAACATAACAAGTGTAGCCCCGATGCTGAGCGCTGCAAAGCGAAATTTATCACTGTGTCATCAGCGCAATATTGCGCCGCAGCACCGTTACAAATAGAAACGCTAAACGGCATCGAAAACCGTGCGAAATAGCTACAATTGACGTTCTGAACAGGAGCGCTCATGGATCTCGTCATACGCAATGCCAGCCTGCCCGATGGCCGCCGCCAGGTCGATATCGGTGTACGCGCGGAGCGCATCGTTGCCGTCGAAGCAGGCCTGTCGGTACAGGGCGCACGCGAAATCGACGCGGCCGGCGACCTGGTCACGCCGCCCTTCGTCGACGCCCATTTCCACATGGATGCAACGCTCAGCTATGGCCTGCCGCGCGTCAACGAATCGGGAACCTTGCTCGAAGGCATTGCTCTCTGGGGCGAGTTGAAACCGCAACTGGCGCAGGAGGCGATCATCGAACGGGCGTTGCATTATTGCGACTGGGCGGTGGCGCGCGGCCTGCTGGCGATCCGCACCCACGTCGATATCTGCGACGACCGCCTGCTGGCCGTCGAGGCCCTGCTCGAGGTCAAGCGCCGCGTCTCCCCCTATATCGACATGCAGCTGGTCGCCTTCCCCCAGGACGGCCTGCTGCGCAGCCCCGGCGCTTTCGAGAACCTGAAACGGGCGATCGCGCTCGGCGTGGACGTGGTCGGCGGCATTCCCCACTTCGAACGCACGATGGCGCAGGGCGCGGAGTCGGTGAAACTGCTGTGCGAATTCGCGGCCGAGCGCGGCCTGCGCGTGGACATGCACTGCGACGAGACCGACGACCCGCTGTCGCGCCACATCGAAACCCTGGCCTACGAGACCTGGCGCCTCGGGCTGCAGGGCAGGGTGGCGGGCTCGCACCTGACCTCGATGCACTCGATGGACAATTATTACGTGAGCAAGCTGCTGCCGCTGATGAAGGAGTCCGGCGTGGCGGCGATCGCGAATCCGCTAATTAATATTACGCTGCAGGGCCGCCATGACAGCTATCCGAAGCGGCGCGGCATGACGCGCGTGCCGGAACTGCTGGCCGCCGGCATCGACGTCGCCTTCGGCCACGACTGCGTGATGGACCCGTGGTACGGGCTCGGTTCGGGCGACATGCTGGAAGTGGCGCACATGGGCCTGCACGTGGCCCAGATGACGGGGCAGGAAGCCATGCGCCAGTGCTTCCTGGCCGTGACCGAAACGCCGGCCCGCATCCTCGGGCTCGAGGGCTATGGCATCGCGCCCGGCTGCAAGGCCGACTTCGTGCTGCTCGACGCCGCCAGCCCGGTCGAAGCGATCCGCCTGCGCGCCGCGCGCCGCGCCGTGGTGCGCCGCGGCGTGGTCGTCGCCGAAGCGCCGCGCGCCCGCGCGACCCTGCACCTGGAGGGACGGCCGGGGGCGGTCGACTTCCGTATCGGACGCTGATGTCGCCGACCCGGATGCTAGAATCGCCACCCTTCAGCCTATGACGAGTATGTTCGCGCCGTGAAAGACATCCAGATCCGTCCCGCCACCAGTGCCGATTTCGACGCCATGTGGCACATCTTCAGCGCCCACGTGGCCGCCGGCGAGACCTATCCTTTCGGGCCGGAGACGACGCGCGAGACGGTGCATGCCTACTGGTTCGGCATTGGGGTGACCAGCCGGGTGGCGGCGCTGGGCGAGCGCGTGCTGGGCATGTACCGCGTGGTGCCGAACCAGCTCGGGCGCGGGCGCCACGTCGCCAACGCCTCCTACATGGTCAGCCCGGCGGCGCAAGGCGTGGGCGTGGGCCGCCTGCTGGGCGAACACAGCCTGCTCGAAGCGCGCGGCCAGGGTTACCTGGCGATGCAGTTCAATTACGTGGTGAGCACCAACACCGCCGCCGTCATGCTCTGGAAAAAACTCGGCTTCTCGATCGTCGGCACGCTGCCCAAGGCGTTCCGCCACAAACGCCTCGGGTACGTGGACGCCTACGTCATGTACCAACTTTTGGAAGACCCGGATCACTGGCCGACGACGGACGAATAACGGCGGGTTTGCCTGCCGTGCTCCGGCAAATCGGGCTGCGGTGATAGGATGAACGTTGTCAGTTCGATCACCCATGAAAGCACCCCCGTCTCCATGCCACTTGTCGAACCCGGTCCGAACGCGGCCTTTTATGTTGTCATGAATGCCGGCTCCGGCCATGCCGAGACGGCGCTGCGCGAGTCGACCATCCGCGACGTGCTCGCCGCTGCCGGCCGTACCTGCCACCTCGAGCTCGTCGACGACCCCGAAGAACTCTGCGATATCGCGCGCCGCATGGCGGCGCTGGCGAAGGAGAACGGGGGCGTCGTGGTCGCCGCCGGCGGCGACGGCACCATCAATACGGTCGCGCACGAAGCGGTGCGCCAGGGCTGCCTGTTCGGGGTGCTGCCGCAAGGGACCTTCAATTATTTCGGCCGCACCCACGGCATTCCCGAAGACCTGACCGAGGCCGTGCGCGCGCTGCTCGACGCCCGCGTCACGCCGGTCCAGATCGGGATGGTCAACGACCGCATCTTCCTCGTCAACGCCAGCGTCGGCCTGTATCCCCAACTGCTCGAAGCGCGCGAGGAAGACAAGCGCCAGTACGGGCGTAGCCGCGTGGTCGCCATCTTCTCGGCGCTGAAGACGGCGCTCGGGCGCTACCGGCCGCTGCGCATCGCGCTCGACAGCGAAGGCATCACGCGCAAGCTGCGTACGCCGACCCTGTTCGTCGGGAACAACCGGCTGCAGATGGAGCAGGTCGGGATGGCGCCGATGGGCATCGCGCTCGAAGAGGGCGAACTGGCCGCGATCGCACCGCGCCCGGTCGGCAAGCTCGGCATGCTGGGCCTGATGCTGCGCGGCGCGCTCGGACGCCTGGGCGACGCCGACAACGTGGTCGCCTTTTCCTTCAAGCGCCTGACGGTCAAGCATGCCAGGCTGTCGCCGCGCCGGCGCCTCAAGGTCGCCACCGACGGCGAAGTGACGAAGATGGAGATGCCGCTCACGTTTCGGGTGGTCGAGGGACGGCTGATGCTGCTGAAGCCGGCGGCCCGGACGGCATCGGCCGCCGGCCTCTCCGGCCTCTCCAGCCAACGGCCGCACTGCTAACCCGCACTGCTAACCATTTCACGCCCCCGGCAGTTCGATCAGCAGCGTCGTTTTCGGGGGCAAACGCAGTTCGCGCGACAGGTCGATCGTCTTGCCGCTCAGGATATCGATGCCGGATGCCGTCCCCTTGAGCATCTCCTGGAAGCGCGCGGTCGGCAGCACCATCTCGTTGGCGTTGTTGTTCATCGCGACCATGATGCGTTTGGTGTCGTTGTAACGGAAGTAGACCCAGGTGTTGTTCTCGGGGCCGAAGTGCATCAGGCGGCCGCTATGGATGACCGGTTCGCCCTTGCGCCAGGTGGCCAGCTTGCGCACCAGCTCCTGCGCGTCGCGCTGGCGAGGCGTGAGGCCGGCGCCCTTGAAGGCATCGATCCTGTCGCCGGCCCAGCCGCCGGGGAAGTCGACCCGGTAGCTGGCGTCGTCGCGCTTCTGCGTCGCGCTGGTCATGAGGATCTCGTCGCCACTATAGAACTGCGGGATGCGCGGCATCGTCATCAGGAACACCATGTTCATGCGGTAGCGGTCGACGTCTTCGCCGACGACGCTGTACATGCGCGCCATGTCGTGGTTGCCCCCAAACAGGACAAGATTGCCCGGTTCCGGATACAGGTAGTCGAGCGACAGTCGTTCGTAGACGTCGGTGAATCCCTTGCCCGGTTCGGCGAGGGCGCTGCGCATGGCGTCCACCATCGGGAAGTCCATCAGGCTCGGGAGCGAGGATGTATAGCCGTCGAAGTTGACCTTGCCGCGCTGCCAGCGCGCCACCACCGGCGGCAGCGAACTCCATTCCTCGCCCACCATGTTCAGGTGCGGGTACTCCGCCATCAGGCGCCTGGTGTACTCGGTCAGGAAGGCGCCGTCGGAATAGCTGTAGGTGTCGATGCGCAGGCCGGACAGGCCGGCGTACTCGATCCACCAGATGTTGTTCTGGATGAGGTAGTTCGCCACCAGCGGGTTGGTCTGGTTCAGGTCTGGCATGCTCTCGACGAACCAGCCGGCGGTGAAGTTGCGGCTGTCGGCCTTCGCTGCGTACTTGTCCTGCACTGCGACGCGGTGGTGCGCGGTCGGCACATAGTTGCCGCCGAAGTTGATCCAGTCCGGCGTCGGCAAGTCCTTCATCCACCAGTGATTCTTGCCGATATGCGACAGCACCACGTCCTGGATCAGGCCAATGCCGCGCCGCTTCGCTTCCTTCGACAGGCGCACGAAGTCCTCGTTGCTGCCGTAACGCGGATCGATCTTGTAGTGGTTCGTGGCCGCATAGCCGTGGTACGAATAACCCGGCATGTCGTTCTCGACCAGCGGCGTCGGCCACAGCTGGGTGAAGCCGAGACCGGCGATGTAGTCGAGGCGGTCGATCGCGCCCTGGATGTCGCCGCCATGGCGTCCGCCTGGATTGCTGCGGTCGGCCTTTTCCAGCATGCCGGGCACGCTGTCGTTGGCCGGGTCGCCGTTGGCGAAGCGGTCCGGCATGATCTGGTAGATCGCGTCGCTGCTGTTGAACCCCTGGCGCTGGCTTGAGCCCTGTTCGCGCGCGCGCAGCCGGTAGGGCTGGCGCAGGATGCCCGCGGGGCCGTCGAAGACGATCTCGAAGCTGCCGGGCTTCGCGCCTGGCTCGATCTCGAGGTCGATGAACAGGTAGTTCTTGTTCGGCACCCGCGTGCTGGAGGCGATGCGTACGCCCGGATAGTCGACGGTCGGCTGCGCCTTGCCGATATCCGCCCCATGCACCATCAGCTGCACCCCCTTGTGCTGCATGCCGGTCCACCAGAAGGGCGGCTCCAGGTGATCGATGGCGGGCGCGGCCAGCGCCGGCTGGAGACAGGCGGCGGCAAGGAATAGTGTTGCAAAAGAGCGTCGCATGGCGGGACTCGGCTAAAAAGATGAAGGGAGAAAATCGTCGATGGCTAAATTAGTAGTCCTGCTACATCGCCAATTCAGCGCGTTTTCGACAGGGGTCAGGTTTTCGCTCTATGGTGGGGTCAGAATACTATACAAATAGCCTCGCATCAATTTATCAATATTGCTAGTTTAGGTACATCGAGCGGGTCGGCTCAGAGCCGGTCGTGACGGCCTCCGGCCAGCCTTCTGGCGAGGGAAAGCCAGCGAATATTCGGCCCTCCACAAATGATATCGATACCATTCAGAGAATTGCACCAAATTGGGGCATTTACGCACTCACTTGGTGAAAATCAATCATTATGTAGTCGGACTACACGTGCATACGGCCACTGTTGTAGCTGCAATACAACGCCGCGCCGTTTCATTCTATATAAGGGCGGGGAAACGGCTAAGATGGCGTAGTAGAAATGAACTCCCGTTGACAGTGCATCTAGTTTTAGTACAGAATTCTTGCCAGAACGTCTAAAAAGACGTTGATTTTGGATCCCGTGCCGTGGCTGAAGCTGTCTTTCGGGAAATTACATAGTTTGATCTGAGGGGACACATGAAATTCTTCGCAAACAAGCGTGCCGCGAACACGGCAAGCCTTGCATTCCCGCTGAGCCCAGTCGCGGCCGGCTGCACCATCTTCCTGCTGGCCATGGCCAGCGCCCAGGCGCAACAGGCCACCACCACCGACGTCGCCCCGAACACGGCTGTCGCCACCGGCGAGACCGCGACCGTCAGCACGACCGCGACCCCGGTCACGACCGTCCGCGTCACCGGTATCCGCAAGGGTATCGAAGCGGCGATCTCGATCAAGAAGAATTCGACTTCGATCGTCGAAGCCATCTCGGCCGAAGACATCGGCAAACTGCCTGACCAGAGCGTCGCCGAGTCGATCTCGCGCCTGCCGGGCGTCTCCGCCCAGCGCGGCCGCAGCTCGGGCAAAGCCTCCGACATCTCGGTGCGCGGCTTGTCGCCAAGCTTCAACGGCACCCTGCTCAACGGCCGCGAAATGGCCTCGACCGGCAATGCGCGCTCGCCAGAATTCGACCTGTTCCCGGCCGAACTGATGGGTTCCATCGTCATCTATAAAACCCCGGACGCTTCCGTCATCGGCCAGGGCCTGGCCTCGACCATCGACCTGCGCACCGTGCAGCCGCTCGACTTCGGCAAGCGCACTGTCGCCGTCAGCTACAAGAAGAGCCAGCTCGGCGTGAAACAGCGCGACGGCCTGCCGGAAGGCGACGGCGACCGCTACACGCTGTCGTATATCGACCAGTTCGCCAACCGTACCATCGGCGTGGCCATGGGCTTCACCCGCTACGAAGAAATGGGCGGCGGCCAGTCGAAGTTCGATTCCTGGGGCGGCGGTACCAACGGCTATTCGTACGACGGCGTCCAAGGCACCAAGGTCCCGTCCGAAGCCCCGTCCACCGTCGTACGCAACAAGGTCCCAGCCGGTTTCGGCTTCACCAACGAAGTCAATTCGCACAACCGCGACGGCGCCTTCGCATCGCTGCAGTTCCGTCCGAACAAGCAATTCAAGTCGACCCTGGACCTGTTCTATTCGGCCGGCGAGACGGGTACGGCCAAGACCGGTATCCAGAGCCCAGTCGGCGGCGATTCAGGCGGTAAATACGAGCTCCCTCACGTCCTTACCAACGCGACGGTTGTGAACGGCGTCGTCACCAGCGGCACCCTGTCCAACTGGAACGGCGTCGTGCGCAGCGACTACGAAGGCGCGAAAGACGACCTGAAGTCGGTGGGCTGGAACAACGAACTGAAAATCGGCGACTGGACCACGTCGGCCGACTTGACCTGGTCGAAGGCTACCAAGCAAAGCTCGCGCTACGAAACGACCGCTGGCCTGCCGGGCAATGCGCGGAAGGACTCGATCAGCTATACCGGCTTCAATGGCGCCAACTTCACCGAAGTAAAGTACACGCCCGGCATGAACTACGCCGACCGCAATGTCGCGCGCCTGACCGACGTCATGGGCTGGTCCGGCGGCGTGACCTCGCCACAGGCAGGCTACCTGGCACTGCCGTACGTCGAGGACGAAGTCAAGGCCCTGCGCCTGACCGCGAAGAAGACCGTCGAATGGGGCCCGGTCATCGGCACCACCTACGGCTTCAACATGACCGCGCGCGACAAGTCGCGTACCGGCGACGAGGGCCGCCTGCTGATCAAGGGCGGTGATCCGTTCGGCGCCGTCGCCATGCCTGGCAGCGATACCGTCCAGGCAGGCAGCTCGGGCATCACGGTTGCCACCTGGGATCCGCGCGGCTCGCTCGGCTCGATCTACGAACTGGCGAACAAAGTCGACGCCGACATCTTCAACAAGTTCTGGGACGTCAAGGAACGCATCTCGACCGCCTACGTCATGGGCGACCTCGATGGCCAGCTGTTCGGCCTGTCCTACCGCGGCAACATCGGCGTGCAGGCAGTGCATACCGACCAGACCGGCGGCGGCTATGTGATCGACAAGGCGCGTTGCGTCGGCAACACCGCCCAGACCTGCCCGGCGCAGCGTGTGAGCGAAAACGACAAGTTCTGGGACGTGCTGCCTAGCCTGAACCTGTCGTTCGACCTGAAGAACGACCAAATGCTGCGCTTCGGCCTGGCCAAGGTGCTCTCGCGCGCCAACCTGGACGACCTGCGCGCCGGCCAGAACTTCGGCCTCGCGGCAACCAGCGGCGTCTCGCTCCTGACCGGCAGCGGCGGTAATCCGCAACTGAAACCGTTCCGCGCCAAGGCGCTCGACCTGTCGTACGAGAAGTACTTTGGCAACAAGGGCTATGTCAGCGCTGCCGTCTTCTACAAGAAGCTCGACACCTATATCTTCCGTGCACCGCGCGCCTACGACTACGCGCCGTTTGTCACGCCGAGCACGCCGCTGCCGCTGACCGGACCGTTCGCCGGTTCGACCCAGGGCCTGTTCACCCAGCCTACCAACGGCGATGGCGGCAACCTGCACGGCTTCGAGCTGGCGGCGAACCTGCCGTTCTCGATGGTCAGCCCTTACCTCGACGGCTTCGGCGTGATGGTCAATCACTCCGACACCCAGAGCAGCATCGACTTGCCGGAAATCGGTTTTGCAAACGTCGCCGGCGACATGGTAAGCATCCCGCTGCCTGGCCTGTCGCGCAAGGTTTCCAACCTGCGCCTGTACTACGAGAAGGCCGGTTTCCAGATCGCCGCGGCAGCGCGCAAGCGTTCGAGCTTCCTGGGCCAGGTGTCGGATTACCAGGACAACGCGCAGCTGACCTTCATCAAGGGTGAGACCATTGTCGACCTGCAGGCATCGTACGAGTTCCAGAGCGGCTGGCTGAAGGGACTGAGCGTGTTCGCCCAGGCCCAGAACTGGAACAACGCACCGTTCCTGGAGTACACCAACGACGAGAACAACCCGACCAACCGCGTCGACTACGGCCGTACCTACCACTTCGGCGCAAGCTACAAGTTCTGAGCTAAGTAGGACTACAATGCAACCCCTGACGGCTCGCGCCTCAGGGGTTGTTTTTACTTGCGGACCCGCGTCCGCTTACAGGGCAGGGATATGCAACATCAACATGCACCAATCAAGGACATCGTCATCGTCGGCGGCGGCACCGCCGGCTGGATGACCGCCGCGGCGCTCGCCACCATCCTCGAGGGCCGCTACAACATCCGTCTCGTCGAATCCGACGAGATCGGCATCGTCGGCGTCGGCGAAGCGACCATCCCGATGATCCAGCGCTTCAACCGTATCCTCGGCATCGACGAAGCAGAATTCATGCGCGAGACCCAGGGCAGCTTCAAGCTCGGCGTCGAGTTCGTGAACTGGGGCCGCCTGGGCGAACGCTACATGCACGGCTTCGGGCGCCTCGGCCAGGACCTGGCCACCGTCCCCTTCGAGCAGTACTGGTACAAGATGCGGCGCATGGGCAAGGCCGCGCCGCTGGAACAGTATTCGATCACGCGCATGGCCGCGAAGGCGGGCAAGTTCATGCCGCCGCGTTTCGACGTCGCCAATTCGCCGTTGGGCGACATCGCCTACGCCTACCACTTCGACGCCAGCCTGTATGCGCGCTACCTGCGCAAGCTCTCCGAGTCGCGCGGCGTGACCCGCATCGAGGGCAAGATCGTGCGCACCATCGTGCGCGAAGGCGACGGCCACATCGAGGCGGTCGAACTGGAAAACGGCAGCAAGGTGGGCGGTGAGCTCTTCATCGACTGCTCGGGCTTCCGCGGCATCCTGATCGAACAGGCGCTGCAGACCGGCTACGAGGACTGGACCGGCTGGCTGCCGGCCGACCGCGCGCTGGCCGTGCCTTGCGAATCGAGTCCCGCCATGACGCCGTACACGCGCGCCACGGCGCACAAATCCGGCTGGCAGTGGCGCATCCCGCTGCAGCACCGCACCGGCAATGGCCACGTCTACTGCAGCCGTTTCATCAGCGACGACGAGGCGGCAGCGACCCTGCTGGCCAATCTCGACGGCCAGGCGCTGCTTGAACCGCGCCTGATCAAGTTCCAGACCGGGATGAGGAAGCTTGCCTGGAACCGCAACGTCATCGCCATCGGTCTCGCCGGCGGCTTTCTCGAGCCGATCGAGTCGACCAGCATCCACCTGATCCAGTCGGCGATCCAGCGCCTGATCGACTTCTTCCCGGACAGCGGGTTCAACGAGATCGAGCGCAGCGAATATAATCGCCAGTCGCGTTTCGAGTACGAGCGCATCCGCGACTTCATCGTCCTGCACTACAAGCTGAACCAGCGCACCGATTCGCCTTACTGGACGGAGTGCGCCAACATGGCCATTCCCGAGACGCTGCAGCAGAAGATGGACCTGTACCGTTCCAGCGGGCGCGTGGTCCGGGTCGACAACGAGCTGTTCTCGGAAGTCGGCTGGACCCAGGTGTTCGAAGGGCAGAACCTGGCGGTCGAGCGTTATCACCCGCTGGTCGACGTGCAGTCGGAGGCCGACATCGCCGACTACCTCGACAGCGTGCGCGGCGTGATCGCCAAGTGCGTGGACGTGATGCCGACCCACGACGAGTACATCAAGCGTCACTGCGCGGCGCGCAAGATTTAAACGTATTTCCTTCAAGCAGCCCCATGCGTCAATGGCGCATGGGGCTGCGTTTTTTTTGCAGCATTTCAAATTGTGCCCGCCCGTTCCCGACGAGGGAGTAAACTAGCGGTTTAGTATCGTTTTTCGAAAGTCACCTATGTCCGACACCCCCATCCCATCGTTTTCCGACCTGAACATCCCGGCGCCCATCCTGAAGGCGTTGAAGGACGTCGGCTACGAAACGCCGTCGCCGATCCAGGCCGCCACCATTCCCCTGTTGATGGAAGGCCGCGACGTGCTGGG
>Ga0213838_1001593_pt1 | contig 11404 bp, 11 predicted proteins | sample SWPATP13_FD_160577 | JGI IMG/M metagenome (GOLD analysis project Ga0213838, IMG submission 160577) | Coastal seawater microbial communities from Marineland, Florida, United States - SWPA TP1 #3 | ecosystem: Environmental > Aquatic > Marine > Coastal | place: USA: Florida | collected 2016-08-06
CAATCGCTCCTTTTGCGCCTGGCCCTACGACTAGCTTTTCCATGTACATATCTGGGGCTTTCAAGAAACTGCCTTTCTCACCAGCCGCCAGCACTGCAAGTGCATTCGATTGCCCCATGGCAGTCATGCGAGTCCCTTCAATTGGGTCAACTGCGATATCAACGGCGTCACCGCCTACACCAACATTTTCGCCAATGTATAGCATTGGTGCGTCATCGATTTCACCTTCACCGATAACAATCTCACCACTAATTTCGGTCTTGTTCAGTAGGCTGCGCATGACCTCAACTGCGGCACCATCGGCTGCATTTTTATCACCACGGCCGAGCCATTTATAACCGGCTAGTGCTGCACCTTCAGTGACACGAGAGAATGCCATTGCTAAATCGCGTTTCATGCGGACTCCAAATAATCAAAGGGATAGAATTTTCGCGGCGGATTTTAACATATCCATAAGGAAACGTTTGCCTTTTTGTTTTTATCAGTTTGCCTAGGATCAAAGGTGGTGGAGAAATCACAAATATTCAGCGGGTTAATTAATAAGCGTGGTATTTCGTGATTAAGAAAGTCAATCTTAGGTCAATTGCGCTGTTTTTTTAGCCGAATGACGCAAAATATACAATATAGAGAGTGTTTATCCGCGCTGTGCTGAGTAGAATGGGGAGATAAAGTGGAGTAACCTTCAACTCAACCGGATAATCAAAGGTAGGCTAAGATGTCTTTTGAAGTACTAGAGCAACTAGAAGCAAAAATTCAAACAGCAGTAGATACAATTGCACTTCTACAGATGGAAGTAGAAGAGCTTAAAGAAGAAAAAGAGCAGCTTGCTTCAGAAGCTAACGAGCTAAAAGCTAGCCGTGAAGAACTAGAGCAAAAATCACAGCAAATGCAGCAAGAGCACGCAGCATGGCAAGATCGCATCCGTAACCTTCTAGGTAAAATGGATGAAGTAGAGTAATCATTACTCTGATGAATTTAAAAAGCCCGCTAAGAATATTAGCGGGCTTTTTATTTGAATCTAGTTAGATGACGTCATCTTCTTCTTCATCCAAATCTAATTCGATATCGAGCGGTTCCTGCGATAGGATGATGCCGGTATTATCAGCGTAGAGGTAGTCTTCAGGTAGGAAAGTGACACCACCAAAATTGACGGGAACATCTTTTTCACCAATGCCTTGCTGAGCGGCCCCGACAGGAATTGAGGCAAGCGCTTGGATGCCAATGCTCATATCTTCAAGCTCATCGACTTCGCGCACGCTACCGTAGACAACGATGCCTTCCCATTCATTCTCTTCAGCTATAGAAGCAATCTCTGCATCGATGAGCGCTTTACGCAGAGAGCCCCCACCATCAATCAGTAATACGCGACCAATTCCATCTTGTTCTAGTACGGAGCGAACCAGAGCATTATCTTCGAAACACTTAAGTGTGGTGATTTGGCCAGCAAATGATGCGCTGCCACCAAAGTTACTGAACATAGGCTCGACGACATCTACTTGATCTAAGTAAATATCACACAGTGCAGAGGTGTTGTATTCCATGACATACCTTTTAAGGCTAAAAGCTTATATTTGAGTATATCGGTGCATTATGCCAATGCAATGATATAGGCCAATTAACTGAGTAGAGTTTGAGCTACAACAACCCCTGCAAACAATAGGTTAGTGATTAAAGAACATTTTACTATCACAGGCATCATTGGAGCGATTTGTGCAGGTTTTACTGTATTCCACACCTCTTTTCCATGCTTGGCAACCGCGAAGAGGCTAAGCAAGAAAGGTAGGCTAATCCATAAAGGTTTACCTTGAATAAGCAGATAAGATGCAAAAGAGACAACCGCCGCGCTCAATAGCACAAAGTGATATTGCTTGGCTTTATGTTGCCCAAGCCGAACGGCCATCGTGCGTTTTCCGCATTCACTGTCATTTTCGATATCACGCATGTTGTTAATATTAAGAACGGCGACAGCCATTAACCCGCAACCTAAAGCTGGTAAGAACAAGCTTGTTTCAACACTGCCTGTATGTAAGAAATACGTGCCTGATACCCCAAGTAAGCCAAAGAAAATGAACACCGACAGATCCCCAAGTCCAATGTAACCATAGGGCTTGTTGCCGACGGTGTACGCGATCGCCGCAACAATGGCTAAGACCCCGAGTCCAATGAATACCAAGATGCTTTCAAGACTAGTCAGTGCATGGAAGACCAAAGTGAGTCCTGCGATCATGGTGAAGATTATGTTGAGTACGATGGCGTTTTTCATGGTACGAGCATCAACCGCACCAGACTGCATCGCACGTACAGGCCCAAGGCGTTTGTCGTTGTCGGTACCTTTTATGGCATCTCCGTAATCATTGGCGAGGTTGGAAAGTATCTGAAGCAGTGTCGCGGTGATAAAGGCGAGCACAGCTACGGATAAGGAGAAGTGCCCGGTAGAGAACGCGAGGCTACTGCCTGTCAGTATTGAAACTAATGCGAGAGGTAAGGTTTTTGGCCTTGCGGCATCTAGCCAGATAAGCAAAGATTCTTTCATTATTTACACACGGTTTCATAAAGTAAAACCAGTATACGCTCATTTTTTGGCGAATAAAAAGCCCACTCGAGAGTGGGCTTTATTTTCGCTATCTAGCTGCAACTTCTTTGAGTTAGAGCAAGTTGCATTGATTTTATGTGCTACAGGATGAAGCGGCTTAGGTCTTCGTCTTCAACGAACTCACCCAGTTTTGATTTCACATAGCCAGCATCGATCGTTAGTTTACTGCCTGCTTTGTCAGTAGCTTCAAATGAGATTTCATCCATTAGGCGCTCCATAACAGTATGCAAACGGCGAGCACCGATGTTTTCAGTTGTCTCGTTAACTTGCCATGCCGCTTCCGCAATTTGAGTAATGCCATCTTCAGTGAATTCTACATCCACTTCTTCGGTTTTCATGAGTGCGATGTATTGCTCGGTAAGAGAAGCTTTTGGCTCGGTAAGGATACGTTTGAAATCGTTGCTTGAAAGCGCTTCGAGCTCAACGCGGATCGGCAGACGACCTTGAAGTTCAGGGATAAGATCTGATGGCTTCGCCACTTGAAACGCGCCAGAAGTAACAAACAAGATGTGATCTGTTTTTACCATACCGTGCTTAGTTGATACTGTGCTGCCTTCAATTAGAGGCAGTAGGTCACGCTGTACACCTTCACGAGATACGTCAGGGCCAGAGCTGTCGCCACGCTTACAGATTTTGTCGATCTCATCGATGAAGACAATACCGTTATTCTCAACGTTGTAAATCGCGCTTTCTTTAAGCTCTTCTTGGTTAACCAGCTTAGCGGCTTCTTCCTCGGTTAAAGCTTTGAACGCATCTTTAATTTTCAGCTTACGCTTTTTCTTTGTGTCACCCGCTAGGTTTTGGAACATGCCTTGAAGCTGGTTGGTCATTTCTTCCATTCCAGGAGGAGCCATGATTTCCACACCCATTTGCGGAGCAGCAACGTCGATTTCGATTTCTTTGTCGTCAAGTTTGCCTTCACGTAATTTCTTACGGAAGATTTGGCGAGTGTTTGAAGACGTGTCATCAGCTTGCTCATTTTGGCCCCAAGCATCACGAGCTGGTGGCAGTAGTGCGTCAAGAATGCGCTCTTCTGCTTGCTCTTCAGCGCGGAATTGTACTTTTTCCATTGCTTGCTGATGAGTCATCTTGATAGCCACATCCGTTAAATCACGAATGATGGTTTCCACTTCTTTTCCGACATAACCCACTTCGGTGAACTTTGTCGCTTCAACTTTGATGAAAGGTGCATTCGCAAGTTTCGCTAGGCGACGCGCGATTTCTGTTTTACCCACACCGGTTGGGCCAATCATTAGGATATTTTTTGGTGACACTTCAACACGCAAGCTTTCTTCAAGCTGCATACGACGCCAGCGATTACGTAGGGCGATAGCGACAGAGCGTTTAGCATTATCTTGGCCGATAATGTGGCGATTAAGTTCGTGAACTATTTCGCGAGGAGTCATCTCAGACATGGTGTTTCCTTAATTCTGTAAACGGATACGGTGCTTTATCTATTCTGTTGATTTCGTTGCGGCTGATTATTCAGGCTTAGGCAACTCAACAGTGCTTTCTAGTTCTTCAACCGTATGATGGTGGTTTGTGAATACACAAATATCGCCCGCGATAGTTAGGGCTTTCTCTGCAATCTCTCGTGCGTCTAAATCGGTATTGTCGAGTAAGGCTGTAGCGGCGGCTTGTGCGAAATTGCCACCAGAGCCAATAGCAATTAAGTCATTTTCTGGCTGAACGACGTCACCATTACCTGTGATGATTAAAGATGCGGTTTCATCTGCCACGGCGAGTAACGCTTCTAGTTTGCGTAAGGCACGGTCACTACGCCAATCTTTTGCTAATTCAACGGCCGCTTTGGTTAGGTGGCCTTGGTGCATTTGCAGCTTGCTTTCAAATTTTTCGAATAGCGTGAAAGCGTCAGCAGTACCGCCAGCGAAACCTGCCAGTACTTTATTATTATATAGGCGGCGAACTTTACGAGCGTTGCCTTTCATTACAGTATTGCCTAGAGATACTTGTCCATCACCCGCGATGACGACTTTATTATTACGGCGTACAGATACAATGGTAGTCACGAGTAGGGCCTCTTAATGCTTTTCTTATATTTAGGTATAAGAGGTATATGAGGATAAGTTTGAGGGTTTTCAAGGAAAGGAAAAGCAGAAAGCCTTCAATCGTGAAGGCTTTCTAGTAAATATTTATTGCGCTTCTTTCCAAATGGCACAAGGCTCAATTTTGGCACGCTGTAATTTGTGGCGGTCGCGTTCTGCGTCTCGCTTAAATTTGTATGGCCCAAGCACAACACGGTACCAACTGCTGTTCTCTTTCTTACGAACTTTACTGTTGATGCCTTGGAAAGCGATATCCAGCTTACGAGCTTCTGCTTGGCTTAATGTTTTATACGCGCCACATTGCATGATGTAAGGGATTTCCGATACTTTCTGTTCTTTGGCTTTCACCTCTACCTGGCGACTCGGTAGCGTTTCCACGTAATCCCACTTTTCTTCTGGTGGCGGCGGAATTGGCTTACTTGGTTTCGGCTTCGGCTTCGGCTTTGTCACCACGGTTGGAGCAGGTGGTTCAGGATCATTGCTCAGTAAATACAATCCATAGCCAAAACCACCGGCTAACAGGATCGCCAAAAGGCCACTGCGCCAAGGCTTTCGGCGTGGGGCTTGTTTTTTCGTCGGCTTTTTAGGGGCTCGACCTCGTCTTACATAATCTTTATTAGCCACAAGACACTTTCATGGTTACTGATACTGCCCTCATGGTAATCCAGATTGTATGGAGATAACAGCCTAGAAATGGAAGCGGCACATCAAAATGTGCCGCTTTAAATGGAGTCAGAATTATTGAATTCGAGGAGGGGCAGTACTGCCACGAACAACCAATTCAGTTTCTAATAGTCGAGAGCCCGCTTGTACATCATGCCCTTTTAAAACGTCGAGCATCATTAACATGGCTTGGCGACCAATCTCGTAACGAGGTTGAGAAATCGTTGTCAGCGGTGGATCACAGTACTGTGCGAATTGAATGTCATCGAAGCCCACCACAGAGAGATCTTGAGGGACGCGTAACCCGAGTTTTTTCGCTTCTTGGATCGCGCCAATCGCCATTGTATCGTTATGACAGAATATTGCGGTTGGCTGTTCAGGCAGCGCGAGTAACTGACGCACGGCTTTTGCCCCGGCTTCAAAGGTAAAGTCACCGACAGTGCAGTAAGTCGGGTTCATTGTGATCCCGGCGCGGCGAAGTGCTTGTTGGTAGCCTTGCTGACGGAATTGGCAAAGGGCAGCGGTTTTAGGCCCTGAGATTTGCCCGATACGCTTATGACCTAATTGAGTTAGGTAGTTTACGGCTTCAAAGGCTGACGTAAGGTTATCAATATGGACGGTTGGCAATTCCAGTTCAGGGGCGAATTCACACGCCATTACCATAGGTGGTAGGTTTTTCTGTTCAGGTTTGCTGACGTCGAATGGATGATCTGTGCCAAGCAGCAACATACCGTCAGCTTGCTTAGTAAAGACTAAGTTAACGAACGAGCTTTCACGCTTTTTCTGTTGGCCGCTATCACCCAGTAATACGAGGTAGCCATGCTCAACGGCGGCATCTTCAATACCACGGATGATTTCAGTGAAGTAAGGATCACAAATGTCAGGAACAATAGTGACAATGGTTTTGGATTCGTTGCGGCGTAGATTTCTCGCTAACGAGTTTGGTGAGTAGCCAGCTTCGAGTACAGCATCTTCAACACGTTTGCGTGTCGATGATGAGACTTTTTCTGGGTTCATCAGCGCTCTTGAAACCGTCGCTGTCGAAACCCCTGCGAGCTGGGCAACATCCTTCATTGTCGCCATAAAATTGACCTCTTAATATCCTTGTTATGCCATCCATTGAGGCAGTTAATTGTTGTTCTTATTGATAAAACTATGTAAAAGCTTGGTTAAAACTTTACGCTTGCAATAGTTTATTCATTTACAGACAGAAAGTTACGGCTAGATTAACAAAAATTGCATTGCTAGTGTGAACTGACTCACGATAAATGTGATATTCCGGTTCAGTGTGAATAACTTAGCTGAGATCTTGCGGCTCGATGTCCAGCGACCAGCGCACTTTTTTCGCGGTAGGTAATAGGTTTATGGCGGGTTTGGCACTCATCAACAACTTTTGCATTTGCGAACGCGTCTGAGTTTGTAAGATCAATTGCCAGCGCGATTTGCCTGCTCTTTTTGCGAGTGGGGCAGGGGTCGGTCCCAATACCATGCAGTAGCCATCAAAAAGCGGATGCGACTCTATGGTGTGTCGTACTTGTCTTAAAAAGTCTTCGACCAGCTGAGAGTGATTCGCCTCTGCTCTAAATAGCGTCATGAAAGTGTAAGGTGGCAGCATTGCTTGCTTACGCTCGGCCAAAGCCGTTTCAGCAAAGTGATGGTAATCTTTGTGCAGCAATGCTTGAAGCAGCCCATGTTCAGGGTGATGAGTTTGCAGTATGACTTCCCCTGGTTTGCTCGCGCGCCCGGCACGCCCAGCAACCTGAATAAACAACTGAGCCAAGCGTTCAGATGCTCTGAAGTCACTGCTGTATAAAGAGCCATCCACATCTAACAGAGCGACCAGGGTAACATCAGGGAAGTGGTGCCCCTTCGCAAGCATTTGGGTTCCGATAAGTATTTGATACTCACCATTGCGGATGGATTCTAATGCGGCTTCTAGGCTGCCTTTTCGCCTCGTGCTGTCGCGGTCGATACGAATGGTTTTGTATTCGGGGAAGAGTTGCCCAAGCTGAGATTCTAGCTGCTCAGTACCTACTCCTAATGTCACTAGCTGTTGTGAGCCGCAGCCTTGGCAATGATGAATCACTGCTTGTTGTGAACCGCAGTGATGACAACGGATCTCGTTACTGTTTTGGTGATAGGTATAATACGCGTCACAGCGTTTACACTCTGCCGTCCAACCACATTCATGACACATCAACGCTGGAGAGAACCCTCGGCGGTTTAAGAAAAGCATCACTTGGTTGCCATCTTTAAGGTGGCGCTGCATTTCTGCAATCAAGGGGGCGGATAACCCACTTTCTAAATAGAGGCCTTTAACATCTAGCACTTTATTGGTGGTGGGCAGGGCAACACCGGCGCGTTTAGTCAGTGTTAAGTGAGCATATTTACCGATTTGTGCGTTGTGCAAAGTCTCGAATGCTGGCGTTGCAGAGCCAAGTACAACCGGTATTTTGGCTTTGTGAGCTCGCATGATAGCGACATCTCGAGCGTGGTAGCGCAGGCTGTCTTGCTGTTTGTAGGAAGAATCATGTTCTTCATCGACAATAATAATGCCTAGGTCTGCAAACGGAGTGAACAAAGCCGAACGCGTTCCTATCACGATACCGGCAATGTTGTCTCTTGCTGATAACCACGCGTTAAGGCGTTCGGTATCGTTGAGTCCGGAGTGAACCACTTCAACAGGTACATTAAAGCGTTTCTTAAATCGATTGATGGTTTGTGGTGTTAGGCCAATCTCTGGAACCAGTACTAATGCCTGTTTCCCCTGTTCAAGAACCGGCTTAATCATGTTGAGGTAAACTTCTGTTTTACCTGACCCCGTGACCCCTTCTAGTAGAAAACAGGCAAAATCGTTTTGACTATTAACGGTCGCGATAGCGATCGCTTGTTCTTCATTGAGCTTAGGTTTGTATTGATCGGTTTCTATTTCTGAGGGCCAGTCGATACGTGTCGGCTTTTTTTCTACCGACTCAATCCATGCTTTTTCTTGAAGTGTTTTGAGAACAGCACTACCGACTTCTTGGTCGATAAACTCTTGATGAGGTACTGCGCCGTTCTCTAACATGTGCATGACTTTCGCTTGTTTTACTGCACGACCAAACCCCTGCATTAATTGGTTTTTGCCTTGTGGGGTCAGCTGCCATTCAATGAGCGTGGCGAAATCGGCAGCTTTGCCTTTACGTAATGCGCTAGGCAACGCATTGGCTAAGGTTTCCCCTAATGGGTATTGATAGAATTGGCTGCACCAGGTTAATAGCTCATAGACGGAATCGGGCCATACTGGCTGATTGTCTAAAATCGCCTTGATGGGCTTCAGTTTATCGACGCTGAATTCAGATTCATTGACTAACGAGGTGACAATGCCGACTAGTGTTTGTCGTCCGAATGGTACAGAAACACGGCCACCGATAATCGGAAACAGATGATTGGGGATGAGGTAATCAAACTGTTTGTCTAGAGGGACAGGCAGTGCCACTCGGGCAATAGTCGGGCGCATAGATAGATGGCTTAATAAGGGGAAATTCGAATCAACAGTCTAATAGATTCACTATCTAAATTCGAGGTTCAGTTTCACTGAGGCGGATGTGAGCCTCTGACATTTTCAGTTGATAGGGGATTAATAATAAAGAAGCCATAAAAGATTGGTGAAAAATGTACCAAATGAGTTGATCCCACATCACAGATTCATTACTATACTGCGCCTTGAAGGTATGGCTTCGATGCTTTTTGTATTGATGCGGTGTCTTTATTTATTATTTTTTAACTACGTGTGGTGTCCGGCTTAGAATCGGATAGCGACACGGCCTAATTGAGGTTATCCCATGAAAGCTGGAATCCACCCAGAATACAAAGCTGTTAAAGCTACTTGCTCTTGCGGCAACACATTTGAATTCAACTCTACTCTAGGTAAAGAAGGTATTCACCTAGACGTATGTGACAAATGTCACCCATTCTACACAGGTAAGCAACGTATCGTAGATACTGGCGGCCGTGTTGATCGCTTCAACAAGCGTTTCGGTTCTCTTTCTAGCAAGTAATTTTACTCGCTATTTAGAACCTAAAAAGGACACTTCGGTGTCCTTTTTTGTTGCCTGTCGTTTAGGGATTTCAACTGCTCACTGGTCTTATTAGTAGTCAAATCTCGTTTTTTAATGAGACAGGGGGCTTTCCTATCTAGGAACTTTGAAGTACATCCATTAAAATCAAACTTCTTACCCAATCATTATAATATCTTTAGGAAACCTACACCTATGTCAGACGACACTCGCCAAGAACTTTCTCCACAAGAACAATTCCGTCAACAAGCCCTTGATTACCATGAATTTCCAATCCCAGGTAAAATTGCCGTAGAGCTGACTAAACCTGCAAACTCTGCAGAAGATTTAGCCCTTGCCTACAGCCCAGGTGTCGCAGAACCAGTACGTGAAATTGCTCAGAATGTAGATAACGTTTACAAGTACACAGGAAAAGGCAACATGGTTGCTGTTATTTCTAACGGTACGGCGATTCTTGGTCTAGGTAACCTAGGTCCTATTGCATCTAAGCCAGTTATGGAAGGCAAAGCGCTACTGTTTAAGCGCTTCGCAGGATTAGATTCTATCGATATTGAGGTAAAACACCGCACAATCGATGAGTTCGTTGATACTGTTGCGAACATTGCTGATACATTTGGCGGCATCAACTTAGAAGACATTAAAGCACCGGATTGTTTTGAAATTGAACGTCGCTTAATTGAGCGTTGTGATGTTCCGGTATTCCATGATGACCAGCACGGTACAGCAATTGTAACGGCAGCTGGTATGCTGAATGCGATTGAGCTTCAAGGTAAAACACTGGAAGAGTCTAAAATTGTCTGTCTTGGCGCAGGTGCTGCAGCCGTTGCATGTATGGAGCTACTGATTAAGTGTGGTGCTCAACGTGAAAAAATCTACATGCTTGACCGTAAAGGTGTGATTCACACTCGTCGTGATGATCTGAACGAATACAAGCAGCTATTTGCTAACAACACTGATAAACGTACACTAGAAGATGTCATTGAAGGCGCGGATCTTTTCCTTGGTGTATCTGGTCCGAACCTGCTACCGGCTGAAGCTCTTAAGTTAATGGCTGATAAGCCAATTGTGTTTGCATGTTCTAACCCTGATCCTGAAATTAAGCCTGAATTGGCTCATGAAGTCCGTGAAGATTTAATCATGGGTACTGGCCGTAGTGATTACCCTAACCAAGTGAACAACGTGTTATGTTTCCCGTTCATCTTCCGTGGTGCATTAGATGTGCGCGCAAGTGAAATTAATGACGAAATGAAGCTAGCTGCCGTTAAGGCCATTCGTGACCTAGCTAAAGAAGAAGTACCAGCTGAAGTGTTAGCAGCAGCAGGGGCGACTTCTCTAGAATTCGGTAAAGGTTACATTATTCCTAAACCAATGGATCCTCGTTTATTACCTCGCGTAGCAAAAGCGGTCGCTCAAGCGGCAGTTGACTCAGGTGTAGCACGCATCGAAATGCCTGAAAACTACATGGCATAACCGCACCCAGTCGACGCTTTTGAAGTGACGACTCGCGAATAAAGAAAAAGCCGACTAACGTAAGTTAGTCGGCTTTTTTGCATTTTGATGTCGATATTAATAATCAGACAACAATGATGATTTAGTATTGGCCACAGGCGAATTAAATGATGCTAGCGTAAGACTGGTCTTATTTTTTATTCTTCGTCAAACGCTTCGAACTCGATACCCATCTCTGTCATCAGTTTTTTCACTTCAGCAGGGATATCGTCTGGACGGTCTTTACGCAAGTCTTCATCGGTCGGTAGTGGTTGGCCTGTATAAGCGTGAAGGAATGCTTCACACAATAGCTCACTGTTAGTGGCGTGGCGTAGGTTGTTGATTTGGCGGCGCGTACGCTCGTCAGTTAACACCTTTAATACTTTTAGAGGGATAGAAACTGTGATTTTTTTTACTTGTTCGCTTTTCTTTCCATGCTCTGCATATGGGCTTATGTATTCACCATTCCAGTCGGCCATTGCGCACCTTCATCATTTTTGTTGTTTGATTAAAATTTAGAACGGTGATTTTAGCGG
>Ga0213838_1001598_pt1 | contig 11381 bp, 10 predicted proteins | sample SWPATP13_FD_160577 | JGI IMG/M metagenome (GOLD analysis project Ga0213838, IMG submission 160577) | Coastal seawater microbial communities from Marineland, Florida, United States - SWPA TP1 #3 | ecosystem: Environmental > Aquatic > Marine > Coastal | place: USA: Florida | collected 2016-08-06
GATATAGCCTGCAGCATCGAATTTCTCCGACTGGCTGAGCGGCGCCATGATGCGCACGAACATGTTGGAATCAACGCCCGTGCCTGCCGTCCATTGCCAATTGGTGGCGTTAGAGGCGTAATCGGCATCGCACAGGCAATCCCAGAACCATTGCTCGCCGTGGCGCCAGTCGATCAGCAGGTGCTTGATCAAGAAGCTTGCCGTGATCATGCGCACCCGATTGTGCATCCAACCAGTCTGCCACAATTGACGCATTCCGGCGTCCACGATCGGATAGCCGGTGCGGCCTTGCTGCCACGCCTTGAGATCGCGCGCGGCCGCTTCGTCGGTGGCAGGATCGCGCCATTCAAACCGATCATAATCCGCGCGGTAATTCTGCTTCGCATAGGCGGGAAATTGCAGGATCGCGTTTTGCGAATAATCACGCCAGATCAGTTCGCTTTCGAAAGTCTCCCAGCCTTTCGATCCACGATCCTTGAACGCGTGCCAGATCTGCACCGGTGAGATTTCGCCGAAATGGAGATGCGGGGACAGGCGCGAGACCTTATCGAGCGATGGAAAATTGCGCTTGTCGTCATAGTCATCGACATGAGCCTTCCACCATTCAAGCCGCTCAAGCGCCGCTGCCTCGCCCACTTGCCAGAACTCGCGCAGGCCGCCTGCCCAATCGGGCGTGGTGGGCAGCAGGTTCCAGTCGGCAAGATCATCGCTGACAGGCCATTGCGCGGGCGCAGTGATTATTTCCGGCTCCGGCAACGCATCGCGCGGCGGAAAGGCCGCACGCACCGCGCGCGAGAACGGCGTGTAGATCTTGTACTGCCCGCCGCTTCCGGTGGTGATGCTACCGGGCGGCATGAGGTAATTGCCGTCATAAAGTTGCAGATCAAGGCTTTCGCAGAGCCTGCCCTGAACCTTCCTCCACCATGGTTCATAGTGCCGATTGGCGTGGATCGTCGATGCGCCGATCTCGTCCGCCAAGCGCGTGAGTTCTTGGGCCGCATCGCCGCGTCGCAGAATCAGGCGCGAGCCCCTGTCCGCAAGGCTTTTGGCAAGGCTTTCAAGCGAATGATGCAGCCACCAGCGCGAAGCCCCGCCATAGGCATGATGCTTGGCAGCTTCATCATCGAGCACATAGACCGCAACGACCGGTCCGGCCGTGGCCGCGTGGTAGAGTGCGGGATTGTCAGCCACACGCAAATCGCGCCGCAGCCAGAGAATTTGAGGCATCGTCATAGGTGCATGAAGCGCATCACTGGCAGGTAAGTTCCGCCCTGTCTGCGATGCCTGCGAAAAGCGCTTGGAAAATGCCTTATGTCTCGCCTATCGCCTCTCCCAACGACCAATGGGAGAGACCAGACATGAGCCATGACGCGCCTTTTATCCGCCCCGATATGCAGGGCTTTCTGGCCATGATGGCAGCGGTGGAAGGGCCCAAGCTGGTAGATATGACACTGGCCGAAGCGCGTGCGTCCTATGTGGCAATGCACGGGATTGCGGATCGCCCTGCGCGCGAATTGCCGGTGATCCGCGATCTGACCTGCACCGGCCCTGCAAGCGAAATCCCCTTGCGTCTCTATGACGCGCGCGAGGCCCGCGAAGGACCAACGCCCGTGATCACCTTTTTCCACGGCGGCGGCTTTGTGATTGGCGATCTGGCCACCCACCATGCACTGTGCAGCGAAATCGCCGCTCTGATCGATCTGCCGCTGGTTGCGGTCGATTATCGCCTCGCGCCCGAAGCGCCCTTCCCTGCGGCAATCGAGGATTGCGAAGCGGCTGCGCGCTGGATTGCGGGAAGCCCGGCAGAGCTTGGCTACGAGACAAGCGGGCTTATCACGATGGGCGATAGCGCTGGCGGCAATGCGACTGTGGTGATCGGGCAATTGCTCGCCGCCAATCCGGCGGCTGTTCCGGTGGTGCTGCAAGTGCCGATCTTCCCGCTGATTGCCGATGCCAATGGTTCAGCCAGCATGGCGGCTTTTGCCGAAGGGTTCCTGCTGACAGGTGAGACCATGGGCTTTTTCGATGCCGTCTATGCCGCCCCGCGCGATGAGCCCCGCGCTTTTCCGATCCTTGGCGATCACAGCGCCGCCCCGCCCACTGTGCTTGTCACCGCCAGCCTTGATCCCATTCGCGATTCGGGCCGCGCCTATGCCACTGCGCTGGCCGAAGCGGGCCGCGATTTCGTCTTTCTCGAAATGAAGGGGGTGACCCACTCCTTCACCAATCTGCGTGCAGCCGTGCCCAGCACGCAGGGCGATCTGGAACGGATCATCGCGGCCATGCGCTTTATGCTGGGGGCGTAAGGCGCATGAACCACTTGCCCTACCGCCCCTGTGCAGGGTTCATGTTGCTCAACCCCCAAGGCCTGGTGTTTGTGGGGGAGCGGTTAGACCCTTCCGCCCATGGATATTGGCAGATGCCACAGGGCGGAATTGATCCGGGCGAAGATGTCGAGACTGCGGCTTTGCGCGAACTCGAGGAGGAAACCGGGATCGGCGCCGCCCTGGTCGAAGTGATCGCCCGCACGGCTGCGCCGCTCCGCTATGATCTGCCGCCGGAACTTGTCGGCAGGGTGTGGAAAGGCCGCTACCGCGGACAGGAACAGCACTGGCTGCTTGGGAAATTTCTGGGCGAGGACCGCCAGATCAATCTCAACGCCCACGATCCCGCCGAATTCGGAACCTATCGCTGGGTTAGGCCTGCGCTGCTGCCGGAACTTATTATCCCGTTCAAACGTCCGGTTTACGAAGCTTTGCTGGCAGAATTTGCCCCGTTTATCGCCTGATCAATTGCTGGCAGGCGTGCCTTCACCCACATCGGCCGCAAGCCGTTGCCGCGGCGCAGTGGTTATCCGGCTGCGCAAAGCGAGTGTTTCGGGACAGGTCACGCCGCACAAGCTCTCCAGCTTGGCAAGATTGAGTTTCGCTTTCTCCACCGCTCCCCGTTCAGCCAGAGCTTCGCCTTCGCCCGAAATGGCGGCGAAGTTTTTTGGCTCGCGCGCCAAAGCCTCGCGATAATAGGTGATCGCTTTACCCTGTAGGCCGACCTGCCGCGCCGCTTCGCCCAAATCGATAAACAGCGCCGTATGCGAAGGATCGGCCGCCAAAGCAGCCTCAAAAGCATCGATGGCCGCCTGAGTTTCACCCATTGCCAAGGCAACGCGGCCCTGCTCCTGCAATTCGACCGAGCGCGCCGATGGCGGAACAGCAGGTGAAGCCAATGTCACGCTCGCCGTGGTAACCATTACAAGCGACAGGGCGGCAGCGGCGGGCGCGAAACGCATTACAAGCTCCTTCACATCAGCGAGCCGGGAACCATCAGGTTGGGCCATAATATGTCAAAGCTATCACGCAGATTGCAACAAGGCGACAAAAAACCCGTCTGAACCTGTTGTTAGTGGATCAAGACGCTGGCCGCCGCCGCGCGAAGTGCTGGGCGCAGCCAGCGCCAAGGGGTGTGTGCGCCAACCAGGATGCCGTTCCAGAAAGGAGCTTATGCGGTCGGGGCCTTCGGCATCTAGCAAAGAACAGGTGACAAAGCTGATCATTCCGCCGGGCCGCACCAGCGCCGCCGCCACATCCAGCACATGATCCTGCAGCGCTGTCAGCCGCGCAAGCCCTGCCGGATCAAGCCGCCAGCGCGCCTCGGGCGAGCGGCGCCATGTGCCGCTGCCCGAACACGGCGCATCGACCAGAACATGATCGCACTGAGCCTGCCATGCCTCCAGCGCTAGCAGTTCGCGACCGGGGTCAAGCAGCACGGTGTGCGCGATCCTCGCTCCCGCACGCGCAGCACGCGGCGCCAGATTGCCGAGACGGCGCTTGTCGGTGTCAGCCGCGATAATTTCAGCATCATTGCCAAGCTTTGCTCCGAGCGCCAGCGTCTTGCCGCCAGCCCCTGCGCACAGATCGATCACAGTCGCGCCCGGTTCGATCGGCAGTGCCTCGACGATCAACTGGCTGCCCAAATCCTGAACCTCGATCAAACCATCGGCATATTCGCCCCAGCTTTCGACCGGCGTACCGCTGGCAAAGCGCAAGGCATGGGGCAGACACAGGGGTGCGCCCTGTTCTGGCAAAACGAGCCGATCGCGTGTCGCTTTGAGCGTATTGACCCGCACATCGAGCGGCGCGCGCGCACTGAGGGAGGTGAGCAAATCCTCGCCAATCTCGGACAGGTGTAGCAATTCGCAAAGCCATTGCGGCGCTGCTCCGCCCTCGGCAACGGCTTCGCCCGCAGCAATCACCGCAGGGCCATAGGGGCTGCCATCGAACAGCGAGGCAATTTCCGGGCGCAGTTCAGCAAGCCGCAGCATCGCTGCGCGCCCGTTGGACGGCACAGGGCCACAGGCGCGAATGGCATCAAAAACCAGATCACGGATCGCACGGCGGTCTTTCGATCCGGCAAAACGGTGCGACTTGAACCACTCGGCCAGAATCCGGTCTGCCGGAGCGCCGCCGGTCCGGGCGCCCGCGATCACGGCATCAAGCAGTTCAATCGCGCTTTGAACGCGGGCCGCGGGCGTCACTCAGCTTCCCGCAGGTGATGTTTTGACAATGCATCGAAGGCTCGTTCAACCTCATCACCCGACGGCATCGGCAGGCAGAAGTGCTTTGCCTTAGCGCCTTGATGCTCAAGCGAGTACATCTCGACGCCAGCCTCTCGATCTGTTCCTGCAGCGCGACATTCTTGCTCGGTCGCAAATAGGCCGTCCCGACGCTCAAGCTCGAACGCACCCGGCTCATCTGGATGCCACCACAAGATGATGAGCATATAGGGGATGAATTCGATCATCGCGCGCCTGCCTTACCGCGTGGGGTAATTGGGAGCCTCGCGGGTGATCGCGACATCGTGGACATGGCTTTCGGAAAGACCTGCATTGGTGATCCGCACGAAATTGGCGCGCTCCTGCAAGTCAGCAATCGTGGCAGAACCGGTGTAGCCCATCGCGGCCTTTATGCCGCCAACCAGTTGGTGAACCACATCGGCGGCCGGGCCCTTGAACGGCACTTGCCCCTCGATGCCTTCGGGCACGAGTTTCAGCGCCGAGACATCCTGCTGGAAATAGCGATCCGCGCTGCCACGCGCCATCGCGCCCACGCTGCCCATACCGCGATAGGCCTTGTAGGAGCGGCCCTGATACAAGAACACTTCGCCAGGGCTTTCAGTGGTGCCTGCCAGCATGGAACCAATCATCACAGAAGACGCGCCAGCAGCCAGCGCCTTGGCCGCATCGCCCGAAGTGCGCAGGCCGCCATCAGCAATCACCGGCACGCCCGATTTCGCGGCTTCGGCAGCGCTTTCCATGATCGCGGTGAGTTGCGGCACGCCGACGCCCGCCACCACACGGGTGGTGCAGATCGATCCCGGTCCGATCCCGACCTTCACCGCATCAGCGCCCGCATCGACCAGCGAGCGGGTCGCCTCGGCAGTCGCGACATTGCCCGCGATGACCTGAACCGCGTTCGACAGTTTCTTGACGCGTTCAACCGCGCGGGCGACTTCGATGTTGTGACCATGGGCGGTGTCGATCACGATCACATCGACTTCCGCCTCGACCAGCGCCTCGGTGCGGGCAAAACCTGCTTCGCCTACGGTGGTTGCCGCTGCCACCCGCAAGCGGCCTGCCGCATCCTTGGTGGCATTGGGATAGTTCACCGCCTTTTCGATGTCTTTCACCGTGATGAGGCCAATGCATTTGTAAGCCTCATCCACCACCAGCAGCTTTTCGATGCGGCGGTGGTGCAGCAGGCGGCGCGCTTCTTCCTGCGACGTGCCAAGCGGGACAGTCGCCAGATTCTCGGTTGTCATCAACTCGCGCACCGGCTGCAGCGGGTTTTCGGCAAAACGCACATCGCGGTTGGTGAGGATGCCCACCAGCTTGCCCGAGTTGTCAGTGACAGGAATGCCGCTGATCCGGTGCTGCTCCATCAGCGCCCGGGCCTCCCCCAAGGTCGCCTCGGGGTGAATGGTGATCGGATTGACCACCATGCCGCTTTCATAGCGCTTGACCGCGCGCACGGCGGCGCATTGTTCGGCCACCTCAAGATTGCGATGCAGCACGCCGATGCCGCCCAATTGCGCCATGGCAATCGCCATGTCCGCCTCAGTCACAGTATCCATCGCAGCCGACAGCACCGGGATGTTGAGCGCAATCTCGCGGGTCAGGCGTGTGCGGGTGTCGGCCATGCTCGGCAGCACCGAGCTTTCCGCAGGGCGCAGCAGCACATCATCAAAGGTCAGGCCAAGAGGGATATCCATAAGAGCCACTTTCACAATTTTCGCGCCGCGTCTGGCGCGCGGGCTATAGCGGAGAGATTCGTGGCGGCCCATGTAACCGCAGTTTGTGATTAAGGCTAGGCCGCTGGGCTAGGGCTGCGGATCCACCAATGCTGAAGGCGGCTGATAGCGCGCAGCATCGCCAAGCTGCCGGATCACCGCTTCGTGCAGCAAAAGATCATCAATGGCTCCACCCAGTTCGATCTTGTCACTTGTGTCCGAGGCGCTGTGGTAATCACGCTTCAGATAGGGTCCGAGTATTTCGCGCGAGGCAAAAGCGCTTGAGATCAGCACTGTCGGCACGCCTTGCTGAAGCAGCGCCCAACCATCCTGACGCGCAAGAAAACTCTCCGCAAAGTCGCGATTACCAAGCACGCGCCTTGTCTTGGTCAGGTGCTCCAGAACGATGGGCTCGAACGGGGTGCGCCCACGCCCGACAATCCCCACCGGAGCGCCCGCAGGCGCCACTGCGACCGTATCAAAATTGAAGGCGGCTATAATCTGATCCAGCGGCACTGGCGGGGCAGCCGCGAAGGCGCGCGCGCCCAGCAGACCGACTTCTTCCGCGGTGGTTGCCAGAACGAAGATATCGCGATCAAGTGCCGGGCCAGCCTTCAGACGGCGAGCCAGCTCCAGCATGACAGCCACGCCGCTGGCATTGTCGATGGCGCCGTTGCAAATGCGATCTTCTGCATCAGGTGGGCCGCATTCGCCCAGATGGTCCCAATGCGCAAGAAGCAACACGGCGCCGCTGCTGCTGGATTTGCCCGGTATCATGCCGATAAGATTATGGCTAACGAACTCGCGGCGCTGCGAGTTCGCCTCGATCGACAGGCTCACTTCGAGTGCAACCGGCCCTTGGGCAAGCGCTTGTTGTTTCAGTCCGGCCCAGCGCGCCGCTCCCAGAGCTTGCTCGATAGCCGCTTCGGTGATGAACGCACTCAGCGTGTTGGCTTCGTCACCCAGCAACCGCACGCGCTCCTCGCTGTATTCGCCGCGAATTTGCGCAAGCGCCGCTGCATCGCTGACAATCGTCAAGACCGCTCCTGCGTCCATCTCGAACAAGGCTGCGCGCTGGGCAGCAGCGTCGCTTTGTCGCGCAAGCAAAATGATGACGGAACCTGCAACATCATCACGGGTCAGATCAGCCATCTCCTCACCCACCAGCAACACGTCCACCCCGGTGGCTGGGCCGCCTTGCGCAAGTTCGCGCCTGCGCGGCGTGATTGCAAAACCCGCTTCGCTGGGCACCACAAAGGGGCGCTGTCCGTTGCCAAAGGCAATACGGCTCGTCTGTGGCAGTGTCGCCACCAATTGGACCGGCGCGCGCCATGGGCTGCCCGGATCATTGGTGCCCGACACCAGCCCAATCTCCTGCATTCTTGCCGTAAGATAGCTGAGCGTACGCGCCTCACCGATTGTGCCGGGCTTGCGGCCGCCAAACTCGTCACTCGCCAGCGTGGTGATATCCTGCATCAGGCGACCGGCGATCGCGCTGCGTTCGGCCGGGGGCACGCTGACAGGGGCTGCGGGCCGGGCGCAGGCCGCCAGCGCAAGCGCCAGCAACAGCGCCCAAATTCCCCATAAGCGCCCGCAATGGCGGCTCATTCGGCGGTCCAACCCCCGTCAATGCTGTAATTCGCACCGGTGATGCCACGCGCCGCATCACCGCACAGGAACACGGCCAGCGCTGCGACATCGTCGGGCTGCACAAACTCCTTGGTCGGCTGCTTGGCCAGCAGCACATCGTTGATCACCTGTTCGCGCGTCATCCCGCGCGCGGCCATGGTGTCGGGGATCTGGTTTTCAACCAACGGCGTCCAGACATAGCCGGGCGAGATGCAGTTGGCAGTTATGCCATGCGTGGCCAGTTCCAGCGCAATCGTCTTGGTAAAGCCCGCCATCGCGTGCTTGGCGGCGACATAGGCGCTTTTGAACGGCGATGCCGTGAGCGAATGCGCGCTGGCCGTGGCGATGATGCGGCCCCAGCCTTTGGCCTTCATGCCGGGAACTGCCAGGCGTGTGGTGTGAAAGGCCGACGAGAGATTGAGCGCGATGATTGCATCCCACTTCTCGGGCGGGAAATCCTCGATCGGGGCGACGTGCTGCATCCCGGCGTTGTTAACGAGGATATCAACCGGGCCGATTTGCGCCATCATCTCAGCGATCTCAGCGGGCTGCATCAGGTTTGCCCCGTGATAGCTTGCGCCCAATTCTTTGCACAGCAAAGCAATCTGGTCGGCCTCGCCCAACCCGTTAAGAACCACGTCTGCACCCGCCCCCGCCAAGGCGCGCGCAATCGCCAAGCCAATTCCCGAAGTCGAGCCAGTGATGAGAGCGCGCTTGCCTGACAGCATTTGGCTCTTGAGCATTGGGGCCGACTCCTGCACCTGTATCCACCTTGCCTTGTCAGGCTTTTGCCGCGCGCGGGGGCGCTGTCCAGCAAATTACGCAACACCTGCGAAATGCAAGTTTGTGAAGGGATAAACCACATGCGCCTGGGGCCATTTGACACCTCGGAAATCAAGGTTCGCCAAGGCGGAAGTGGACGCGCGGCAGGCGGACTTGGCTGCGGAACGATCGTGATCGCGCTGATTGCAGCGGTGGTGTTCGGGGTTGATCCCTCGCAAACCCTGCAAATGCTCGAAGGTATCCAGCAACAACAGAGCCAGATCGGCCCAACATCAACGCAAACCAATGTGACCGCAGATGATTTGTGCAACGCCAGCGCCTACGCCAACGAGGCCTGCGCAGCGCTCGCCAGCCTCAACCGCACCTGGGAGCCAGTGTTTGCGCGCAATAATCTGCGTTTTGAGCAGCCCGAACTGGTGCTTTACCCTTCGGGCCCGGTGACAACGCGCGGCTGCGGCAATGCATCATCAGCAGCAGGGCCGTTCTATTGTCCGGCGGATATGGGGATTTATCTGGACACCACTTTCTTTGATCAACTGGCGCGCATGTCGGGCGCGCGGATATCAGGAAGTCAGGGGAACTTCGCGCGGCTCTACGTGATCGGGCATGAATATGGCCACCACATCCAGAATATCACCGGCATCAACCAACAGATCCGAGCCGCCCAGCGAGCCAATCCGCAAGCCGCCAACCGAATGCAGGTGGCGATGGAATTACAAGCGGATTGCCTTGCGGGCGTGTGGGCCGGCAAGAACCGCGATCTGCTTGAAGCTGGCGATCTCGAAGCCGGAATGATGGCGGCCAGTTCGATTGGCGATGATACACTCAGCCAAGGTTCAGGGCGCGCGATCAATCCTGAAAACTTCACCCACGGGTCAAGCCAGCAGCGCATGGAAGCGCTGCGACGCGGCCTTGAAAGTGCGAACATGGCGGAGTGCAATGTCTACATCCAAGCGATCTAACCCCCTCGCCCTTGCCTTGGCTGCTGTGGTGACAGTGGCCAGCGCGCCGCTGGCGGCACAAGGGCGCCCTGCCTCGCCTGATGTCGGCGATGTCGCGATGACGCCGCTGACTGATCTGGGGATAGCCAACAAGGACATCCCCGAAATCCTGCTCCGGGCTGTGCTCGATCCCTATGCCAGCGACACGCTGCACACCTGCAACAGCCTGACGGCACAAATCTTGCGGCTCGATGAAGTGCTCGGCGAGGATTACGATGCCTTTGCCGAAGGCAAGGGCGGGTTCGATGTGGGCCGCGCAGCGCAAGGGCTGGTCGGATCAATCATCCCCTTTCGCGGACTGGTGCGCGAAGTGAGCGGCGCAGCGAGCAAGGACCGCGCGATGCAGGCTGCCTTCACGGCCGGGATGGTGCGGCGCGGCTTTCTGAAAGGCTTGGGGCAAGAGCGAAAATGCGATCTCCCTGCCCGCCCGCGCGAACGCCCCGCACCTGAGCCTGAGCCTGAAGCCGAAACGAAAGAGGCCGAAGCGGAATAATCCGCTCCGGCCTGCTGATTGAAAATGCCTGACGGGCGAGCTTAGTACACGCGCGCCTTGGGCTCGATATACTGGATGTCGTCGGTCAGCGTGTATTCGTGCACCGGGCGGTAATCGATCCGGCTGTTGCTGCCGCGCCCGCCCCAGCCATCGAACCAGGCGATGGTGTGCTTCATCCACTCGGCATCGTTGCGATCGGGGTAATCCTCGTGCGCGTGGGCGCCGCGGCTTTCCTTGCGGTTGGCGGCGCTTGCCATCGTGACGTTCGCCTGCGCCATGAGGTTATCAAGCTCAAGCGTTTCGATAAGGTCCGAGTTCCAGATCAGCGACTTATCGGTGACGTGGATATCCTGCATCCGCTTGTTTTGTTCGGCCAGCTTGGCCACGCCCTCGTCCATCAGCTTCTGGTCGCGGAACACAGCGCAATGCTTCTGCATCGCCTTCTGCATTTCGGCGCGGATCTGCGCTGTGGGCGAGCCGCCTTGCGCATAACGGAAGTGATCGAGCCGGGTGAGCGCAAAGTCGGCGCTGTCGGCGGGCAGTTCGGGCTGCTTGGCATTGGGCTGGAGATTGTCGCGCAGGTGGTGTCCGGTTGCGCGGCCAAACACGACAAGATCAATCAGTGAGTTCGAGCCCAAGCGGTTGGCCCCATGCACCGACACGCAGGCCGCCTCACCCACGGCATAAAGGCCGGGGATGACATGATCAGGGTTCCCATCCGGCCCGAGCGTTACGACCTGCCCGTGATAATTACACGGGATGCCGCCCATGTTGTAATGGACAGTCGGCGTGACGGGCAGCGGCTGACGGGTGAGGTCAACGCCTGCGAAAATCTTGCCGCTTTCGGTGATGCCGGGCAGGCGCTGCGCCAGCACGTTCGGATCAATGTGATCAAGGTGAAGGTAGATGTGATCGCCCTCTGGCCCGACCCCGCGCCCTTCGCGCATCTCGAGCGCCATGGAACGCGAGACGACATCGCGCGAGGCGAGATCCTTGGCCGAAGGCGCATAACGCTCCATGAAACGCTCGCCCTCGGAATTGGTGAGATAGCCGCCCTCGCCGCGCGCGCCTTCGGTGATGAGCACGCCGGCACCATAAATGCCGGTCGGGTGGAATTGCACGAATTCCATGTCCTGCAAGGGGAGCCCTGCGCGCAGCACCATGCCGCCGCCATCACCGGTGCATGTGTGAGC
>Ga0213838_1001600_pt1 | contig 11380 bp, 11 predicted proteins | sample SWPATP13_FD_160577 | JGI IMG/M metagenome (GOLD analysis project Ga0213838, IMG submission 160577) | Coastal seawater microbial communities from Marineland, Florida, United States - SWPA TP1 #3 | ecosystem: Environmental > Aquatic > Marine > Coastal | place: USA: Florida | collected 2016-08-06
ATATCGTTCTGGGCGACCAGCCCGCCGCCTATCGCGAGGGCAGCGCCCTTGTGGTGATGATCGCACCGGGGCTGGGTTATGCCGGGCGACCGTCGTCCGCCTTCATCGCCCGCGCCCTGCTGGAAGCGCCAAACTAGGCGAACCTAGTCTGCCTGGGTCAAAGGCTGGCCCGGCGCCCAGCCTGCCGGAGCCAGTTCAAATCCCGAAAATTCGAAACCGGGTGCGACCGTACAGCCGACCAGGCTCCACGCGCCGGTCGACCGCGCGCTCTGCCAGGCATGGGTCGGAACAACGCCCTGCGGCCTCTGTCCGGCGGCCAGGTCTGGACCCAGCGACAGCGTGTCGACGTTTTCAGCATCGATACTGATCGACAGGTCCAGCGGTGCGCCTGCGTGCCAGTGCCAGATCTCCAGGGCATCCACCCGGTGCCAGTGCGAGACCTGACCTTCAGCCAGCACATAATATATGGCCGTCGACAGCGCCCGCCCGTCAGGTCCGTCGATGTCGCGGAAGGTTTCCTTGAACCAGCCGCCTTCCGGGTGCGGTTCCATCTCCAGCGTGTCGATGATGGATTGCAGGGTCACGGGCGGTGTCGTCATTCGGTGCTGTCCTCGTCTCGCGCGGCGGTAACGGCATCCTCGACGCTGGCGGCATAGTGCACAAGCGGCGGGGTGAGATGCTGGCTTTCCAGCAGTTGGCGCACAGTCGGATTGGTACCGGACAGGATGATCCGTACCGGCCCGGCCGACGCCTTGCGGGCAAAGGCGGCGATGGTGTTGGCGGCGGTCGAATCGATCAGCGGCACGTCGGAGAAGTCGATGATGAAAGCCTTGTGCCGGTCGGCGATGCTGGCCAGCACACTGTCCACGGTCGAGGCCGCCCCGAAGAAGAAGACACCGCGGATGCGGTAGACGACGATGTCCGGATCGCGGGCCAGCTCGGCGTCATAGTGATCCCGTTCCGCATCGTCGGCCTGGTCGCGTTCAACCAGCCCGCCGGATGTGCGGTCAATCCCGGCCAGCTGGGCCATGCGGTTGATGAACAGGATCGCCCCGAGGGCAAAGCCGACGACGATGCCGGCGGTCAGATCGTAGAAGACGGTCAGCAGGAAGGTGGCCATCAGAACCAGCGCGTCGCCGCGCGAGGCCCGCAGCAGGCCGATGAACTGGTGCCGCTCGGCCATGTTCCAGGCGACCACGCCGAGAATGCCGCCCAAGGCTGCCAGCGGGATGAAGCGGGCCAGCGGCGCCGCGACCAGCATGAAGACCAGAAGAAAGGCCGAATGCAGCATGCCGGAGACAGGCGAGCGCGCACCGGCGCGGATATTCGTGGCCGTGCGGGCGATGGCGCCGGTCACGCACAGCCCGCCGAACAGCGCCGAGGCGATATTAGCCGCGCCCTGGGCCACCAGTTCGCAGTTCGAGCGGTGGCGGCGGCCGGTCATCCCGTCCGCGACCACGGCAGAGAGCAGGGACTCGATCGACCCAAGAAGGGCGAAAGCAAACGCGCTGGGCAGAACCTCGACGGCCTTGGCGAGCGACAGGGCGGGCAGGGATGGTGCGGGCAGGCCCTGGGGAATGCCGCCGAACGCCGTCCCGATGGTCGCGACCGGCAATTGCAGCAATGCCGAGGCCGTTGACGTCACGACAACCGCGATCAACAGGCCCGGCCAGTGCGGCTTCCAGGCCTTGAAGCCGAGAATGATCGCGATGGTCATGGCCGCCAGACCGATGGCGAACGGGTTGGCGGTCGGCAGGGCCTCGGCGAGGGCCGCGATCTTGGGTGCAAACTCGCTCGGCTCGGGGCCGGTCAGTTCCAGGCCCAGCATATTGTGCAACTGGCTGGCCAGGATGATCACAGCGATACCGGCGGTGAAGCCGATGGTGACCGGATAGGGAATGAATTTGATATAGGTGCCCAGGCGCAGATAGCCGGTGACGATCAGGATCGCGCCGGACATCATCGTCGCCAGGATCAGCCCGTCGGCGCCATGCTGTTGCAGGGTCGCGGCGACCAGAACGATGAAGGCGCCCGCGGGGCCGCCGATCTGGAAGCGGCTGCCGCCCAGCAGCGAGACGACAAAACCGCCGATGATGGCCGCATAGAGGCCCTGGGCCGGAGACACACCGGACGCGATGGCGATTGCCATCGACAGGGGCAGGGCGACAATCGCCACTGTCAGGCCGGAAATCGCGTCGGACCTGAGGTGCGACAGGCCATAGCCCTCGCGCAGTACCGTTATCAGTTTGGGTGTGAAGAGGGCGGCGAAACGGCCTGCCCGCGGTGTTGCGGCTGTCTTGTTGCTGGAATTCCGGTCCATCGCACTCATCCCGCTTGCCGCGCCCGGCCGGCAATGGGTCGGCGCAATGCCTGACAGGTTTTGTCGCCCCCCGGCAGGGCGCGAGTCAATGGTGCGGCCTGTCAGCGGACCATACGAATGCAGCGATGGTTATGACCCCGGACGGGTCAGAAATTGTCCTTGCGGCGGCGGATCTCGGCGAAAACGGCGCTGTCGCTTGCGGTCTCCAGGCCCAGGCGGCGGCGGATAGCAGCGTCGCCGGGGCGCAGGAAGGGATTGGCATCGCGTTCGGCACCGATCGTGGTCGGCACCGTCGCCTCGCCGCGGGCGCGTTCGGCATCGACGGCGGCGGCATAGGCCTGCAGATCGCGATTGTCGGGGTCGACCGACAGGGCGAAGGCGGCATTAGCCTGGGTGTATTCATGGGCGCAATAGATGCGCGTCTCGTCCGGCCATGCCGCCAGCCGGGAGAGGCTGGCCCACATCTGTTCAGGCGTGCCTTCGAACAGGCGGCCACAGCCCAGTGCGAACAGCGTATCGCCGACGAAGGCGATACGGTCATCGGCGAAATGATAGCAGATATGACCCAGCGTATGTCCGGGTGTGTGAAGCACCGCCGCGAGATGGGCACCCAGGCGCACACTGTCTCCGTCGGACAGGGGCGTGTCGATCTCGCCGATCTGTGCGGCTTCGCCGGCCGGGGCGAAAATCCGGGCGCCGGTCGCTGCCTTGATGGCGGCGTTGCCGCCGGCGTGATCATAGTGGTGATGCGTGTTCCAGATCTGGGTGATGGTCCAGCCGGCATTGGCGGCTTCGACCAGGATGCGGTCGGCATCCGGTGTGTCGATGGTAGCCGTTTCGCCGCTTGCCGGATCATGTACGAGGAAGCCGTAATTGTCGGAGAGGCATGGGAATTGCCGGATTTCCAGTTCGCTCATTGTCGTCTCCGCCGGTTTCGCTAGTGTGGCTTCACCCTGTTTAGGCACCCAGCCGGAGTAAGGCCAGTGCGCCGCGATGCCGCCGAACTCGACCGTTTCTACCGGACCCGCCAGGGCCGGACCGCCCGGCGCATGATCGCCCGGCGCATTGCGGCCCTGTGGCCGGATGCGCGCGGGCTGGACGTGCTGGGGCTGGGCTTTGCCAATCCCTATCTGCGGCCGCTGCGCAATGGCGCGCGGCGCTGTGTCTCCTTCATGCCCGCCGCTCAGGGGGCAATCGTGCCCGAGGGCGACGGGCCGCCCACTGCGCTGGGTGATGAAGTGCGGCTGCCCTTTCCCGACGCCCTGTTCGACCGGGTCCTGCTGGTCCACGCTCTGGAAGAGGCCGACGCACTGCCGGCGCTGTTGCGCGAGGTGTGGCGGGTGATGGCGCCGGAAGGGCGGCTGATGCTGGTCACCACCTCCCGCACGGGCGTCTGGGCCCTGCTGGACAATACGCCTTTCGGCCATGGCCGCTCCTTTACCCGCAGCCAGATCACCGGCCTGCTCGACGATGCGCTGCTGGACGCGACGGCTTGGTCGCGCGCCCTGTATGCCCCGCCCTGGGGCTGGGCGACGCACCGGCGTGTGGCGTCGGTCTGGGAAGAGATCGGAGACTATGCCTGGCGCGGCCTGGGCGGGGTTATCCTGACCGAGGCGGTCAAGCATACCGGCGCTGTTCTGCCTCGCCGCCGCGCTGCGCCCGTTCGGGCACGCGCTCTTGAAGGGCAGAGCCAGCCCGCGCTATCTCCCCGTCACCTGTCCGGTCGCAGCGACCGGCGCGCAAAGGACTGAAGAGGACTTCCATGGGTATCCAGCCACGCGACGGCATTCTCGACATCCAGCCCTACAAGCCCGGCTCGTCCGAAGCGCCCGGCGTTCAGAACCCGGTCAAGCTTTCCTCCAACGAGAATGCGCTGGGGTGTTCGGACAAGGCCGCCGAAGCCTTTGCCGCCACCCGCTCGCGGCTTCATGTCTATCCTGATGGCGGCGCGACGCGCCTGCGCGAGGCGATTGCCCGCGAGGAAGGCCTGGAAGCCGAGAATATCGTGTGCGGCTGCGGATCGGACGAGATTCTGCAATTGCTGGGACGCGGCTATCTCAATCCCGGCGACAAGGTGGTTCAGTCGCAATACGGCTTTCTGGTCTACCGGCTTGTTGCCATGCAGTCCGGCGCCCGCCTGGTCAGTGCGCCGGAACGCAATTACACCACCGATGTGGATGCGGTGATCGAGGCGGCGGGCGAGGATGCGCGCATTGTCTTCATCGCCAATCCGAACAATCCCACCGGCACCTATATTTCCGACGACGAGATGCGGCGCCTGCGCGAGGGGCTTCCCGATACCACGCTGCTGGTGATCGATTCCGCCTATGCCGAATTCGTCCGCAATGCGGATTATTCCGCGGGGATCGAACTGGCGCGCGAGCGCGACGATGTCATTGTCACGCGCACTTTCTCCAAGATACACGGTCTTGCCGGCGCGCGTCTGGGCTGGGCCTATGGCCATCGTTCGATCATCGACGTCCTGCACCGTGTGCGCGGTCCGTTCAATGTCAGCCTGCCGGCGATCGAGGCCGGTGCCGCGGCGATCGCCGACCGGGACTTCATGACCCGTTCTGCCGATCACAATGAGGAATGGGTCGCCTGGCTGCGTCAGCAGATCGGCGGTCTGGGTCTGGAGGTGACGCCCAGTGTCTGCAATTTCGTGCTCGTCCACTTCCCCGATACGCCGGGCCGGACGGCAGCCGATGCGGATGCTTTCCTGACGTCGAAGGGGCTGATCGTGCGCGGCGTCCAGCCCTATGGTCTGCCGGACGCGCTGCGCATCACGGTCGGCAAGGCGGATGAAAACCGTCGCGTCGTCGATGCGCTGGTTGAATTCATGGCGGGTTAGGCTGGCAGGCCAGTCGCCAGCGGGTCAGTCAATCGTGCCGATACGGACCGGACCCAGATAGATATCGCCTTCGCGGATACGGAAGGGCAGCGAGACGCCTTCCGGTCCGCGCGGGGCCATCATCGCCGCATAGCGCAGATAGCGCTCGTTTTCCTGAGGCACGATACCGCTCTCTACCAGCGCATCGGCCAGCGTGTCTGGATCTGTGATGCGCAGCGACAGGCGTCCGTCGGGCCGGGCCTGGCTGTCGAGGGTGAAGTCGCCGGTTCCAGTGACATGAGCCGGACCCCAGTCCAGTTGCGATTCTGCAATATTCAGCAGGCCGCCGGCATCGCGCCAGGCCAGCGCGTCGGCGCCACGGGCCAGCGCGGCCCATTGCGTCACTTCCAGATCGATCCGCGCAAGCGAGGCCGTCGTGCCGAAGGCGAGGGCGACGCCGTCATCCAGGATGCCATCGCTGGCCGTGACGTCGTGCAGCTCGATGCGCAGGCGCAGCTGGTCGCTGTCTTCCACCAGGCCGGACATCAGCATCTGCTCGACCGAGCGGATACCCGGCGGCGTACCGGCATGGGTTGTGATTTCCAGGGCCCGGAATTCGGCGCCAACGCGCTCGGTTTCGCCAGCGCTATTGTAGACGAGGCTGATACGGGCATCGCCGGCATTCAGCTCCAGTGCGCTGCCCGGCTCGATATAATCGTTGAGAAGCACGGGGCCGCCAAAGGACAGGATCCAGTGGGACAGGTCGTAAGGCACGGCGTTGGCACTGACCGATGCAAAGTGTGCATCCCAGCCGCCATCGCTTTGCGGGGCGGTGATGTGCGGGGCGTCGAAACGGATATCGAAACGATAGGGGAAGCCGCCGACGTGCAGGCCCTCATGCTCGATCGAATAGCCGGCGCTTTCCTGCGCGGCGATCCAGTTGCCGACTTCGGCGCGCAGGCGGAAGCTGGCGAAAACCCAATACGCCGAGTACAGCGCCAGGACGAGGACAATGCCCCCGATCGGCCAAAGCAGTCGTGAACGCGTCATGCCCGGTCTGTCTTCCCCAAAAGCGACTGGTCCGAAAGCGATTGATCTGATTGCGGCGCTCCTGCCCCCATGCCCTCGAGGCGTGAGGAGGCCGAATTGATGCGTTCATGCAATTGCCGCATGAATTCGCGTTTGTCGAGGCCGGGCTGGATCGCGGGTAGGAATTCCACAACGATCAGACCACCGCGTTTGCGCCCGCAATAGGTCTTCAAGAAAACCCCGGAATTGAGGGCCACGGGCACGCAGGGCACGCCCATCGACATGTAGAGACCGGCAATGCCCGGCTTGAAGTCGGGGGCTTCGCCGGGGGCGACGCGGGTGCCCTCTGGAAAGATCAGCACCTGCCGGCCTTCCGCGCCGCGGGCGGCGGCGTCGCGCAGCATTTTCTTCAGTGCTTTGGACCCGCCTTCACGGTCGATCGAGATATTGCCCAGCTTGACCGCGAACCAACCGAAGAAGGGCATGTAGATCAGCGATTTTTTCAGGATGATGGCCGGGTCGGGCAGGATCTCCCAGAAGGCCAGCGTTTCCCACATGCTCATGTGTTTGGAGGCAACCAGTGCGCCGCCTTCGGGCAGGTGCTCGCGACCGCGCACCTCGAAACGCACGCCCTGGATTGCGGCCAGACCGAACCAGAGCACGTTCAGATAGGCCCGCAGATAGGCGCGCGACCAGGCGCGCGGCAGCAGGAGCAGCGGCAGGCCGGTCAGGCCGAACAGCGTCATGAAGCCGTACATGTAGATGTAGAACAGGACTGAGCGGATTGCGTTCATCGGGAGGCTTCCGTGCGCGGGGCCACTGACTGCCGCAGCCAGACGGCGGTGAATTTGGCGTATTCCTGCAGCCACAGCCGCGCCGTGCGGGCTTCGCGCCAGGGCGGTTCAGTGCGGACGGGATAGGCAATGAGTTCGATGCCGGGCATCAGCGATTTCATCTCCAGCAGGCTGCGCGGGAGATGATAGTCGGAGGTGACGATGATCAAGCTTTCATAGCCGTTCGCACTGACAAGGGCACTGGCTTCGCGCGCATTGCCGATCGTGTCGGTGGCATCGCGGCCCAGGATAACACAGCAATCGAACTCGGCCTCGCTCAGCCCGGTATGACGCCGGATATCGGCTGTCGTGGCCGCGGGGTGGACCCCGGAGACGAGCAGGCGTGGCGCCCGCCCGTCCTGCAGCAACCCGCCGCCTGCAGCCAGGCGCCCGGCATCGCCGGTCAGCACGATGATCGCATCGGCCCGGACATCGCCTGCGGGTGTGGCATAGCCGCGAACCGTGGCGGCATAGAGGGTAAAGCCTCCGGCCAGGACAAGGACCAGAAGGAAGGCAAGAACCCGCAATACTTTCCAGGCCCGGCTCATGCCCTGCTCCCGTCCGGCCATTGCTGGGCGCGTCGTGACGCGCCGGTGTGCACACAAGATGACATCAACTAGTCCTGTCGATCCGGGCCGTTTTGTGGCCGCCTACCAGCGCCCCCGCAAGTCCGAGGCAACCGCCAGACGGGCCGACACGGCCGAGGTGAAACCGGCCAGCAGGGGGGCTGCACCCAGCAGGATCAGTTCGAACGGGTCTGCAGCCCATTGCGGCAGGAAAAATGCCATGTCAGCCGGGGCATCGCCCAGGCTGACAAGAATGGAGACCAGCGCGGCGAACACGGCCCCCGCAGCTCCGGCCTTCAGTCCCAGCATGAAGAAGCGGCGCTGGAACAGACCGGCGATGAACCCGTCGGCCGCGCCGCACAGGTGCAGCGCGTCGATCACGTCTACGCGGGCTGCAAGGCTGGCGCGTGCCGCAAAGGCGATTACGGCGGCCGCAGCGCCCGCCAGCAGGGCGAGCAGGGACAGTCCCAGCATTTGTGCCGTACCGGCAGCCCGGCGGACGGCGGCTGCCCAGCGAGTGTGATCATCGACCGAGGCGGCGAGGCCGGCCTCGTCGAGGCGGGATTGCAGCGCATCCAGGCTGATACCGCCATCGCGCACCGCCTGCGGCGTCAGCCGGATCTCGACCATCAGCGGCAGGGGCAGGTCGTCGGGCAGATTGCCTTCGCCCAGCCAGGGGGTGAGCAGGTCCAGCGCCTGTTCGCGCGTATGCGCTGTCGCTTCGGCGACACCGGGCGTTTCCCGGGCAATACGGGCCGCAGTTTGGGCGTCAGCCTCGACATCGCCTTCGCCGGCAGGCCGGACCTGGATGGTCAGGCTGGATTCAAGATCGCCGGTCCAGCGCTGGGCCTGTTGCCAGGCGCCGCGCGCGCCCAGTGCCGCGATACAGGCCAGAAAGACCAGGATCGCTGCGACAAGGAAAAGCGGCCGGTCGCGCCCGGCATCGGGTGGCAGCAGGCGGCCATTGCCGCCGGAGGGCGGTTTGGGCAGACCGTCAGTCATCGCCGCCCTCCCCGTCGTCGGCGGGCAGATCTGCGCCGGTATCCCGTCCGCCGCTCATGGCGTCCAGCGCCTCGCGGCCCTCGGCTTCGCGCAGTCCGGCATCGCGCTGGCGCTGACTGCGCGGCGGGCGGATGTGGAGATGCCCGTTCGACAGGGTCATGACGGGCGCATCGACCATGCGCACCAGCTGCAGGTCGTGAGTGGCAATGATGATCGTCGTGCCCAGCTTGTTGAGCTCGGCAAACAGGCGCAGCAGGCGCATGCCCATCTCGGGATCGACATTGCCGGTCGGTTCGTCGGCGATCAGGATTTCCGGCTGACCGACCACGGCGCGGGCGATGGCAACGCGCTGTTGCTCGCCGCCGGACAGGGTGGGGGGCAGCGCCGTCATCCGGTCGCCCAGACCGACCCAGGCCAGAAGCTCGGCAACGTCCTCGGCATACTCGGACCGTTTCTTGCCGGCCACGCGCAGGGGCAGGGCCACATTGTCGAAAACGCTGAGATGATTGAGCAGGCGGAATTCCTGGAAGACGACGCCGATGCGGCGGCGCAGATCGGGCAATTCCTGGCGGGGCAGGGTCGCGATATCTCGGCCGAAGAAGCTGATCAGTCCGCGCGAGGGGCGTGCAGACAGATAGATAAGCCGCAGCAGCGAAGTTTTTCCCGCTCCGGACGGTCCGGTGAGGAATTGGAAAGAACCGCGTGGTAAATCAAACGACAAATCGCGCAGAATCTCGGGGCCGCGTCCGTACCGCATTCCGACATTGTCGAAGCGGACGACGGGCTCCCGGTCGCTGTGCGGTGAAGCGGTATCACGCGGGTTGATGGACTGCCTCCAGGGACTCGGGTGAGCCAGTTAGGACGCAACCGACTCATCATGAGCATAGTACTCAGCTGCCCGTCCTGTTCCACGCGATATCGCGCCGATCCCCAGTCGATCGGTGCGGGCGGGAGACGTGTGCGCTGCGCGTCCTGCGGTCATGTATGGACCGCGGAAGCCGAAATTCCAACCGTGTCTGCCGCCGATCAGGCGGCTTCTGTCCAGCCCGATCCCGCAGCGGTCGAGGCGGCAAAGAAGCCGCACAAGGCGTTCCGGGAACGTCAGGAAAAGAAGCGGCACACGCTTTCAGTGGCCGCTGCCGGCGGCGCTTGGGGCGGTCTGGTCGCAGCCTGCGCTCTGCTTCTGGCCTGCAGCTGGATTTTCCGCGTCGACATTGTCACGCTCTGGCCGCGTGCCTCGTCCGCCTATGCGGCGGTTGGCGCACAGGTGAACCCCTATGGATTCACGGTTGGTGAGCTGGATATCCATCGCGATGTCGATCACGGCGTGCCGTTGCTGGTGATCGAGGGGGATATCCATAATTTCGACCGCCGGGCTCGTGCTGTTCCCGGGCTTCACGCCATCCTGCGCGATGCCCATGGCGCGTCAGTGCTGGAATGGACGGTGTCAATGCCGGCCGGCCACGTGCCTGCGGGCCGCCGCCGGGACTTCCGGACCGTCGTGTCTGACCCGCCGCCGGATGCGGTCGAGGTCGAGGTCATCCTGATGGCCCAGGCGGCTACCGGAAACACGCTCCCCCATGATGAAGACGCAAGCCACGAGCCTGATGAGCCGGACCATGGCCAGGTCGCTGAGGCGCATGGCGCGCCGGCCGAGCAGCATGCCGCGCCGTCCCATGCTGCCGATACGGCACATGCGCCAGCCAATGACAGCCATGGCGAAAGCGCCGGCGGCCACCACTAGACCCAAAAACGCCAGGGGCGGACCGGATAACCGGCCCGCCCCGTTCAGGTGTTTTCGGCCTTGCGGCCCATCAGCGTGTCGATGAGGGCGGGCAGGCCCGTCCCTTCGGCAGACTGGTGAACGTCGATTCGTCCGACCTTTTCGGTCAGGCGCTCCAGCGCTTCCAGTTCCTTCAGACGCATCAGCGTGGGGTGATCGTCCATCAGACGCGCCGTGTTGAGCAGCGATCGCGTTGCCGCAGTTTCCTCGCGACGCCGGATCAGGTTGGCTTCGGCGGCCTTTTCGGCCTCGACCACCTTGTTCAGCATGTCGCGCATTTCGCCGGGCAGGATGACGTCCTTGATCCGCAGATCCGTCAGTTCGACACCGGTGCCGGCCAGCCGCTCGCGCACTGATACGGCCAGTTCGCGGTCAACCTCGACGCGGTCGCGCAGCAGGTTGTCGAGCGTACGTCCGCCCACAGCCTCACGCACTGCAAACTGCACGCGCTTGTACAGGTGCGCTTCCGCATCCGGAACAGCCAGCGCCCGCAGGGCCGGATCGGTGATCCGGGTGAAGGCGGTGACGTTCAGGCGCACGGAGACGCGGTCCCGCGTCAGCACTTCCTGTGCGACCACCTCGACCGGCGTTTCACGCATGTCGACAGTGTCGATCCGCACCGAGCGTCCGGCAGCCCAGAAGGCGTGCCGGCCCGCTTCGAGGCGCTCGCGCAGGTCGCCATCGACGAACAGCAGCCCCGCCTCGCCTGAGGCGATGGTGGCGCGTACGATTGCCGTGCCGGCAACGGGCGCCCAGCGATCGGCCTTGCGCACATCGATCCGGTCGGCTTCGGCAAGCGCGATCGTTTCGACATGCACATCGTGCATGGCGGTCCAGAAGGCGCGCGTTCCGCCGTGCGGCACGACCGTGTAGGGCGATCCGTCGACCTCGACCAGTGCCAGCGTGTCCGCTTGCGGACGCACCATCACCAGATGACCCTCGGCAAGGGCGGGGTGGTTGCGGACGATCAGGTTGGCACGTTCGCTGTCCATGACCAGGCGGCCGGTGTCGAAAACC
>Ga0213838_1001606_pt1 | contig 11348 bp, 7 predicted proteins | sample SWPATP13_FD_160577 | JGI IMG/M metagenome (GOLD analysis project Ga0213838, IMG submission 160577) | Coastal seawater microbial communities from Marineland, Florida, United States - SWPA TP1 #3 | ecosystem: Environmental > Aquatic > Marine > Coastal | place: USA: Florida | collected 2016-08-06
GCACTCGCTTCTTCGACCAGCGCCGCATTGTGCTGGGTGGTGTCGTCCATCTCGCCGATCGCGCGGTTGACCTGCTCGATGCCGCTGCTTTGTTCGGCGCTGGCGGCCGTGATGTCGGCCATGATGTCGGTCACGCGGCCGACGCTGGCCAGCACGTCGTTCATCGTCGCCCCTGCTTTCGACACCAGTTCGCGCCCGGCGTCGACTTCGCTCGACGAAGCCGCAATCAGCGTCTTGATCTCTTTCGCCGCGGCGGCGCTGCGCTGGGCCAGGTTGCGCACCTCGCTTGCCACCACCGCGAAGCCGCGCCCCTGCTCGCCGGCGCGCGCCGCTTCCACCGCGGCGTTCAGCGCCAGGATGTTGGTCTGGAAGGCGATGCCGTCGATGACGCCGGTGATGTCCGAAATCTTGCGCGAAGACTGGTTGATCGACTCCATCGTGTCGACCACCTGCGCCACCATGGCGCCGCCCTTCTGGGCGATGGTCGAGGCGGAGACGGCCAGCGTGTTGGCCTGGCGCGCGTGCTCGGCGTTCTGGCGCACCGTTTCCGTCAGTTCGCCCATCGAGGACGAGGTCGTGGCCAGGCTGCTGGCCTGCTGCTCGGTACGGGTGCAAAGGTCGAGGTTGCCGGTCGAGATTTCGTTCGAGGCGTTGGCGATCTGCTCGGCGCCGATGCGCACCTTGCCCACCACCGCCGAGAGCTTGCGGCTGATGCCGTTCATCGACTCGAGCAGCAGGCCAATCTCGTCGCCGTTGCCGCGTTCGACGCTGACCGTCAGGTCGCCGTCGGCGATGCGCAGCGCGGCGTCGCGGGCGGTGGCGAGCGGACGGGTGATGGTGGCGCGCACGAAGGCGTACAGCACGGCTGCAAACAGCGCGAGCGCAGCCAGACCCAAGGCAATCGAGCGATTGCGCTGGACCGCGGCTTCGGCAGTAATCTCGTCCTGGTAGGTGCCGCCGGCGATCACCCAGTTCCATTCCTTGAAAGAGTCGAAGGCGACGATCTTCACGCGCGCGCTGCTCTCGTCCTGATTCTTCCAGTCATACACGATCGTGCCGCGCTTTTTGGTCAGCATCTCCTTGATGAATTCGTGGCCACTGGCGTCGCGGGTGTCGAGGAGGTTGTCGCCCTCGCGCTTCGGGTGTACCAGCAACTCGCCGTAATTCTTGCCAGGAGCGCCATTGAGCACGTAAAAATAGCCGGTCTCGCCGACCTTGATCGACCGGATGCGTTCCTTCAAGGCGGCCAGTTCCGCGCTGATGTCGACGCCGACATACAGGGCGCCGACAACCTTGCCGCTAGAGTCGCGCACCGGCGCATACTGCGTGATGTACTGCTTCCCAAACAGCTTGGCCAGGCCAATGTAGACCTTGCCGTCCTTGAGCGCCGCGTAGGCAGGGCTAGTTCGGTCGAGCTGGGTGCCAACGGCACGCTCGCCGTTTTCCTTCTTGACAGAGGTCGTCACGCGCACGAAGTCGTCGCCCGTCGCTGCGAAGACGGTTGCATTCGCGCCGGTCAAGGCCGTGAAGCGGTCGGGTATGCTGAAATCAAGGTTGAGCACCTTGCCGTCATGCTTCAAGGCGGGTACTGCTTTGCCGCCGATCTCGACTGGTGAAGCAGTGTCGATCTCGAAAGCGCCCTGCAAATCCGCGCCGAAGATCCGGCCGAAGCTGACCGCCTCGCGTGATACGGTAGCATTGAACAATTCGACTGTGCTGACCACGCCCTTCAATTCGTTCTGCATGTTGCGGGTGGCGCGTTCCTCCAGCATTGAGGCGGTAGTGACAGAGATCGAGATAATAAGCGCGGCCACCAGGGCGCCGACAAGGGCGACGCTGAACGCGCTGATCTTGGTACCAACATTCCAGTCAGCGGGTGAAACAAGTTGTTTGATCATAACTATCTCCAACAATGACTATTTGTAGGATGTTACCTACAAATTGCCTTGTGGAAAAAGATTGCTCAACTAAATTTCATGAAATGGGGTATTTACGCAACACAATAGCAAAAAATCAATGCACGACTGTCACCTGGTGAAATTGCAGAGCTGCAAGGTTGGCATAGATTCCCCCCATCGCAACAAGTGAAGCATGCGTACCGGTTTCGACCACGCGGCCGTCTTCCATGACCACGATACGGTCGGCCCGCTGCACGGTCGCCAGGCGGTGCGCGATGATGACGGTGGTGCGTCCGACCATGGCCGCCTCCAGGGCGCCCTGCACCAGGCGCTCGGACTCGGCGTCGAGCGCGCTGGTGGCTTCGTCGAGCAGCAGCAGCGGCGGGTTTTTCAGCAGGGCGCGTGCGATCGCGATGCGCTGGCGCTGGCCGCCGGACAGGCGCACGCCGCGTTCGCCCAGGAAGGAGCGGTAGCCCTGCGGCAGGCGCTCGATGAATTCGTGGGCGGCGGCCAGCTTGGCCACGGCGATGACTTCCTCGTCGGTCGCTTCAGGACGGCCGTAGCGGATGTTTTCCATCGCGTCGGCCGAGAAAATGACGGTATCCTGCGGCACGATGCCGATCGCGCCGCGCAGGGTGTGCAGGTCGAGGTCGCGGACGTCGACGCCATCGAGCGTGATCGACCCCGATTGCGGATCGTAGTAGCGCAGCAGCAGCTGGAACAGCGTGGTCTTGCCGGCGCCCGAGGGGCCGACCACGGCGACCGTCTCGCCGGGACGGATCGCCAGCGAGACGTGGTCCAGGGCCGCCGTGTCCTGGCGCGAGGGGTAGGCGAAGGTCAGGTCGTGCAGGCCGAGCGCGGCGCCATTCGACGAACGTGCCGGCAACGGGCGCGGATGCGTGGGGTTGCGGATGTCCGAGCGGGCCGCCAGCAGTTCGAGCAGGCGCTCGGTGGCGCCGGCGGCGCGCTGCGCTTCGCCCATCACTTCGGCCAGCGCGCCGATCGAGCCGGCCACGATCGAGGCGTACAGGATGAACTGGCCGAGGTCGCCCCCGGTCATGGTCCCTTCCAGCACCGCGTGGGCGCCCAGCCAGAGCACGAAGACGATGGTGCCGAACACCAGCACGATGGCCAGCATGGTGAGCAGCGAGCGCGCGCGGATGCGCTGCATGGCCGCACTGAAGGCGCCTTCGACGCTGCTGCCGAAGCGCCCGGCCTCGATCTGTTCGTGGGTGAATGCCTGCACGGTCGGCATGGCGTTCAGGATTTCGCCGGCCAGGGCCGAGGCGTCGGCGATGCGGTCTTGCGAGTCGCGCGAGAGCTTGCGCACGCGGCGGCCGAACAGCACGATCGGCAGGATCACGGCCACCAGCAAGGCGAGGATGATGGCGGTCAGCTTGGCGCTGGTCACGAACAGCATCGCCAGGCCGCCCAGGAAAAGGAGCGTATTGCGCAAGGCCAGCGAGATGCTCGTTCCCACAACGGACTGGATCAGCGTGGTGTCGGTGGTCAGGCGCGACAGGACTTCGCCGGTTTGCGTGGTCTCGAAGAATTCCGGGCTCTGGTGCACCACGTGGCGATACACGGCGCTGCGGATGTCGGCCGTGACGCGCTCGCCCAGCCAGGAGACCATGTAGAAGCGCGCGGCGGTGGCCACGCCCAGCACGGCGGCGACCCCGAACAGGGCGAGGAAGGTGGCGTCGACGTGGCGGATGCTGTGCGCGCCGGCCGCGGCGCCGAAGCCGAGGTCGATCATCTGCTTGAAGGCGGCCGGAATGGCGAGCGTGGCGCCGGCCGCGAAGAGCAGGGCGATGCCGGCCAGGACGAACTGGCGGCGGTAGGGCGCGAGGAAGGGCAGCAAGCCCTTGAGCGCGGCAAGGCTGCCTTTGCGGGATGCGTCGGAGCCGGTATCGGTACTGCGATTGGAACGCTTGGTCATCGTGTCGCTTGTTGTTGTTCTAAGGGGTGATTCAAAGTTTCATCGGCCGCACATAACCCGTCATCTCGAGGTAGCCGCGTCCCGCCGGCACGCCGTCGCGCGCCACCGTGACCGCGCCTTCCCAGTAGACGGCGCCCGTCGAGCGGCGCGAGTCGAGTTCCTGGTCCGGCTGCAGGGGCGCGACCTGCCAGCGCGTGGCGCCGGTCGCGATCGTGGTCGCAACCGGATACTCGGCATTGGTACGGGGCGAGCGCCAGCGCGCCTGCGGCGAAAAACCGACCTGTTCCGGCGCGTAGCGGGTGACTTTGCCGTCGCGTCCGCGCAGGGTCGCGTGCGCCCATAGTTTACCACCGTCCTTCGACCTGATCTGGAAAGCCATCAGCGCCGACCCGTCGTCGAGGTTGGCGCCGAGCCAGTCCCAGCCGCTGGCATCGGGCTGCAGCGCTTCGCTCGACCATTCGTGGTCCAGCCAGGCGCTGCCGGTGACTTGTCCGACGCTGCCGCTGCGGCCCGCGATACCGCTCACCTTGAGCTGGGGCTGGCTGTAGTAATAGCTGGCGTGGCGGGGCGATGGCCCCTTGCGCGAGAAGCCGCCTTCGCCCTGCAGCAGAGTCGGCTGGGTCGGCGCCAGCGTCAGTTCGAGCGTCATCTCGGAGGATTTCAGTACGACGCGATAATTGCCGTCGGGCGCGCGCGTCATGCGCCAGTCGTCGAGTTTCAGGTCGGTGTCGCCTGGCTTGGCCCAGGCCAGGCCGAAGCCCGCGCGGCTGCTGCGCTGGTCGTGCACCAGTCGCCCCAGGCTGGGGTCGGACAGGGCCGCGTGGCCGATCACCAGCTGGTGCGGGGCAAAAGCGCTCGGGTTGGCCGGATCGTGTTCGGTACGGCTGCGGAAGAAGGTCACCTGGAAGCCCAGCGGCTTGCCGGCGGCCGTCGTCAGCCAGCCCGTCACATACCACCACTCGGTACGAAATTCGGGGTGGGCGCCGAAGTCGCGTGGAAAGACCAGCGCCTGGCCCGGCTTCACGGGCGCAAAACCGGGCGGCGCCGCCTGCGCCAGGTTCGCGCACAACAGCAGCATCAAGAGTAGAAAACGCCTCACCAGTCCTCCCTGACGGCGCGCACCGGCCCGCCCGATAGTGCATAACGTCCCGACACCAGCGCGGTGCCGACCGAGGCCGCCACCAGCACCGCCGCCACCGTTCCCAACAGCCCCCAGGGCAGGTGCAGGCCCATGGTCCAGTGGAAGGATTGCGGGTTGACGACGAAGACCAGGATCAGGCTGATGACCAGGCCCAGCACGAAACCGCAGGCCACGCCCAGGGTCGTCAGCAGGCCGCCTTCGCAGGCGAGGATGCCGAGTACCTGGCCGCGCGTCACGCCCACATGGCGCAGCATGCCGAACTCGCGCGAGCGCGCCAGCGTCTGCGCCGAGAAGGTGGCGGCCACGCCCGACAAACCGATCACGATCGCGATCGCTTCCAATAAATAGGTGACGGCGAAGCTGCGGTCGAAGATCTGCAGGCTCATGGCGCGGATTTCGCCGGGCCGCGCCAGCTGCAGCGCGCCGCCGAAGGGCAGTTTGCGCAGCGCGCCTTCGATCCTGCTTGTCGCCGCCTGATCGCCGGCATAGATCGCGGCATCGGTCACTTCGAGCGCGCCCGTCAATGCGCGGTAATCTGCCAGGCGCACGACGATCGAGCCGGACTGGTTGGCGTAATCGCGCCAGACGCCGGCGACAAAGAAAGGCGCGGGACGTCCGCCAAGCGGCAAGTTCAGCGTTTGGCCGACCTGCACGCCATACAGGTCGAGCATCGCTTCCGAGACCCAGGCCGGGCGTGCGCCGCTTGGGACGGGACGGGCGGCGCCGACCAGGAACAGCAGGCGGCCGGGGTCGAGCGCGTCGATGTCGCGCGCGATCAGCACCACGTCCGGCCGATCAGGGGCGAGCGAGAGCGGCCGCGTGCGCAGGAACTGCACCTGCCCGGCGCCGGCCGCGCGCGCGATGGCGTCCTGTTCCGGCTTGCCGAAGAAGCCCGAGCTGCCGCCGGCGCTGCTGCGCACATACAGGTCGGCCGGCAGGATGTGGCGCATCCAGTCGTCGACCGAGATGCGGAAGCTCGCCACCATGATGCCCATCGCGACCATCAGGCTGAAGCTGGCCAGCACGCCGCCCAGCGCGATCGAGGCCTGGCCCGGCGCATTGGCCAGGCGCGACAGGGTCAGCGCCAGCACCGGCGGCGGATTCGATGCGCGCAGCAGCGGGCGGCTGAGCAGCCGGAAGACGCTCGAGGCCAGGCGCGGCATCAGGCCGATGCCGCCGATCAGCAGCAACGCAATCGCGACATACCCGAACAGGGGCAGCTCGAACACGGGCGGCATGAAGGCGAACAGGCCGGCCAGCGCCAGGCAGGCCAGCGAGGGCCAGACGCGCGACAGGTGGCTCAGCGCCGCCTCGTCGTTGCCGGCCTTCAGGGCGACGGCCGGTTGCGCGCGCGCCGCTTCGAGCGCCGGCCCCAGGCAGCCGAGCAGGGCCACGCCCAGACCGAGCGCGAAGAACACGATGGCCGCGACCGGGGTGAACACGACCTGCGGCTTGATGCCGGGGAAGTAGCCGGCGCCGAGGTCGCCGCCGAAGAAGCGCAGCGCCAGCGCGGCCAGCGCGTAGCCGGCGGCCACGCCCAGCAGCGCGCCGAGCACGCCCAGGCTGGCGCCTTCTACCAGCACCTGGCGCAGCAGCTGGCCGCGCTCCACGCCGAGCACGCGCAGCAGCGCGAACTGGCTGCGCCGCCGCATCACCGACAGGGCCTGGGTCGAGAACACGAGGAAGGCCCCGGTGAACAGGGCGACCAGGGCCAGCACGGTGAGGTTCACGCGGTAGGCGCGGCTGAGGTTGTTGTTGCGGCTTTGCTGGTCGCTGTCGTTCGGCTGCTGGACCCGGAAGCGTCCCGGGAAGCGGCGTTCGAGGTCGGCGCTCAAGCGCGTTTCGAAAGCGGCGCGGTTGACGCCGCCCTGCAGTTTCAGGTCGACGCGCGAGAGTTTGCCGAGCTGGCCAAAGCGCCACTGCAGGGCGCCGATGTCCATCACGCCAAAGCGCTGGCCGGGACGCGCGCGCTGCACCGGGCCGGCCACGCGCAGGGCCAGGTCCGCGGTGCCGCTGCGTACGCCGAGCTTGCCCCCTGCGCGCAGGTTCAGCCAGCTTTGCGCGGCGCTCGAGAGGAAGACGGCATCGTCGGCCAGCACGTCGCTGCCACGTCCCTCGGCCGGCACCCCGAGCAGGTCGGGAGCGATATAGCCGGCGCGCAGCGGGTCGATGCCGACCAGGCGCAGCGAACCCTTCGCAGCGGGAATCGCGGCCTGGATTTCCAGCACGGGCGAGGCCAGCGCCACGCCCTCGTACTGCGCCAGCAGCGGATAGATGGCTTCGTCGAAGGAGGCTTCGCGCCCGGCGACCTGGACGTCGGCCTGGCCGGACAGGCTCTTGATCGCGCTCGAGAATTCGTTGAAGGCGGCGGCGTTGATCAGGTGGATCGCAAAGCCCATGGCGACGCCGACCGCGATCGCCGCCACCGCCAGCACGGCGCGCACGGGATGGGCGCGCCACTCGCCGACCAGCAGCCAGCGCGAGAGTACGTTCAGGCCGGACATTGAACCGCCAGCGACTCCGCCTGCCGTCTTGCCTTCAGGCGCGCCGCTGCCGCCGTCGCCTTGCCGGCGCGCGCCGCGTCCTCGTCCGCCCATTTGGCCTGCAGGCGCAGGCGCGCGCATTTCAGGCGCACGCTTGCCGCAGCGCGGTCGGCGCGTTCGCGTTCTTTTTCTTCGCGCGTCGCGCGCGCGGCGCGCTCTTTCTGCAATGCCGCCAGGCGCGCCTGGTCTTGCTTGAGCTGCGCCATCGCAGCGCCGGCGTCGGGCGCCGGCGGCACCGCCAGCGTGGTGGCCTTGCCGTCCGCGCAAGGCTGCTCGCCGTAGCTGACATTGCCGCCCACGTTGCATTTATAAATCGTCTGCGCGCCCGCACCAGGTGCGAGTGCGCACAGCAGCAGCGCCGTCAATCCCATTCTCATCGCGACTCCCTCACAAAATTTTGCCAGGGTTCATGATGCCGAGCGGGTCGAGGGCGCCTTTGATGGCACGCATCATGTTCAGTTCGACGGGATCCTTGTAGCGTTGCAAGTCGTCGCGCTTGAGGGCGCCGATGCCGTGTTCGGCCGAAATCGAGCCGTCGAAGGCCGCCACGCTGTCGTGCACGATGCGGTTGATCGGCGCCTGGTTAAGGAGGAATGCCTCGTGCGACATGCCCGCCGAGGGCGCGACGTTGTAGTGCAGGTTGCCGTCGCCCAGGTGCCCGAAGCAGACCACCTGGCAGCCGGGATAGGCGCTCGCCAGCTGCGCGTCGGTCGCCGCAATGAAGGCGCCGATGCGCGAGATCGGCAGCGAGACGTCGTGCTTGATGTTCTTGCCGGCGCTGGCCTGGGCCAGCGGGATGTGTTCGCGCAGCTGCCACAGGCCGCTCGACTGCGCCATCGAGGTGGCGACCACGGCGTCGTCGGCCAGGCCGCCCTCCAGCGCCGCTTCGATCGCGCCTTCGAGCAGGCCGACCGCGTGTTCTTCCGATTCGCTGCTCGACACTTCCAGCAGCGCATAGTGCGCGTGGCTGCGCGCGAATGGCCGCGGCAGGTGCGGGAAATGCTCGCCGACCAGGCGCAGGCAGAAGTCCGACATCAGCTCGTAGGCGGTGAGGCTGGAGCCGCACTGGTCCTGCATCAGCGACAGCAGGGACAGCGCGCGTTCCGGCGAATCCATCGCGACCAGCGCCGTGGTCGAGGCCTTCGGCTGCGGGTAAAGTTTTAACACGGCGGCCGTGATCACGCCCAGCGTGCCTTCGGCGCCGATGAACAGGTCGCGCAGCGCATAGCCGGTATTGTCCTTGCGCAGGCCGCGCAAGCCATCCCAGACTTCGCCAGCGGGAGTCACGACCTGCAAGCCCAGGCAGAGCTCGCGCGTGTTCCCGTAACGCAGCACGGCGGTGCCGCCGGCATTCGTCGACAGGTTGCCGCCGATGGTGCAGCTGCCTTCGGCCGCCAGCGAGAGCGGAAACAGCAGGCCGGCGCCGCTGGCCGCTTCCTGGATTTGCTGCAGGATGGCGCCGGCTTCGACCGTGATGGTGCGATTGATGGCGTCGAGGTCGAGGATACGGTGCATGCGGCGCAGCGAGAGCACGACGGCCGTACCGCTGGCGTCGGGAACGCTGCCCAGCACCAGGCCGGTGCGTCCGCCTTGCGGCACGATGGGCACGCCGCCGTCAGCGCAAGCGGAGACCAGTTGCGCCACCTCGTGCGTACTCGCAGGCAGCAGCACGGCGCGTGCGCGTCCGGTGAAGCGGCCGCGCCAGTCGGTGAGGTAGGGCGCCATGTCGGCTTCGCGAGCCAGCACCCAGGACGCGCCGACGATCGCGCGGCAGCGTCCGAGGAAATCCTCAGTCATGCGGTACTTTTACCTTGTCGAGCAATTCCTTGGCCATCTTTTGCGCCGCCTTTTTATACGGACGCAGGTAGAGCAGGGCGCAGGCGAAATACACGCAGACCAGCACCACTTCGCCCAGCGCCATCATGCGCGACAGTTCGAGCGCGTCGCTCCAGGCCCGCACCGCGCCTTCGGTGAAGTAAATCAGGATCACCATCGACGACCATTGCAGCGTGTACAGGTCGCGCTTGATCACGCCGCGCAGGGGCACCAGCAGCGGCAGTGCCTTCAAGGCCAGCAGCGAGCCGCCCGAATGCAGCGGCGCGATCCAGATTTCCCAGGCGACCAGCCAGCAGATCAACCAGATCAGGCTGGCAATCGCACCACCATGAAAGAGCTTTTGGGTTTGCATCAGCGTGTTCCGTGCAGTGGGGCGTGCAGCTTCGCGGCGGCCTCGGCCAGGCGGCGCCCGAGCGCGATGGCCAGGGCTTTCTCGTCCTGCGTGACCTGCTTGTCGCCGTCGATGCCGGACCAGTGGGTGGCGCCGTAGGGACTGCCGCCGCTGGAGGTCGTCATCAGTTCCGGGTGGGTATAGGGCAGGCCCATCACGAGCATGCCGTGGTGCAGCAGCGGGATCATCATCGACAGCAGGGTCGCTTCCTGGCCGCCGTGCAGGCTGCCGGTGGAGGCGAACACGACCGCGGGCTTGCCGGACAGGGTGCCGGCCAGCCATTCCGCTGCCGTGCCGTCGAGGAAGTACTTCATCGCCGACGCCATGTTGCCGAAGCGCGTGGGCGAGCCCAGCGCCAGGCCCGCGCATTCGGCCAGATCCGACAATTCGACATACGGCGCGCCGCCCGTCGGGATGCTGGGCGCGGTCGCTTCAGCCACCGTCGACACCGCCGGCACCGTGCGTAGCCTGGCTTCGATGCCGGGGACGCTTTCGATGCCCTGGGCAATCAGCTCGGCCAGCTTGCGGGTGGCGCCATGGCGCGAATAGTACAACACGAGAATAGTCAGGGAGGTCGGGTTCATCGTTGGTATTATAGAATGCTTTGCTCAACGCCTCCGCCAAAGCGAATGCCCTGGGCGAATCTAAAAAACACTATGCTTTCCAAAACAGTACAAGCAATTTCGCGTTCGACCAACGGCATCTTCAGCGAGGGCGTCGAGCGTGTGCGCGGCCTGACCTTGCTGGAGGTGGGCGACCTGCTGCGCTTCGCGCGGCGTCGCCTGCGCGAGGAAATGCTGCCCCAGGTAGCTGGCAGCCTCACCTTTACCACGACGCTGGCGCTGGTGCCCTTGCTGACGATCGTACTGGCCATTTTTACCACGTTTCCGATCTTCGGTCAGCTCCGCACGGCCCTGGAAACGTATTTCGCCCAGGCCCTGATGCCGAAGGCGATTTCGAACACCATCATCGCCAACCTGACGCAGTTTGCCGACAAGGCCAAGGGCCTCTCGGCGCTGGGCGCGGTGGTGCTGTTGTTTACGACGACGGCGATGATGGGCATGATCGAGCGCGTCTTCAACCAGATCTGGCGCGTGCGCCGCCCGCGCCCTCTGGCGCAGCGCATGCTCACCTACTGGGCCCTGATCACGCTCGGCCCCTTGCTGTTCGGCCTGTCGATCTCGCTCACCGCCCAATTGTTCACGGCCACCGGCGGCATGACCCGCGCCGTACCCTTCCTCGGCACCATCCTGTCGACGCTGGCCTCGCTGGCCCTGACCACCGGCGCCTACACGCTGCTGTATGTCGCCGTGCCGAACCGCTATGTCGACTGGCGCGACGCGCTCTGGGGCGCGCTGGCCGCCGCGATCGCCTTCGAACTGGCGAAACGCTTATTTGCGCTATTCATCCGCCAGTTCCCGACCTACGCCATCATCTACGGCGCCCTGGCCGCGCTGCCGCTGTTCCTGATGTGGATGTATTTCTCGTGGCTGATCACCTTGCTGGGCGCGGTGGTGGCCGCGGCCCTGCCGGTCATCAAGTACGAGCGCTGGTGGCATGTGCCGGCGCCGGGCGGCGTGTTCGTCGACGCGATGGCGGT
>Ga0213838_1001613_pt1 | contig 11315 bp, 13 predicted proteins | sample SWPATP13_FD_160577 | JGI IMG/M metagenome (GOLD analysis project Ga0213838, IMG submission 160577) | Coastal seawater microbial communities from Marineland, Florida, United States - SWPA TP1 #3 | ecosystem: Environmental > Aquatic > Marine > Coastal | place: USA: Florida | collected 2016-08-06
CCCTTTATTCTTGTTGTGTTGGTGTATAGAGAGTCATCGTAGAAGGGCTTGTCAGGTGAAGCGTATATATTGATTCCTACATTGGTAAGAACTAAGTAAATATGTGGCGATATTTACCTTATTAGTTAAGCAGTAAACACTCAACGTATTAGAACCCGCGTCGACGCCAAAATTGACCTTCGTCTCGAGCGTATAAGTTGAATGTCTTATCAGCGATAATCTGACCTTTCAACTCGATGGTCATTCGCCACTTACCGACTTTGTTATCCGCAGGCTCCCAAATGGTGTCGCCTAAATAAAAATCCCAGTCATTACTGCCTACGTACTCTTCGCCGTCAAACGGCTCCAATACTTCCCCTGATTCTGTCGTGATATTTGGGTGATAGATGCAATATCGAACCTTCTCACCTTTTGCTTTTTTAATATTCACGATGTAACCAAATTCAACATCAATATCTGCTGGAACTTCAGTAGTAAATTCTTGAATTTTAGGTAGCTGTTTGGACTTTGAATCCCAAGTTGAATATATACCATAAGAGATCATATCTACGATTGCTGAACGTTTTGCCATTATTTCTTCTTCTAGTTTTGCCAATCACGCTTCATGCGTTGCACCACAGTATCACTGACACCATGAATGTTTCCAAATTGCCCAGTACAAACTTCAATAACTAGCTCTGCCTGATATCGCTTTGCCAATTTTCGGTAGAATGTCATTTCCCACTGCTTAACGAATGTATTAGATACCACAACACTTTCGCCTTGCTGAAGCCACGTTTCAGCCTGTTTTTGACACCAAGAATGTGCCTGCGGTAACTGAGTCGGATCAAATTTATAATGCCCTTGTGCATCCACAAAGTACATGTCCGCTTCTACATGTTTGGCCTGATAAGTCTTTGCTTTGGTCGACTTCCCCGAACCAGGCAAGCCTCGAATTAAAATGAGTTTCAAATTTGTTAACCACTTTTCGTTTTAACGCACACTGCAAATAGAGATCCTATACCAATACACGGTGCGTTGCTTCACTATCTATATAGATCATGGCGTTCCATTCCCTATTCCCGCTGAAATCTTCTCCAGTTATTCAGCCTTGACGGTAAACAAACACTTCGTCATTTTAAGGTCTATCATTCAGTATGCTACTGAACCATCACAAAACCAGAAGCTCAAGAGCACCATACAGTATGGGCTCAGAGAAATAGTTTCTATCTTGGTCACATTCCGTATCGACATCAGTATCATTATACGTTAAGTTTAGATGTATAGACGTCTACATATCTAGCTTAGGGAGAAAGCTGTGCCAATTCGTATTCCAGATCAACTGCCAGCATCTAATGTTCTTCGTGAAGAAAACATTTTCATCATGCCACTATCAAGGGCTTCCACTCAGGAAATTCGTCCGCTGAGAGTGTTGATCCTGAATCTCATGCCTAAGAAAATTGAGACGGAAACTCAGTTCTTGCGCTTACTGTCCAATAGTCCACTTCAAGTCGATGTAGAACTATTGCGTATTGATGATCGCCCTAGTAAAAACACACCGACAGAGCACCTAGACAATTTCTATCGCCAATTTGAAATGGTGAAAGACCGCAATTTTGATGGACTGATCATCACAGGTGCTCCTTTAGGCTTGGTTCAATTTGAAGATGTGATTTATTGGGAACACCTGCAAACAATCATGAATTGGGCCAAAAAGCACGTCACGTCTACGTTGTACGTGTGCTGGGCTGCTCAAGCGGGTCTGAAACTTCTTTACGACCTACCAAAACGTACTCGCAAAGAAAAACTCTCAGGAGTCTACCACCATGAGATCCACCAGCCATATAACCCTATTTTGAGAGGCTTTGACGATACTTTCCTTGCTCCTCATTCACGTTATGCGGACTTCTCGCCAGAGTACTTATCTGAGCACACAGACTTAGATATTCTTGCGACTTCTGATGTCGCTGGCGTGTATTTGGCCGCAACCAAAGACAAGCGTAATGTCTTTGTCACGGGTCACCCAGAATACGATTCTCACACTCTTCATAACGAATACATTCGTGATTTGGGTGAAGGTATGGAACCGGTTATTCCAATTAATTACTACCCGAACAACAACCCTGATAACAAGCCTGTTGCAAGCTGGCGAAGTCACGGCCATTTATTATTCTCTAACTGGCTGAACTACTGTGTTTACCAACAAACACCTTATGATTTGGACGCCTTTAGCGAAGATAATTTCACGAAAGACGACTAAAATCAGACTATTAAGAAAGCCGCGTACATACGCGGCTTTTTTGTGCTGTATGAGTCGCAATCTCTTTGACGAGCACTCACTGTGGTTCACATGATTTCATATCATTGCGCTTCGTTCTCAAGGAGCTAAATCATGCCTTCACAAATCGCAAGACTATCACTAACCCTATCCGCGGCACTCATGCTTTTCGGTTGTGTGACTGTGACTGATGGCCCACCAAAGGTAGAGTCGGATCCTAAAGAGATGGCCGAATCGCGAATTGCCTTGGGTTTAGGCTACCTAGAGAAAGGAAATATGGTCCGCGCGCGAGAAAACCTTGAGCTTGCGATTAAGCACGCGCCAAATTACTACCGCGCCCAGATTTCCATGGCGCACTATTACGAACAAGTGGGGGAAACCGCCGAAGCGGGTAAAACCTATAAAAAAGCCTTAAGACAAGACCCAAGAAATGGAAACGTACTCAACAATTACGGCACGTTTTTGTGCAAGCAGGGTGAATACGAAAAGGCAGATCAATACTTCAACCGCGCCATTGAGCAACCCTACTACTATTTGGTCTCTGCGAGCTATGAAAATGCCGCGCTATGCGCGTTAAAGTCAGGGAAAAGTGATCAAGCCAAATATTACTTCACGCGTGCACTCGACCACGATCCAATACGCGCTCGCTCGATTCTTCAATTATCCCAATTAGAAGTTCAAGATAAAGAGTTTACCAATGCCCGTATTCGACTGATGAAATTCCACCAAATGTACGGTTATCAAATTCCATCGTTGGAAATTCTCGTCGAACTAGAAAGCAAAGCCGGCAACGCTGCACTAGAAAAGAAATACCAAACAAAGCTGGATGAGTTGTTGGCTAAAGTTTAAATACTGAAGCAAAGCTTACATAGAGAAAAACTCGTGACTGTAACCTTACTTTCACGAGTCTTTTTTTGATTTAGGGCGTTTACGCTTAACCAAAGGCTTATTCATGCGTTTATTTTCTCGGTACAAAATCACAATGAAACCGAGAATACCAACTACAAACAAGCTGGCAAAAATAACCTCTAGCCCCTCACAGATAACGTCTGGTTCACAGGGGAGATAAATTTCAATATCCATTCCGCTCCCCCCATAAACTCTATTAAGTTTAGCCTACTTTAGCGATATCCATGTTTTGCGTTCAGCGTTATCCATATAAGTCCACGCAACAAACCGGCTGACTTTCTGCCCTTGGCTCATTTCAACAACTTTGATCTGTTTAACGCCCAATTTATCTAACGTCACCTTGAGCGTAGAAACGTTTTCTTTTTTTGAAATTAGTGTCGTAAACCAAAGGACTTGCGTAGCGAATAACTGGCTTTCTTTTGCTAGTTTGGCAACAAATGCCGCTTCACCACCATCACACCATAACTCGGCTTTCTGTCCACCAAAATTAAGTGCAGGAGAGCGCTTTTCACCCCCCTTTGCCGACTTTTCAGGTTTACCTTGTCGCTTATTTCTATTCGCTGCGAGATTATCTAACTTGCGCTGTGTACCTTTTTGCGCCTCTTCAAGAGACTGATGAAATGGAGGGTTACAAGTTGTGACGTCGTAACGTTCATTTTCACCGATAATGCCTTTAAACATAAAATCAGCGTTAGCTTGAAGCTTACATCGAATCTTACCTTTTAACACTGGGTTCGCTTCAGCGATAAAATTCGCGGCTTTGATAGACACAGCGTCCACATCACTGCCTTTATATTTCCAACCATATTCCGTTACACCAACGATTGGGTAAATGCAGTTCGCTCCTACTCCAATATCAAGCGCTTGGACAGATTTATGTGGATACGGGTGTCCTTCACAGTCTGCATTCAGCAAGTCAGCTACTCGGTGGATGTAATCCGCTCGCCCAGGAATAGGGGGACATAAGTACCCCTCCGGAATGTCCCAATGTTTCACACCATAATGATGGGCCAGCAAAGCCTTGTTCAACATTTTCACAGACACAGGGTCTGAAAAATTCACCGTGCTTTCGCCGACAGGGTTTTTAACTACGAATTCCTGTAGCTCAGGTAACGCTTCCACCAACGCCGTAAAGTCGTAACGTCCAGTGTGCTGATTTCTTGGGTGCAATCCGCTTTTTTTCATCGGCGTCCCTTTCACGTGCTTACTGGCTGGCTTGTTTGCACCAACTTTCTTTTTCGAGCTAGAACCGGTCTTGCTTCCAGACACAGGTTTCTTCTTTTGTGACGCCGGCTTTTTCTTCGTCAAACTCAAAGTTGGCTTTTTGTGTTTTTTCTCTTGGCTCATTCGGCTATTTCTTCAATTCTAAATAAATCATGAACAAACGGGCATCCAACTCTAGTTGGTGATAATCAGGCTCCATATGGCAGCATAGCTGATAGAAAGATTTATCATGATCTTTCTCTTTAATATGCGCGAGTTCGTGAACCACTAGCATTCTCAATAACGGCTCAGGCGCATTTTTAAAGATGCTCGCAATACGAATTTCATTCTTCGACTTAATCTTACCACCATGATTTTTGGCTACGTAACTATGAAGCCCCAATGCATTGTTTATCAGGTGAATTTTGTTGTCGTATATCACTTTGCTGATCGGAGAGGTTTTCTTCATGTAGCGATTTTTAATGTCAATCGCATAGTCAAACAGCGCCTTCTCACTCTTAATATCGTGATATTTAGGGTAACGAGAGTCGAACCAAGGCACGAGTTTCCCGGCGTCAATCAATTGGGATACTTGTGAAACAATATGTTCCGGATACCCTTGGATGTAGCGTAAAGATGGATGCATTTCTGAAATGATGAAATTCTAAAGGCGCACAGTGTACCTGATCACGCTTTTCTATTCACGATAGATTCGCTACACTTCGCTTCAGATACACCAAGAGATGATTAAAGATGAAACGTGTTGTGTTGTACGTGGCAGACAAATGCCCGCACTGTAAAGATGCCCAAAGATACCTAGATTCAAGAAATATTACTTACAGGCTCACGAATGCAAAAATGCAGCGAGGCCGAAAAGAGCTTCAAGCCATGGGCGCACGTTCTATTCCAGTACTGAAAATTGGCGATCAAGTGATGGTGGGCTGGAACCAGAAGAACTTCGACAAGATGTATAACTCCAGAAACTAGATTCAATAAAAACACCCAATAGGGTGTTTTTTTATTTGAGCCTATCGCATCAACCAGCGTAAGCCGATGATAAATTGGATTACAGGTCAGAAATAGTCGAACCTGTAATCCAATTCAACGAGTATATTTGAGTAAGAAACACCGTACGTAAGAGTCATTAACTGGCACTGCGATTCTGTAAAGGTCATCAGCTTCTGCCGTAGATTTACCCAAAATCATACATACCGCTTAACAAAATCTATGAAGGTTCTGTCCGCCTTAGATAAATAGCCTTCTTTTCTCCACGCCAATGCGAGCTTTAGTTTTACTGGCGGATTAAAGGGCACACCCACCACTTCTTTTTCATGCTGAGTGACCAATTCCAATAATGCGGTAATCGCAAATTCTTGTTTAACGATTGAAAGGATCATAGGCAGCAGATTACTTTCAAATGCGATGTTCATGTCAAAACCGTGTTGCTCGTGCACACCATCAATAAAGTCGCGGTGAAAATACCCGGGCTTAAACAAAATCAAATCCTCTTGAAAGAACTCTTCAAACTCAATCGACTCTTTTTGTGCAAGTTCATGCCTAACACCAACAACGGCAAGCATTTCGCTATCTAGCAAGTGATCCGTTTCAAGATCACTAGGAACATTGGCATCGTTAATCACCCCGATGTCTAGCTCGCCATTGAGCAACATTTTCCGAATAGACTCAGTACCCGCATCAATCAGAGTCAGTTTCAATTTAGGGAACTGGCTCTTAAATGCCATTAAAATCTGCGGAAAAAAATAGCTTCCCATCATACTGGGTGCCCCTAAACGTACTTCCCCTTTCTCCAAGCCTTTAAGTTCATTCATCGCTAGTTCGGCGTCAGCAAACTGCTGCGCAATCCGCTTAGCATGTTCGTATAAGGCTTGACCTTCTTGCGTCAGAGTGACCGACTTATCTCCTCTCCTAAACAAAGAAAGCTCTAAGCTTTGTTCTAACTTTTTGATAGAGATACTCAAAGCAGGCTGGGCAATATGCAATGCCTTTGCCGCGTGGGTAAAATTACCATGCTCTGCGACTGCTAAAAAGTGACGTAAAGGTTTGGATTCAAGCATTCGCCCGCCATTAATAAAAAATATCGTAACTATAGTTTTAATATATTTCTTAAATCCAAAGGTGACTGATACCTTGTTCACAAATTGATAAGGATTTAACTCATGATCGAACTTGGCTCTCCGCAATATAAAAAAGTCACGCAATCTCTCGCGATTGGTTCGTTCATCATATTTTGTAATCTGTATGTTTTTCAGCCTATCCTTCCGCACCTTTCTAGTCACTTCTCGGTAAGCGAGCTAGAAATCAACTGGTTGTTTGCAAGTTCGACTTTGGCACTTTCACTCAGTTTAGTTCCGTGGGCAGTCTCTTCAGAAAGCTTTGGTCGGAAACCGGTAATACTTTTTGGGCTTTTCATGATCCCGTTAGTGGGAATACTTATGCTTTTAACCGAGTCGCTTCCTGTACTGATTGGTGCCCGCGCTTTAATGGGCGTCGCAATTGCAGCGTTTGCCGCGGTGGCGGTCGCGTATATGGTTGAAGAGCTCAGCCCTAAAGCATTTTCAATGGCGATAGGAGGTTACATAGCCGCAAACTCATTAGGTGGAATTTTCGGACGAGTCGCGGGCGGTATTATCACCGACTATTTTGAATGGAAAAGTGCCGTATTGTTCTTTGTTGTCTTCTCTTTGCTTGGTGCCGTTTTTGTGTATTTCAAACTGCCTGAACAAAAAAACTTCACGCCGCAAAAAGGCTTGTTCTTCCATCACAACCGAGCCGTAATCAAGCATATTTCAAATCGAACTATTTGGCTTGCGATGTTAATTGGGGGAGCGAACTTCGCTCTATTCGTTAACTTGTATTCTGTAATGGGCTTTCGTCTCGTCGCAGAACCTCACTACTTGCCAGTCGGCATCGCATCTATGATTTTCCTTTGCTACTTGGCGGGCACGGTAAGTTCTAAGCTGAGTAGCCGATGGGCCAATACCCGTAACCCATTGATGGGCATGGCGCTTGGGACATCCATGAGTATGCTTGGTATGTGGGTATCTGCGATCGAATCTATCTTGTTTATGCTTATAGGTTTGTTACTTATCAGCTTTGGGGCATTCTTCACTCACACCTTGGCTTATGCGTGGGTAAGCCAAAAGGCCATCAGTGCTAAAGCAACCGCCACCGCACTTTATTTGGTTCATTACTATATCGGCGGTAGTTTGGGCGGCTTTGTTCTACTTTATTGCTGGCAGAATTTTGCGTGGAATGGCGTGATTGCAGGTGGCATGCTGTTTTATATCGCGATCTTCATCTTATTGTATTCACTCAATAAACAATCAGAATCAGTCATGAAACCTGCGGTTAACTGCCATTAAGCTGTTTTGATTCACCTAGGTTCTGATATCCTTGTGCAAAAATAGAATACTGGAACTTTTCATGCCTTCAAAAACTTCAACAGATGTCCAAACTATTCACGACCAAGTAAAGCAATGGCTGGATGATGTGGTCATTGGATTAAACCTTTGCCCTTTTGCTGCCAAGCCTCAGCGTAATAAGCAAATCAAAATTTTTGTGAGTTTGGCTGAAACAGAAGAAGCCTTGCTCGAAGACATCATGGCGCATTTTATTGAACTGGATAAAACGCCAGTGGCAGAGTTAGAAACAACGCTGGTTGTTGTTCCAAATATGTTGAGTGACTTCTTTGATTACAACATGTTTATCGATTGGATAGAGGCATTAATCAAGCAGCAAGATTGGGAGGGTATTTACCAAGTTGCGACTTTCCACCCAGATTATTGCTTTGGCGGCGCCGATCCTGAAGACGATGAAAACCTAACCAACCGCTCCCCTTACCCGGTGTATCATTTGATCCGTGAAGCCAGTATGGAAAAAGTACTTAAGCATTACCCAAACCCTGAAGCTATCCCAGACACTAATATTGCTCGTGTAGAGTCATTAACAAACGAAGAACGCAAAAAGCTCTTCCCTTATTTGTTTAGCTAGGCGATTAATTGGTTAGGAAACCACTCTCCTACCGCATTGCCAATCCGCTTTCATTAAAATGTTTGGTATTAATAATGGCGAGAGCTCATATGCTCTCGCTTTTGTCCTTTGCCCTGCACTATCCCACTTGGCTACATTGCGCTAACCACCACTCATTTGCCCACTAAATGATAATTTGCTTCGATAAGCGTTAGCACCCGATCTCTAGCTTTGATAAAATGCCCGATTAGAATTCACCAATGGACACCTTCATGAACTTGTCTCAGCTTACCCAAGAAATTTTTAACCATTTATACAAAGATATCGAAGAGTTTCGTGGCACATTCGACTTGCCAGTTGCTTCTCCAGAAAGCCTAGATGAAAAAGCTGACACGCTGCATACTTCGCTTGCGATTGAAGAATTAACTGAGCTAGCTGAAGCAGATTGTAAAACTGAGCAAGCAGACGCTATCGTTGATACCGTTTATGTTTTGATGGGTCGTTTAGTTCATCTTGGACACAACAAAGTCGAAGATAACTTAGCCATCAGCTACTTAATCGATCTTCTTCTGAACGTAGCAAAAAACCGTGCGATTGATTTCTTACCTTGTTGGGATGAAGTGCATTCAAGCAACATGAGTAAAGTGTGCCGCAATGAACAAGAGTTTGCTGATACTGAAGCGCATTATGCTAAGCAAAATATCAAACTGACAGCGGTACAAAAAGGTAATTACATCATTGCGAAATGTGCTGAAGATGTAGTAGATCAAGGAAAAACCATTCGCCAAGGTAAAGTCTTAAAGTCTGTTTACTATCGACCAGCTGACCTAGCTGCATTGAACGCTTAATCAGCAAAATTTTCACCTAATTAAAAGAGCCCCATTGTGATTCAAACTTCGGGGCTTTTTTGTATGTGACGGTTAAAATAAGCGGCGCTTTAACCCTGTTCGCTCCAGAATTCTGGTAGAGATCTCCTCAACAGACATCCGAGAAGTATTGATATAGGGGATGGCCTCTCTACGAAATAAAGCTTCTACGCTATACAACTCTGTAATGCATTGCTCTTCACTGGCATATTCGCTATCTGCAAGGCGATTACTTCTTATCTCGGTCAGCCTTTGGGGATCGATCGTCAACCCAAACAACTTGTGACGATTGATTTCAAATTCGGGTAACAACCGTAACTTCTTAATGTCGTCATCGATAAACGGATAGTTAACCACACGTAAACCGAATTGCATCGCCATGTACAAGCTCGTCGGTGTTTTCCCGCTACGCGATACCCCTAGTAAAATCACATCCGCTTTGTTCAGATCTTTAAGCGACACACCATCATCATGAGCTAGAGTATATTCAATGGCTGCGATACGGTCGAAATACCCCTCGGAATCTTTACTGACACTGTGCGAACGTTGCAGCTGCGGTTTTGCTTCAAGGTTCAAATCATCTTGAACGGACTTAACTAAGTTTTCGAGTACATCATAAAAATGACCATTCGCCTGAAGTAAGCGTGCTTTGATCTCAGGAATCACGATAGAGAAGAATACCAACGGCAAGATTCCTGTCGAAGAATAAGATAACTCGATCTGCTTAATCAGCTCGTCAAGTTTGTCTTCACTCTCGATAAACGGGAACGTTTTTTCATTAGCACGAAACGGAAACTGTGCTAATACCGTATGGCCCAAGGTTTCACAAGTGATGGCTGTTCCGTCAGAAACGTAGAATACATCACGACTTTGAATAATAGTTTGCATAAATTATTTAATTTTTAAAATTTTTTTGAGTAGGATAGCTAAACAATAATACCGATAACCTACTAGGGCATTCCACTACGTTCCCCACAGCTTTAAGAAATAATTCTATTTTTTTCAGTTGATACGTAAACGTTTGCTCTCCCCTACAAACTTGCTGCAATGTTTCCGGAGATTAACATGCAAAAGTACACCCTTTGGTTCAACACGCTATCTATGAATGATGTCGACAAAGTCGGCGGAAAGAATGCTTCACTTGGTGAGATGGTGTCAAACCTATCAAATGCCGGTGTTTCTGTTCCTAATGGATTCGCGACCACTTCGTTTGCTTTCCATCAATTCCTTGAGTTCGAACAGTTAAACGACCGCATTTATGCCCTGCTAAACAAGCTGGATGTCGAAGATATCGATGCTCTGCGTAAAACAGGCGCAACTATTCGTCAATGGATACTTGATGCGCCATTCCCTACCGAGCTCGAAGATGATATCCGCGCTCTCTACTCCACTCTTGTTGAAGACAATGAAGAGTTGTCCGTTGCGGTTCGTTCGTCCGCCACCGCGGAAGATCTTCCAGATGCTTCCTTTGCCGGACAACAAGAAACCTTTTTGAACGTAAAAGGAATTGATGCAGTACTAGAAGCGACCAAACACGTCTACGCGTCTCTATTTAATGACCGCGCGATTTCATACCGTGTACACCAAGGTTTTGATCACGAAGGTATCGCGCTTTCTGCGGGCATACAGCGCATGGTTCGCTCTGACAAAGCTTCTTCCGGTGTCATGTTCACATTGGATACTGAATCTGGCTTCGATCAGGTTGTGTTCATCACCTCATCTTGGGGTTTAGGGGAAATGGTCGTTCAAGGAGCCGTTAACCCTGATGAGTTCTATGTGCACAAACCGTCATTAGAAGCGGGTAACCACTCCATCGTTAAAAGAACATTTGGCTCTAAGCAGATCAAAATGATCTACGCCAATAGCCAAGAGATCGGTAAACAGGTCGAGATCATTGACACAGATGAAACAGAAAGAAATCAATTCTCTCTGACTGATTCTGAAATCGAACAACTTGCCCATCAAGCGCTGATCATCGAACGTCACTACGAGCGTCCGATGGACATCGAATGGGCGAAAGACGGTATCGACGGTAAGCTGTACATTGTGCAAGCTCGTCCGGAAACCGTGTGTTCACAAAGCGATAAAAA
>Ga0213838_1001621_pt1 | contig 11290 bp, 10 predicted proteins | sample SWPATP13_FD_160577 | JGI IMG/M metagenome (GOLD analysis project Ga0213838, IMG submission 160577) | Coastal seawater microbial communities from Marineland, Florida, United States - SWPA TP1 #3 | ecosystem: Environmental > Aquatic > Marine > Coastal | place: USA: Florida | collected 2016-08-06
TTCGTCGGCCCGGAACGACCAGTTGGGGGCCGTGGAAATCTCTGCTGGGGTCATGGCTCCAGCCTAATGGCGGCAGCGCGTCCGGGCCGGGATCGTCGCGGCGTCGCGGAGTGAAGGTGCGGAATGCCCGTATTCCAGTTAACATTCACTAACTAATGTTCCCTGCAAATCCGTGGCACTGCCCACGGTGTCGTGGCGGGTTCCGGTTCCACATCAAGGAGGATGCATGGACGTCAAAGGTACAGTTGCGCTGATTACGGGCGGGGCCTCGGGCCTGGGGGCCGCGACGGCCAGGCGCCTGTTCGACGCCGGCGCGTCCGTGGTCCTGGTGGACCTGCCAACCTCCGCCGGCGGCGCGTTCGCCGCTGAGCTGAACGCCCGGGGCGAAGCCCCTGCAGCAGTCCAAGTGGAAGCCCCCGGCGCCGGCAACCAAAACGAACCGGCCAACAAAGCGGTCTTCGTTCCCGCCGATGTCACCAGCGAAGACGAGGTGCAGGCCGCCGTCGACGCCGCCGTCGCCCTCGGCCCGCTGCGGATCGTGGTCAACTGCGCCGGGATCGCGACCCCCGGGAAGGTCCTCGGCCGCGACGGCGTGCTGCCGCTGGCGAGCTTCAACCGCGTCATCCAGATCAACCTCGTGGGCACGTTCAACGTCATCCGCCTTGCGGCCGCCGCCATGGCAGCCACCGAGCCCGCCGTAACCGAACTCGGCGGGCCGGAGCGCGGTGTCATCATCAACACCGCCTCCGTCGCCGCCTTCGACGGCCAGATCGGCCAGCCGGCCTACGCGGCCTCCAAGGGGGCAGTGCACGCGATGACGCTGCCGATCGCCCGTGAACTGGCGCGCTCGCTGATCCGCGTGGTCACCATTGCCCCGGGCATCTTCGAAACACCCATGATGGCCGGGCTGCCGCAGGAGGCCCAGGATTCCCTCGGGCAGCAGGTGCCGCATCCGTCCCGGCTGGGCCGCCCCGCCGAGTATGCAAACCTCGCCGCGCACATTGTGGACAACGCCATGCTCAATGGCGAGACCATCCGCCTCGACGGCGCCATCCGGATGGGGCCGAAGTGACGCGGGCCGGGGTCGCCGATCCGTCCGCACCGGCTGTTTCCGTCGAGGGGCTGCCGACGGCCGATTTCTTCGACTTCGAGTCGATGCTCAACGCTGCGGAACAGGCCAAGCTCGCCGAGCTGCGGGAGTTCCTGGCCCGCGAGGTGGCGCCCTTCGCCGGCGACTGGTGGAACAAGGCCGAGTTCCCCGCGCACATCCTGCCCAAGCTGGCGGCCCTCGAACTCAGTGCACCGGCCCAGCGCGGCTACAGCAACCTGTTCGCCGGGCTGGTCATCGCCGAAATCACCCGGGTGGACACCTCGCTGGCCACGTTTTTCCTGGTCCACCACGATCTCTTCGTTGAATCCCTCTACGGCTTTGGCTCCGAGGAACAGAAGGCGCGTCTGCTCGACGACGCCGCGAACCTCCGGACCACCGGCGCCTTCGCGCTGACCGAACCGGACCACGGCTCCGACGTGGCCGGCGGCATGGAGACCCTCGCCCGCCGCGTTCCCGGGGGAGCTCCCGACGGCGGCGACATCTGGGTACTCAACGGCGCCAAGCGCTGGATCGGCAACGGGACGTTCTGCGACTACATGCTCGTGTGGGCGCGGGACGAGGCCGATGGCGCCGTCCGCGGTTTCATCGTCGACGCCACATTGCCCGGTGTGAGCCGGACCAGGATCGAGAACAAGATCGCGCTGCGTACGGTGCAGAACGCCGACATCGTCTTCAAGGACGTGCAGGTGGCCGAGGCGGACCGTTTCGCCGGGATCAACAGCTTCGAGGACACGAACGAGCTGCTGCGCGGCTCGCGGATCATGGTCGCCTGGCAGGGTGTCGGGCAGCAGCTGGCCGCGTTCGACGTCGCCCGGCAGTACGCCGTCGAACGCCAGCAGTTCGGCCGGCCGCTGGCGAAATTCCAGCTGGTCCAGCAGCAGCTGGTGACGATGCTGGGCAACGCGGTGGCGAGCATGGGCATGATGGTCCGGATCGCGCAGCTGCAGGACCAGGGCGCCGCCGACATGCCGCAGGTGGCCCTGGCGAAGTCCTATGTGAGCGCCCGGATGCGGGAAACCGTGGCGATGGGACGGTCCCTGCTGGGCGGCAACGGGATTGTCACCGACTACCGGATGGCCAAGATCTTCGCCGACGCCGAGGCGATCTACACCTACGAGGGTTCGTTCGAGATCAACACGCTGATTGTGGGCCGGGCCGTGACAGGGGTTTCCGCGATCGTTTAGACGCGGTTTTCCGGATCCGGGCGCCTAGAACAGTGCGGGCTCTTTCTCCCCGGCCTCGATGCGGTAGTCCAGGCTGTTGTTCTTCACCGGCATGGGGCACGTGCCGTACGGGGTGAAGGCGCTGGGGTAGTTGATGGCGCGGTTGAAGTCCAGGATCACCGTACGATTTCCCAGGGAGTCGACGCGGGGTTTCGCCGTGGAGACCTTCCGCCACTCATCGGTCGATTCCCCGTTCGTCTCGTCGTGGAACGTGACCGTCAGCGCGCCGAGCTTTTCCTCCTCGGCCTGCAGGTGGAACTCGTGGTCCTTGCCGGGGAGCCGGAACACCAGTTCGCCGACGGACCGGTGGACGCCGTCGACCAGCGGGTTGGCCGTGCCGATCGGCACGGCCACGGGCTCCGGATAGGGCCGGAAGCTGGCCTCGACCACCAGGTCCGGCCGGTAATCGAAGGTGGGGACGCCGTCGAACCCGGTGAACACAGGCGACATCGAATCCCGGGTCCGCACGGCGTACTTGTTGGCGCGCATCGCCAGCTCCACCACCACCTGCCGCCCGTCCGCTCCGCCGTACTGGACCCAGAGCAGGGACTCCTCATCGGACAGCGTTGCGCTGATGGTGCCGTCCACGGGGCTGCCGGTCTCCACGAGGGTGAGCCCGTCAGCCGCTGCGGCCGTGAGGTAGGCCGTCGTGCCGTCCGTGGACCAGAGCCCGGGGACGAGGTCGACGGCGGCCGGCTGGTCTTCCAGCCACTGGAACGAGGTGAGCGTCAGCCAGCCGTAGTCACTGGCCAGGGCCGTGTTGCGGCTGTTCCTGAAGCGCTGCCAGCGGGCGAGCTGGGCGTCGAGATCGCGGTGCGTGCTGCTCACGGGTTCCTCCTGAGGCATCGGTGCAAGTCAGTTGGGAGTCTGGGGAGTTCCGAGGCCCGCGGCCACGAGTTCTGCTGCGGCGTCGCGGGCCGCGATGGCCGCCGCCGGATCGGCGTCGAGCACGCCGCTGGCCAGGCCGCCGTCGAGCAGCAGGGTCAGGCTGCGGGCGAGCCGGTCCGGATCCGGGGCGCCTGCCTCCTCGGCCATGCCGCGGATCCAGGTCCGGACGTTTTCCTTGTGTGCCACCGTCCGTTCGTGGACGCGGGTTCCCGAGGCGGATTCGGCCGCCGCATTGATGAAGGCGCAGCCCCGGTAGCCGTCGCGGCGGCAGGCGCTGGTCAGTGCATCAAACAGCCCCACGAGCCGGGCCGCTGGATCCGGCCCGGCGGCGTCCGCCGCGGCGTGGAGCTGCCCGGTCCAGACGCCGTCGACCTTCTCCAGATAGGCCAGGATCAGGTCGTCCTTGGCCGGGAAGTACTTGTAGAACGTGGCTTTCGCGACGCCCGATTCGGCGATGATCGTGTCGATGCCAGCGGCCCGGAGTCCCTGGGCGTAGAAGAGCCGGAAGGCCGTGGCAAGAATCTTGTCCCGGGCCTGCCCGGCTGGGGTGCGGGCGGCCGGCGGGGCGGTGGCTGCTGGCGAGGTCATGGCTCAATCGTACACAGACAAGTCTGTCTATGTCCGGCGCGGGGACCTCCCGCGGGCGGCCGGGGGACCTCCCGCAGCCGGACGGGGGCCTCCCGCGGCCGGCCGCGGACGGCCGGCGCGCGGGCATTCCGCGGTCAGCGGCGGACCGCCAGCCCGTGGACGAGGAGCTTCCATACCTCGATGAGGTCATTGTGGATCGCCGGATCGGCCCATTCCGGGGCATGCAGCGGGTGGTGGAACCGTGCCGTGGCGTACAGAAGGGCCCGGCCGGACGCCACGGGGTCGGCGGCCGCAAACTCGCCGCTGCGGTTGCCGTCGGCGACGATCTCAGTGAGCTGGGCGGCGAGATGGTCTACATGTTCGGCCACCACCTCGCGCGCCTCGGTGGTCAGCTGGCTGAACGTCGCAAAGAGTTCGGGGTCCTCCAGTGCCATTCCCTGCTTGATGCCGGCCAGCCGCTGGAGCCAGCGGAGCAGCCGTTCGGCAGCCGGGCCGGCGGTGTCCCCGGCCGGTTCCAGGGGTTCAGCGATCCGGGCAAGCCAGCGCCGGGCCACAGCGTCCCGCAGGGCCACCTTCGTGGGGAAATGCCGGTAGACGCTGCCGTGGCTGACGCCCAGAGCCTTCGCGACGTCAACCACCGTGGCCTTGGCCGGCCCGAAGCGCCGCAGGACGTCCTCGGCGGCGTCGAGGATGCGCTCTTCCGTCAGGACGGCGGCGGCAGGAGTCACCGGCGTTCGCTGTCGAGCATTGCCATCTGGCCGGCGTCGTAGCGGGTGCCTGCGGCGGCGTTGGCCGGGACGGCTGCCTCGATCGCTGCCAGGTCCTCGGCGGAGAGGAGCAGATCAGCCGCGCCCAGGGATTCGGCCAGCCGTTCGCGGCGGCGGGCACCAACGAGGGGGACGATGTCCTCGCCGCGGGACAGGACCCAGGCGATGGCGAGCTGGGCGACGGTCGCGCCCTTGCGGTCTGCGATGGCGCGGAGCCGTTCGACGAGCTCGAGGTTCCGCCGCAGGTTCTCCCCGGAGAAGCGGGGCAGGTGGGACCGGAAGTCGCGCTGGTTTTCAGTTCCGACGGGCGGCCAGTGTCCAGACACCAGGCCGCGTGAGAGTACGCCGTACGCGGTGATGCCGACACCGAGTTCGCGCGCCGCCGGCAGGATGTCCTGCTCGATCCCGCGGGAGAGGAGCGAGTACTCGATCTGGAGGTCGGAGACAGGGTGGACTGCGTTGGCGCGGCGCAGGGTGTCGGCGCCGACCTCGGAGAGGCCGATGTGGCGGATGAGGCCCTGCTGCACGAGCTCGGCGAGTACCCCCATGGTTTCTTCCACCGGGATGGCGGGATCCAGGCGGGCCGGCCGGTAGATGTCCACGTAGTCGGTGCCGAGGCGGCGGAGGGTGTAGGCCAGGAAGTTCTTGATGGCCGCGGGGCGGGTGTCCACGCCGTTCCAGCCGCCCCGGGCGTCGCGCAGGACGCCGAATTTCACGCTGATCTGGGCGTTCTCGCGCCGGCGGCCGCGGATCGCGTCGCGCAGCAGCATTTCGTTGTGGCCCATGCCGTAGAAGTCCCCGGTGTCCAGCAGGGTAACGCCGGCGTCGAGGGCGGCCTGGATCGTGGCGACGCTTTCGGCGTCGTCGGCGGGGCCGTAGAGATCGGACATGCCCATCAGGCCGAGGCCGATGGCCGCGGTGCTGGGGCCGGTGGAGCCCAGGGCGCGGGTGGTGGCGAGTGCAGGAGTAGTCATGGATCCACGGTACAACAATCAACTGACAGATTTCAAACTTTGTCAGTTGCGCGGCGCGCGCAGTGCCCGGAGCGGCTGGGGTGCGCGCGGTATTGCAGTAGACAGGTCTGTCTGATAGCGTCATGCCCACACGTAGACGAACCTGTCTACTCCACGACTTCAGAATGAGGACGCCATGAAGATTGCAGTACTGGGAACCGGCATGGTCGGGCGCACGATTGCCGGGGCGCTCGCCGGACTGGGGCACGCCGTCGTGATCGGCACCCGCGACCCGCAGGCAACGCTGGCAAGGACCGAGCCGGACATGATGGGCACCGCGCCGTTCGCCCAGTGGCACGCCGCGAACGCCGGAATCGAGGTCGCCGCTTTTGCTGATGCCGCAGCGGGCAGCGAGATCATCGTCAACGCCACCAACGGCGGGGCCTCCCTGGCCGCCCTGTCCGCCGCGGGGACCGGGAACCTCGCCGGCAAGGTCATCATGGACATCGCCAACCCGCTGGACTTCTCGCAGGGCATGCCGCCGTCGCTGAACCCGGTGAACACGGACAGCCTCGGCGAGCAGATCCAGCGGTCCTTCCCGGACGCCAAAGTCGTCAAGACGCTGAACACCATGAATGCCGCTGTGATGGTGGATCCGGCAAGCGTCGCCGGCGGCGACCACTCGGTATTCGTCTCCGGCAACGACGCGGAGGCCAAGGAGGTAGTGACCGGCCTGCTCAAGGCTTTCGGCCACACCGACGTGATCGACCTCGGCGACATCACGACGGCCCGCGGCACGGAGATGCTCCTGCCGATCTGGCTGCGGCTCTGGGGCGCATTGGGCAACGCGGACTTCAACTTCAAGATCGCCCGCTGACCCCTTCATCCAGCTGACTGGCAGTTGTGGCCGTTTTGGAGGCCCAAAACGGCCCCTGCTGCGGGTCACATTGGAACCGCCGTCAGGGGCCGCGGCCCGGGGCCGGGTGGCGCGGCCCCTGACACTATCTGAGACGGAATTCCAGCCGGGAGTGTCTGCGGGTAGCATCCTTAGGGAAGAAAGTAACCCGGCTCACAGTATCCAGCGCAGTGTACGAGCCAAGTCCTCTCGAAAGATATTTTCCATGGCTGACACTGCAATGCATTCCGGAACCGATCTTGCCGCCGAACTCCGGGCCGACGTCCGCCGGGTGTCCACGCTCCTCGGCGAATCCCTCGTCCGCCAGCACGGCCCCGAACTCCTGGACCTCGTGGAGCAGGTGCGCCTGCTGACCAAGGAATCCAAGGAAGCCGCCCGCGGCGGTGCGGACGCCACGGGGCCGTGGAGCTCGTACGACGTCGTTGCCCAGGTCCGCGAGCTGCTCGGCTCCCTGCCCCTTGAGCAGGCGACGGATCTGGTCCGCGCCTTCGCGTTCTACTTCCACCTGGCCAACGCCGCCGAGCAGGTCCACCGGGTCCGCGGGCTGCGCACCCGGCAGGAGAAGGACGGCTGGCTGGCCAAGGCTGTCGCCGACGTCGCCGGCCAGGCCGGCCCTGCGGTGCTCCAGGAAGTCGTGAATGAACTCGACGTCCGGCCCATCTTCACCGCGCACCCCACCGAGGCCTCCCGCCGCTCGGTGCTGGACAAGGTCCGCCGGCTCTCCGACATCCTGGCCGTGTCCACCGCGGAGGGCACGTCCGCGCGCCGCCGCCAGGACCGCCAGCTCGCCGAGGTGATCGACCAGATGTGGCAGACGGACGAACTCCGCCAGGTCCGGCCCACCCCGGTGGACGAGGCCCGGAATGCGATCTACTACCTCACCGGCATCCTGGGCGACGCGATGCCGGAAATGCTGGCGGACCTCTCCGACCTGCTCGGCGAACACGGCGTCAGCCTCCCGTCCGAGAAGGCCCCCATCCGCTTCGGCTCCTGGATCGGCGGCGACCGGGACGGCAACCCCAACGTCACCGCGGCCGTCACCCGGGAAATCCTGCAGATCCAGAACCAGCACGCCGTCCGCATCAGCATCGGCCTGATCGACGGGCTGATCTCCATCCTGTCCAACTCGACGGCGCTCGCCGGGGCGGACCAGGAGCTGCTGGACTCGATCGACGTCGATCTGGGGAACCTGCCGGGACTGGACCGCCGGGTCCTCGAGCTGAATGCCCAGGAGCCCTACCGGCTCAAGCTCACCTGCATCAAGGCCAAGCTGCTCAACACCGCCCGGCGTGTCTCGGCCGGATCCGCGCACGAGCCGGGCCGCGACTACACCGCCACCGCGGAGCTCCTGGCCGAGCTTGGCCTGCTGGAGCGCTCGCTCCGGAACCACCACGCCGTGCTGGCCGCCGACGGCGCCCTGGCCCGGGTCCGCCGCGCCATCGCCTCCTTCGGCCTCCACCTGGCCACCCTTGACATCCGCGAACACGCGGACCACCACCACGACGCCGTCGGGCAGCTGATGGACCGCCTCGGCGGGCCCGGCGTCCGGTACGCCGAACTCAGCCGCTCCGAACGGCTCGAGGTGCTGGGATCCGAGCTCGCGTCCCGCCGCCCGCTCTCCGGCCATCCGATCAAGCTCGACGGCGTCGCGGACGGCACGTACGACGTCTTCCGTGAGATCCGCCGCGCCCTGCGCACCTACGGCCCCGACGTGATCGAAACCTACATCATCTCGATGACCCGCGGCGCGGACGACGTCCTGGCCGCGGCGGTGCTGGCCCGGGAAGCCGGGCTGGTCAGCCTCTTCGGCGAGGCCCCGTACGCCAGGATCGGCTTCGCGCCGCTGCTGGAAACAGTGGAGGAACTGCGGGCCTCGGCCGAGATCGTGGACGCGCTGCTCTCCGACTCCTCCTACCGCGAGCTGGTCCGGCTGCGCGGCGACGTGCAGGAAATCATGCTCGGCTACTCGGACTCCAACAAGGAATCCGGGGTGATGACCAGCCAGTGGGAAATCCACAAGACCCAGCGCAAACTCCGGGACATCGCAGCGAAACACGGAGTCCGGGTGCGGCTGTTCCACGGCCGCGGCGGTTCCGTGGGCCGCGGCGGCGGGCCGACGTACGACGCCATCATGGCCCAGCCCAACGGGGTGCTGGAAGGCGAAATCAAGTTCACCGAACAGGGCGAGGTCATCTCGGACAAGTACTCCCTGCCCGAACTCGCCCGCGAGAACCTGGAACTCTCACTCGCGGCAGTCCTGCAGGGCTCCGCGCTGCACCGTGCCCCGCGCACGTCCGAGGACCAGCGTGAACGCTACGGCCACGTGATGGAGACCATTTCCGACGCCGCGTTCGCCCGGTACCGGACACTCATCGATGACCCGGACCTGCCCGCCTACTTCATGGCCTCCACCCCGGTGGAACAGCTGGGGTCCCTCAACATCGGGTCCCGGCCCTCCAAGCGGCCCGATTCCGGCGCGGGCCTCGAGGGGCTGCGGGCCATTCCGTGGGTGTTCGGCTGGACGCAGTCGCGGCAGATCGTCCCGGGCTGGTTCGGCGTCGGTTCCGGGCTCAAGGCCGCCCGCGAGGCCGGGCTTTCGGCCCAGCTGGTGGAGATGATGGAGGGCTGGCACTTCTTCCGCTCGGTGCTCTCCAATGTGGAGATGACCCTGGCGAAGACGGACATGGACATTGCCGGCTACTACGTCTCAACCCTGGTGCCGGAGGAGCTGCACCATCTCTTCAGGGTCATCCGCGACGAATACGAGCTCACGGTCACCGAAATCCAGAACCTGACCGGCGAGGACCTGCTGCTGGACGCGCAGCCCACGCTGAAGCGCTCGCTGGAGATCCGGGACCAGTACCTCGACCCGATCAGCTACCTCCAGGTGGAACTGCTGCGCCGGGTTCGTTCCGAGGCTGCAGGGGAGAGCATGTCCAACGGCGAGATCGACGAACGCCTCCAGCGGGCCATGCTCATCACGGTCAACGGCGTGGCGGCCGGCCTGCGCAACACCGGCTGACCCGGGCTGGGGGTCCAGCCGACGGTCCCGATAGGGTTGGGGGATGCCGTCGTTCCAGACCAGACTGAAGATCACCGGGCTCAAGCCGGGCAACCCGCCGGAGGCCGTGATGGCTGCGGCCGTAGAAGCGCTGGAGACGCGGCACCACGTCGAAGCGAACCAGCTCGACCTGGCCGGAGGCGTTCCGCAACTGAACCTGCGGTTCCTCGTCGAGCCCACCTCCTACAGTGGCGAGAACAGCCAGGCGCTGGAGTCGGCAGCGATGATGCGCGACGCCGTCGAACGCGTTGCGGTGACCGGCAACCTGATGGTGCTCCGCCGCAACCGCGGCCGCTGGGCGCCCGTGTAGGTGCCCGCCTCAGAAGTCCAGTTCCTCTTCGGGCCCGTCCACGACCGGAGAGCGGTTGCCGCGCTTCCGCGTGACAATCATCCCCACGACGGCGCCGATCAGGAGCCCGAGGCCGACCCCGATCAGTGAGCTGGCCCAGAAGGGCAGCCCGGTGGCGGCACCGGTCGCATAGCCGAGGCCCACGGACCAGACAGCCCAAAGGAGACCGCCGAGGGCTGCGCACAGGCTGAAGCCGCGGGTGGAGACGTTGGCGATGCCGGCGGCGGCCGTGGTCGCCAGGCGTCCGCCGGGAATGAAGCGGATGCCGATGATGGCCCCGTAGGTGGTGGACCGGCCGGCCCTCCCGATCGCTGTGTGCACGGACTGGTGGAAGGCCCGGCCCCACCGCCAGCGGTCCAGGACATGGCTCAGGCGCCGTTTGAAGAGCTGGAACACCAGGATGTCGCCGAACCAGGACGCCGCCGCGGCGAGGAGCACCACGAACAGGGCGTTGGCGCGGCCGACGGCGGAAAGGGCGCCGCCGGTGATGACCACCATTTCGGACGGTAGCGGCGGGAAAAGGGCATCGCCCATGACCACCGGGATGATCCAGAAATAGATCGCGTCCCCCCAGCTGTCAGCGTTGCCGAAGTCCATGGGCACAAGGTACCGCACTTCGGGCCGGACGCCCGTCCGCGACGGGGTGCGGGCCCGCGGCGGCTTTGTGGGAGCCGTTTGTGCGGGGCCGTTCCCTCCGGCGGCTCAGCCGGCTCAGCGGGCTCAGCGGGCCGCGGTGAGCTCCAGCCCGCTGCGGTACTCCACCGGCTTGCCGGTGATGGGGTCCACGAACCGGATCCCGCGGGCCAGGAGCTGGAGCGGCCTCGAGTAATCGTCCGGCGCCTTGTCCAGCAGCTCCGGGTAGAAGGCATCGTTGACGATCCCCAGCCCCAGCGAGGCCATGTGCACCCGGAGCTGGTGGGTCTTGCCCGAGTGCGGCTCCAGCCGGTACAGCGCACGGCGGGCGGGGGCGCCGTCGGACGCGTTGCTGGGGATATCGGAACCGGGCGTTGCCGGGGCAGGCCCGTCGAAGGTCCGCAGCCGTTCGATCCGTGTCTCGGCGTTGGGTTCGCCGTCGATCACCTCGGCGAGCAGGTAGCTGCGGGACTTGGTCATCCGGTTCCGGACCACCACGGGGAAGTCGACGGCGGGGTGCCCGGGGGCGGGCTCCGCGGCGGACACGCACTCGTATTCCTTCTGGACCTGGCGTTTCTCGAAGAGCACCTGGTACTTGCCCCTGGTTTCGGGATTAGTGGAGAGCAGCAGGATCCCGGCGGTCATGCGGTCCAACCGGTGCATGGGTATCAGGTCCGGAAGGTTCAGCTGGTTGCGGAGCCGCACCAGCGCGGACTCCTGGATGTAGGTGCCGCCGGGCGTGGTGGGCAGGAAGTGCGGCTTGTCCACCACGAGGAGGTGCTCGTCCTGGTGCAGGATGGC
>Ga0213838_1001630_pt1 | contig 11233 bp, 8 predicted proteins | sample SWPATP13_FD_160577 | JGI IMG/M metagenome (GOLD analysis project Ga0213838, IMG submission 160577) | Coastal seawater microbial communities from Marineland, Florida, United States - SWPA TP1 #3 | ecosystem: Environmental > Aquatic > Marine > Coastal | place: USA: Florida | collected 2016-08-06
TTGGGCCGTTTCTGCCATTTAGATGAAACACTTCTGAATAATGTTAAGCAACATCTCCAAACTGAGGAGTCCTTTTCTGAAGATGTTATATTTGCTGAAGTTGTTCATATGCCAGATGGCAGGCCAGGCAACATCATTGCCAGACCAAAATTAAGGGACTTCGAGATCGTGTTTATGGCTGACTCCATAACGGATAGTGAGTATCAGATTAGTGTTGATGACCTTTACGTTTGGGTTGAGTTTGATACCGTTAAACTGTGGTCAAAGCGCTTGCAAAAGCAAATTATCCCAAGATTGTCGTCCGCCCATAATTACACAGCTCGAAGCCTAGGCGTATATCGCTTTTTATGTGCTCTGCAAAGCCAATCATTTAGTTTGCCTAGTTTAGAACTTCCTTTAGCAGATACCTGTTTTGTGCCAAGGATCATGTTAGACAACCTGATATTGGCTGAAAAATGTTGGCGGCTTCCACGTAAAGAGTTCATCGAAGCTTTTACTGACGCAGCTACTGAAACAAAAAAGTTAGCGTTTATGAACAAGTACAAATTAGATGATAACGTTTGTTTTTCTGTTGGTGATAACGTCCTGCACTTAAACCTCCAGAACCCGCTCATGATCGATATCTTGCTAGCAGAAACAAAACAATTCGAGACCATTGAGTTAACCGAAGCACTTATGGCAAGTTACAACAGTGCTGTGAAAAGCAACGATGGTGAAAGCTTCTGCAATGAAGTCATAATACCTTTTACAAGCCCGACAACGCCTCCGCTTCAAACTTTCATAAACAATCGGCATGAAGTTGTAAACTCACCAAAGACAAAACGCCACTTCTCACCCGGGTCTGATTGGATGAGCTTGAAGTTATATTCAGGTAACTCAGCAGTTGAGAGTTTGCTCACTGAACACCTATACCCACTAATTCAAGCCAACAGAGAGCTATTTGACCAATGGTTTTTCATACGATATGCCGACCCAGACTGGCACTTAAGGCTTCGTTTTAAAGGTACACCAGAAACTTTATACGGTCAGCTTTTACCAAAGTTACATCGGTTGTTTGATCCTATGTTAGAAAAAGGAGAGGTAATTAAGGTCGAGCTGTTTACCTACACGCGGGAAACAGAACGATATGGAGGCCCCAAAGCGATACAACATGCCGAGAATTTTTTCATGTTCGACAGCGAACTGATAACTCAAAGTTTACTTTTATGTGAGAATTTTGGTGATGAAATTCGTTGGCGAACTCTGGCACTTATTACCGACCAGTTGCTCGATCTCTTTGATTATTCTTCAAAGCAGAAATTCACATTAATTTCAGCATTACGGGAAGCATTTGGTAACGAGTTTAAGGAGACAAGTGTATTGCGTAAGAAATTCGGCAATAAATACAAAGCGATTGAGAATATTTTAGTTAAGGACCTACAGATGTTTACACATCAGGATCCAACCCAGCTTTCCGAAGAGCGACGACTACTCTTTACCATCATTCAGCAATGGAAAGACCGTGTCAGAGCGGTTGTTCAAAGTCTTAAGGATTGCACTTATAACAGCTCAGTAACACAACTAGATGATTTAGTCAGTTCATTACTGCATATGAGCAATAACCGAATGTTTAAGGCTTATGGCCGCGAACAAGAATTTGTAATGCATGACTTCATGCGTCGTTACTATTTATCAAATAGCAAACTTGGCTCTTAGTATTTACTAGATTGGAAACATACATATTACTTAAATCAAAGAAATAGTAAAAAAGTCTTAGGTAAAGTACAGTTTTTACCCTTAACCACGTTCTTTTTTACTCACAAATCTGCTATTTTCACGCACTAACAAGTCGTGAAATATCAGGTTACTTTTCTTAGGTACAGCTTTTATTGGCAATAACGCTGTAGACGCATAAGGAACGCGACATAAAGGTCGTTTGAGATCAACCATTAATTCAAATAATAAAGTTGAATAAAGAGCTGTTTAATGGATTTAGTAAATGAAACTGAAGTTGGCTTTTCCAAGAAGATTAAAGAAGTAAAGTTCGGTTATTGGACTTTTTCACCCAAACACCAAACCATAACTGATGGCACAATCCAAAGAGAGTTGGAGCCGTTACTTTTTAGTATTCTGACTTACCTAATTCAAAATAACGACAGAATTATATCTCGCCAGGAATTGGTTGATGAAGTTTGGAAACAGGCATACGTCGATGACAACGCCATAAACAGGGCGATGTCTGAACTTCGCAAAGTGCTAAAATCAGACAAACAAAAAGCGCAAGTGATAAAAACGCACTATCGAAAAGGTTATAGTTTCCTTCTCGATATTGAAATTGTACAGCACTCCCCATCAAAACCAACTGTCGACAAGCCAATTGCGACGCCAGAAAACGAAGAAAAAATCGAACCAAATACTTACCAACAGCCACCATCAGAGTCACCGAAACAGACAAAATCTAGTTTTCTGAACGTAAAATGGGCAGCTGTATTTGGTGTTTTCATTCTTGCAACGCTTCTGATCGTCACCCAAGATCTGTATAAATCGGCGAACAATGAAGTTATGGTTCCACTGGAAACATCAACTACTTTGTTATCCTGGAAAAAAGGGACATCTTTCACTCCACAAATTGCTCCAAGCAAAAAGTTCCTTGCCTATTCTTTCAGTCCATCAGCAGATAGAAACATTAATTTGTATATAAAAGACATGACCACACTTAAAGAATACAAAATTGCTGAAAGTGAAGCTGATGTATTCACAGTCGGTTGGTCTAGAAACGACGACTTGTATTATCAGTTGATTCAAAATGGCGATAAATCCAAGTGTGAACTATGGAAAGTCAGCATTTCAACCAATATCGCTGAAGGGCAACATAGTAAACTGTTCAACTGTAATTCTGACGAGATCATGAGTGTTGATGCTGTCGACCAGGGTAATTCCTTGTTGTACACAAAATACAACTACAGAAATCGTCCAGATCTTTCCGCGATTGTCTCCAGAGACCTTTCAACAGGTAACGAGTTTCAGGTTTCGTCTCCAAATATTTCTGACTTTGGTGATTATTTTGTTAAGTCATCAAACTCACAGGACAGAGTTATATTTTTAAGATCAAAAGCAACAGGCACGAAAATCTACGTAGCTAATATCGATGGCAGCAATCAAAGTGAAATAGCAAACGTTCCTTATTATATTAGTTCAGTTAGCTGGAGCGAAACTGACGATTCTATTTTCTGGATTGACGCGCAATCCAAGTCGTTAATGACGTACTCATTTGAAAATAGAAAAACGAGTGCTAAAACGTTAATTTCTGAATATGAGCTAACAAATAAGTTTGGTTTGCAAGTGATTAGTGACAAGCGCCTTTTGGTCGCAACTGATTACATGGACCTTAACATTGCTCAAATCAAACTTGATGAATCCAACACAAAAGTTTCTGAATATTCCAATACAGACATGTATGAGATGTTCATTGCGCCTTTCAATACCAAGGCTGGCAGCATTTATACTGTGGGCGCTGTCAATATAAGTCTGTGGAGTTTTATTGACGAAGTAAGAACTAAGGTCCTTGATCTAAAATTAGACAACATCGTCAATATTGCCATGTCACCCGATGACAACTTCCTGATGATAGCCAGACCATCTGAAGTACTAATTTATGACGTTAGTGATTTCAAGCTACATGACAAAATCGAAATTGACGGCGTAATTAAAGATGCATCATGGCCGTTGAACTCTCAACTACTATTAACCTATAACGATGAAAATACTCAGAGCAGTTGGTTTTACAATTTAGAACAGAGCAAGTTAGTTAAGATATCCAACTCCAACATTAAATCGGCATTGATGATTGATGCCCGCACAATTTTGTATGTCGATGACAAACAGCAGGTTAGTAAACAAAATATTGAAAGCGGTGATGAAGAATTTATTATGTCGTTATCCGATGCTGGCGAAACCATCTGGACAGCAGATAAAAACAATATCTACTACACTACCGGTGGAAAAGCCATCTATAAAAAGCCGTTGAAAAGTGACTCGAAGGCGGAAAAACTCATTGAACTGAAACATGAGTGGCCACTAAAACTATCGATTCAAACCACTGAAACCAACCCAGCTCTTTTTGTCACCGTTGTTGATATGAAAGACAATTTGCTGCTGGAAATGAATATAAAAGAGCAAACACAATAATCTCTTTGCATTATTTGTAGTAGCTCATATTTGATCTTACAGTTTTGGCAAATAGGTTTATATTTCATCTGACAGGCAGATGTGAACGATCAGTAGATCGTTCAGGTCTAGTTGAACAATGGTACAATGATACGTATTGTTTGAAAGAGTCTGTTTATGAAAACCATCGGAAAACTAGCTAAAGACTTAGATATTAGTGTTGAAACAATCCGTTTCTATGAGCGCAAAGGGCTTATTGTACAACCGTTAAAGCCAGAAAGTGGTTATCGCCTGTACAACACCACCCTTGCTAGCCAGCTTAAGTTCATTTTAAAGGCAAAAGCATTGGGGTTTACACTTAATGAAATTGCTTCACTTATGTCTCTTAGCGGAAATTGTGCGGATGTTGAGTCGATGGGGTTACAAAAGCTTAGACTGATCCGCGATAAAATTGCTGATTTACAGCGACTAGAAAAGGTGATTCAAGATATGACAGATTCATGCAAAGCCAACCAAGATCCAAACACCTGCCCAATTATAAATTCACTTAAGTAGCCATTGACCCCGTACCTAAGTACGGAGTTTATACTGCCTCAAAAACAGAGGTAAATAATTATGGTCAATAAAATTCTAGATAAGGTAGGCTCTGGTGGCGTTTGGCTAGCCGCACTTAGCTGCACAGCATGTTTTCCAGCTCTAGGTTCACTAGCATCAGCTCTAGGGCTTGGTTTCCTGTCACGTTTTGAAAGCATAGCAGTTAACACTTTATTGCCGCTGTTTGCTGCACTCGCCCTATTGGTCAATCTGTATAACTGGCGTCAAAATAGACATCTGGTAAGAGGCATATTAAGTGTCATTGGCCCAATTGCTGTATTGTTAACGCTTTATCCGTTGTGGCAATACGACTGGAGTACCTACTTATTTTACTTTGGGATCATATGGATGGTATTTATGTCGGTGTTGGATATCGTTAAGCCAGTTAAGGAACCTATATGCAAGGTATAGAATTAGAATCTAAGATTACTTGTCCAAGATGCGGGTTTAGTAAGGTTGAGACCATGCCAACAAACGCTTGCCAGTGGTATTACGAATGTGAGGCGTGCAAAACACTACTCAAGCCGCTAAAAGGTGATTGTTGCGTTTATTGCTCTTTTGGGACAGTTAAATGCCCACCTATTCAAGAAGGAAGTAACTGCTGTAAAAAGTCTTAAATCTTAAGGTCTGTATTTGGCAATCATACGCGACTGTCAGATTTGATGGAGTCCTACTAATCAAATCTGACAGATCAAGTTAAGACTTATTCACATTATTAAAATAAAAAGACTCAGTGGTTTACCGCCTGAGTCTTTTTTGCTGGTATTTTTTATATCAAGAGCGTCGCTTTGGTATGGGAAAGTTATTTTAGTCTGCCTCGATTCCCACGACGTTCATTTTTTTCCATCTTAGCTAAAAGTTCTTTTTCTATGTCGATACCTTGCCAATGAGCAATATCTAATACCCGCAATATGATATCGGCCAACTCTTCTCCAAACGCTTCTGACGGTTCTTCGTTACGACACTCATTTATTGCTTCACCAACCTCAGACGCGACTAAAGCTAAGGCTTCCAGCGTGGTTTTATTGTGCCACCCCATCTCTTCTACCCATTGGTAGTTACGTTTTGCTAACTCGTTTATCGACATGATGTATTGCAACCTGCTTATAACTTTTTTATTGCCAATTCAAAGCGTCCCAATTAGCGTTATCCCATGTTTTGGGTGTCTCAATACCCGACCCGGTTTCATTGCCTGAGCCCGTCCCATTACCTGAACCCGTCCCATTGCCTGAGCCAGACCCATTACCTGAACCAGACTCACTGCCTGAACCAGATTCATTACCTGAACCAGACCCATTACCTGAACCAGACTCATTACCTGAACCAGACTCATTACCTGCACCAGACTCACTGTCTGAACCAGACTCACTGCCTGAACCAGACTCACTGCCTGAACCAGACTCATTACCTGAACCAGACTCACTGCCGGAACCAGACTCATTGCCTGAACCAGACTCATTGCCTGAACCAGACTCACTGCCTGAACCAGACTCATTACCTGAACCAGACTCATTACCTGAACCAGTCTCATTACCGGAGCCAGATTCATTACCTGAACCAGACTCATTGCCTGAACCAGACTCATTACCTGAACCAGATTCATTACCTGAACCAGATTCATTACCTGAACCAGATTCATTACCTGAACCAGATTCATTACCTGAACCAGACTCATTGCCTGAACCAATCTCATTGCCGGAACCAGTCTCATTGCCGGAACCCGAAGCATTTCCTGTGCTGGTTTCTTTGCCAATGTTTACATCTTCAGCAGGGGCAGACGAGTCTCCACCGCCACCACACGCTGATAACAAGAGAGATACAGCAATGATGATAAAGGGTTTCATATTGCTTCCTTACTCTTTTGTGATCAAAACATAATCAATAAGGTCATCCAGAGCCTGTATTTGATCATCATTATGGGCTTGCCCTAGTGATTCAAAATCGTCTGTAAAATCATAATCTTCTGGTGAAATTCTCGCTCTACTCTCTTGACTCGCATAATAAAGCGATAAGCTAACATTGGTTTCGCCAATTTTAATATCAACGTGGTAAGACGCACTAGGACGCACAACCGAGTCATAGTTACCCGTATTGTTTAGGGAATAGTCTCTGCCTTCAACGACAGACCCCTTGGTTGCTGGAAAGCCCGAAACATCTTGATCGCGGCATGTCGTATCGTCAGATACATGCCTGGTTGAAATATAAGTTTGAACTTGCCCTAATGCCGACTCTTTTACTGGTAACACAATAGAATATGAATCACCCGTTTTAAATTCAGCAACGGGCACTTTAATGATTCGATAATCATTGTCATAAAGCGTAATAAGGTCACCAACCATTGCGAACTTTGACTCATAACTGATGTTATGTGTTGAAGTGTGCCAGTTGTTGCCACTTACACAATCTTCTGTGCCATCCGTCACTAAGCTTGCTGCTAAATCAGATTCGACATTAGTGACCTTTTCATTTAACTGGGCAATAGCACTTAAGTTTGCCTGCACGCCTTCGTTAGCTGATTGTGCAGCGCCAGAGACAGTAGTCAGAGCCCCTGCGTTTGTATCAATTGCAGACTGGTTGATACCAATTCGTGCATTAATTTGCTCAATATCTGATTTCTGCTGCGCAATATCGGCTGTATGACTAACGATTGTTGACTCACTGGCTCCAATTCGCACGTTCACTTGTTCCATGTCTGTTTTTTGCAGGGCAATATCCAGTGAATTACCTGTGATTGTTAATTCATTGACTCCAATGCGAACGTTCATTTGTTCCATGTCAGTTTTTTGCTGTGCAATTTCCGCGGTATGACTAACAATTGTTGAGTCATTGGCGGTAATGCGAGCACTCAATTGTTCCATGTCAGTTTTTTGCTGGGTAATATCCGCAGTATGACTGACAATTGTTGAATCATTGGCAGTAATGCGAGCACTCAATTGTTGCATGTCAGTTTTTTGCTGGGCAATATCCGCAGCATGACTAACGATTGTTGAATCATTGGCTGTGATGCGAACACTCATTTGTTCCATATCGGTTTTCTGTTGTTCAATATCCGCGGTATTGCTAACGATGGCTGAACCATTCATTCCGGTAAGAACACTCAATTGTGTTATGTCGCTTTTTTGCTGAGCAATGTCGGCGGCATGACTCTCGATTGCGGCTGCATTCTCCGACACCGACTCATTAATGTTTGAATTCGACTCTTCAATTGCTGTTAGCTGGGCAGCTTGCTCTGAGAGTTGATCGGAATTAGCAGTAATAGATTCACTATTTTGTTCAATACCCGTATTCAGGGCATTAAAGTTATCGTTAACTTCGCTGGCTTTTGCGGGTGTGCCAGCACTAAATTGATGCGGAACTTCAGCCATAGCAGAAAAGCCCATTAATAAAAACAATGAAGAAAAGCGAAATTTCATGATGTGACTCTATTCCTTTTTATTATTAGTTAGAATTCCAATCGGTAAGCAAGGTATAGAGTTTAATCAGTTAATCGACTAACACAATAGCTATGGGAAATCCTTTTGCGATTAACCACTTAAAATTGACCAACATCATTAAGGATTTACGCTGCATTGGCGACAGGCAAGTCACTCAAAACAGTCCAAAATCGTTTCCACTTATAACATTCGACATCAAATGTTACATTTGTTCACGAAATAGTTATGCATTCCCTGCCATCTTATATAGTCGAAACCCAAACTGCCAAGATGGAACTCATGACAGCAAGCAACAGTCAGTTATTTACACAACAAACACCAGCCAAGTTACTCTGGCATTACAGCGTACCTATGGTAGGTGCCATTCTGGCGTTATTTGCATATGACCTGCTTGAATCAGCCTTAATGGCGTTCCAAAGTGAAGCTGGGTTAGCCGCGTTTGGATTTACCTTACCTATAACCGCCGCAATGACAGCCATGGCAATCGGTCTAAGCATTCGCTCAAACAATAAGATCGTCCACCGCAATTGCACCGCCCCCGACCAATTACCAAGAGAAATATCAAATGCATTGACGCTTGCGGTAATCATTACCACTCTGGTTTCCATCGTTTTTTTGGTTTTCAATTCAGAATTGCTAGTGATTACTGGCAATGCAAATTGGCTAGTACAGGAGAATAATGCCAGCACTGTCTCGGGGCAATCTACATACCTACAACTGCGTTATTTGGGCTGGGTTTTCATGGTCCTCGTATGGCAAGCTAATGCCATACTACGCGCACTCGGCTGGATGACTACAGCAAGTTTATTAATGTTCAGCTGGATGGCAACAAAAAGCGTTATAGCCATTTTATTTTTAGTCCCCCAGAGCCCACTTTACGTTAATGGATTCATCTCATTAGGGTATGTTCATCTATTTACAGACTTGGCCTTCGCTGTTATTTCCTTATCCGTATTACACAAAAAAGTCGGCCTTAAACTGCCACGACTGCGTAGTTTACTGCGCTCAGGCACAAGTAGAAGAATTGATGGTTGTTTTGTTGTTGCACAACAATTTATCACTCCCATCAGTATGGCTGCATTAACAGCGATCGCGGCAAGAATCGATACCAGCTACGTTGCTGCACTAGCTTTATTGTTTCGCCTGGAGGTGCTGTTTCTGTTGTTGCCCATGGTTCTGACTACTTCTATGCCTGCCATCGTCGGAGCCAACTATTGGTTAGGACATAAACATAGAGTAAAACAATTCTACAAGTTTTCGTTTTCGATCATTGTCGGATTTCAACTCATCGTAGCCCTTTTCGTTTATACACAAAGCCACTTTCTTTCATCTTTTATTTGTCCACATGACGCCATTGCATCACACCTCAACAACTATTTGCATTGGGTGCCGTGGGGTTACGGCGCTGCGGGCATAGCCATAGTGTTTCAATCATGCTTAAACGCGAAGAACCAAACACTTCACGCCACTTTTATAGGCATCGCTCACCGTTTAATTGCGGTCTTGCCTTTAACAGTTTTAGGCGCCGTCTATTTTGACGAGTACGGATTTTATCAAGGCATGATGTTTGGGCACATCTTAGCCATTATTCCTGTGCTTTATTTTTTATATCGATTTGGCTTCATTGAAAACACCACCGTATTGTCCTCATCCAATAATCAATTAAAAGGTATCAAACATGAATCGTAGATCTCTGATCTGGAGGGCCGTAGTGATAGGAGCCCTTTGAAGCCTTACTTTATGTCCGAATAAAATCAGCAAAAGCACCTTCGTATACCTTAAAGCGGCGCTGCCAACTTCTAAAAAGAAACTCTATCCAGCCGACTTTTCCTTCACACGTTGTAAGTTGCTCTCAAACACTTCTATATGTTCGCTGCCTTTTTTCTTTGCCAACTTTACAGCCTGAGAGAATGCATCTGCCGCTAGGTCGTATCGCTCGGCAGCTTCGTAGGCTTCACCCAAACTATCAAGCGCGTTTATTGAATCAGGATAGGCCTCGCTTACTTTTGTAAACACACGGATAGCAAATTCCAACTTATTTTCGCTCAACAATTGATATCCAAAACTGTTCCACACGCGCTGTTGCTCAGGTTTGTTCAACTTACTTAAAAGAACATTAATCTCTTTATATTGAGCCTTTGCTGTACCTGTCTTGCCCGCCTTTTCATAAATTTTAGCGAGGCGATAATAACCGCTTGGCGAATCGGGCAATTTCTCTATCATCCTATTTAGAATTGCTACCGCAGCGACCTCGTCGCCCTTGCGTAAAAAATTGTCCACTCTGCGATTTACATTATAAGCTTTATGATTCGATTCCCAGTGTTCCCATAATTCAAAAGCTTCATCAAATCGTTTGGCTGAAAGATAACCACTGAAAACATCGTAAATCGACTCCTGTACTTTACGCTTATCCAGCTTCTCGCCGTATTTTTTAGCGCTTTTAGTATGAAATTCGAGAATTTCTTTATACCCATAAGACTCATGCAATGCCTGCTTGAGATCTACAGTACGATAATCCGAAAAGTGTCGACGCAGCTCAGTGTTAAGCGCAGGATAGTACACTGATGCATGACTTTCAGTTTCAACCGTTCTAAGACTCAGATGTATATCTGTACGTTTTAAAGCGGCGATTTTATCTTCGAAAATGAAAAACTCTTCAAATTCACTATCACTTTTTATCAATTCAAGTCGAGATGACTTAACACCTGTGCTCTGACGGAAATTTTCCAAGGCATTTTCTAATTCAGGTCCAGTCAAAATTGGGTCGACCGCAACAAAAGTATCAAAAAGATCTGGATATTTGGCGTAGGCATTTAGTACAAAAACACCTGTATACGACTGGCCGAATGTAATGTTATTGCCTGATATACGATAATGTTTTTTGATGTAAGGCAATAATTCGTTTTTCATAAAGCCACCCAGCTCATCCGGCTTGCCAACCACATTTCGATACCACTGTTCACCAGGTATTGAAATACCCACAACAATTGAAGGTGGTATTGCCCCTCTTTGCATTAAGCGCTCGATTGTAACAATTGAGTGAAAATAGACCTTATCCA
>Ga0213838_1001641_pt1 | contig 11174 bp, 10 predicted proteins | sample SWPATP13_FD_160577 | JGI IMG/M metagenome (GOLD analysis project Ga0213838, IMG submission 160577) | Coastal seawater microbial communities from Marineland, Florida, United States - SWPA TP1 #3 | ecosystem: Environmental > Aquatic > Marine > Coastal | place: USA: Florida | collected 2016-08-06
GATGACGGACCCGCGGCCCTCGACGGCGTTCAGGGTGTCGTAGACCAGGGTGATGACGCTGGACTGGTCCGTGACCTGGGCGCCGTCGAACGTGTCCTGGACCTGCTTGACGTTGTAGCGGGTCTCGGATTCGGCCTGGGCGAGCCGTTCCTGGAAGAGGTTGTTGGCGATCTGGTTGGACAGGTAGGCCCCCACCACGGCGAACGAGCCGATGGCCAGCAGCAGCGTGGTCAGGACGGTCCGGAACTGCAGCGAACGCCGCCACTTCCGTTGCACCGCGCGGAGCAGGTAGCGAATGCCCGGCAAGAAGCGCCGCGCCCCCGTGCTGACCAGCCGCGCGACCCGGACACCCACGATCCTGGCGCGTTTGACCCACAACCGGGTCCGGAAAGGGAGTTTTCGCCAGGAGCCCGGCCCGCCGCCGGCCGGCTGCGATTCGGGCCCGCGCGGTGCGGGCTGCTCAGTGTCCGGCGCTGTGTCGAGTGCCGTGTCCGGCGCTATGCCCTGCGGGACGCTGCGGTCCGCAGGCTCAGGAACCTGCTTTATAGCCGACACCACGGACCGTCAATACAACTTCGGGGGCTTCCGGGTCACGTTCGATCTTGGACCTCAACCGCTGGACATGGACGTTGACCAGCCGGGTGTCGGCGGCGTGCCGGTAACCCCAGACCTGCTCGAGGAGCAGTTCACGCGTGAACACCTGCCATGGCTTGCGTGCCAGGGCGACGAGGAGGTCGAATTCCAGCGGCGTCAAGGAGATCCGGTCGTTGCCGCGGCTGACCAGGTGGCCGGCGACGTCGATCGTGACGTCGGCGATGCGCAGGGTTTCCGGGGCCTTCTGGTCGCCCGGGCGGAGCCGTGCCCTGACTCGGGCCACGAGTTCGGCGGGCTTGAACGGCTTGGGCACATAGTCATCGGCGCCGGACTCGAGGCCGCGGACCACGTCCGAGGTATCGGCTTTGGCGGTGAGCATGACGATCGGAACGTCGGACTCGGCACGGACCTGGCGGCAGACCTCGATGCCGTCCATTCCAGGAAGCATGAGGTCAAGCAGGACGAGGTCCGGCTTTGAGGAGCGGAACACGTCCAGCGCCTGTCCGCCGTCGGCGCAGAAGACGGCTTCGAAGCCGTCGTTGCGCAGCACAATACCGATCATCTCGGCGAGCGCCTCGTCATCATCCACTACCAGAATGCGTGCCTTCATAGTTATATATTCCCCCATTGAATTGGCTTTGTCGTATCGGGCGGCCCACCGGCATGGCTCAGACGGGCCAGTCATGGCCGCCGGGAACCCGCCGGTGCAGGCTCCCTGTGACAATTGCCGCGTTGTCCTGCATGCTGTGGACAGGCCCAGTGAACCGGCCCGGACCGCAGGAGGAACCCGTGAACACCCCCATCTACGAGCGCGCCCTGGGCAGCGACTTCGCCCGGCTCCAGCCCGAACTTCAAGAATACTTCGCTTTGGCACCGGGATCGGGCCACTACGGCGTCGGCGAGGGGGTTTTCGACGTCGTCGGCTGCCGGCAGGCCTGGCTGCGCCCCCTGCTGCGGCTCACCGCCGGCGAGCAGGCCTTCTTCCCCGAGTACGGCGAGGGCATCCGCTTCCGGATCGAGAACCACGCCCATTTGGACCCGTTCGGCAGGTCAAGCCTGACGGCCCGGCGGGAAATCTTCTTCCCGGGAACCACCCGGCTGTTCCAGGACACCACCAGCTTCGATGACTCCGGGCGCAGCCCGGGCCTCGTGGACTATGTCGGCCGGTTCCGGCGGCTCGTCACCGACCTCAACCTCAGCGTCACGCCGGAGGGCCGGCTCCGGGGCGTGTCCGAGGCGTCCCGGCTGTTTCTGGGGCCGCTCCGGGTTCCGCTCCCTGGGGTCTTCGACGCCAAGGCCTATGCCGAGCAGTGGTGGGAACCCCGGGACGGCGGCCGGCACCGGATCCAGGTCAAGGTGATCCAGCCCCAGCTCGGCCTGGTGCTGGTGTACGCCGGCCACTTCGACTACCGGCTCGAGCCCTACCCCGGCGGGCTAGCGTCGCCGGGCTACCTGCCCGGGTACGCCCGCCCGGACGGCTGGGAAAGCAGGGTCTGAGCCTGCGCTACCCGAGGGCGAGCTGGTTGAGCCCGTCGGCCACCTGGGTCAGGCGGGTCAGGACCGCCGTCGCCGCGGCGGGCGAGTGCCGTGCCAGACCCTCCGACGGCGTGATCCGGAGCGCCCCCAGCGTGGACGCCGGAAGACCCAGCTGCCGCCATGGCCGCCAGACGTTTTCCACGACGTCGCCAACCCTGGGCAGCGCCGCGGCGGGGTCGGCCACGTCCAGCGCGCCGGCCCAGAGCCGCTTGCCGGCCTCCACCGCGCCCGCGAGCTGTTCCCACTGTCGCGAGGTCAGCGCACGGAGCGGCACGGCGATCCCGTCCGCGCCGGCCGCGAGGATCCGCTCGAAGGGCGCCTCGACCTCGGAGACGGCCACCACGGTTTCGGCGGCGCCCGCGGCGCGGAGCGCGTCGATGACCAGTTGCCAGGACTCGGTGACTTCCCGGCCCGGCACGGAGCGCAGGGTCCGGTACCCGCTGGAGGTGGGAATGGTGCCGGCCAGGATGGAGGCAACTTCCGGTTCGTCGATCTGAACCACGATCCGGGCGCCGGGGGCCGCCTCGGCCACTCGTTTGAGGTAGCCTTCCACGCCCGCGGCGAGCGAAGCCGCAATCTCCCGGCGGGCGCCGTAGTCGATCAGGGCCCGCTCCCCGTTGTGCAGGTGCAGGCCGGCCGCGAGGCTGAGCGGTCCGCGCAGCTGGATCTTGATATCGTCCGCGGGCGCCTCCTCGGCGCCGATGACGTCCGCCAGGATGTTGATGTCGGTGGACAACGCCGATGTCGCCCGCTGCAGGTCCTTGCCGGGGCGGTCCACGAGCCTCCAGCCATGCGGCTGGACGTCGACGGCGAGTTCCACGAGCAGGGACGCGGTCCGGCCCAGGGCATCGGAGCCGACGCCGCGGTCGGGCAGTTCGGCAAGGAACGGCAGATGCGGGCTGCCGAGTTCACCGCGGATGATCCGGGCGGCCTCGGCCGGGTCCTCGCCGGGCCACGGGCCGAGGCCCGTCGCGGTGACCTGGCCGGGAACGGGCAATGCTGATCCGGTCATGGCTAGGCTTCTGCGCCGCGGACGGCGTCCGCGGACCCGGAGGCCTGGACTGCGGCCTGGTGGTCCTCGGCGATGGCCTCATGGTGGCGGATGACCTCGCCGATGATGAAGTTCAGGAATTTCTCCGCGAAGGCCGGGTCGAGGTGGGCCTCGGCTGCGAGGTGACGCAGCCGGGCGATCTGCGCCGTTTCGCGGCCGGGGTCCCCTGCGGGAAGCTTGTGCGCGGCCTTGAGGAAGCCGACCTTCTGGGTGGCCTTGAAGCGCTCGGCGAGAAGGAAGACGAGGGTGGCATCGATGTTGTCGATGCTGGAGCGGATCGACAACAGCTCCGCCATCACCGCGGGATCCACGGAACCGGCCAGGGAGCTTGCCGCCGGGTCGTAGGAATCGGTTTCAGGAAGATTGAGGTTCTGCTCGGTCATTGACCCAGTCTATGGGCACGGCGGCAAATGCCTTCTGCTGTTAAGCACCGTTGCAGGCGCGGGCAGAAGGCAACATTCGGGTAAGAACCGTGCACACAGGCGTGCGCAATCCGGACAAAAACCGTGCACACAGCCGCGCTCGAGGCTCGCGCACCAAACGGACATGCCCACCGTTCATAGCGAACGGTGGGCATGTCCACTGGCAGTGTCCGCGGCAGTTAGCTGTGGAGCACGGCCCGGAACGCCTCGCGGCGCCTGGCCTGTTCGTCGGGGTCCGGAACGGGCAACGAAGCGATGAGTTTCTTCGTGTAGTCGTGCTGCGGGTTGCCCATCACCTGGTTGCCGAGCCCCTGCTCCACCATCTTGCCCTTGTACAGCACGCCCACCCAGTGGGAGAGCATGTCCACCACGGCGAGGTCGTGGCTGATGAAGAGGGCCGCGAAGCCGAACTCCTGCTGGATCTCCTTGAACAGTTCCAGCACCACGGCCTGCACGGAGACGTCCAGGGCCGAGGTCGGCTCGTCGGCGATGAGCAGCTTCGGGTTCAGGATGAGCGCCCGCGCCAGGGACGCGCGCTGGCGCTGCCCGCCGGAGAGTTCGTGCGGGAACCGGTCAGCGTACGACGCCGGCAGCTGCACCGATTCGAGCAGCTCGCCGACCCGCTTGCGCGCCTCGGCCGCGGTCGGTTTGGAGTGGATGATCAGCGGTTCCGCCACGCAGTCGCCGATGGTCAGCTGCGGGTTGAACGAGGCCGCCGGGTCCTGGAACACGAAGCCGATCTCCTTGCGGAGTGGCTTGAACGTGCGCTCCTTGTAGTTCAGCATTTCGTAGCCCAGCACCTTGAGGCTGCCGCCCGTGGTCCGGTTGAGCCCGGCGATCGCCCGGCCAATGGTGGTCTTGCCGGAACCCGACTCCCCCACGAGACCGAAGACTTCGCCTTCGGACACGGTGAAGCTGACGCCATCAACGGCCTTGAAGGCCGGGCTGCCCAGCCTTCCCGGGTACTCGATGGTCAGGTTCTTCGCCTCGACCAGCACCTTGCCGCCCTGGTGGGCGCGTTCCGTCATACCTTGGGACGCGGAATTGCGGCCCAGGTGCGGGACGGCGGCGAGGAGCTTCTTGGTGTAGTCCTCCTTGGGCTGGGCGAACAGCACCCGTGAGGATGCCTCCTCCACGACGTCGCCCTGGTACATGACCACGACGCGGTCGGCGAGGTCGGCGACGACGCCCATGTTGTGCGTAATCAGCACGATGGACGTTCCGTAGTTGTCGCGCAGGTCCCGCAGCAGTTCAAGGATCTCGGCCTGCACGGTGACGTCCAGGGCGGTCGTGGGCTCGTCGGCCACGATGAGGCCAGGGTTCAGGGCCAGCGCGGCGGCAATCACGACGCGCTGTTTCTGGCCGCCCGAGAACTGGTGCGGGTAGTAGTTGACCCGAGTTTCCGGGTCCGGGATGCCAACTTTGCGGAGGGCGTCAATTGCCCGCGCCTTGGCTTCCTTGGCCGAGACCTTGCCACGGCCGCCAGTGCCGGCGTGTGCGCGGATGCCCTCGGCGATCTGCCAGCCCACGGTGAAGACCGGGTTGAGGGCGGTGGATGGTTCCTGGAACACCATGGCCACGTCGCGGCCCCGGATCTCCCGCAGTTTCGCTTCGCTGACGCTGATGACGTTGTTGCCGTTGATCAGGACAGCGCCTTGGCTGATGGCCGTCTCCGGCAGAAGTCCCAGGATGGTCTTGGCCGTCACGGTCTTGCCGGATCCCGACTCGCCAACGATGGCGACGACTTCGCCGGGGTTGACCTCGAGGCTGACGTCCTTGACGGCGTACACATCCCCGGCGTCGGTTGCGAACGTGACCCTAAGGTGGTCGATGTCCAGGACCGGGCCTGCGCCTGCGCCCGGTTTGTCGATGTTGGTGGTCATAGAACTCTCGATTCTGCTTCGAGTGCAGCCTGTGCGCCGGCGGTGGAGTCCGGTCCGCCTTTGCCTGCCACAGCCTTCTTGCGGCCCCGCAGGCGGGGATCGTTGAGGTCGTTGATGCTCTCACCGACGAGGGTCAGCCCAAGCACGGTCAGGACGATCGCCGTACCGGGGTAGACACCGGTCCACCAGATGCCCGAGGAGGCGTCCGCAATGGCCTTGTTCAGGTCATAGCCCCACTCGGCGGCGGAGGTCGGTTCGATGCCGAACCCCAGGAAGCCAAGGCCCGCCAGGGTCAGGATCGCCTCGGACGCATTCAGCGTGAAAATCAGCGGCAGCGTGCGGGTTGCGTTCTTGAAGATGTGCCGGCCCATGATGCGGATGCTGGAGGCACCCACCACCTTGGCCGATTCGACGTACGGCTCCGCCTTCAGCCGGATGGTCTCGGCACGGATGACGCGGAAGTACTGCGGGACGAACACCACCGAGATGGAAATGGAGCAGGCAACAATGCCTCCCCAGAAACTGGACTGGCCGTGGCTGATGACGATTGACATCACGATGGCCAGCAGCAGGGACGGGAAAGCGTAGATCGCATCGGCGACCACCACGAACACCCGGTCGAGCCAGCCGCCGAAGTAGCCGCTGACGAGTCCGAGGGCTACGCCGAGGAAGATCGACATCGCGACGGCGACGATGATCACCACGGCGGCCGTCTGGGCACCCCAGAGCACCCGCGAATAGACGTCATAGCCACCAACCGTGGTGCCCCAGATGTGGGCCGGGCTGGGGGGCTGCTGCGTCGGGAAGGGACCGGCGGCGTCGCTGAGCTGGGCAAACCCGTAGGGCGCGATCCACGGCGCAAACACAGCGACGAGCAGGAAGACGGCGGCCAGCACCATGCCCGTGACGAGCATGCCGCGTTGCAGCCCGACGCTCGAGCGGAAATGCGAGATCACCGGCAGCCGGTAGATGAGGGGCTGCTTGCGCCCACTTACTTTGGTTGCATTCATGGCTAGTACCTCACTCGCGGGTCGATCAGGGCTGCTACGACATCCACGATGAAGTTCGTGACGGCAACGATGACCGCCAGCATTACGACGATTCCCTGGACGGCGACGAAGTCGCGGGCGTTCAGGTATTGCACCAGCTGGTAGCCGAGGCCCTTCCACTCGAACGTGGACTCCGTGAGCACGGCGCCGCCGAGCAGGAGGGCAATCTGGAGCCCCATGACAGTGATGATCGGGATGAGGGCAGGCTTGTAGGCATGCTTGGTCACGAGCCGGTAATTACTGACGCCACGGGACCTGCCGGCCTCGACGTAATCCTTGCCGAGCGTGCCGATGACGTTGGTGCGGACCAGCCGCAGGAAGACCCCTGCCGTCAGAAGCCCGAGGGTGAGTGCGGGGAGGACTGAATGGGCCGCGATATCGCCGAACGCAGCCATGTTGCCGCTGCGCAAGGCATCCAGCCAGTAGATCCCGGTCGGTGCGGCCAGGCTTCCCATGACCAGTTCGGTCCTGGTGGAGGCCCGTCCTGCGACGGGCAGCCAGCCGAGCCAGACGGAGAAGGCCAACTTCATCAGCAGGCCGGCGAAAAACACCGGGGTGGCGTAGCAGAGGATGGCGAAGAACCGCAGGACGGCGTCGGGTGCCTTATCGCGCTTGTAGGCGGAGATAAGCCCGAGCGGGATGCCGACCAAAAGCGCCACGATGAGGGCATTGATGGCCAGTTCCAGGGTTGCCGTGCCAAACGTGATGATCATTTCGACCACGGGCCGGCGGTCGGTGATGGTGGTGCCGAAGTTTCCGGTCGCCACCTGGCCAACGTATTCGAGGTACTGCACGATGATCGGGCGGTCGTAGCCGGCGTCGTGGATGCGCTGCGCGAGCGCCTCCGGGGGAAGCCTGCCGCCCTGGGCTGCGGTGATGGGGTCGCCGATGACCCGCATCAGGAAGAAGACCAACGTCACCAGAATGAAGATAGTCGGAATGATCAGGAAGAACCGGATCAGGATGTAGGTCCCCAAGCCCCCACCCGAGGATTTTTTCTTGGACGGAAGAAGTCCGTCGGCGTCGTTTAGCGGCGCCTCAGTCAATGTTGTCATTGGTACCTAAGATTGTGCTGTCGCGGCCTTGGGCGGGCCGGCGTGAACTGCAGGGTGCGGCAATGACCAGCAAAGGCGGGGCGCCTCGAGGGCGCCCCGCCTGGCGGGCTGGTCAGGACAGCACAGGTGCAGCCTTACTTGGAAATAGTTCCCAAACGGAACTTGAAGGAGGCATCGAGGGTGGAATCGACACCCTTGACACCGTTGCCGGAAATGGCAACCTGCGCGCCCTGGAGCAACGGAAGCGTGGAGATGTCCTTGGCGAGGGCATTCTGCGCATCCTTGATCGTGGACTCGCGTTCAGTCTTATCGACGGTTGTGAGCTGCTTGCTGATCAGGTCGTTGACGGTCGGGTTGTTGTAGTGGTTCTTCAGGAAGCCGCCCTCCGGGAAGAACGGGGTCAGGTAGTTGTCGGCGTCGCTGAAGTCCGGGAACCAGCCAAACTGGAACAGGGGGTATTCGTCGGCGCGGCTGGCCTTGCTGTAGGTGACCCATTCGGTGGACTGCAGATTGACCTTGAACAACCCGGACTTCTCCAGCTGGTCCTTGATCATGGCGTACTCGTCGCCGGAGGACTTGCCGTAGTGGTCCGGGTTGTACTGCAGGTTCATCGACACGGGGGTGGTCACACCGGCGTCGGCCAGGACCTTCTTGGCCTTGTCCAGGCTCGGCTTGCCGGCGTCGCCGTAAGCGTCCTTGAACGATTCGTTGGCACCGAGGAAGCCGCTGGGAACGTTGGAGTACAGCGGCAGGTAGGTGCCCTTGTAGACCTGGTCCGCGATGGACTGGCGGTCAACGAGGTTCGCGACGGCCTGGCGGACGGCGAGCGCCTTGGCCGGATCGGCGTCGGCAGCCTTGGCACCGAACGGCATGGTGTCGAAGTTGAACGTGATGTAGCGGATTTCGCCGCCGGGGCCAACGTTGACCTTGACCTTGGAATCCTTCTTCAGGTCATCGACGTCGGTGGCGCTCAGGCTGCGGTTCGCGACGTCAATGTTGCCCTGCTGGATGTCCAGCTTCATGTTGGTGGGATCGGCGTAGTACTTGATCGTGGCGGCGTCGTTTGCCGGCTTGCCGAGGACTCCCTGGTAGTCAGGGAAGGCCTTGAAGCTGATCAGCTCGTTCTTCTTGTACGTGTCGATGGTGTACTGGCCGTAGAAGGCCTTGGCCTTGACGATCGAGTCGTCGTCAAGCAGCTTGTCGGCCGGGAAGACTTCATCGTCCACGATCGGCGCGGCGGGGCTGCTGAGGATCTGGGCGAAGGTCTGGTCGTTCGCCTGCTTCAGCTTGAAGACAACGGTGTTGGCATCGGGAGCGGTGATGCTTTCGATGTTGGTCAGCAGGCTTGCGGGACCGGCAGGATCGTTGATCTTGGTCTGCCGGTCGAAGGAGAACTTGACGTCCTTTGAGTCGAGCGTGTGACCGTTGGCCCACTTGAGGCCCGGCTTGAGCTTGACCGTGTACTCGTTGGGAGAGGTGAAGGACGCGGACTCGGCCAGGTCCGGCACGGGATCTGCGCTGCCCGGCTTCGAGTTGAGGAGGAAGGAGTAGATCTGGTTCATCACCATGAACGAACCGTTGTCGTACGCGCCCGCCGGATCCAAGGCGGTGACCTTGTCCGTGGTGCCGTAGGCGATCGGACCGCTTGCTGCGGCTGATGACCCGCCAGCGCCGCCGGTCGGCCCGGTGCAGGCCGTCAGTGCAAAGGCGGAAACCCCGGCCAGCGCGATGACGCTCTGCCAGGCCTTTTTGTTCATTGCCATCTGTGAACTTTCTGTTCGATGCGTTCTAGCGCAGCCCAAAGTGAAACGAAGGACTCGTCGGGCGGCACGCTTTGCTGATTCCTAGATTCAACCAGACAATCATTCGGTGAAACGTTGCATTTTGTGAGTTGAGACACAAAATTTACACGATTCGAAGGTTTCTCTCATTTTCTTCAGGATTTCGCCCGGATCTTCGGCAGGGTCGCTGGCCTGCCGGCCGTGGGGAAAAACGACGAAGGGTCCCGCCATCTGGCGGGACCCTTCGCTGGATTCGGTGGGGCGGGCGGCTAGAGCGCGGCCCGCTGCAGTGAGCGCGCGGCATCGATGGTGGCCTGGCCGAGCACGCGGCTGCCCTGGTAGAGCACCACCGTCTGGCCGGGGGCCACGCCGCGCAGCGGCTCGGTGAGGGTGACCACAAGCTCGTCGTCCGCCATGTGCGCGCGCGCGGGCACCGGATCGCCATGGGCCCGGACCTGGGCGTAGCAGTCGAACTCCTCGCCGGTGGCCACCTCGGCAATGGGCAGCCCCGCCCAAGAGACCTTGATGCCGCGGATTTCGTCGATGGCGAGCAGGGCCTCCGGGCCCACCACCACCTTGTTTTCCTTGGGCCGGATCTCCAGAACGAACCGCGGCTTGCCGTCCGCGGCCGGGGTGCCAAGCTTCAGCCCGCGGCGCTGGCCGACCGTGAAGGCATTGGCGCCGGGGTGCTCGCCGACCTTCGCGCCGGATTCGTCCACGATGTCCCCCGTGGTCATTTCGATCTTTTCGGCGAGCCAGCCGGCGGTGTCACCGTCGGGGATGAAGCAAATGTCGTGGCTGTCCGGCTTGTTCGCCACCGAAAGGCCGCGGCGCTCCGCCTCCGCGCGGACCTCGGCCTTGGACGGCGTCTCGGCCAGCGGGAACATCGAGTGCTTGAGCTGTTCGTGGGTCAGCACCCCCAGCACATAGCTCTGGTCCTTGGCCCAGTCCGCGGCGCGGTGCAGTTCGGGGTTGCCGTCGGCGTCCGTGATGACTTTCGCGTAGTGGCCTGTGCACACGGCATCGAAGCCCAGGGCGATGGCCTTCTCCAGCAAGGCGGCGAACTTGATCCGCTCGTTGCAGCGCATGCAGGGATTGGGGGTGCGGCCCGCGGCGTACTCATCGATGAAGTCCTGGACAACATCTTCCTTGAACCGCTCGGAAAAGTCCCAGACGTAGTACGGGATCCCGAGGATGTCACAGGCACGCCAGGCGTCGCGGGAGTCCTCGATCGTGCAGCAGCCGCGGCTGCCGGTCCGCAGGGTGCCCGGCATTCGGGACAGCGCGAGGTGGACCCCGACGACGTCGTGCCCTGCCTCGACGGCGCGGGCGGCGGCAACGGCGGAATCAACGCCGCCGCTCATGGCTGCTAGAACTCGCATACTGGCTTTCTCTAGTTTTCGGGGGTATCGCCGGCTTGTGCCGGTCCGTGGCATCAAACACCTGACGCTCAGCACGTGGCACAGATCAAATGGCACAGATCAAGTGGCCCAAAGTTGGCGCTCATCGGGCCGGATAGCACAAAGCCTGCGAGCCCATTCTATCGCCACGCCGATTCCCCGCCCAAAACCCCTTGACCCGCCGCCGCCGGCGAATCTAAAATCAAACGAAGTGATTTTAGATTGATGAACTTGGCACCGGCACGTCGGAATCGAGCAGACCATGGCCAATGAGGACATCGTGATCGCGGGCGGCGGCCTGGCGGGCGCCACTGCCGCCAAGACCTTGCGGACGGAGGGCTTCTCCGGGCGCATCACGGTGCTCGCCGCGGAGTCCCACGCGCCTTACCTCCGCCCGCCGCTG
>Ga0213838_1001648_pt1 | contig 11121 bp, 10 predicted proteins | sample SWPATP13_FD_160577 | JGI IMG/M metagenome (GOLD analysis project Ga0213838, IMG submission 160577) | Coastal seawater microbial communities from Marineland, Florida, United States - SWPA TP1 #3 | ecosystem: Environmental > Aquatic > Marine > Coastal | place: USA: Florida | collected 2016-08-06
AAGTTCGACAAGTTTACTGGTTTCCTTATTAATTTGAAGGTTGAGTGGGGAGCGTCCAAGGCTATAAATACAGGAAATAGCCGATTCGTTTAGCATAAGTTCAATAGCGTGAGAGCCTATTAAGCCTGAACCACCTGCAATCATGACTACGCTTTTATCGCCTTGTATCTGCATTCTATATCCCTTCTGAAACTCAAGATAATTGTAGCTATCTCAATATGTTAAATCTGTGATTGTTCAGTGAATTTACCATATCAAAGGTAATGGACTGAATTGGGGGCGTTGTCTCTATGACTTAATCGCAGGAACCAAAGTGGTGAATGTTTCTCAACCGAAAGAAATAGCAGTCAGTAAGATCCTTTAAAATCTAATTAGTAAAAGAAGACCTCTATAACGAGGCCTTTTTTTGTGAGAGTAATGAGCTTGGTATTAAACATTATGTAAAGGAGAGAGGAATTTTCTTTTTCGATTTTTGTGTTTGACGTTTCTTGTCGTGAGTTTTTCTTTTACTTTGATTAGCAAACATATTCACCTCCAAGTGATACTGCTACGTCCGTACCATTGAGATAAAGCATTTTCAGTGCCAATTTTTAAGTCTATGATTTCTATAAAGGCATATGGTAACGGAATGAATTACTCGCGGAATGAGTCTAATTTTGACGCCTGTTTTGCCTAATTGGTCAAATGTGTTTCAACTGAGCGTATTTTTGTCAGTTAGTGATAGATAGCGTATTGCTAAGCGAGTAAACTGCTTCCAATAAGCATAGACCAAGGACGCGCTATGAACCTAAAATTCAATACACTGGCTCCCACTCAAATATATCACCTTATGACTCAAACGGTTGTCCCTCGCCCAGTGGCATGGGCATTAACAGAGTCTTCTGAAGAGAACTTTAACCTCGCGCCATTTTCGTATTTCACGCCCGTTTCCAGTAATCCGCCATTATTAATGATGTCGGTAGGTAAAAAACCATCGGGCGAGATCAAAGACACCACTCGCAACGTACTAGAAACCGGAAATCTTGTTATTCACATTGCTAGCGTACATTCGTCAGAAGCGGTCACGAACTCAGCAGCTACGTTGGATCACGGTGAATCTGAAGTCACTGCTAATGATCTCGAACTTACCGAGTTTGAAGGCTTCCCTTTACCTAGATTAGCGGAGTGCGAGATTGCTTTTGGTTGTCGTCTATTTGAAGTTAAAGAAATTGGAGATACGCCTCAGAGCCTGATTTTCGCGGAAGTTGAGCAAGTGTACATCTCTCCTAATGTAATCGACGGTGACAGTGAACGATTAAAAATTGATGCCTCATTACTTGATCCCATATCTCGACTAGGTGGTGGTGAATACGCAAAAATTGGCGATGTGTTTTCGGTAGCGCGCCCAAAATAAGGCCGTCCTTTCCCTTTTATCTCAGACTCAAGAGCAGAACTTAACCATGTTAGATAGCCGTTATTCTCAAGATATTCAAAACCGCATTGACCAAAAAACCAAACCTTTGGGAGCGTTAGGCCAACTAGAAAGTGTGGCCCATCAATTAGCTATGATCCAGAGCCAAGGTTTGGCGTCTGCTGTGGATAATATTGAGATCAAACAGCCTAATATCATCGTTTTTGCTGGCGACCATGGCATTGCGGATGAAGGCGTAAGCATTGCGCCAAGTGCGGTGACCCAACAAATGGTTCTCAACTTTTTGAATGGTGGCGCTGCTATCAACTGTTTTTGCGACGTTAACAATATCGCTTTAACGGTTGTTGATACTGGTATTTTGTTAGAAGTGGAAACGACGAGCCCTCAGTTTGTGAGTCAGCGTCTGGGAACAAGAACAAATAACCTTGCCATTCAATCTGCGATGACAGTGTCTCAAGTCGAAGAGGGCATTAGCCTAGGCAAGAAAGTGGTCTCAGATCGAATCCAACAAGGCTCAAACATCGTGATGTTTGGTGAGATGGGGATCGGTAACACGAGTAGCGCTACTGCAATTTTGTCAGCATTGGCTGAAAAGCGTGTGGAAGATTGCGTTGGGCTTGGCACAGGTATTTCGTCTGAACAGCTAGCTCTAAAAACTCAACTTATTGGGCAAGGGGTTAGCCGTTGTAAAGGTATGTCCGCTAAAGAAGTTCTAGCTGAAGTGGGTGGATTTGAAATCGTTCAAATGGTGGGCGGATTTCTAGCCGCACACGAACATAAGACACCGGTCATTGTCGATGGCTTCATCGTCTCTGTAGCTGCTTATGTCGCAACACTGATTCAACCAGAAGTTCGTGACTATATGATTTTCGCCCATAAATCTGAAGAATCAGGGCATAAGATCGTATTAGAACTGTTAGATGCGCAGCCGTTACTAGATTTAGGGCTGCGTTTAGGAGAAGGGACGGGTGCAGCATTAGCGCTACCTTTGATCATGGCATCTGTTCAGTTTTATAACCACATGGCGAGTTTTGAAAGTGCAGGAGTCACGGTGTAATGATTGCTTGGTTTAAATACCAATTAGAGCTATTTGCTCTTGCACTCAGTTTCTTCTCGCGAATTCCTATCCCGGCGAGTACACCTTATTCTGATGAACGGATGAATCGGGCTGGGCGTTTTTTTTCATTAGTTGGCTTAATTCTTGGTGCGATATGCGGTGGTGTTTACTGGGTTAGCGCACAGATCTTTTCGCCTGAAGTGTCAGTTTTCTTAACCATGGCATTTAGCTTAATGCTGACAGGTGCATTCCACGAAGATGGATTAACCGATATGGCGGATGGGATAGGCGGCGGTATGACCTTGGAACGACGCCTAACCATAATGAAAGATAGCCGCATTGGTACATATGGCGCCGCTACCTTGACCATGGCATTACTTGGAAAATGGTTACTGCTGACCGAACTAAGCCAGTTGAGCGCGATGTTTTCCGTGTTTCTTGTCGGTTATGGGTTAAGCAGAGCGGTGGCGGCTTCGCTTATTTATGATATGCCTTATGTCAGCGATTTAGATACCAGTAAAAGCAAGCCTTTAGCCAATAAGCAAACCACAGGTGAGCTACTATTTTTAAGCGCAGTAGGTTTAGTGCCAGCCTTACTCATGGGGCTACATATTGTGCTTTCTTTGGCAGTACTTGCACTTCTGTTTAGAGCTGTGATGAAACGTTGGCTACTTTCTCGCTTAGGCGGTTTCACCGGAGACTGTTTAGGTGCAGCTCAGCAATTGATGGAATTGTTGATTTATTTGTTTCTTGTTGCACAGTTTGAACATCACTTCATTAGTACGAGCGTAGAAGTTTGGTAAACATAAACACAGTTAAGAAGCACCACCTTGTATTAGGTGGTGCAAGATCAGGTAAATCTTCGTTCGCTGAAGCGCAAGTTGTCTCTAAGGTAAATCAGAGCGAGGGCTCGACACTACATTACGTCGCAACCGCCATTTGTTTTGATGAAGAGATGAAGGAGCGTGTTCAGCACCACAAGAACAGACGTGGCACTCAGTGGGTAGAACATGAAGAGCCAGTCGCCTTGGCTGATAAACTGTCGCAATTTGGCAGTACAGATGTGGTGTTGGTTGATTGCCTCACGCTTTGGCTCAATAACGTACTGTATGAATTGGGTGATGATGCCACTAACCTCAAAGTCGAACAGGAAATCGAACACGTATGTGAGGTTCTAGCAAAGAGTGAAGCTCAGATCGTCATGGTGTCGAATGAAGTCGGGTTAGGGGTTGTGCCACTTGGTAAAGTGTCCCGATTGTTTGTTGATAACGCGGGCAGAATGAACCAAGCCGTTGCTAAAATTTGTGGTCAAGTCACCTTAATTGCAGCTGGGCTTCCTCTATCTTTGAAGGATGAGATCAGCATGGTGAAACAATAGTGGTGTTGAAAACGAAAAATATCTTTCTACTTCGACATGGAAAAACACTAGGCGCTGCTGCACTCAACGGTAAAACCGATGTGTTGGTGGATGAACTCGTCCAGCAACGTATTTCGGATGCTTTAGCAAAGCACGAATGCAAATTTGATGCGATTATCAGTTCACCACTGATGCGATGTTCTGATTTGGCAAAAATCCATTCAAAACTCATGGATATTCCGTTAGAAATGGTGCCTGAGCTCCAAGAAATGGATTTTGGCGATGTTGATGGGATCCCTTTTGATTTACTTAAAAATCAATGGAGTATGCTCGAAAGCTTTTGGCAGGATCCGGCAAACCATCATCTATCCGGTGCAGAAAGTTTACACTCGTTCCAAAAACGAGTTATTAGTGGTTGGTCGCACGTTTTAGATATTGACCATGACAATTTATTAGTGGTTACGCATGGTGGCGTGATCAGAGTGTTACTGGCGCATTTGTTAGGCGTTGATTGGCAAAACCCGCGTTGGTATTCCAATCTAGCAATAGCCAATGCTTCAATTACGCATATTCAAGTTACACAAACCGATCAGACGTTCATTAGCGTTAAATCTATCGGTTCGGAAATTATTTAAAATCAGCAGAATCAACAGCTGATTAGAAGGACAGAACATGACAGCACCAAGTTGGGATTTAAGTATCGCTTACAGCGGTTTAGATGATGGCAAGATAGAGCAAGACATCGCTCTTATCCAACAATGTATCGACCTACTGCAATTGCATACCGAAAAACGCGCGACCATCATTGCTATGCAAAATGCGATTCAAACGTCGGAAGCGGCTGGTACGCTACTGGCGACGATCAATACCTTTGCAACTTGTCATGCTTCTGTTGATGCAACTCACCAAGAAGCTAAAGCGCTAATTGGCCGCGTAGCGAAACTCAGCTCAGAGATGTCACAAGCATTTAGCCCTTACGAAAACACCTTGATTCACGCTGAACAAGATTTCATTGAAGCAGTTCTTAAACACGACAGTCCAGATGTCGCAGGGCAGGGGTTCTCTATTGATAGCTCCCGCAAACTGGCAGACACTCGATTGAGTGTGTCAGAAGAGCAGCTGCTGTCAGCAATGGAAGTTGATGGTCGCGATGCTTGGGGCCGTTTATATGACAACTTAACGGGGTCACTCAAATTAACGCTTAAGTTTGATGACAGTGAAGAGGAGTTGGGTTTCTCTCAGGCAGCGAGTCTTTTGTATGGCAGCGACTTCGATAAGCAGGAACCGGCGTGGCGCGCGGTTCAAGGAGCAATGGAAACGCATCAAGAGTCTTTTGCCGCAATTTTAAACGCACTTGCAGGGTGGCGCCTCACCGAAAATCAGAAGCGTTCAAACCTAAAAGATGTGCATTTCTTAGAGCCAAGTCTGCACGGTAGCCGCATTGTGCCAGAAACGTTAGACGCAATGATGAAAGTCGCCAAAGCGAACCGATTTGTTGGTCAGAAAGCGGGTAAACTGATGGCGAAAGTCCATGGCTTGGAAGAGATGAAACCATGGAATCATTTGGCGGCGATGCCTCCATTTGGAGACGCAGAAGCTAAAGTCTACCCTTTCGATGAAGCTATCGACCTAATCAAAACTGCATTTTCGGAAGTAGACCAAGAAATGGCTGACTTCGTTGAGCTAATGGTTGAAAACGGGTGGATTGATGCTGCTCCTACAGCGAACAAACGTTTAGGCGCATATTGCACAAAATTCGCCGCGACACGCACACCATTGGTATTCATGACATGGAGTGGTAGCCGTTCCGATTTAATGACTCTTGCTCATGAATTAGGGCACGCTTTCCATAACTGGGTTATGCGTGACATGCCATTGTGTCAGACACGTTATCCAATGACCCTTGCTGAAACAGCTTCAATTTTCGCGGAAAACATCGTTCGTGACTATTTACTGAAACAAGCGTCGACGAAAAATGAAAAGCTGGAAATGCTGTGGGAAGAGCTGTCTTCCTCTTTGGCGCTGATGGTGAATATCCCTGTACGCTTTGAGTTCGAGAAAGCATTTTACGAACAGCGTCAAACGGGCGAACTGACTGCAAGCCAACTGTGTGAGTTGATGGAAACAACATGGAAGGAGTGGTACGGCGATGCAATGACAGAAGCCGATCCGTATTTTTGGGCAAGTAAGCTTCACTTCAGCATTTCGCAAGTGAGCTTTTATAATTATCCATATTTGTTTGGATACTTATTCAGTAAAGGTGTTTATGCACAACGTGAGTCGAAAGGTGAACAATTCTATTCTGATTATGTTGCCTTGCTGCGTGACACTGGCTCGATGATGGCTGAAGATGTCGTTTCCAAACACTTAGGAATGGATCTTACTCAGGTTGATTTCTGGCAACAAAGCATCGATATGGTGAAAGAGCAAGTTGATGAGTTTGAAAGATTGCTCAATCAGTAAGATTCATTGATCTCGCTCTGTTTAGCGTAATTCAGAGCTGTGTTAGTTTACATGGCTCTGAAATCATCCTGAAAACTCAAAGAGTTGTAGAGTAGAATGCACACCGCTATGGCTAACGGATACATAATTGTGATTGAAAATGAAATTTCTATCGATAAGTGCGATCCTTGCTGCAAAAATAACATGTACAATTTATTAACATACGGCCGTGCAATTAAGGAGTAGCGCATGACGAAATCCCTCTTTCGCCAATCATTTCTTTTTGACAGCCTAGATCTCGAACAGGAAATGCTTGCAGGACAAACCGTCCTTTCCAATGGAGTTCAACTGACTTTACACCGCCGTGGGGTGTTAGAAGTTGTTCCTGCAAATTACACAGAAGATAGTAAGAATATTATTTTCTCGTGCGGTATTCATGGTGATGAAACTTCACCAATGGAGCTTGTCGATAAGCTTATTGAAGACATTGAAACTGGTTTCCAAAATGTAGAAGCCCGTTGTTTATTCATTATCGCTCACCCAGAAGCAACGAACGCTCACACTCGGTTTTTAGATGAAAACTTAAATCGTTTGTTTGATGACAAAGCGCGCGAAAGCAATCGTGAAGTCGTTATCGCCGATCAACTAAAAGCGATTGTCACTTCGTTTTATGAAGGTACGAACGTAGATACCCGCTGGCATTTAGATTTGCACTGTGCAATCCGTTTATCTAAACATTATTCTTTTGCAGTCAGCCCTAAAGTAAGACACGCGGTTCGTAGCAAGGCTCTTATCGAATTTATTAATAGCGCTCATGTTGAAGCGGTTCTGCTGTCTAATTCGCCATCGAGCACATTCAGTTGGTATAGCGCAGAAAACTTCGAAGCCCAAGCTTTGACAATGGAGCTAGGGCAGGTGGCTAGGATTGGTGAAAACCAATTGGATAAGCTTACTGCATTCGATTTGGCCATGAGAAACCTAGTGGCTGAAGTCGCGCCAGAACATTTGCCGAAGAAGACGATTACTTATCGCGTAAGTCGTACGATTGTCCGTTTACACGATGACTTTGATTTTATGTTTGAAGACAATGTTGAGAACTTCACAAGCTTCAAACATGGCGAAGTTTTTGGACATGATGGTGATAAGCCATTAATGGCGAAGAACGAAAATGAAGCGGTTGTTTTTCCGAATCGCCATGTAGCGATTGGTCAACGTGCGGCATTAATGGTGTGTGAGGTCGAAACTCGATTCGAACACGATCAGTTGGTGTACGATTAAGCCTTAATCGATCCCGCTCAGTCTCTTGATATTCAAGGTTCACAGCTTGCTGTGAACCTTGAAGTTGTTTTGGGATGAAGGTAAGGTTACGCCACCACTGACAAAGTAGCCTGCTATGGATTTTCAACAGCTTATAGTTCAAAAGCACACCCGATGGAAACGCGCGATTTTTGCTATGAGTGTTATGCTTGTAGTGTTTAGTTGTGTTTACCTGATGGTGGGCGATCTTTTCATTTCTCCATTCAGTGCTCTATCTCCCCTCGAAGAAAAACTTCTCATCGACTTACGTTTACCGCGACTGCTAGCGGCGATTGCAATAGGAGCTGCGCTCGCTGTCTCTGGGGCTAGCTTACAGGTGTTGCTAGGAAATGTTCTAGCCGAACCAGGCGTGCTTGGTATCTCGGGCGGGGCGAGCTTAGCCATGGTGGTTGTTCTATTCTTCCTTCCGTTTTCCCCAACGCCTGAAGTGTTCATGGTCGCAGCAGTACTTGGCTCCCTCTGTTTTACTGTGATTTTGGTAAGCATGGCGCGAGCAATGAGGTTAACCACGGCTCGGTTGCTACTTGTTGGAGTTGCGCTTGGCATATTGTCGGGTGCTATGGTGACATGGGCTTTCTACTTTAGTGATGACCTAAGCTTACGGTTATTGATGTATTGGTTGATGGGCAGCTTAGGTGGGGTAAATTGGTACCAACACTCTCTTACGTTGGTGATGATTCCCGTAATTATCTGGTTGTGCCTTCAAGGTAAGAAGTTAGACAAACTGATGATTGGTGAAACTCATGCCGCGCAGTTAGGTGTGGATGTCCCGTCGCTACGCTGGAAGTTAATTTTCGCTGTTTCAATTTTAGTCGGAAGTGCCGTTGCCCTTGGTGGCGTAATCAGTTTTGTTGGCTTGGTTGTTCCGCATTTACTTCGACTCGCAATTGGTACTGATAATCGATTTTTATTACCTTTGTCGGCGGTAGCAGGTGCGACACTATTGGTGTTTGCAGACACTTGCGCTCGTATATTACTCGACTCAGCGGAATTACCACTTGGCGTGATGACCACCAGTATCGGCGCTCCTATTTTTATTTGGATGTTAGTGAAAAATCATGATTCGCGTTAAGAGTATTCACGTTGGCGATAGGCTTCTTCCTCTTTCCTTCAATTTAAAACCCGGTAGCGTTACTCATGTTATTGGCCCAAACGGCAGTGGCAAAAGTACTCTCTTGTCGTCGTTGTCAGGCGTCGGTTTTGACTATCGCGGATGTATTCAATTTAATGAGACAGACCTGAAAGACATTAGCCTTTCAGACCTTGCTTTATACCGAGCCTATTTGAGCCAAAATGCGAAACCTGCATTCAGTCTAGAAGTGTTCCAGTTTTTGGCTTTGTCAGTTCCATCTAGTGCTAAGGGAAAAGAAGAGGAGATTCAGCAGGCGTTAGATGAAATTACACGCATGCTTGAAATCAGCGATAAACTGCATCGTTCAATTCAAGCGTTGTCTGGTGGTGAATGGCAAAGAGTTCGACTAGCAGCCATGTGCTTACAGATATGGCCCTCTTTGAACCCATATGCGAAGCTTCTGATCTTAGATGAGCCCGCAGCGCCTCTGGATATTGCTCAAGCGGCTTTGCTTTACAAGTTGATTGAGCGAGTCGCGGGTTTAGGTATCGCGGTTATCATGGCAAATCACGATATCAACAAAACTTTGAGGCATGCTGATCAGGTTTTACTATTAGAAAAGGGCGTTCTACAAAGTTGTGGCGCAGTTACTGAAGTACTTGTGCCTGAAAAGTTAGAAGCCGTCTTTAAAACCAAAGTGAAGCAAGCCACCGTCGACGGCGAGTCCTATCTTCTATTTGGCTAAACGCTTCGAGGCAGTGACTTCAATGTAATCCCTTTTCAAGTGGGTTACATATTGAGGTAAATCAGCAGGCCTAGCGCAACCACGCAGAGCAAAAATGTCGTCGATTCGACTATCCATCCTTTGTCTTCGCTCCAACCTAAGCGTTTGACTTCTTCATCGGATAAGTGAACCTCAACCTGATTACAATGTTTTTTCAGCTCATTCATAAGCATTTCCCTTTTGACTAGATAGTGAAATCATAGTGGGGGAAAGCGCGTGTTGATATCTAGTTGTTTTTAACTCATGTTTAGGTTTTTTTAACACGAACTCAAGCGAAGAATTAGACAAAAAAAGCGCTGAGACATATCAGCGCTTTTTGAAAGTTTAGGGGGAAATTAAGCTTCGTTAACTTTGCCTAACTTAAGCCATGTGTCGACAACAGTATCTGGGTTTAATGAGACAGAGCTTATGCCTTGTTCCATCAACCACTCGGCAAAGTCATCGTGGTCTGAAGGGCCTTGACCACAAATGCCAACGTATTTACCTGCCTTGGTCGCGGCATCAATTGCAAGTTTGAGCATCGCTTTAACCGCAGGGTTACGTTCATCAAACAGGTGGGCCACGTCGCCAGAATCTCGGTCTAATCCAAGCGTAAGCTGGGTCATGTCGTTCGAACCAATAGAGAATCCATCAAAATATTTTAGGAATTCATCGGCCAGAACAGCATTTGACGGGAGCTCGCACATCATGATCACTTTCAAACCATCTTGGCCTCGGCGTAAATCAAATTTCGCTAACAAGTCGATGACTGACGCCGCTTCACTTGGGGTACGAACGAATGGAATCATGATTTCGACGTTCTTCAAACCCATTTCATTTCTTACTCGTTTAATTGCCTGAGTTTCAAGCTCAAAACAATCTTCGAAAGTGTCAGAAATATAACGAGAAGCACCACGGAAACCAAGCATTGGGTTTTCTTCATGTGGTTCGAAGCCTTGCCCACCAACTAGGTTACTGTATTCATTCGATTTGAAATCAGACATACGAACGATAACGCGCTTTGGCCAAAATGCAGCACCAATGGTAGCGATGCCTTCCGTTAGTTTGCTCACATAGAAGTCGATAGGATCTTTATAACCTTTGATGCGCTCGGTGATCTCTGCTTTTAGCTCGTCCGATTGGTTATCAAAGTTGAGTAATGCTTTCGGGTGGATGCCAATCATTTTGTTAATGATGAACTCCAAACGTGCCAGTCCAACCCCTTCATTTGGGAGTTGAGCGAAATCAAAAGCACGATCTGGGTTACCCACATTCATCATGACTTTAGTTGGCAGCATAGGCAGTTCGTCTACTGAAGACTGGCGAATTTCGTAATCCAGTTCACCTTGGTACACAAACCCAGTTTCACCTTCAGCACAGGATACAGTGACCGTTTGATCTGAGGTTAGCTTTTGGGTCGCGTCGCCACAGCCAACAATAGCTGGAATGCCAAGCTCACGAGCGATGATCGCCGCATGACACGTACGACCTCCACGGTTGGTGACAATCGCAGACGCTTTCTTCATGACCGGTTCCCAATCTGGGTCTGTCATGTCGGTCACTAAGACATCACCGTCTTGAACCAGTGACATTTCATCTAGTGATTCCACCAATCTTACCGGACCGCTACCGATTCTTTGGCCGATCGCTCGGCCTTCGATAAGTACATCGGCTTTGGCATTAAGTTGGAAACGCTCGACGA
>Ga0213838_1001649_pt1 | contig 11120 bp, 9 predicted proteins | sample SWPATP13_FD_160577 | JGI IMG/M metagenome (GOLD analysis project Ga0213838, IMG submission 160577) | Coastal seawater microbial communities from Marineland, Florida, United States - SWPA TP1 #3 | ecosystem: Environmental > Aquatic > Marine > Coastal | place: USA: Florida | collected 2016-08-06
GTCACTAACATCCACGACATACCAATATTTCGCGCTGTGCCAATGGCATTAACAGAACGAATTGCCATAAAGCGAACAATAATGTGCGGCTGTCCAAAGTAACCTAAGCCCCAACCTAAACTCGATAGCAACCCTACAATCGTTAGCGTTTCTAACGATTCAGAAAAATTGGGTACAGATTGATAAGCGGCGCTTGTCATTTGCGACACGCTATCGAACTCGGTAAACGCGACAATTGGAACCAGTACCAGCGCCACGAACATGATGCACCCTTGTACAAAGTCCGTAAGACTTACTGCCAAGAAACCACCAAGCAGCGTATAAGACACCACTACACCCAGCGTAATAAATAGGCCTAGCTGATAGTCGACCGAAAACGCGCTTTCAAATAACTTACCACCTGCAACTAACCCGGCAGAGGTGTATAGCGTGAAAAACAGTACGATAATCACCGCTGAAACAATGCGTAAGCTTGAGTTAGGCGTATTAAAACGCTTCGCAAAAAACTCAGGCACAGTCAGGGAGTCGTTCGCTACTTCGGTATAAACGCGAAGTTTCGGCGCTACTAGTAAATAATTGGCTAACGCACCTGCAACCAACCCTATAGCAATATAAACCGCATCGAAACCGGTTAAATACATTGCACCTGGTAAGCCCATTAGCATCCAACCAGACATGTCAGACGCACCCGCAGACAGTGCGGTTACTTGAGGGCTAACTTGTCGCCCTCCCAAAATATAACCAGAAATATCACTGGTAGATTGTCGGTAAGCAAACAACCCTATCCCTAACATCGCTATAAAATACACCGCTAGTGATAGGTAACTTTCCATTGGCATAACGTTCGTTATTTCCTCTATTGCTCTTCGAAAACTCGTAAATGAAAACGCCATTTAACCTTTGCTAATTCAAATTCAAAAGCAAATAATTAAATCGAACAATAATCATTAGAGCTCTAACAATATAAGGATCTGACAGAAAATTTCAAGTGCAATTTTTAAACAACATCGTTTAACAGGCACTTATGTTTAAATTAGCACCAACCATGTTTCACAGCATATTACGCTAATAAAATTCAAAATTACCATTATTATTCATTAACTTAAAAACACTAAGTCATTTATGAAACAATTTAACTTTAGCTGGAAAGGCGCGAAAAACAGCAACTTTACTATCAGCTAAAACATTTTCATTAAAAATACTTTGTTACGCGCACTCAGACGAAATAACATCCAAAAGAAGCTTTTCTACAGGCAGTAAATGGGTAAGTTGCGTACAATCTTCACTATGTAGCGAGCGAACCCGATTAATTAGCTTCTCACACGCCTTTTCGTCATTTTTCACAGTAAATAGTTTCGGATGAATATAATATTTCCTGCAAACGGTGGGAGTATTGCCAAGTTCTGCTGCAACACACTTACTTAACGTACTCTCCCATTTCTTGGTTCTGGAGTTTGCTATCTGTTCATACACACTGGGCAGGTTTGTTAGTGCAAATCGACTTGATGCCCACGTTCGAAAGTCTTTACAACTGAACTGTTCACTTAGTTCGTTGTGGATGAACGCATTAACGTCTTCGCTCGTTACGTCGTGCCATTGTTTATTCTCATCTTGATAACGAAATAAACAGTAACCTTGTTGTTGCGCACAGTCACAAACTAATGAAGCAAGCTCTGGGTCGCTTACTTTTAGTGTTCTTGGTTTGCCGTGCTTACCAATGTAAGCAAGTTCAACACTATCGTCACACTGCGCTTGTACATGCTTGCGCCGCAATGTAGTTAACCCATATGTGTTATTTTCCTTGCTATATTGAGCGTTGCCAACTCTAGCACCTGTGTAATCGAGCAACAGGCACACCAGCGCGCAAGCTCTTTCTTGCGTCCATGTTGGCTGTGAAATTAATGAAAGACAGTGCTCACGGAACTCAGGAAGTGCATTACCAAAGGCAACCAAACGCTCAAATTTTTCTACTTGCTGCTGCTCGTGCCATTTGCTGTGATAGATATATTGTTTACGTCCTTTTTCGTCATAGCCGACGGCTTGAACGCTGGCTTTACTGTCACGGCTTATAAAGGTGTCGCGCCAATTTGGAGGAATGACAAGCTTTTTGATACGCTTTAGCACGCGCTCTCCTGTGACTTTTTTTCCACTTGCATAGCGATAGTAAAACCGTTTATCACCGCAAGCGATGCGCCTTATTGATAGATGGCTATCATCAGAGTAGACGTTGCAATAGCCCTTAATCCGTTTCATTTATAGATACTCCTTTCCTTACCAGCTAAGAAGACCGACTGTTAAGGTGCTGCTACGGCCGCAGATGCTCGCTGTTCTTTCTTAGTCAGATTGCAAACAACGGTACCAAATCTCAATTTATAAATAGAATCTACAGAAGAACGTACAGAAATGATCACTACACGCAACTAACCTTACCGCAAGCCGACGCTTCCACTGCAAGACAGTGATTTTAAAGGCCATAACGAATTTTCACGCTATGTGTAAAATTATCACAGTACCGGTTGTTTGGTCCGGTAGCGGCGCTTGCTAAAACTCAGCATATCGCTTCGAAATCCTTCTCTATTTCGCCTTCCAGCTTACTAAACCATATTTAACATTCCGAAAATAACCATTAAAAACAATAGTATAAAAACGAACTTTCTCTTTTTTCTACTAAAGTATAAACCGCTACTTTTCTTCATCGGAATGCAACTTGAATAAGTATGAACAATAGTTGTCGAGTTTCCTATGCACTTGGGTGAAGCCGAACAGCAATACCCTTTGAAGTGCAAGTGAAGTGGATTGATTTAGAGAGTCCAAGTAAGAAGTCGAGGATTTAAAGATGAATGTTCAAAGTTCGAAAAACGTAGAGTCAAAAAGCGAAAACAGTAATGAACATGAGAATTTGAGAGCCCATGTTGTATCAACCGGTGATTTGCAAGTCGCGGCTGTATTTCCGTCAAAACGTAAAGTGCAGGAAGTACTTGAGATAGTTCAAGACCAAACATCTGTTGAGGTATCTCAAGTAGAAATTATCGAAGCTAGCGACCCTAAAATGAGTGAAAAACTTGAACGTAACAGTGCATCCATTGGCAAAAGCATGTGGTCGTCCCACCTGTTGCTTGGTTCAATCGGTCTGATTGTAGGTTTAGTGGCGGCATTTTTGTTAACGCAGTTTGGCCCAGCGCTTACTCAACAAAATCCTTTGTTTACCTACATAGCACTAATTAGCCCAGGCATATTCATTGGGTTATTCATAGCGGGTTTAATCGGTTTACGTCCAGACAGAAATGAGGTTATACAAACCGTAAGACACGCGGTTAGATATGGTAAAGTTGCGCTGGTAATTAACCTTAAAAAGTCACAGTCTGCTTCTAAAGTCTCGCAATTATTGAAGCAGCACACCGACAAAGTGGTCGAATCTATTCGGTAGTAAGACTAGCGACATAATATGGAACGCTGCTTCAAAGCAGAATGTGATACAGTAATCATAGCGGAGTTATCAATCTAGCTGTTCCAATATTTTCGAAGGGCAATATAACGAACTCCACGTTTATTGCCCTTCGTCGTTTGGTCGGCGTTATTCTGAAAGAGAGATTAGGCACCAATTGTATGGATTTAATATTTTTTGATTTAGATGGCACTTTGTTAAATAAGTCTTCTGAAATCTCCTCGTTTACTAAAGAGACATTGGGCTTGCTTGGTGAGAGAGACATTGCATTCACCGTAGCGACGGGTCGTACCATGCATTCAGCGCAATTTGTGCTACAAGGTCAGTCTTTTGTACTCCCTCACATTTATAATAATGGGGTGGCAATTTGGGATCCTGCCGGAAACGCGCTAACACTCGAAAATTTGCTCGCGCCCAGTGAAGTAAATCTTATTATCGAGCACGCCGTAAACAACAATATCACGCCTTTCATTAACACAGTGAATATGGATAGTCCAGATCACGAGCACGTGATTTACCATTCGTCGCCTAAGCATCAGGTGGAACACGATTTAATTGAAAAGTATTTTTCGCGCACTAAAGCGCGACTAGCGTCTATTGAGTCGCTACCTGCTAATGCACATATTACAAACATTAGTATGATCGGAGATGCACCGCTAGTCTATGACATGTATAAGCAGCTTAACATGCACGGAGGACTGATAGCGTACTCTGGGCCAGCTATCGAAGGGGATGAGTACCGTTGGATGGATGTACACCACAATCTTGCGAATAAAGGTAGTGCGGTAGAGCTTTTGCGCCAACAGTTGAATGCAAGCAACGTTATTGTGTTTGGCGACAGTGATAATGATTTAAGTATGTTTAAGCTAGCAGACGAGGCTTATGCACCTTCTAACGCTAAACCTTATATCAAAGACGCCGCCACTTCCGTCATTGGGCATCACGATGAAGATGGAATCGCCCGCTTTCTACGAGAGCGATTCTCACTTTAGAAGATGCTGATTAAAAAGCATCGTGAAAATGGTAGCCTTCAAACTATATGAATTAGGCTAGTTAATTAAGGCTACCACTCTATAGGCTCTCTATCTTTTAAGAATTGGCCATGGGGGCCGCCCTCTTCCATGGTTGCTAACCAAATAGCCGTATCTGCTCCCTCCTCGGGCGTTTTGGGCGCATCACTTCCACCCATTCTGGTATGCACCCAACCCGGGGTCATGCTATTAACGGTTACATCAAGAGACTTACCGTCAGCAGCTTCATCAACTACCGCTGCCATCTTAACCGTAAGCGCATTAATAGCAGCCTTTGTTATCGCATAGCACATTGGCCCTTTCAGCCCCTCGGCGAAGCTACCGTAACTAGAGCTTACATTGATAATACGTCCAAAACCTCGCTCAATCATTTGCGGTAACGTTTGCTGGATAAGTGTAAGCGGGGCGTTCACATTAATTTGCATCGATTTAGCCAACGTCTCAGAATTTACATCTTTCCATGGCGTGTCGTCTAAGATACCTGCATTGTTTATGAGGATATCAATAGGGCCATACACGGCCTCAGCTCGAACAAACGCATCGACGATGGCTGTTTCGTTATCAAGAGGCATCTCAATAATATGCAAATCCCCTCCCACAATATCTTTCTTGGCTTCAAGGCCGGCCTCCTCGTCTCGACACCCCATCAGCACTTTATAGCCTTTAGACAGCATTCCTTTTACTATTTCTAGACCTATACCTCTGTTTCCACCTGTAACTAATACGTTTTTCGTCATTGCCAATACACTCCTTGCATTTACGCTTGGGCTTGTTTTGCCTCGAAACGATTGGATAAATAAAAACACAGCGGGAAGATTACACTCCACACTAGAGCGATAAAAATATAAGAAAGCACAACGCTTGCGCCCAATTCAACCGCGCCGAATTTGGCGCCGGCGATATAACTAAGCGGCGCGAAGATAGCTCCAGCAACCGCCGCAACGGCCATTCGACCATTAAAGGCGGTTAAACTGTGATAGACCGTACCTGCAAAGGCTGCCCATAGAAGACTTAGCCAAATTGGAATTGGCCAGAAGCTGACTAGCGTTTCTGTCTCATTAAAAATGAACAGCCCGCTTAGGGTTAAAAGTGCATCAACCACCGTGCCCAGTAAAAATACCGTGCCCATTAGCTTTATATCTTCCACTCGCTTGGGCGAAATGGCTATCCACAAAAGGATTAACCCTAACACTGGAATTACTGCTTTATTCTGGAACAAGATGACCAGCCACCAAATTCCTTGGAACCATACAAAGTTCGCAACCTTTAGTACCGCACTATTCTTCATTTGAAACGCTCATATTTTCAATACTAAAGCATACGTTTACCGGTACGTGATAGTTCAACCCTATTGCGACAAAAGTAAACGAAAACGCTCCAGTGTAAGTATAGATGCATAGACTGTTTGCTCTTTCCAATTACAAAGGATGTGTTAATCGTGAAAATGGTGAAGTATTACGTACTTGGTGCATTAGTGGCGTTAGCACTAACGCTGACCGTGCCAGTGATATTATTAAAAGTGGTATTTGGTTGGATTGCATTTTCCCTTATTGCCGTAAGCAGCGCCTATTTGCTCAACTATCCAAGCCTGTTTCGCAAACGTGAGGATGGCTCAATACCATTCTACATACGCTGGATTTTTGTACCTTTTTTACTGGGCTCTTGGCTTTACAATGAATACGCACGCAGAACGGATAAAGTCCCTCCCCTACAAAAAATTGAGCCGCACTTATTCCTTGCGTGCCGCATGTCGGGAAAACACGTTAGCCTTTTAAACGAAAACAACATTGATGCCATTCTTGACGTAACCGCTGAATTTGACGGACTGGATTGGACGGCATATCAAGAAGATTACCGCTATTTAAACGTACCGGTACTCGACCATACCAGCCCCACTCCTGAACAACTTGTTTTAGCAATAAATTGGTTGAATCAGCAAATTTCTGAAAAGAAAAATGTTGTTGTGCATTGTGCGCTTGGACGAGGTCGCTCTGTTCTGGTGGTTGCAGCTTATTTACTGGCCAAAAACCCTACGTTGAGTGTAGATGATGCATTACGTGAAATTAACCAGATACGCCAAACAGCAAGGCTCAACAAACGTCAATTAGCATCGCTGCAGCAGATCAGAGATGGTGGCCTACTTTCACTACAAAAGAATCTAACCCTTATCGTTAACCCAGTTGCTGGGGGCGGTAAATGGGAGCAATACCGAGATGACGTTCTTTCTCGATTAAATGAAAAATTCAAAGTGACCGTGAAAGAAACCACACCTGAAGTAGATGGTAAGGCACTAGCAGATAGAGCAAAACAAGACGGCGCCCACATTATTGTCGCATGCGGCGGCGATGGAACGTTAACTGAAGTCGCCTCGGCTTTGGTCAACACCGACGTTACCATGGGGATTATCCCCTTTGGTACAGCAAACGCACTAAGCCAAGTGTTGCATGGCTACATTAGTAAAGTCATGCCTATTAGTACAGCATGCGACATCATTATAGAGGGCAACACCTTAGCCATAGATACCGCGACCTGTAACGACCACGTTATGCTTTTGGTGGCAGCAGTTGGCTTCGAGGAAAAAATGATTTCGGCCGCTGATCGCGAAGAAAAGAATGTAGGCGGCCAGTTTGCCTACCTAAAAGGGCTATGGAACGCGATTTCAAATAATGAAAACATGACGTTTAAAGTAGCAAAAGACAACCAGCCAGCTGAAACCTTAGAAACGCCGAGCTTTGTTATTGCAAACGCAGCCCCTATGACCACAGCACTTGCTCAGGGCGCAGAGCCGCCCGACATCACCGATGGAAAGCTTGATTTGACCTGGCTATTACCTCAGCCCAGCTCTGATAAACAATTCGCATCGTTAGCAGAGCTAGTGCTAAGTCCAGCTGAAGCAAAAAAGCAATCTGAATCAATACGGCACGAACGCGCATCAAGCATAACGTTAACATTTGATAAGCCCACGGCGTATGCTGTCGACGGCGAGATTTACGAAGGCGAAAAGCTTGAGATAAGAACATGCCCTCGAAGCCTTACCGTTCTCACCAATTTTGAAGAAAAGGATTAAGCAGTACATGACTCAGAAAAGTAACTTTGAAGAAATCTATACCTTTCTTAATGAGAAATTTGCTAACGAAACGGAATATCTACAGGCGGTACACGAAGTATTAGAAGATATTGTTCCTATTTACAATGCAAACAAAGACTACAAAGCGTTCGATATTATAAGACGCATTTGCATGCCTGAACGCATTATTTATTTTACCGTGTCGTGGATGAACAGTGATGGCAATATTGAAGTCAATCAAGGTTGGCGTGTACAGCACAATTCAGCCATGGGTCCTTACAAAGGTGGCTTGCGCTTTCATCCTACCGTCAACTTATCGGTGCTTAAGTTTCTTGCTTTCGAACAGTGTTTCAAGAATGCCCTGACCGGCTTACCCATGGGCGGAGGTAAAGGCGGGTCAGACTTTAACCCCAAAGGGCGTACTGATCGCGACATTATGTTGTTTTGCCAAGCCTTCATGCGTGAATTACAGCGACATATTGGCGCAAATACCGATGTACCTGCAGGTGACATAAACGTTGGCGCAAGAGAAATAGGATACCTTTATGGCGAGTATCGCAGACTAAACAATAAGTTCGAAGGCGTATTAACAGGTAAAGGCTTAGAATTTGGTGGTAGCTATGTACGTACTGAAGCTACAGGCTTTGGCTTAATTTACTTTTTAGAAGCGGTATGTCGACATCAAGGTACTCCAATTGAAGGCAAAACCATTGCAGTGTCTGGAGCCGGAAACGTAGCGTTGCATGCTGCACTTAAAGCGGTAGAGAAAGGCGGAAAAGTTATTTCGCTGTCTAATAGTCGAGGGCTTTTACATAATGAGAATGGGTTAACTGATACCGCGCTTAAATGGGCAATCGACAACCACGCAAACCGCAACAATATTCTTGCTGACATGGCAGATGAAAACATGGGCAAGTGGATAGCTGATAAAAAGCCTTGGCATTTAAAATGCGACATAGCACTGCCTTGCGCTACGCAAAACGAACTACTTGAAGAAGATGCAAAATCACTGCTAGATAACAGATGTCAAATGGTACTAGAAGGTGCGAATATGCCGTGCACAAACGAAGCGCAGGCTTTGTTTTTAGACGCCCAAATTGCATACGTACCAGGCAAAGCATCTAACGCTGGCGGCGTTGCGCTATCAGGCTTAGAAATGAGCCAGAACGCCATGTTCAATCAACGTATCGCAAGCGCACTCGATGAACAGCTCTATTCAATTATGGAAAGCATTCATCAGCGCTGTGTTGATGAGGGTAAATCTGAAGGCGATGCTGGAAGCAGCTACGTTGATTATATGAAAGGCGCCAATGTAGCAGCATTTCGTAGACTCGCTGACGCCATGGTCGCACAAGGCGTGTAGCGCATATCCCATCTCCCTCTTTCGGTTAATTCACGGACTTACTGCCGTGAATTTATCGGAAACTGACTTGTAAAATTTGCGTTGTCCCCTTCCCCAATTCAATGACTCTGTGTCACTTCACTTGAAATTTCTTTTAAAAATCAGCGCGTAACAAATATCTCATTCATGGAATAAAAATAGCATTACCACAGATGTGATTCATTTTTTAGGTATTTATAAGGAACTACCCATGAAAATTTTTGAAGCTTTGCGTCAAGACCATGAAAAGCAACGTTTACTGCTCAAAATTCTAGCTGAAACAAGCGGAAACACTGCTGCGCGCCGCGAATATTATCAAGAGCTTAAGACACAGCTTGAAAGTCATGCCATCGCTGAAGAGCGCCATTTCTATTCTCATCTTTTGGAGAAAGATGCCACTGTAGATTTAACACGTCACGGCATTGCAGAGCATCACGAAATTGATGAGCTACTCGCAAAGCTCGATGATACGGATATGAGTTCACCAGCTTGGTTGCGTCATTTGAAAACACTTCAGGAAAAGGTGGAACATCACCTTGCCGACGAAGAACAGGAATTCTTCCAAGTTGCAGGCAATGTGCTTAATGACCGCCAAAAAACAAAACTTGCAGATGAATATCAAAAAGAGATGAAGCAAGAGTTAGACGACGAAAAGCTCACCGCCTAACATGAGATATGTCACGTTGCCGAAATCGTCCTATTCGACAAACGTCATAACGTAAAAAGCCAGCTATTAACGCTGGCTTTTGTTTTTGGTTGCTGTACTCACTACGACTATGCGATTTATTGCATAGCCGCCAATACAGCGTTTTTCACCACCTACTTTTTAGCGATGATGTAAACAGCGTGAATAACACCTGGGAAATAGCCAAGAATAGTTAAGAGTATATTAATCCAAAAGTGAGCACCGATACCCACTTGTAAAAATACGCCCAGCGGTGGAAGTAAAATCGATAAAAGTATACGAATGATGTCCATAATAAATTCCTTGTTTTTGAAGTAATTTCACAACTCAGTGGGCAAAATACTCACACTTTGGCGAAGAAATCAGGCCCGCAGAGCGTTTTACACGCTTCATTATTAGTTTTGCATTTACGATGCCATGTCGCCAAATACTGCGACAAAGGCATAGTGATTACTGTAAAACAATAAATTTAATTTGAAGAAATAGCTATTCACCGAAAGGCGTATTTTGAAGCCAGTCTTCAAGGTCTGAACGGCTAAGTGGGCGACTAATGTAATAACCTTGAACGATATCACAGCCCCAGTCCTTTAAGATTTCAAGCGACGCTACGTCTTCAACACCTTCAGCCACAACCTTTAAATTAAACACATTCGCCAAACTCAGCACGGTATGAACAATTTGCTGGTCGTTTTCATCACTCGCCAGCGACAGAATAAAACTCTTATCAATTTTAATCGTTTTTACGGGCAAGTTCTTTAAATAGGCTAACGACGAATAGCCTGTACCAAAGTCGTCGATGGCGAAATGAAAGCCCCGCGCCGTTAGTTCATTAAGGTTCTCTATAGCAAGCGACGCATCAGCAACTAAATCGCTTTCTGTTATTTCAAGTTCCAGAGCTTCAGGTGACAGGCCTTCCTGAGTTAAAAGCGACACCAGCTTCCCTAGAAGTACCTTATTTTGAATATCCTGAGTAGATAAGTTCATCGCAACGGTGAACCCATACCCCATACCTCTAAAATAAGCTAAGTCTGAAATGGTTTGCTTCATTACCCAAGTCGTAACTTGCTCAATTAACCCTGCTTGCTCAGCAATGGTAATAAACTCATCAGGTGGAACAAAGCCCAGAACACTATTATTCCAACGAATAAGCGCTTCCATGCTGCATACTTTCATAGTCTGCAGATCTATTTTTGGCTGGTAAACCATAGACAGTTCGTTTTGCTGGCTAGCCAGTGCACGTTTTAGTTCGGTGGTAATTGATAGTCTTCGATTGTATTTATCTTCTAATTCCGTTCTGTAGCGAACGCACCAGCTGTCGCTGTGTATCGCTTCATCAGTAACAATATTCATTTTTCTGAATAATTCTTCTGATGTTGTTGCATCGTGCGGGCACTGGATAACCGCCATTGCGACTTTTACTGGAATTGCAATCAGGTTACTTTCCACTGGTTGCTCTAATATGTGCTTGAGCGTTTCGAGCTGGTCATCATTAAGTGAATCTTGCGTAATAT
>Ga0213838_1001650_pt1 | contig 11115 bp, 8 predicted proteins | sample SWPATP13_FD_160577 | JGI IMG/M metagenome (GOLD analysis project Ga0213838, IMG submission 160577) | Coastal seawater microbial communities from Marineland, Florida, United States - SWPA TP1 #3 | ecosystem: Environmental > Aquatic > Marine > Coastal | place: USA: Florida | collected 2016-08-06
AAGAAGCCTTTAAAGAACAGTTACTGACTTCACTCTTAAATAGTGGCTTGATCTTGTTGGTATTGATTAGTATCTCTAGCGTGATCTCTCGAAATATTGTTCGTCCTCTACAAAAAATTACGAAGACAATGTCGGAGATTGCAGAAAATAAAGATCTGACGATTGAGATGAAGAGCCAAGGTAAAGATGAACTATCGGTGATGGCAGCTGCATTCAATAAGATGAATCAGAACATCAAGGGCGTGATTACCAACATCAATATGAATACGAGCTCTTTGGCTTCTCAAGCGGAAGAACTTTCTACCGTCACCACACAAATCCAAAGCGGTGTAGTTGAACAAAAAGCGCAAACTGAAGCGGTCTCCATGAGTGTTCAGCACTTAGAACATGCATCTAACACCGTTACTGAAAAGGCTTCTATCGCCCTTCAAGAAATTGATGTTGCTACTCAAGCCGCGAAAAGTGGTAACCAAAGCATTGATGCTAACATCGAGATCATTGAAGAAGTCGCGTCTAAAGTAAATGGTGCAGTGGCAAATGCAGAGAAACTTGAAGATTCGTCAAATAAAATTGGCGACATCATTGAAGTGATTAAGCAAATTGCAGAACAAACCAACCTACTAGCGTTAAATGCAGCGATTGAAGCAGCACGTGCAGGAGATCAAGGTCGTGGTTTCGCGGTCGTAGCCGATGAAGTAAGAACGCTTGCATCTCGCACCCAAGAGTCGACCGGCAGCATCCAAAATATCATTTCTGAACTTCAGGCTGATGTAAGCACGACGGTGCAAGTAATGCGTGATTGTGAAACGTATACAGCCGAAGGCATTGAGAAAGCGATTGTTTGTGGTGGCGAACTTGAAAATATTCAACGTTCGATTGAGTCTTTGTCTGCGATGGCGGGTGAGATCAGTAGCTCAGCTCAAGAACAAACGAAGCAAGTTGTCGAGATCAGTGCAAACGTTGATAACATCGCGGCGGTTGCGGAACAAACTGAAATTGGTACTGCGCAAACGAGCCAATCAAGTGAGCATTTAAGTGGTATGGCACAAGATCTGAACTCACTAGTGAACTCATTTAAAGTGTAGCGATGAACTAGCGTTTTTCGGAATGAAATCACCAGCAATCGCTGGTGATTTTTTACATTTTGATGTGCAAACGTTTCTTCTTTGCGTAAGTTTCTACTTTTTGTAATATCAGCCGCATTTATGGCTAAATGTTACTGAATTTCATTTGCACCAAGATGGTTTGTAAGTTAGCTACAAAATTGATACTCAATTAAGTGCACTTAACATTTATAACATCGCTGTAATATCCACATTTTTAATAGGTTTAGTACGAGATTTAGGCGTTTCTACCTCTTTTGTTCTACCCCTTTAGGGTAGTTCAATTTCGTAATTGATTTACATCATATTTTCATTTTCTTTCATAATTCATTATTTGCTCAGTAAAGAAATATAACTTTTCAGGAAATTCTTATGAGCAAGATGAAGCTAGTCATAGTCGGTAACGGGATGGTCGGTCATCGCTATATCGAAGATTTAGTTGAGAAAACAGATGTGTCAGAAATGGACATTACGGTTTTCTGTGAAGAACCTCGTGTGGCATACGATCGTGTCCACCTTTCTTCATACTTTTCACACCACACGGCAGACGAACTTTCTCTTGTGAAAGAGGGCTTCTACGAGAAGCACGGTATCAATATGTTAATTGGCGAACGTGCTATTAACATTAACCGTGAAAAGCAAGTTGTTTACTCTAGCACTGGCCGTGAAATCCAATATGACAAGCTAATCCTTGCGACAGGTTCTTTTCCATTTGTACCGCCAATTAAAGGTAATGAAAGCAAAGATTGCTTCGTATACCGCACAATTGAAGATCTTAAAGCGATTGAAGCAACAGCAAAAAAATCGAAGTCTGGTGTTGTTATTGGCGGTGGCCTACTAGGGCTTGAAGCGGCAGGTGCGTTAAAAGCGCTTGGCGTGACGACTCACGTTGTTGAGTTTGCTCCAAAGCTAATGGCTGAACAGTTAGACCAAGCGGGTGGTAATCAGCTTCGTCAAAAAATCGAACGTATGGGCGTAAATGTTCATACAAGCAAAAATACGCTAGAGATTGTTCCTGAAGGTAAAGAAGCGCGCAACGTAATGCGTTTTGCTGATGGTACAGAGCTAGAAACAGACTTCATCGTATTCTCTGCGGGTATTCGTCCACAAGATAAGCTAGCTCGTCAAATGGGTCTGGGTATTGCACCTCGTGGCGGTATCGAAATTAACAACAACTGCCAAACAACCGACGAAAATATCTACGCGATTGGTGAATGTGCTTCTTGGAATCGTACTTTCTACGGTCTAGTCGCGCCTGGTTATAAGATGGCAACCGTTGCGGTTGACCACATTGTTGGTAATGACAGCCAATTTGAAGGCGCTGACATGTCTGCGAAGCTGAAGCTTTTGGGCGTGAAAGTTGGTTCTATCGGTGATGCGAACGGTCGCACTCCTGGTTGTAAGAGTTACGTTTACCAAAACGAAGAGCAAGAAGTTTACAAACGTCTGATCGTTTCTGAAGACAACAAGAAACTTCTTGGTGCAGTAATGGTTGGCGATACCTCTGATTACGGCGATCTTCTTCAACTAATGCTGAATGAAATCGACCTGCCAGAGCACCCAGACACGCTAATTCTTCCTGCTCACGCCGGTGCAGAAAAGCCAACACTGGGCGCGGATTCTCTTCCTGAATCTGCCGTTATTTGTTCTTGTTTCGATGTAACAAAAGGCAAGATTGCTCAAGCCGTTGCTGAAGGTCACCACACTATTGGTGATATCAAAGCAGTAACTGGCGCTGGTACTGGCTGTGGCGGTTGTATTCCACTTGTGACTTCCGTATTGAACGCTGAACTTGCTAAAGCCGGTGTTGAAGTGAAGAACGACGTGTGTGAGCACTTTGCTTATTCTCGCCAAGAGCTTTTCCACCTGATTCGCATCGAAGAAATCAAAACATTCGATGAGCTACTAGAGAAATACGGTAAAGGTTACGGCTGTGAAGTATGTAAGCCTCTAGCGGGTTCTATTCTTGCTTCTTGCTGGGGTGAGCACATCCTTAAGCCTGAACTAGTGAAGCTGCACGATACCAATGATAACTTCCTAGGTAACATGCAAAAAGACGGCACTTACTCGGTGATCCCTCGTATGGCCGGTGGTGAAGTAACGCCTCAAGCGCTAAGCGTTCTTGCTGATGTTGCTGCTGAATACAACCTATACACAAAAATTACAGGTGCACAACGTATCGGTCTGTTTGGTGCTCAAAAAGATGACTTACCAGCTATCTGGAAGAAGCTAGTCGCAGCGGGCTACGAAACGGGTCAAGCTTACGCGAAAGCGCTTCGTATGGCGAAAACCTGTGTGGGTTCAACTTGGTGTCGTTACGGCGTTCAAGATTCAGTTGGCCTAGGCGTGATGATCGAGAACCGTTACAAAGGCATCCGTACTCCTCATAAGATGAAGTTTGGTGTGTCTGGCTGTACTCGTGAGTGTGCTGAAGCTCAAGGTAAAGACTTAGGTATCATCGCAACTGACGCAGGCTGGAACATGTATGTGTGTGGTAACGGTGGTATGAAGCCTCGTCACGCAGATTTACTGGCAAGCGACCTAGACCAAGAAACGCTGATCAAATACATCGACCGCTTCATGATGTTCTACATTCGCACGGCTGCACCACTGCAACGTACATCGGTATGGATGGAAAACCTTGAAGGTGGTGTTGATTACCTACGCGAAGTGATTGTCGACAACAAACTTGGCATCAATGACCAACTAGAAGCAGATGTTGCGAACTTAGTCGGTAACTTTGCATGTGAATGGACAGATACCATCAATGATGAAGCGCAACTAAAACGTTTTGCACACTTCATTAATGCTGATGAACGTGATGACAACGTCGTGTTTGTAACGGATGGCCGCGAACAGCACCGCCCAGCGACATACACAGAGAAAAACCCTGAAGCGAAGGGCGATATCCTTCACGTAGAACTGGTTTAATTGGGAGACGATATCATGGCATTTACGAAGATTTGTAAGATCGAAGACATTATCCCAGGTACAGGCGTTTGTGCTCTTGTAAATGGGGAACAAGTGGCAGTGTTTCGACCAAGTAAAGATGAAGAAGTACTAGCGATTAGCAACACAGACCCGTTCTTCCAATCTAACGTGTTATCTCGCGGTCTGATTGTTGAACATCAAGGTGAACTTTGGGTTGCAAGCCCGCTTAAAAAGCAGCGTTTTAACCTAACTACAGGCGTATGTATGGAAGACGAGCAGTTTAGCGTGAAAGCGTATAAAGCTCGTGTAACCAAAGGCAGCGTGGAAATCGCGGCTTAAGCTGAGATTCGATAGTTCAAGGGTTCTAGTTGCCCAAATTGCCTTAGAGGCAACTAGAACCTTTTCCTATCCGATTTTAACTTTTAATTATAACTTTTGAATAAGGGCAATTTATGTCTACTGATTTTAAACCAGCTGAATTCGTTCAAACTATGATCGACGTGGGTGAGGCTAAAACAAAAACTAGCACTCGCGATCTTCTGATTCGCAGTACTATGGCTGGTATTATCCTTTCTCTAGCGGTAGTAGTCGCAATTACGACGATTGTACAAACTGGCATTGGCATCGTTGGTGCACTAGTGTTCCCAGTGGGCTTCGTGATTCTTAGTGTAATGGGCTACGACCTTGTTACGGGTGTATTTGGTCTTGCGCCTTTAGCGAAATTCGACAACCGCCCGGGCATTACTTGGGGTCGTATCCTGCGTTGTTGGGGTATCGTGGGTCTTGGTAACCTTATTGGTTCATTAATTGTTGCGTTCCTTGTTGCCGTTTCGCTAACGGGTAACTTCTCTCTAGAACCAAACGCAGTTGTTCAGAAGTTCATTGCAGTTTCGACTGGTCGTAGCTTAGGTTTTGAAAACATGGGCATGGACGGATGGATTACGTGTTTCGTTCGCGGTATTTTCTGTAACTTAATGGTGTGTCTAGGTGTGATTGGTAACATGACGGCACGCACTGTTGGCGGACGTGTTGCAATGATGTGGTTCCCAATCTTCATCTTCTTCGCATTAGTATTCGAGCACACAGTAGTAAACATGTTCCTATTCCCACTGGGTATGATTCTTGGCGCTGATTTTGGTATCGCGACTTGGTTGAACTTCAACCTAATCCCAACAATCCTAGGTAACATTGTTGGCGGTCTGATTATGACTTGTATCCCGCTTTACCTAACTCACGCTAAAACTGCACCTTCACTTGATGCTAAATAAGCCAGTAAGTTAACGAATAAGCATGAAGCCTCAAGTCAGTACTTGGGGCTTTTTTATTAGTCCTACTCAACGAAGAAAAATCAGTCGTTGTTGTTCAAAGCTGGGTAATAGATTGTTTTGTTATATTAATTTCCTTCTTTGTTCGAATTAAAAGTGATTTTCTCCAGTAACAACTGATAGTCTTAAGAGTAGGAATTTTAGTAACGAGTCAGTGAGTTATCTTAGTAATAGCGATCTGCTACTGGTTGCCAAACAGATAGAGAGCTTGAAAGAATCGAGCCAATAGTCGGAGTACAGCATGTCAGAAGTGTCACAATCGAATGAGAATGCAGTTAAAAAGGGATTTGTATCATTAGTTGGGGCAGGGCCAGGGGATCCTGATCTACTGACCGTTAAAGGTGCTCGCGTTATTCAACAGGCTGATGTCGTGGTTTACGATCGCTTAGTGTCAAAAGAGATCCTAGCGCTGGCAAACGACAATGCAGAAATGATTTATGTCGGCAAAAAATTAGATTTTCACTTTGTTCCTCAAGAAAAAATCAATCAAGTGCTGGTGGACAAAGCACAAGAAGGCAAGCACGTTGCTCGATTAAAAGGTGGAGACTCATTTATTTTTGGCCGTGGTGGAGAAGAACTTGAAGAGTTAGCTGAACACGGAGTTTGCTTTGAAGTCATCCCTGGAATCACCGCAGCCGCAGGTGCAACATCTTATGCGGGTATTCCATTGACTCACCGCGATCACGCACAAAGCGTCCAATTTATCACAGGTCACTTGCAGAAAAACGGTGAAGAAATTGAGTGGCAGTCTCTTGCACAATCCAACAATACTTTAGTTTTTTATATGGGGTTGAAGCAAAGCCCTGTGATCACACAAAACCTGCTAGACAGCGGGCTATCACCTGATATTTCGTGTGCGATTATTGAAAACGGTACTCGCCCGGAACAAAGAGTCTTCCACGGCTGTTTGTCTGAATTGCCAGAGTTGGCTAAACAAGCCGTTAGCCCTGCGCTTATTGTAGTGGGTAGTGTCACTAGCCTGCACACAAAACTGGATTGGTTTAACAAATAGCAACTTTGCTAGATATTGCAGCGGCTTTTTTGTCGCTGCATTTCTCGCTTCCTCCTTGGCATCTCATCGATAAAGTCCGTTAATCGACGCCAATCTGTTGTGCCGTCCCACCTAAACTTCTCTTCGCCATCTTTACCGATTAATATCGCAGTATGCGAACCCCTTGGAATATTGTAACTGGTAGAAACGGCTTCTAAATTAAATTCTTCCACTAACCATGGCGGAATAGTAAAACCATCTTCAGTGATTACCATAGTGACAATGTCACGTTCGTCTAGTTGGCAGTTATTAATCAGAACTCCTCTAAGAAACTCTTTCACCATCGAATCTTCGGTAGGGGCGAAATAGATGACACTCCGATGAGGTAAGGGATGGCTGTAAGCTGGATAACTGTGCGCCTTAGAGCTTAATAGACTCAATGCTAGCGCTATTAGCACTAATTTCGACATTACTACCCTCGAGTTTAAAAAGTGTGCGTGTAATAAGCATAGTCAATGAGTCGGTGGTTAATTGAATAAAGCGACTCGCAATTATCCTGTGAATCGAATAGGGTAAGCGTACTTAGAAAAAGGCAGAATAAGCACATGGAAAAAATAGCAATTTTGGTCGACGTACAAAACGTTTACTACACCACTCGTGACAAGTACCGCTCTAACTTCGATTACAATCAATTTTGGTATATCGCGACAGAAGGTCGTGAAGTTATTGCTGCTAATGCTTACGCTATTTCTAGCCAAGACCCAAAGCAGAGACAGTTTCACCATATACTGCGTGGAATAGGGTTTGAGGTTAAGTTAAAGCCATTTATTCAGCGTCGTGATGGGAGCGCTAAAGGTGATTGGGATGTTGGCATCGCGCTTGACGCTATTGAATTGGCGGAAGAAGCAGACCGCATCATTTTAGTCTCTGGCGATGGGGATTTTGAAATTTTGGTAGAACGAATCAAAGAACGGTTTGGAAAGCCGGTTGAAGTCTTCGGTGTACCGGGTTTGACTGCGCAAAATCTCATCGATTCAGCGACCAAATTCATTCCTATAGAAAAAGACCTACTTTTATAAGGTTTACCAACGATATTCGATTGTATTTGACAGAACTGATAATTAAAATGCGAACCATTATTATTTAATGGTGTGTGTTGATGTCACGTGTTTTAGTTGTCGATGACGATATCCAATTATGTGAGTTACTTAGTGAAGTCCTTGTAGAAGAGGGCTATCACGTCCATGCGGTTCACTGTGGTGAAAGTGCTTTAGAATTCATTCAAAATAATCCCGTTGATTTGGTTTTGCTTGATGTCATGTTGCCTAATTTGAATGGGCTTCAAGTAGCACGTCGAATTTGCCAAAGATTTGCGACCCCCATTCTTATGTTAACGGCACTAAATGATGAAGCCTCAATGCTTGATGGTTATCAAGCCGGCGCCGATCAATATATTGCTAAACCCTTTAAAGTGCCTGAGCTACTTACTCGGATCAAAGTGATTTTAAGGCGTGTTGGCTTAGAAAGACAAAGGCAGTCAATAGCGAATAACGATCAAGGCCTCAACGAACAGTTGTCTCGTCTTCCTCTAACCGGGACTGAATCTGATCTGCTAGATTACTTAATCAAGAATCATGGCGTGGTCGTTTCAAAAGCTGACTTGCAGGTAAGAGTGCTTAAAAAAGAACTCTGTCCGTTTGACCGAAATCTTGACATGCACATCAGCAATATTCGCCGCAAGTTAGTGCATGCGGGGTTGTCTAAGCAGCACATCAAAACGGTTAGAGGGAAAGGTTACAGCTACATGGATACGGTAGGCGCGTAAATGAACTCTTGGTTTGGTTGCCCTACATTTATCGCAAAGCGAAAAGATGGTTTAGCGTTTCAGCTTTTTAGTTACCTTACGATCATTCTTGTATCTATTTTGATCGTGCAAGGTGTTGCCGAAAAAGCACTGATGAAAGCGCTGCTCAAAGTACCTGAGCAGGTAAAAGAGGATATGCTTAGCTTGGCACAACAAGCCAATGTGCTTATCGAGGAAGGGGACATGGATGAGTTGGCTGATTGGGGGAACGCTCAACCTTACTATTTGTTTGTTCTAGACAGCGAAAATCATCCGATCACACACCGAGACATGCACCCGCACTTTGAATTCAAGCTGCGTTACCTAAGAAATCTAGATCACCAACTTGACGCGCGCGTCAACAAGCCTATTTTTGGTTTAGAGCTTGCTCAAGGGAATACTTTGGTGATTCAATTGCCACATCAAGTTCACCCTGCGCAGTATTTTCCACTTTATTTCTCCTTAATCAAAGCCTTGATTGCATTGGTCATTCTTGCGCTCTTCTCTCTAATAATGGCTCGAAGCTTACAGCAACCGTTAGATCGTCTAAGGGAAGCAAGCCGACGGCTCTCATTGGGGGATTTTTCGGTAAGTGTTACATCTGAACTGAATTCCAAGACACGAGAGTTCAATGAACTCGCGAGAGATTTTGATCATATGACTAACGAGATACACTCGTTAGCCGAAAAACAGCGTCGCCTTATTCGAGACGTTTCGCACGAACTCAGAACGCCATTGGCGCGCCAAAATCTAGCCTTACATTTACTGAGAAACAAGATTTCAGCCCCTGAACAAACTCTGTTGGATCGTTTAGAGTCTGAAACCGAAGAAATGAACAACTTAGTGGGAGAGATACTAGAATTTAGTCGGCTTGAAAACTCTCGCTATGACGCTCAACTCTCGCTCACTCAGTTAGAGCAATATTGTTCGATGCAAGTCGGCCAAATGCAAGCGGATCTAAAACCAACCCAAACCTTAACCGCTGAACTACCTCATCTCACGCCAATGGTTCTTGCAGATGAACGGCTTCTATTGAGAGTCGTGGGCAACTTGATTGGCAATGCAATTAAATACGCGGGAGAGGAGGCCAACATTGTTGTGAATACATACCAGTTGACCGAACTGGCGGATTACAGCGTTATCACGATTGAAGATGATGGGCCTGGGATAAGGCACGATCAGTTGGAACGAATTTTCGATCCATTTACTCGGTTAGAGTCGGCTCGAGACAAGCAATCCGGCGGTTATGGCCTTGGTTTAGCGATTGTCAAAGAAGCAATGCTCATGATGAATGGGCAGGTGATCGCTGAAAATAGGCAGGAAGGGGGGCTAAGAGTTAGCTTACTCTTTCCGATTGAATAGGCGCCTAAGGGCGCTTTTTTTATATCTGCCGCTGTGTTGTTAGTTTCTCTACGGATTCTTTACAAAACTTTACGAATGCAAAGAATGTAAATTTAATGCAAATGGTAATAGTTATCACTTATATTCACCTCCGAAATAATTCAGTGGTACCGGAAACGGACAAGCGAGAAACAAGTTTAGCTTTTTAAGTTTGTACTCTCGTATAAAAAAGAATAAGTCGGAGTAAAGGATAATGTTTTCAAAAAGCCCATTGGCTTTAGTGATTGGTGCCGTATTGGCATCACCTGTTGCACTAGCTGAAACATCAAAGACAGATGAACATATGGTCGTTGAAGGCCGTGATTACGGCTACAAGGCTGATACTAACTCAACAGCGATGCGTATGGAGGCGACTCAACTAGAAACTCCTGGGCAGGTATCGGTAATCGACGAGCAAATCATTGACGAGCAACGCGCGAGCACACTCGGTGATGTTCTGAAAAATGATGCATCTATTTCTGCAGGTTCTAAGTCGACAAACCGTGAGCGTTTTAATCTACGCGGTTTTTCCCTAGATAGTGGTTCAAGCTACCTACGAGACGGTGTTCAACATTGGTCGCATTATCGCCAGCCAATTGAGCTTCTTGAGCGAGTAGAGGTGCTAAAAGGGCCGGCAGGCTTACTTTACGGTGAATCTACTCCGGGTGGCTTAGTGAACATGATCGCTAAGAAACCGACCTATGATACAAAAGTGAGTGTCAGCCAAGATGTTGGTTCAGACAGTTACACGCGTACCACGGCTGATGTAAGTGGTTCACTTAACGAAGCACAGACACTAAGAGCACGTGCTATCGTTTCGCAAGAGAACCAAGATTCTTGGCGTACACGCTTCGACGGTACTGATGTCGAAACAGAACGTTTTGTCGGTGGTCTATTTGTTGATTACGATATCAATGAAGACATTATGCTTTCATTGCATTACGACCGCACTCAAGAGCTTGGCGACCTCGACAATGGTTCTAAGATTGATACCACTACAGGTAAAGCGATTGATCCGACTATCGTCAATGACCAACGTTTCGCTCAAACGGATAATGATGTGGCGAACTACGGTGCCGCGATTAGCGCAAACTTGAATGAAACATGGTCTGTTAAAACCGGCATTAGCCGTCAGTTCTACGAACGCCAACGCACTGAGTCAGATAGCAGAGTTGATCTGAACCGCTCAACGGGAGAGTATGGTTACAAAGTATCTGACCGTCATGACGAGTGGACATTTGATACCGCTTACGTTGATTTTACTGGTGACTTTGATGCACTTGGCGTAAACCATCGACTATTGGTTGGCGCTAACGGTCTTCATTACGATTACAAGCGCCTGTACGATTCTGGTTACGCATGTGCCAATGCAACTGAAGCGGATGCAGTAAAAGAGTGTGGAAATGGTTTTGATCGTCCATCTGACATTAGCTACCACAATGATGATGAAGTATCGCACTCTGAAAGCAAGCACTATGGTTTCTACGTTCAAGATTTGGTGACATTTAATGAACAATGGCAAGCTCTAGCTGGTGCGCGCTT
>Ga0213838_1001652_pt1 | contig 11102 bp, 8 predicted proteins | sample SWPATP13_FD_160577 | JGI IMG/M metagenome (GOLD analysis project Ga0213838, IMG submission 160577) | Coastal seawater microbial communities from Marineland, Florida, United States - SWPA TP1 #3 | ecosystem: Environmental > Aquatic > Marine > Coastal | place: USA: Florida | collected 2016-08-06
CCTATGGAATCCAGCCAATACGATTTAGCACTCGAATGGTATTTCGCCGAAGTCGGCCAGTTGAGTGTGACTTACTTCCACAAAGACCTGAAAAACTACTTTATTCAGGGCGCGGCGGTGCAGGAATACACAAACCCGACCACCGGTCAGGTGCAGTCGGCACTGGTAAATGCCACCACCAACGGCGGCAAGGGCACAATGGACGGTGTAGAAATCGCCTATCAGCAATTCTATGACATGCTACCAGCCCCCTGGGACGGCCTGGGCATTCAGGCTACCTACACCTACATCGACGCTTCCGGCGTACCAAATAATGAGGTCGACGTAGAAGATGAAAGCTGGCTGGGTGATGACTTTACCGATACCGGGATCCGGGTCAGCCTCGACAATGTGCCGCTGCAGGGCCAGTCCAAACATACTGCCAACCTGGTTGCCATGTACGAAAAGAATGGCTGGAGTGCGCGACTGGCGTATAACTGGCGCTCGCGTTACCTGCTGACTACCCGTGACGTTATCTCTAAAGCACCGCTTTTTTATAACGATATCGGTCAGTTAGACGGTTCCATTTTTTATAACTGGAATGAGAATGTAACGGTGGGTATACAAGGCACCAACCTGACCAACTCGCAGTCTGAAACCATTATGGTATTAAATAACGAAGGACAGGAAGCAGGGCGCTCATGGTTTAAATCAGACCGCCGTCTGGCATTTGTGATCAGGGCTAACTTTTAATCGCACGATCACGGCGTAATGGATCAGGCCCTGGCTAAGGGCCTGATTTTTTGTTGCAGGGGTAAACATGCAAACAAGATTAAAAAAGATCATCATTCTGGGCGGCGGTTCCGCTGGTTGGATGACGGCTGCCGCACTAGGCAAAATTTTAAGCAAACACCCCTGTGACATTCAGGTTATTGAGTCAGAAGAGATAGGTACTGTGGGCGTTGGCGAAGCCACCATCCCGCAAATCCAACTGTTCAACGACTTAATCGGACTGGATGAAGATACCTTTTTAAAACGTACTCAGGGCACCTTTAAACTGGGGATCCAGTTTCAAAACTGGCGCAAGCCTGGCCACAGCTATTATCACGCATTTGGTGAAGTGGGTAAGAACATGGAAGGTGTGCATTTTTATCAGTACTGGCTCAAAATGCGCCAGCAAGGTAAAGCCGCTCCGCTGGATGAATATACCCTGTCGTCTTTGGCCTGTAATGAAAAGCGTTTTATGCGCCCGTTTGAAGCAGGCAATTCCCCCCTGTCAAACATCGCCTATGCATTTCATTTCGATGCCGGCCTGTATGCTAAATTTCTGCGTGAGGTGGCCGAAAGCCATGGCGTGCAGCGTACGGAAGGTAAAGTCACTGAAGTCCGTCAGCACCCGGACGGCTCTATACAGTCACTGATTCTGCAAAACGGTAACGAACATGATGCAGACTTCTTTATTGACTGCTCAGGATTTCGTGCTTTGCTAATCGAACAAACCCTTAAAACCGGTTATGAAGACTGGCGTCACTGGCTGCCCTGCGATCGCGCCGTTACAGCGCCATCGTCGCTCACCGAAACGCCCTGGCCATTTACCCGGGCTGCCGCACAGCAAGCCGGTTGGCAGTGGCGTATCCCGTTGCAACACAGAGTGGGTAACGGCCACGTTTATTGCAGTGAATTTATGACCGACGAGGAAGCAGAAAAGGTCCTGCGAATAAACATTGAGGGCGATCTGCAGGCAGACCCGAGATTAATTCGATTTATTACCGGTAAACGAAATAAACTCTGGCATAAGAACTGTCTGGCGGTAGGCTTATCCGGCGGCTTTATGGAACCGCTGGAGTCCACCAGCCTGCATCTGGTGCAGGTAGCAATTTCCAAATTCTTTAGTTACTTTCCGTTTCAGCAACCGTGCCAGAGTGATATTGACCAGTACAACTCAGAGATGGACTTTGAATTTACCCGCATCCGAGATTTCCTGATCCTTCACTATCACGTTACCGAGCGTGAGGATACGGAGTTCTGGCGCTACTGTAAGCACATGGCCATCCCCGATACCTTGCGGGAGAAAATCGACCAGTTTAAAGCTAACGGCCGCATCAGCCGTTTTAATAACGAGTTGTTCAATGACCTGAGCTGGTTTGAAGTGATGTACGGCCAGGGTCTGCGCCCCGAGGGATATCACGCGCTGGCAGACATTTTTCCGGAGGAGGAACTGGCCCGACGCCTTGAAGGGATCCAGCGGGTGGTGAGAAAATCCGTGGATTATATGCCCGGCCACGCCGAGTTTATCGCCAAAACCTGTGCCGCAAACCGTGACTAATGTCAGCATGCTGCCGGTACCCGGCAGTAACCATCAGGTGCTGGTGATCGACGACTTTATGCCTGCTCCGCACCAATTAATCGAATACGCGGTGGCCCGGCAACAGCCACCATCTCAATCACCGGTGTACCCGGGCCTCAGATCTCCCACGCCACCAGGCTATCTGAAATACGCCATCGCCGCCATAAACCGGGCATTTCAGCGCGAAAAGTTAACTGCCAGGGTGAGTACCGGTGAAGCCTACTTTGCTATGGTAACCCGTACCACTGAAGAGTTAACCCTTGAGCAATCTATGCCCCATTTTGACCGACCGCTGCTTAACGAGTACGCCATCGTTCATTACCTGTGTTCACCCGCATTTGGCGGAACCAGCTTTTACCGATACAAACCTACCGCACAGGTGGCAATCACCCGGCCAGGCCTTCACACTTATCAACAGAATCTGGCGCAACACCTGCTAGCCTATCCGGTTGAACCTGGTTATATAAATGGTGATACGCCGTTATTTGAACGGGTATTGCAGGTGCCCTGTGAGTTTAACCGGGCAGTCATTTACCCTTGTGCGCTGCTTCATTCAGGGGATATTTCAAAGCAGTTTATTCCGGATTTAAACCCTTACACCGCTCGCTTTACCGTTACTGCCTTTGTACGCTAATTACTCCGGCCTGACCAGCTCAGCCAGAGCCTGATAAGCCGCTTTGGGCTTACCCTCACGATCCAGCAGCAGCGGATAATCCGTGCGCCCGCGGATAGGCCAGTTATTACGCCAGGAATCACCGTCGGTGCTGCCCCACAAGGTAACCCGGCTAATATGTCCGGCGTGTTTCAGAAAGAGACCAAACAAATCTTTGTATTTACTGGCCAATAATTGCTGTTGTTCCTCAGGTAGGCCGGCAACATAAGGGTCGTAAACCGGGTGCGCGGTAAAACTCTGGGTAATATCCGCGCCGGTATGGGCATTTTGCGGTAGGGGTAATACGCTAACATCCAGTTCGGTAATGGCTACTTTGGTACCGGCGTTAATCAGCGCCGTAATGCTTTGCTCAACATCACTAAGGGCTGGGTAAAACAAAGAATAGTGACCCTGCATGCCCACGGCATCAACTTCAATGCCCTTACTGGCTAGTTGTTTAACCAGCCGGACGGCCCCCGCCACTTTTTGCAGCTTGTATAAATTGTAATCGTTGTAGTACAGCTCGGCAGAGGGATCGGCCTGCCTGGCATATTTAAAGGCGTATTCAATGTAGTCGTCGCCGATGATGCGCCGCCAGGGCGTATCACGTAGCGAGCCGTCTTCATTCAGTGCTTCGTTGACGACATCCCAGCCAGTCACTAGCCCCTTATAGCGGCCCACCAGAGTGAAAATATGCTCGCGCAGGCGGGCGAGTAGTGCTTCCCGGCTCACCGCTTTGCCAGCGTCATCCTGAAACACCCAATCCGGTGTTTGCTGATGCCACACCAGGGTATGGCCAATTACTTTGCCGTTACATTGCTCAGCAAGGCCCATTAATTGATCGGCCATGGCAAAGGAAAAAACACCGGGCTCTGGTTGAATATGCTGCCATTTCATCGCATTTTCGGCGGTGTATGCGTTAAATTCACGACAAACCGGTGCGTCTTTAGCCGGTAGCGTTGAGAGCAGATCGCTGGATTTCACCGCGGTACCAATTAAAAAATGTCCGTCATATTGGTCGCCCAGACCGGCGCCCGCGTTAGCGGCGCAGCCGGCAAGAAGACAAGGCAGGATTAACGAGGCGGTCAGGCGGCTCAACATCATCATGCTCCTCTACTGCAACTCAATACGGGTGTGGGCAACTTTCTCCGGCTCACCAAAGCCTGGCTGACCATCTCCCATGTACACATCGAGAGCGCCGGTATAAGGGACTTTTTGCCCTTGCTCGTTGATATAGACCAACTCGTCTGCACTCAGCGTGAGGGAAACCGTCTGCGCCTCACCTGCGCCAATCTCCGTTCGGGTAAAGCCCTTAAGACTAAGTTTAGGTGTATTTACCGGAGCATCCGCCATGCTCACATAAACCTGAGTCACCTGACTGGCAGCCCGCTCGCCCAGGTTGCTAAGCTCTACCCGCAGCGTTAGATCGTCACCAGAAGCAAGCTTCGCAGGGGCTTGTAAATTGCTATATTGCATGGCGCTGTAACCAAGGCCATAACCGAAAGGATAGAGCACATCGCCTTCGAAGTAACGATAGGTTCGATTAGTCATGGCATAATCATCGAGCGGCGCAAACCCATCCAGATTCTTGTAGAAGGTAACCGGCAGACGACCCGAAGGGTTCACTTCACCCCACAGAATTCGCGCCAGAGCAGTACCGGTGGCTTCACCCGGATAGAATGCCTGAATGATTGCATCAACATTTTGCTGCTCCCAGTTAAGCGCCATGGCACTACCACTGAAGTTAACCAATACCACAGGCTTGCCGAGCTTTTCCACCGCTCTGATCAGGGCCTGTTGCTCTGCGGGTAAGGTAATGCTGGTGCGATCGCCATAGTTAAAGCCTTCCAGCTTAACCGGCATTTCTTCGCCTTCAATACGGGGAGAAATCCCCACCGCCATCACCACCACATCGGCGGCGGCCGCTTTTGCCAGGGCTTCTTCCCGCAGCGCCTGGCTCTCATTCACCCAGCGCAACTGCCAATCTGCCCGCAGGCCCCCAGCGGTGTTACTAACCGGATTGGATACCACCCTATGACTGACCTTAAAGTCGTAGCTTTGCTCTGCATTAAGCTCCACCGGGCCGGTTACCACTTTACCGTTAAGCGTCACTTCCCCCGGCCCGTCGAATCGGTAGCTGCCCGACTCCTGTGGCACAAGCTGGCCACGTGCCACTAAAGCAAAATCATCCAGCCATTTACCGCTAACCGGCGAACGCAGGTTACGCATTTGCAATGTTTTAAGTAACTCTGATTTTACTGCGCTTCCTGTTAGCTTAGCGGGTACCCTTAATGAGGAGAAATCGGTAATAGCTTCACGCGCGACAGCATAATAGTCCACCTTCACGCCGGGGCTTAATTCGCCGGATTCGTCGCGGTGGAACAACACCGATTCATCGAGGATTTGCCAGTGGCCGTAAATGTCATCGATCAGCGCACTGCCGGGAGCATAAGGCACTGCCGCATTACCGGTGTAGTTTTTGATGCCCTGAAGCACGGTAACCGGATTAACCGGCAGACCATTGTAATTACCCAGCAGCACATCCTGATTGTCTGCGTTGGGCCCAATCACTGCCACCTTAACTCCCGGTTGAAGTGGTAGTACGCCATTGTTTTTGAGTAATACCAGGGAGCGTTCCGACGCTTTTTGCGTGAGGGCCAGATGCTCTTCATTCCCCACTACCTCCAGCGGAATATCAGCAAAGGGGACGCTACTATCGGGGTCGAACATGCCCAGTTTAAAGCGGGTCATCATCAGGCGGCCTACCGCCTGATCTATCAACGACTCCTCAATAAAGCCCTTTTGTACGGCAAAGGTAAGGTTGGCATAACTGCTCAGGCGTCCGGTGCCACAATTCAGATCGGTACCACTTTTTACTGCCCAGGCTGCCGCAGCTGCTGGTGAGCGCGTTACATTGTGGGCTTTAGGATCGTAAAAATCAGCAATGGCACCACAGTCAGACATTACGTGACCATCAAACTGGTAACTACCGCGCAGAATATCTTTGAGTAAGCGGTCTGAGCCGCAGGCCGGGGCGCCGTTGACCCGGTTGTAGGCACACATAACCGCCTCAACATCGGCATCCACTACCGCCTTTTCAAAAGCCGGTAAGTAGGTTTCAAACAAGTCTTTATCCGATACCACATAGTCATCAGAATGGCGTGAGACTTCCGGCCCGTTGTGCACAGCAAAGTGCTTGGCGGTGGCCGCGGTTTTTAAATAGGTGTCATCATCACCCTGTAAACCACTGATGAACGCAACACCCAGCTCTCCGGTCAGGTAAGGATCCTCGCCATAAGTTTCCTGGCCTCGTCCCCAGCGCGGGTCGCGGAAAATATTAATATTTGGCGACCAGTAAGTTAACCCGGTATAGCGATAACTCAACCCGCGTTCCTTGAAGGCATGGTGCTTAGCGCGGCCTTCATCAGAAATGACCGTGGCAATCTCATTTAACAACTCCCGGTCCCACATTGCAGCCATGCCGATAGCCTGGGGAAACACCGTTGCCTCACCCGCCCTGGCTACACCATGCAGGGCCTCATTCCAATAGTCGTAGGCCGGTACATCGAGTCGTTCAATCGCCGGTGCATCGTTGTACATTTGGGCCACTTTTTCTGCCAGTGACATTCTGCCCACCAAATCATCGACCCTTTGATTCATCGGTAACGACGTATCCTGATACGGCAAAACCTGCTCAGTTTGTGAGTCATTACTCTCGCTATTGCTCATTGTATTATTGTTTTCGTTACAAGCAGTGAGGGTAAGCGCCAGCGTCAGCCAGGTTGCCAGCCGACATTTGGCCAGCAGGTCGATATTGCTTTTTTTGTGGATGGGTAGTTTCATCAGATGCCTCAACAATTGAATTAAAGGCACCATACCTGAAGGTGTATCGGGCACAATCGAAGGACGGCAAAACGTAAACAAAAAGTTAAAAAACGCTAGACTTCGGTTTGAGTTGTACTTCATCAATTCGCCTTTAACAAACACGCATTTTGTGTTTTAGCAGTAATAATGAAAACGCCGGTTGAATGGACTTTTATCACCACTTAATTCGATTAAGTATCGGTTTTAAGCCCGGTTTACGTTACACTGTGCTCAATTTTGCAACTGGTAAGACGACTGTAGTGAAAACCTTATTACATAGCCTCAACGGCGCGCTGTCGGCGCTCCTTTATGGGCTCAATACGCTGTTCTGGGTGCCATTGGTATTAGCCCTGGCGGTGTTAAAGCTTGTTGTGCCGCTTAAACCCTGGCGGACCTTTATGACCTATCTCCTGGATGCCTGCGCCGTAGGCTGGATAAGCGTTAATAACTTTAATCAACGGCTGTTCAGTCGCACTACGCTGGAAGTCTCAGGGCTGGAAGGGCTGGCCCGGAATGACTGGTACCTGGTAATCGCCAATCACCAGTCCTGGGTTGATATTTTATTACTTCAGCGCGTATTTAACCGTGAAATACCGTTTTTAAAGTTTTTCCTAAAGCAGCAACTGATCTGGGTGCCCTTTTTAGGTCTGGCCTGGTGGGCGCTGGACTTTCCTTTTATGCGCCGCTACAGCAAGTCGTTCCTGGCCAAAAACCCGCACTTAAAAGGTAAAGACATGGAAACGACCAAAAAGGCTTGCGAAAAATTTCAGTACAAACCCACCAGCATTATGAATTTTGTAGAGGGCACTCGCTTCACCAAAGAAAAGCATGCCCGTCAGGTATCGCCTTTTAAGCACCTTTTAAAACCCAAGGCCGGAGGCATTGCTTTTGTACTTAACGCCATGGGTGGTCAGCTTCATCATTTAATTGATGTCACTATTTTTTATCCCGCCGGTACGCCATCCTTCTGGGATTTTATTAACGGTTCAGTTAGTAAGATAAAATTGCATGTAGACGTAAAACCGCTGAAAGACTTGTTTCCTGAAGATATAAAGGTGATGGACTATTTTGAAAACCCCGAACAACGGGCCCGTTTTCAGCAATGGCTCAATCAACAGTGGCAGGCAAAAGACCAACGCCTGGAATACTGGAAGACGGTGTAAGCAATGCTTAGAGTAGTCCTGGCCCCACTGATATTTGCAATCCATTTGCCGTTACAACTGGCCAACCTTGCCCTGTGGGGCGGCCTGGTTATTGTGTTTGGCTTGCTGCGCTTTTTACTGCCCATAGCCGCAGTACAGCGAGCGCTGGCACCGTTGATGAACTTCTTTATGCTGTGCTTTGGTAAATGCAGCTTAGCGCTGATCCGGCTGTTTAATCCGGTTATCCTTGATTACCGGGTGCAGGGTGAGCTAAGTAAAGAAAACTGGTACCTGATAGTGGCCAATCACCTGAGCTATCTGGATATTGTTCTGCTCATCGAGTTTTCGGCTTTTCGGATCCCGGCACCGAAGTTCTTCCTGAAACAGGAGCTTATCTGGCTACCTTTTGTTGGCCTGGCGGCCTGGGCGCTGGAAATGCCGTTTATGAAACGCTATTCGGCAGCCTACCTGAAAAAATACCCGCACAAACGAGGCGCCGATATCGAAACCACCAAGCGCTATTGCCAGAAGTTTCGCCATAAACCCACTACGGTTATCAACTTTGTGGAAGGGACACGGTTTACCCCGGCCAAGCATGCCAGTAAACAAAGCCCCTACCAGCACCTGTTGCCGCCTAAGGCCGGCGGCATCGCCTTTACTCTGGCAACCATGGGCGAGTTGTTCACCAATATTCTGGATATCTCGCTACTGTATCCGGACAATCCAAAGCACCCAATGCTGGCCATGTTAAGTGGTCAAATGCGACGAATCGTTGTAGATGTTAATGTGGTTGACATTCCGGCCGAAGCCATTGGCGATTATTATACGGATGAACAGTTTAAAGCCGGTTTCCAGCAGTGGGTGAATACCCTTTGGCAGGACAAAGACCGCAACATTATTGGATTAAAAAAGGGAAACTAAATGGTCACAGCGGAAACGCTTCGTGAAAACTTTGTAGAGCTGCTCAGGCAGGTTGATACCGATATTACGTTAAATGGTTCGCTGTATAACAGCTTTTCCTTATTGCTTATTTTTGTGATGGCCCTCACCGGTCTGTTAATTAGCCGGCTCGTACTGAATTCGGTTGTCACCCGCTTTATTCTCAAAAGCAATACCCACTGGGATGACGCGCTGCACAGCCACGGTTTCTTCAAGCGATTGATTCACCTGGCCCCAGCCCTGATCATTTTTGCCAGTACTCATGTGCTGCTAACCGCTGACAGCCTGCTGTATACCGTTTTGCTTAAAAGCTCTCTGCTGTATCTGATGACCGTAGCGGCGCTGTCTGTCAGCGCATTGCTTAATACGTTTGAAGACTGGTATAACTCCACCCCGTTTGCGGCTCAAGCCTCGATTACCGGCTTTGTGCAAGTGGCCAAGCTGGTGCTGTTTATTGTGCTGATGTTGCTCAGCGTATCGCTGATTGTAGAGCGCAGCCCGCTGTTGTTGCTATCCGGCTTAACGGCTATTGCCGCTGTATTGTTACTGATATTCCGCGACACCATTCTGGGTTTTGTGGCCGGTATTCAGATAACAGCCAACCGATTATTTACCAATGGCGACTGGATCCAGGTCGATAAATTTGGCGTTGACGGCGAGATCATCGAGCTGGGGTTAACCAACGTTAAAGTGAGAAACTGGGATAATACGATTTCCACTATTCCTACCTACTCACTAACCAATGAAGCGATTAAAAACTGGCGCGGCATGCAGGAATCAGGCGGACGACGCATCAAGCGCGCAGTGTATATTGATATTCATTCTATCTGCCTGTACGACGAGAAAAGCCTGCAAAAAGTAGCGAAAATTCGCTTTATTGCCGATTACATCAAAAGCAAAATTGATGAATTACAGCGCTACCATAAAGATAATTCCATTGATGAAGGCGACTTACTCAATCGCCGCGCCTTAACCAATATCGGCACTTTTCGCGCCTATCTGGAAGCCTATTTAGACAAACATCCTAAGATTAATCAGGACATGACGCTCATGGTTCGGCAGATGCCGCCTAATGAGTTAGGATTACCCTTAGAGGTGTATTGCTTTTGCCGGGATAAGTCCTGGGTAGCCTACGAGAAGGTGCAGGCTGACATTTTTGATCACATTATGGCGATGCTGCCACTGTTTGATTTGAGGGCCTACCAGCGTGACAGTCACTTAGCAGCTCTGTCGGGCCCGGCACCACAAAGCCAGCCTGACGAACCCCCCGAAGCCATAAAAGACTGACACAAAAAAGCGCTCTGATGAGCGCTTTTTATTTACCGAAAATCGGTGAGCCGTTAATTAGCCGATTACGTAGAGCATCAACAGGCTGATTACCAGGCCGCTAACGCCCAGATAGCCCATTTCAATACGCTCGTGCAGGGCTTCGCTGCCCTCTTTGCCAGACATAAAGCCCATGACGATGCTGCTCATGCCTAAAGTAAACGCTACTAACGCAACACCAAATAAAATTGCATCAATCCAGTCACTCATAATCTTTACCCTATAAAAATTCTGCGCGTATTATGCACTAAGGAAATAAAAATGAACATGCGCAAAATCAATATTCCGCTGAATAATGAACATGGTCAAATACGCTAATAATTAGTGTTACTTCCAAAACAATAGGGAATAAATGTGTTGCTTTAAAACAGATGAAAATATAACCCTTTGTTTTATATAAACTTAACAGATTGGCCTGTGAATTGCGATACGACATTCGTATTGTTTAAAAGCAAAATTGAGGATAACCATGAAAACTGTTGCTGCATCATTGATTTTAACCACTGCTTTTTTTGCCCAACCTGCACTGGCACACGTTGAAGTTGATAACAAATGTAATATGGAACTGCACGGCTCAGTAACCTTTGACCATGGCGATCTGACCATTACCACCGAAAGTGGCGAAAAGGTTCTGATCACGCCAAGTCACCAGCTATATGTAGATAACCAGGCAGTCAACCTGGATAACGACGAACAACGCTGGGTATCGGATTATTACAGCAGTATTGAAACGGCTATCCCCATGACAGTTGAAATTGCCCGTGACGGCATCAAGATTGCCAGCTTCGCCATTACCGAAGTATTCACTGAACTACTGGGTGAAGATAATGACCTGGCTGAAGATTTTGATACG
>Ga0213838_1001654_pt1 | contig 11099 bp, 11 predicted proteins | sample SWPATP13_FD_160577 | JGI IMG/M metagenome (GOLD analysis project Ga0213838, IMG submission 160577) | Coastal seawater microbial communities from Marineland, Florida, United States - SWPA TP1 #3 | ecosystem: Environmental > Aquatic > Marine > Coastal | place: USA: Florida | collected 2016-08-06
ATTACGCAAGGCACGACGGCAGCCAAGAAAGCATCAGCTCAAAAGCAAGTGTGACATCCAAAAAACGGACATTTTAACTTTGCCAAAAGCGGACATTTCTACTTTGCTGTTACACACCCTACGGCGCGCGACCGTGTCTGATTATGCTACTTCCGCGGCTTGCCCGATCGCGCCGCGCTTGACCTGGTCACGCTCGATCGACTCGAACAGCGCCTTGAAATTCCCCTCGCCGAAGCCGTCGTCGCCCTTGCGCTGGATGAATTCGAAGAACACCGGACCGAGCTGCGTTTCCGAGAAAATCTGCAGCAGCAAACGCGGCTTGCCGTCCACCACATTCCCGTCCAGCAGCAGGCCGCGCGCCTGCAGTTCGCCGGCGTTTTCGCCGTGGCCGGGAATGCGGCCTTCCAGCATCTCGTAATAGGTTGCCGGCGGTGCGCTCATCAGGGGCACGCCGGCCGCGCGCAGGCTGTCGACCGTCTTGATCAGGTCGTCCGTCAGCAAGGCGATGTGCTGGATGCCTTCGCCGTTGAACTGCATCAGGAATTCCTCGATCTGGCCGCCGCCCGCCTTGCCTTCCTCGTTCAGCGGAATCCGGATCATGCCGTCCGGCGCGGTCATCGCCTTCGAGGTCAGGCCCGTGTACTCGCCCTTGATGTCGAAGTAGCGGATCTCGCGGAAGTTGAACAGTTTTTCGTAGAAGCCGGCCCAGAAGGCCATGCGCCCCCGATACACGTTGTGGGTCAGGTGATCGATGATTTGCAGGCCGTGCCCGACCGGGCGCCGCTCGACATTCGGCAGGAAGGCGAAATCGATGTCATAGATCGACTTGCCGTCTTCGAAGCGGTCGATCAGGTAGAGCGGCGCGCCGCCGATGCCCTTGATGGCCGGCAGGCGCAGTTCCATCGGGCCGGTCGGGATCTCGACCGCCTGCGCGCCCAGCTCCAGCGCCAGCTTGTAGGCCTTGTGCGAATCTTTCACGCGGAAGGCCATGCCGCAGGCCGACGGGCCGTGCTCGGCCGCGAAATAGGCGGCGTAGCTCTTCGGCTCGTTGTTGACGATGAAATTGATCTCGCCCTGGCGATACAATACGACGTCCTTCGAGCGGTGCACCGCGACCTTGGTAAAGCCCAGTTGCTCGAAGATGGGTTCGAGCACGCCCGGCGTCGGGGACGCGAACTCGACGAACTCGAAGCCCATCAGGCCCATTGGATTCTCAAACAGGTCAGCCATCTTGTTTTCCTTGTTTAGCAAATGATCTCCTCCAGCCCGCGCTCGCCTCGTGGGCGCCGCCAGGCGGAACATATGCGCAGCCGCGTATGGTATGACGCGGCGGCGCGACGACCCGAATGATACGCCAGTTGGGCTCAGTGACTGGTGAGTTTACTCGTCAGGATGGTCTTCCGGCCACGCGGCGCCGGCTCCTGCAGCAGCGTTTTGATGTCGTTCAGGAGAACGGCCGGATGCAGCCAGGAGGTCGAATAGATCTCGCGCACCTCGCCGCCGCCATCGAGCAAATAGACCTTCAGCAGGTGGCTCAGCACGGGTGCGCGCTGGCCCGGCGGCTTGCCCGCGGCGACAGAAACGTCCTGGCCGAAGCCCTCGAGCATCGGCGCCAGTTCGCGGCTGTTGCGGGTGGTGAGGAAATGCCATACGAGGCCATTGCCGGCACGCGCCTCCGCCCCGCCATAACTGCGCATGGCCACCGGCGTATCGTATTCCGGATCGAAACTCATGCTGACAAAACGCACCTTGCCGCGCAGGGAGGGCGTACGTTCAATCGTGCCCTTCAGGCTGTGCAGGGTGGCATAGGCCAGCGGGCAGCCTTTTGGATCGGTGCAATAGGTATAGATGAAGGAAAACAGCGTCACCTTGCCCGTGGTGAATTCCGACAGGCGCCGCAGGCTGCCGTCGCTCTCCAGCACGATGCCGTCGGGCGCCTTCATGATGCGCTCCAGCCGGTAACTGCCGGGCGCAGGCGGCACGAAGGCGAGTCTGGGCACGGCAAGCGCATCCGGCACGGGCGCCGCGACAGCGCCCGTGCCGAAGGCCAGCGCCAGCATGGCGCCGAGCAGCGTGGCCATGCCTGCCTTCACCGTGCCGCCAGCTTGCCGGCGTCCCCGCCATAGGCCGCCTGCATCCCGGTTTTTGCGCCGAACTTCATGTGGTGCGGGCGCCCCAGCTTGAGCTTGGTGAAATCGGCTTGCCATTGTTCCTTGAGTTCCTTGCCATCCCAGGCGAAGAGCTTGACGAACTGTTCGTTACCCGGCCCGGTCTTGTCCCAGTTGGCCAGCAGCGAGGAACTCACATACACGCGCTTGCCGTCCCAGCTTTGCGAAATCATGTTGACCTGGGACCCGGTCTTTTTGGCATAGGTCTGGCGCGGCGCGTCCGGCATGCTGAGGTCGAAGTAACGGGTGGTGCCATCCATGAAAGTGTTCACCCACAAGCCCTTGCCGTCGGCCCGCATCGAGATGTCGACCGGCAGCGGGATCTTGGCCGGGTCGCCGATCGCGGCCACGTCCCTGGCTTGCCACTGGCCCTTGGCGTCCTTCTTCACGAGCCAGAGTTTCGAGGTGAGCGCGGTGGCGGTGATCGCCCAGTCGTCGCCGGGGTTCAGGGACCAGCGGATTTCGAGCGGCGCACCCGGGACGCTGAGCACCTGCTCGGACTGCATCGCCTTCAGGTTCCACACGACCATCGTATTGCCGAACTGCTTCATCGCGCCCTGGTCCTTGATCACGGTGCCCAGCGCCGTCATGTAGTTTTTCTTGCCGGTGAAGCTGGAGCTGAGCATGGCGTTCCTGGCCGGATTGATCGCCAGGTCGTAGCCGTAGCCATCGCCGCCTTTCATGGCGGGGGCCGTGGGCATGGCGTACTTCTGGATGAATTCGCCCTTGTTGTTGTACAGGGCCATGCCGGTGGTGCCGCCGCCATCTTTTGCATTCGACAAGGCCCCGATCAGCATCCTGCCCGGCATCGCATAGAAGGTATGCGGGCCGACCAGCCCGGTGCGCTGGGCGAAATCGGCGATGGTGTTGACCAGCTTCGGCTTGCCCGGGTCGGTGTGGATGTCGAAAATATAGATCTTGCTGTCGTCCAGGCCGCCAGCCCAGAGGAAGCGCCGGTCGTCGGTAAAGCCGGCATGGTGGGCTTCGCCCTGCCCGCCCACCGACACCTGCGCCAGCACCTTGCCGAATGTCGGCGACTTGGGATTGACGTCGAGGGTGACGAGCTTGTCGGAGCCGTCGCCCATGCCTTTGACGCCCAGTGTCCACACATACAGGTAATCCTCCTGGCCCTTGATCAGGTTCGAGAGATAGGGGGAATTGCAGGTCTCGTCCGCAATGGCGTAGGGAAGGCCGAGGCCCAGCATGACGGCGGCAAGCGCCGAGGCGCGCGCAAAGTGACTCAGTCGCATGGTTGGCTTCCTGAAGTGGGGGCAATACGCTAGGATCGCTGGCCTTTCGCCGTCGGGTTTGCGCTAGATCAAAACTATTCTCCAAAGATCTCCGCGACGAGTCCCCGCAGCCACTGGTTGCCCGGGTCCTGGTTGTATCGGCGGTGCCAGAACATATTGGTCTGCAGGGCCGGCAGGGCCAGGGGCGGCGTGATCCAGGCCAGGCCGAAGGGCCCACCGGCGCGCTCGGCCAGCTTTTGCGGCACCGTCACCACCAGGTCGCTGGCGCCGACAATGTAGGGCACGGCCGTGAAATGCGGCACCCGGAAGCGCGTCGACGCACCAATGCCCGCCTTTTCCAGCAGCTGGTTGATGCGGTCGTAGGGCGCTTCGCTGGAATCGACAATCAGGTGCTCGGCCGCCGCAAAGCGTTCTAGGTCAACCTCCCCCGTCGCGAGCGGATGGCCGCGCCGCAGCATGCTCACATACGGCTGACGAAACAGCAGGCGCTGGTAGAGGGCTTCGGAAATATCTTCGAAGGGGCCGACGGCCAGGTCGACGCGCCCGCTTTCCATCTCTTCCTTGAGGTTGACGCTGCCCGCGCGGCGCGAGCTGATCTGCAGCAGCGGCGCGGCCAGGCGGCAGCGTTCGATCAGCGCCGGCATGAAGTGGACTTCACCGACGTCGGTCATCGCGATCGTGAAGCGGCGCGTGCTGGTGAGCGGATCGAAGGCGCTGGTCTGGTTCAGGGCCAGCGCGACCTGGGCCAGCGCGGCGCCCACCGGTTCGCTCAGGCTGGCGGCCAGCGGCGTCGGCTGCATGCCCTGCCCGGTGCGCACGAACAGCTCGTCGCCGAACAGCTTGCGCAGGCGCGCCAGCGCGTTGCTGACGGCCGACTGCGACAGGCCGAGGCGGCGCGCGGCACTGGAAATCTGGCGCTCGCGATAGACTTCCTGGAACACGGCCAGCAGATTCAGGTCGATCTGGTGCGGCTCGATCATGGCGGCTCCACTATTTATGATGTGAATAGTCTACATTTATCTATTCACCTCGTAAAATATCCTCGCCTGACTTAGAGTGGAGTTCCATGGAGGAGACACGCATGACCCAGCACATCGGTACACAGACCGGCTACCAATCCGGTTTTGGCAACGAATTCGCCAGCGAAGCCCTGCCCGGCGCCCTGCCCGCGCACCGCAATTCGCCGCAGCGCGTGGCCTACGGCCTGTATGCCGAACAGATTTCGGGCACCGCCTTCACCGCTCCGCGCGGCCACAACCGCCGCTCCTGGCTCTACCGCATCCGGCCTGCGGCCATGCACGGGCCCTTCGAGCAGATCGACAAGGGCCGCATCGTCGGCAGTTTCACCGATGCTGCCGCGCCACCGCCGCCGCCCAACCAGATGCGCTGGAGCCCGCTCCCGATGCCGGAGGCGCCGACCGATTTCGTCGCAGGCTGGGTCACGATGGCCGGCAACGGTTCAAGCGAAGCCATGAGCGGCTGCGCGGTGCACCTGTACGCGGCCAACCGGTCGATGACGGACACCTTCTTCTATTCGGCCGATGGCGAACTCCTGATCGTGCCGCAGCAGGGCCGGCTCGAGATCGCGACCGAACTGGGCACCATCGACCTCGAACCCCAGGAAATCGCCGTCATCCCGCGCGGCATCCGCTTCCAGGTCCGCCTGCCCGACGGCGAGGCGCGCGGCTATATCTGCGAAAACTTCGGCGCCCTGCTGCGCCTGCCGGACCTGGGACCGATCGGCTCGAACGGCCTGGCCAACCCGCGCGACTTCCTCACGCCGGTTGCCCGCTACGAGGAACGCGAAGGCGATTTCCGGCTGGTCGCCAAGTTCTGCGGCAATTTGTGGTCCGCCAAGATCGGCCACTCGCCGCTGGACGTGGTCGCCTGGCATGGCAATTACGCGCCCTATAAATACGACCTGCGCCACTTCAACACCATCGGCTCGATCAGCTACGACCACCCGGACCCGTCGATCTTCCTGGTGCTGCAGGCGCCTTCCGACACGCCGGGCGTCGACACGCTCGATTTCGTCATCTTCCCGCCGCGCTGGCTGGCCGCCGAGGACACGTTCCGTCCACCCTGGTTCCACCGGAACGTCGCCAGCGAATTCATGGGCCTGCTGCACGGCGCCTACGACGCCAAAGCCGAAGGTTTCGTACCGGGCGGCGCCAGTCTGCACAACTGCATGAGCGGACACGGGCCGGATGCCGCGACCTTCGAGAAAGCCAGCCAGCTCGATACCAGCAAGCCGGGCAAGGTCGCCGACACGATGGCCTTCATGTTCGAGACCAAACAGGTCCTGTGTCCGACCGTGCATGCACTGGCTTCGCCCCAGTTGCAAGCCGGCTACCACGACTGCTGGGCCGGCATCCGCAAGAACTTCCGGCCCACGCCCTGAGAACAATGCCAAGATGCATCAGGCCATCGCGAGATTCGCCGATACGTCGATGGGGCTCCGGCACTGTCGAAATATTTTACACTCAGGAAATTAAAATAGTCACTCTGGCATCTAGAATTGTTTTGAATCAATGAGTTATTCTTCATGGCATGATCTTTGCTAATAGTGGTTCACATCACTCATAAGGGGTCTCCATGAAATCGTCGAACTTGAAGCGGATCTTCATCGCAGCAATCGCAGCAACCGGTTTTGCAGCAGGCAGCGCCATGGCGGCTCCGACCGCCGACACCTTGTTGGGCGGCTTCGACTTCAAGAATTCGGGCGACCCGGTGGTGCTGGCCGAGTTCGAAGCACTGAGCGGCAACGACTACGCCATGGGCGACCTGCTGCGCGACGACAGCCCGACCGTCGTCCAGGACAGTGCAACCGGTCTCTGGATCCTGCAAGACGCGCCGACCAAGGCCGGTTACTTCCTGCTCAAGTTCGGCATGCCGCAAAACGGCAAGTTCAACACCTCCTTGGACACCTACTTCTTCCGGAATACCGGCGACGCCGCCCAGCTCGTGTTCAGCGCGCGTGACGTCAACTACCTGATCGGCGGCGACTGCGCCGTAGGCAAAGACAACGTCTGCAATGTCGGGCGCTTGAGCCATTGGGTCTTCGTGGCCGACCAGACCGTCGTCACCCCGCCGCCCCCACCGCGCGGCGAGGTGCCGGAGCCGGCTTCGCTGGCCCTGCTGGGCGCGGGCCTGGCGGGCATGGTGCTGCGCCGCCGGCGCGGCTGATCCTGCCCACGCCCTTACCTGAAATACGGCGCCTGGTTTCCCGCCACCTGCCTGAACTCGGCCTCGCTCAAAGGAAGCGTGCGAACCGCTTGATGATCTCTTCGCTGAATAGGTGTTGATGGTGGTCGGCGACGGGGGTGGACTGGGCACGGGCGGCGAACGCGACCCGCTGCGCGACGACACGGTGCGGATGGCAAAGCGCTGGCGCGAAGTGGCCGAGGTCGAACTGCACGTGCTGCCGGAAGCGCCGCATGGCTACATCCGCTTTCCGACGCCGCTGGCGCAGCTGGCGCCGGCGCGGCGAAACTCAGGATGCACGGGAGAGTATCGCGGTCCGTAGGGTGGACTCCCGAGTCCACGCGTGACCTGCGCACCGCAGGGACCGAATTTCATCCACGCTTTGCCTATCGATGTGCTTACGTCGTAAGGCGTGGACTCAGGAGTCCACCCTACGAACTACGCCGGAATTGGCGCCGTGGCCCCAGCCAGCCACGCCTCCAGGAACTGCACGCAGACCCGCACGTTCGCGCTCATCCCGAGGCGCGTCGGATACACCGCCCACACATCCGCTTCCTGGCTGTAGTCGGGCAGCACCCTGACCAGGCGGCCGCTGGCGAGACTCGGGCCCACGTCCCAGATCGAACGCAGGATGATGCCGTGGCCATCGATGCCCCATTGATGGACCAGCTCACCGTTGTTCGTCGCCAGCGGCCCGCCCACCCGCACCGTCTCGACGCCCTGCGGCCCTGTCACCTTCCAGCGCCCGAAATCCTGGTCGCGTTCGCGGATCACGATGCATTTGTGGCTGCCGAGATCGGCCAGCCGGCGCGGCGTGCCGTGCCGCTCCAGATAGGCCGGCGCGGCGCACAGGACGCGCGCATTCGCGGCGATGCGGCGCGCGATCAGGTGCGGCTCCTGCACCTGGCCGACCCGGATGTCGAGGTGAAAGCCCTCGGCGACGAGGTCGACCGGCCGGTCGAGCAGTTCGAGCTGGATTTCCAGTTCCGGGTACGCCAGCGCCAGCGCCGAGACCGCCGGCGCCACCCGGTTGCGGCCGAAGCCCGAGCTGGTGCACAGGCGCAGCAGGCCGCGCGGCGAACTGCCCTTTTGCGAGATCGCGTCCTCGAGCCCGTCGAGGTCCTCGAGTAGCCGCTGCGCCCACTGGTGCACCACGATGCCATGGTCGGTCAGGGACACCTTGCGCGTGGTCCGGTGCAGCAGGCGCACTTGCAGGGTCTTTTCCAGGATGGCGATACGCTTGCTCACGAGCGCATTCGACACCGCCAGTTCCAGCGCCGCCGCGGCAAAACCCTGCTTGCGCACGACCACGCAAAAGATGGCGAGGTCGTCCAGCATGGGCCGCGATACTTTCAGGCTGGCAGGAAGATTATTCACGATACGTGTTCTTTAGGATCACAGTTCGCGTGATTATATATTTCCCGTAAGCCGGTAAGATATCGGCAATTCCCCTTATTTCAAAAGGTCGCGCCCATGAAAACCCACAAGATTGCAGTCATCGCCGGCGACGGCATCGGCAACGAAGTCATGCCGGAAGGCCTGCGCGTCCTCGAGGCGGCCGCCGCCCGGTTCAACATCCCGCTCGAATTCACGACCATGGAATGGGCGAACTGCGATTATTACCTCGCCCACGGCCAGATGATGCCGGACGACTGGCGCGCCCGGCTCGACGGCTTCGACGCGATCTATTTCGGCGCCGCCGGGATGCCCGACAAGGTGCCCGACCATGTTTCGCTGTGGGGCTCGCTGCTGAAATTCCGGCGCGAGTTCGACCAGTACGTCAACCTGCGTCCGGTGCGCCTGATGCCTGGCGTGCCCTGCCCGCTGGCCAACCGCAAGCCGGGCGAGATCGATTTCTACGTGGTGCGCGAGAACACCGAAGGCGAATATTCCTCGGTCGGCGGCAAGATGTTCGAAGGGACCGAGCGCGAGTTCGTGGTGCAGGACGCCATCTTCACCCGCACCGGCACCGACCGCATCCTGAAGTATGCGTTCGAGCTGGCGCAGAGCCGCCCGAAGAAGCACCTGACCTCGGCCACCAAGTCGAACGGCATTTCGATCAGCATGCCCTACTGGGACGAGCGGGTCGAAGCGATGGCGCCCTCCTATCCCGAGGTGCGCCACGATAAATACCACATCGACATCCTGTGCGCGCGCTTCGTGCTTTCGCCCGAGCGCTTCGACGTGGTGGTAGCCTCGAACCTGTTCGGCGACATCCTGTCCGACCTCGGACCGGCCTGCACCGGGACGATCGGCATCGCGCCCTCGGCCAACCTGAACCCGGACCGCAAGTTCCCCTCGCTCTTCGAGCCGGTGCACGGCTCGGCGCCCGACATCTATGGCAAGAACATCGCCAACCCGATCGGCATGATCTGGTGCGGCGCCATGATGCTCGACTTTCTCGGCAATGGCGACGCCGCCCACACCGCCGCGCACGACGCCATCATGAAGGCGATTGAACTCACACTGGCGCAGGGACCGAAGACGCCAGACCTGGGCGGCAGCGCCAACACCACCGAAGTCGGCAAGGCGATCGCGGCGGCGCTGTAAAGGCGCAGGCGCGCAGCCTGCGGTGCGGGGCGGGTCTACCGGTTCATGCGAAGATGCCATTTCGTTATTTACCGGAGCCGCCCGCAACGCCATGATGACCGATATCCTGATCATCCTTTTCCTGATCCTGCTTAATGGCGTATTTGCGATGTCGGAACTGGCGCTGGTCTCGGCCAAGCGCATGCGGCTCGAAAAGGCCGCCGGCCACGGCAGCCGCGGCGCGCGTGTCGCGCTCGACCTGGCCGACGAACCGAGCCACTTCCTCTCGACGGTGCAGGTCGGCATCACCCTGATCAGCATCTTCAACGGCGCCTTCGGCGAAGCTTCGCTGGTGGCGCACATGACGCCCCAGTTCCAGGAGATCCCGCTGATCGCGCCCTACGCCTACCAGGCCGCGCTTGGCCTGGTGGTGGTGTGCATCACCGTCGCCTCGATCATCCTCGGCGAACTGGTCCCCAAGCGCATCGCGATGGCCTATCCGGAAGCGGTGGCCACGCTGATCGCGCCGCCGCTGCGTGTGCTGTCGACGATCATGTCGCCCTTCGTGAAACTGCTGGCGCTGGCGACGGAAGCGATCGTGCGCGTGATCGGCATCGGCCGCCACCAGGAGGCGGCGCCGACCGAGGAAGACATCACCGGCATGATCAAGGAAAGCACCGCCGCCGGTGTTTTCGAGAAGACCGAATACGACATCGTCTCGCGCGCGCTGCGCCTGGACGACCAGCACTTGAAAGCCCTGATGACGCCGCGCGTCGACCTGACCTTCGTCGACCTCGACATCCCGCGCGCCGACAACCTGGCGCGCATCGCCTGCAGCCACTACAGCCGCATGCCGGTCTGCCGCGGCGACCGTTCGCAGATCATCGGCTTCGTCCATTGCCGCGACCTGCTGGCCCAGGCGGTGCGCGCCAATTCGCTCGACGCCATCAACATCGAAGCGGCGGTGCAGGAAATCCTGTACGTGCCCGACACGGTGAGCGCGATGGCCCTGCTCGAAGCGTTCAAGAAGAACAAGGCGGAAATCGCGCTGATCGTCGACGAGTATGGCGACATCCAGGGCATGGTCACGCTGACCGACGTGATGAGCGCGCTGGTGGGCGACGTCGGCGTCATCGGCGAGGAAGAGGATCCGGACGCGGTGCAACGCGAAGACGGCAGCTGGCTGCTCGACGGCGGCGTGGCGCTGGAGCGTTTCCGCGACCTGATGGAGACCCACGTGCGCTTCCCGAACGAGGAAGCCGGGGCCTATCACACGCTGGCCGGCTTCATGCTCTACCAGCTCGGCTATATCCCGAAAGTGGCCGAGACCGCCGAATGGGGATACTTCCGTTTCGAGGTGCTGGACATGGACGGCAACCGCATCGACAAGCTGCTGGTGACGCATGTGCCGCCGGCGCCGGACGAGCAGGACGCGCACGACATGCGCGACGACGCGGCTTAAGAGGCCCGCTCCGGCGGCATCGTCCCGGACGATGCCGCCGCGTGCTTTACTGCTGGCGCTTTTTCTCTTCCTGCTTGACCTTCTTGGCTTCCTTCTTCTCCTTCATCGTTTTCGCCGGTTCTTTTTTGGTCGATTTCTTTGCATCCTGGCTCTTGCTCATAGCATGGCTCCGTTCGTGGTTGATCGTCGCGGTCCAGCATACACGCAAGCTGGCGTTCGGACGCCCTTAATCTTCCGCTAATATTGTTGAGTTAATCTTGGCCCGTTACGGTCGGGTTCGCATAAACACGGGAGCGGTCATGGATGCAATCAACCTGGGGCCCATGGTCCTGCCCCTGCGCGTGCTCGCGCCCCTCGGGGCGCTGTGCGTGGCCAACTTCGCCGCCTGGGTCTGGCAGCGCCGGCGCGGCCTCGATGCCGGCCCGGCGCTGTGGTGGATGACGGTCTGGGGTTTCGCCGCCGCGCGCGGCGCCTTCGTGCTCAAGC
>Ga0213838_1001657_pt1 | contig 11085 bp, 5 predicted proteins | sample SWPATP13_FD_160577 | JGI IMG/M metagenome (GOLD analysis project Ga0213838, IMG submission 160577) | Coastal seawater microbial communities from Marineland, Florida, United States - SWPA TP1 #3 | ecosystem: Environmental > Aquatic > Marine > Coastal | place: USA: Florida | collected 2016-08-06
CCGGCCACCCTGCTGGGCGTCAAATCCGGCGATACGGTGATCGATCTGTGTGCCGCCCCCGGCGGCAAGACACTGCAACTGGCCGCCACCGGTGCCCGCGTCACGGCGGTCGACAGCAATGAAAGCCGGCTGAAACGGCTGAAGGACAATCTCGCCCGGACCGGCCTGCGCGCCTCGGTGGCGGTTGCCGACGCCCGTCACTACCGGCCCAAGATCGAGGCCGACGCGGTGCTGCTGGATGCGCCCTGCACCGCGACCGGAACGATGCGCCGCCACCCCGAGGCCGGCTGGATCAAGCGGTCCGGCGATGCGGCCCGCATGGCCAAGCTGCAGCTGGACATGGCGGGCGCCGCTGTGCGCATGCTGCGCCCCGGCGGCTGGCTGGTCATCTGCACATGCTCGCTTCAGCCTGAAGAGGGCGAACACTTCGCCGAAGCCCTGCAGCGCAACCGCAAGGATATCCGCCCGGTCGCCATTCAGGACGGCGAAGTGCCCGGGCTGGCCGAGGCGATCACACCGCAAGGCTGGCTGCGCCTGACCCCGTCCCTGTGGGCCGACCGCGGCGGCATGGACGGTTTCTTCGTCGCGCGCTTTGAAAAAACGGCCTGAGCCGGACCAAATTCATCCCCCGCCACGGGCGCCGCTTGCGCCCGTCCGGCCCCCCTGTTATCGGAAACGGCATGCGCGCACCCGTCATCATCTCGCCGTCGATCCTGTCGGCCGACTTCGCCAAGCTGGGCGAGGAAGTCCGGGCCATCGACGAAGCCGGCGCCGACTGGATTCATGTCGACGTCATGGACGGGCACTACGTGCCCAACATCACCATCGGTCCGGCCGTTGTGAAGGCCCTGCGCCCGCACAGCGACAAACCGTTTGACGTGCACCTGATGATCCAGCCGGTCGATCCCTATATCGACGCCTTTGTCGAGGCCGGTGCCGACATCATCACCGCCCATCCCGAAGCCGGCCCGCACTTCCATCGCACGGTGCAGGCGATCCGCAAGGCCGGCGCCAAGGCCGGTGCCGCGCTGAACCCGTCCACGCCGCCGGACATCATCGATTATGTCCTGGACGAACTGGATGTCGTCCTGGTGATGAGCGTCAATCCCGGTTTCGGCGGGCAAAGCTTTATCGACAGCCAGCTGCGCAAGATCGAGACATTGCGCACCACGATCGAAGCGCGCGGCCTGCCGACGCTGGTCGAAGTGGATGGCGGGGTGAACCCGCAGACAGCCAAGGCCTGTATCGATGCCGGCGCCGCCGCGCTGGTCGCCGGATCGGCGGTATTCCGTGGCGGCCCGGACGCCTATCGCGACAACATCCAAGCCCTGCGCGGCTGATCCCATGGCTCGTGCGGTGCGTCTGTCCGACTATGCCGGCGCCACCCTGATGGCGCTGCGGCGCGAGGCCTCCTCGACAGTTCACGCCGTCGGACTGCCCACCAGCCTGCGCGACCTGGCCGGACTGCCCACCGAGCTCGCCGTCCTTCCCGAGGACCTCTATGCGGCCCGGCCCGAACGCGGGCAAGCCATTTGCGGCGGACATTTCGCCCTTGCCGGCGATACGATGGACGTCGATCCGCCCTCGGCGGTCTGGCTGCAGCCGGCGCCGACCCGGGCCTTTGCCCGGCGGCTGCACGGCTTCGGATGGCTGCGCGATGTGCTAGCCGCCGAGGATGGCGACACCGTCGCCCGCGAGCTGGTCGACAGCTGGATTGCCGCTTTCGGACGCTGGAACAGTTTCGCCTGGTCGCACGGCGTGCTCTCGGCCCGCCTGCTGAACTGGCTGCGCTGCGGCAGCGCGCTGTTCAACGATGAAGGCGATGACCGCGCGGTCCGCAAGCCGCGCAATGCCCGTTTCCGCGCCCTGTTGCGCCAGGCGCGCTATCTGCAACGCTCCCTGCCGCTGGCCCAGGATGGCAGTGTCCGCCTGCGCTGTGCAGCAGCACTGACGATGGCCGGACTGTGCCTGCCGCGGCAAGCTGCCCTGCAGAAGGCCGGCCTGCAGGCCCTGGCCCGCGAGGTCCAGCGCCAGATCCTGCCCGATGGCGGTCATGTCTCGCGCTCGCCGCGCGCCTGCGCCGAGGCGCTGATCGATCTGGTCACGGTCCGGTCGGCGGCGATTGCCGCCAATGTCGATCTGCCCCAGGAGATCGGCCGCGCTATCGACAGGCTGGCGCCGATGACGCGTTTCTTCCGCCTTTCTGACGGCGGACTGGCCAGTTTCCATGGCGGCGGCGAGTGCGACCGGCATGCCCTGGACGCGGCCCTGTCGCATGACGATACCCGCGCGCGCCCGTTCGGTTTTGCACCGCATTCCGGATATCACCGGGCCGAGGCGGGCGGCGCCACGATCATTCTCGATGTCGGTCAGGCCCCGCGCGGCGTTCTCAGTACCGGCGCCCATGCCAGTGCGCTGGCCTTCGAGCTGTGCACGGCCGGCGGACGCCTGGTGGTCAATTGCGGCTGGCATGACGACCAGCCCGCCAGCTGGCGCGAGGCCGTGCGGGCAACAGCGGCCCATTCCACACTGACACTGGACGAAACCTCCTCGGCACGCCTGTTCAAGCCGGGCTGGCGGCGCGACCTGCTGGGTCCGCGCCTGGCCACCGTGCCCGGCTCGGTCACAGCGCGGCGCAATGAAGAGGAAATGGGCGTCTGGCTGGAAGGCATCCATGAGGGCTATCGCGAGGAATACGGGCTCTCGCACCGCCGCCGGGTCTTCCTGGCCGCAGACGGGGGTGACCTGCGCGGCGAGGATGCCCTGTTCCGGCCCGTTTCCGACGGCCCGCCGGACGATGTCGATGTGCGCTGGCGCTTTGCCATCCGCTTTCACCTGCACCCGCTGGTGCGTGCCTCGCTTTCGCGCGACTCGATGAGCGCACTTCTGGTCCTGCCCAATGGCGATGGCTGGCGGTTCCGCACCGATGGCGGGCCGGTGCGCCTGGAGCGCTCGGTCTATCTGGCGGCCGGCGCGCCGCCCCAGCGCGCGACCCAGATTGTGGTCCAGGGCGAGGCAGAACCTTTTGGCGCAGGCGACCGGCCGCCAAATCGTGTACGCTGGGCTTTTCAGCGCCTTGGCCAGATCGGTGGCGCAGAAGGGGAAGCGGGATGACCGCACCGCGTCCGGATGCCGCCGAGGGGGTGGCAACCAAACGAAACCAGCTGTCCATGGTGGCAGTGGCGTTGTTCGACCTCGCGGCCGGCGCCTTTTCCATGTGGGCTGCAGTGCATCTGCGCTACCAGTTCGAGCCGATCGACCCGCCCGACGGTATCCTGCTGCAATCGGTGGCGATCTTTGCCCTGGCCTGCGCCTTTGTCTTCCCGATCGAGGGCCTGCACCGCGGTTTGTGGCGCTATACCGCGCTGAACGATGCCGCCCGCATCGTGCGCGCCAGCATTGTCGCCAACCTGGTCTTCCTGCCCATCCTGTTCCTGATCACCCGGCTGGACGGATTTCCGCGCACCTCGATCCTGATCGACATTCCGATCCTCATCGCGCTGCTGCTGACACCCCGCCTGCTGGTTGCCGCACTGCGCACCCAGGGCCTGCGCGGCGTGCTGCAGGTCGAGGATCGCAGCCGTCCGGCAGCCATTCTGGTCGGGACCGAGGCCGAACTGGACGAGGCCCTGCGCGACCTGATGCGCCGTAACGGCTCGGCGCCCTTCCGGGCCAAGGGGCTTGTTGAACCGGGCTCGACCCTGACCGGACACGCCATCCGCGGTGTGCCGGTCCTGGGCGGACTGCCGGCCCTTGCCCCGGCCCTGAAACGCCTGGCCCAGGCTGAAACCCTGCCGCCGCGCCTGGTGCTGGCCGGCGCGATGACCGATGTCGAGATCGTCAACGAGCTGATCCGCATCGCGGCGCGCACCGGTGCCAAGCTGGCCCGGGCCCGGCCGGCAGACGGCCCCGGCGCCTTTTCGCCTGTCGAAGCGGCCGACCTGCTGAACCGGCCGCCGCGTCCGCCCAATCTGGAACCGGCCCGCCCCCTGATCGACGGCAAGCGCGTGCTGATCACCGGCGCCGGCGGCACGATCGGCTCGCAGCTGGCGCGGCTGGCCGCGACGCTGAACCCGGAAAAACTGATCTTCTTCGACGCCTCGGAAGCCAATCTCTACGAGATCGACATGGAGTTCTCGCGCCGGTCGCCGCGCATTGCCTGGCGCGCCGTGCTGGGCGATGTGCGCGACACCGAGCGTCTGGACACCATCTTTGCGGCCGAAAAGCCGGATGTCGTCCTGCACGCCGCAGCGCTGAAACACGTGCCGATGAGCGAGCTCAATCCCGGCGAGGCCGCCCGGACCAATGTGCTGGGCACGGTCAATACGATCGAGGCCGCCAAACAGCACGGCGCCGGCGTGGTGGCCCTGATCTCGACCGACAAGGCGGTCAATCCCAGCAATGTCATGGGCGCGACCAAGCGGGCTGCCGAGCTCTATGCCCGCGCCGCCGCCGATGACGGTTCGAACACCCGTATCTGTGTGGTGCGCTTCGGCAATGTGCTGGGCTCGACCGGTTCGGTCGTGCCGCTGTTCGAGCGCCAGATCGAAGCCGGCGAGCCGGTGACCGTGACCGATCCGGAAGCGACCCGCTATTTCATGACCGTCGAGGAAGCCTCGGGCCTCGTCCTGGACGCCGCCGCCCAGACCGCCTTCGATCCGGCCCTCAATGGCGCGCTCTATGTGCTGGACATGGGCGAACCGGTCTCGATCCTGCGCCTGGCGCGCCAGCTGCTGCGCCTGCGCGGCCGCGACCCGGATGAGCCAGGCGCGATCTCGATCGTCGGCCTGCGGCCCGGCGAAAAACGCCATGAGCACCTGACCTATGATTTCGAGCGCCGCGAGGCGACCCGGGTCGACGGGATCTGGGCCATTACGGGTCCGGCGCTCGATACTGCCATGGTCGGACGCGCGCTGGACGATGTGCTGCTGGCCAGCGGGCGCGACCAGGGCGTCGCCGCCAGCCTGGCCCTGGAAGCCTTGTGTGCCCTGCGCCCGGAAGGTGTCGCGGATTGACTTGCCGGCGAGAGGTGATACCTCGCCGCGCTTATCCGGAATGATGGAACGGAGCCCCAACCCATGTCCGATCTCGATCTTGCGCCGGTACGGCGCGCCCTGATTTCCGTGTCCGACAAGTCGGGCCTGCTCGACCGCGCCCGCAAGCTGGAAGCGGCCGGAGTCGAAATCCTGTCCACGGGCGGGACGCTGCGCGCCCTGACCGAAGCGGGCATTTCCGCGCGCGACGTCTCCGAAGTGACCGAATTCCCCGAAATGATGGATGGCCGCCTGAAAACCCTGCACCCGCGCGTGCATGGCGGGCTTCTGGGCCGGCGCGACAATGGCGAGGACCGCGCCTCGATGGCCGAGCATGCCATCCCCACAATCGACCTGCTCTACGTCAATCTCTACCCGTTCGAGGCCACAGTAGCGAAGGGTGCCGAACCGGCCGACTGCATCGAGAATATCGATATCGGCGGCCCGGCCATGCTGCGCGCTGCCGCCAAGAACCATGCCTGGGTGTGCGTGTGCACCGATGGCGACGATGTGGATGCGGTGATCGGCGAGATGGAAACCCATGACGGGCATTCCTCGCTGGACCTGCGCCGCCGCCTGGCCGCCAAGACCTATGCCCGCACCGCGGCCTATGACGCCGCCATTTCCAACTGGTTTGCCGAACAGCTCGAGGATGCGGCGCCGGCCTGGCGCGCCTTTGGCGGCCAGCTGGCCCAGGCCCTGCGCTATGGCGAGAACCCGCACCAGAAGGCGGCCTTCTATGCCACGCCGGAAAACCGGCCCGGCATTGCCACCGCGCGTCAGGTCCAGGGCAAGGCGCTGAGCTATAATAATCTGGCCGATGCCGACGCCGCCTTCGAACTGGCCGGCGAATTCGATCCCTCGGACAAGGCCGCTGTCGTCATCGTCAAGCACGCCAATCCCTGCGGCGTGGCCATGCATGACGATCTCGCCGTTGCTTATGAAAAGGCCTTTGCCGCCGACCCGATCTCGGCCTTTGGCGGTATTGTCGCGATGAACCGCACGCTGGACGCCGATACGGCGGGCGAGCTGGTCAAGATCTTCACCGAAGTCGTGGTCGCCCCCGATGCCGACGAGGACGCGCTGGCCGTGCTGTCCGGCAAGTCCAATCTGCGCGTCCTGCTGACGGGCGGCCTGCCGGATCCGAACCAGGCGGGCTGGCTGACCAAGACGGTCGCCGGCGGCCTTCTGGTGCAGGAACGCGACACGGCCATGGTCGGCCTGGGCGATCTGAAGACCGTGACCAAGCGCGAACCGACCGAAGCGGAACTGGCCGATCTCCTGTTCGCCTGGAAAGTCGTCAAGCACGTCAAGTCGAACGCCATCGTCTATGCCCGCAACGGCTCGACCTCGGGTATCGGCATGGGCCAGACCAGCCGTCTGGACGCCGCCAGCCTCGCCGTTCGCAAGGCCGAGGCCGCCGCGGCCGAGCATGGCTGGGACGAGCCGCGCACCCAGGGCTCGGTCTGTGCGTCCGACGCTTTCTTCCCCTTTGCCGACGGTCTTCTGGCCGCGGCCAAGGCCGGCGCCACGGCTGTCATCCAGCCGGGCGGATCGATCCGCGACGAGGAAGTCATCGCCGCCGCCGACGAGGCGGGCATGGCCATGGTCTTCACCGGTATGCGCCATTTCCGTCACTAGGTTCCGGTTCGCGCGCACTGCATGTGAATCGCTTTGACATTGACCCTGGCAGCCGCGTGGCGCCAGGGTCTTTTCATGCGCTGGAAACCTGTCATACGCGGCTCGCTGGCCGTACTCGTCATCGCCCTGGCCGGGCTGGGCGGCTGTGCTGCCGGGCAGGCTTTCGGCTTCATCATTCCGCAGCGCACGCTCGCCGACCAGGTCGCCCTGATCCGCCCGCACACCCTGATCGCTGTCCCGGACGACGCGGCAGGACCGGTCCCGGCGGCCATCCTGCTGCATGGCTGTGGCGGGCTGCGCCAGGTCCAGCCGGACTATGCGAACGAGCTGCTGGCCGCCGGCTATGGCGTGATTACCGTGGATTCCAATTCGGCCCGCTCGATCGGGCGTTTGTCGGCGATGACACAGGTCTGCACGGCCCTGCGCCTGTGGGGTCGTGAACGCGCCGCCGATATCGAAGCCGCCCTGGAACTGGCCCGCGAAGACCCCCGTATCGACGCCACGCGCATCGCCCTGATCGGCTGGAGCCATGGCGGCTGGACCGTGCTGGATGCGCTGGACTATGCCGGCGAAGGACGCATGCCGCCCGCCCTCACGCATACGGGCGAGGGCGCCCCGCTGCAGGGCGTACAGACGGCGATAACCCTTTATCCTTATTGCGGTTTTCCGGTGCGCGCCGACGGGCACGGCTTTGCCCCGCATATCCCGCTCCACGCCATCCTGGCCGAGCGGGACATGGTCGCCCCGCATGGCGATTGCGAGCGCCTGTTTTCCCGCGCCCGCTCAGCCGGTCTGAGCGTCGATGCCGTGGTGTGGGACGGGCTGACCCATGCCTTTGACGAGCCCAATGCACCGCCGGACCCGCGCATGCAGTACGATGCGGATGCCGCCGCCAGGGCGCGCACCCGCATCGTGGAGATTCTCGACCGCGAGCTGGCTGCCGGTCAGGGCTGAGCGACCGCGGCCATCTCGCCGATCTGGGTCGAGGCGATCGCCAGTTTCGACAGGGTCCACGCACCGGACTCGTCCAGCTGACGCTGGACCAGATCGACGCGGCCGGCCTCTTCCTCATTGACCGTATCCCAGGCTTCCACAACGGAATCGGCCCAGTCGCGCGACGGCTGTTCGATACCCGCTTCCAGCGCCCCGCCGGCCTGACGCGCAAACCGCATCATCGAGGCAGTCACGGCCTGCTGGCTGGCATAGAAGTCTTCCATGAGACGGCGGATCGCAAGACGGTCCCAGTGCAGCTCGGACGAGACGTCCTGCCCCAGACCGCGCAGACGGTCGAAGCGGAAGCGCGCGCCGGCGGCGTGATAGATGTAGGCGGTCGACGCGAGCGGCCAGTCGAACTGGTTGGCCATGTCGATGACATCGGTGGACGAGGTCAGCGGACGCAGCTCGGCGACGGCCTGGGCCAGGTCGGCAGGCGCACCGGCCTTGATGAAGGCGGATTTGCGCTTCTTCACACCGCCGCGCTCATGCTCGGAAATGATCTCGTGCACCATGGAGCGCAATTCCTGGACGCCCGGGCGATAGGATTCGATCACTTCGCTGATCGAACCGGCAGCCTTGGCCGCCTCGTTGCGGCCCCGGCGCACCAGCCAATAGGTCTGGCGGCGCAGAAGGCGGATGATTTCCTCATGCAGCTTGATCTGGACCTCGGCCGGGGCCTCATTGTCCAGCGCATTGATCGCACGCGTCATCTCGGCAAAGCCGAAAATCTCGCGACCGGCCTCGAAGGCCCGCGCGATCGCCGGCACCGTGGCGGTGGTCGAGTCGATGGCGCGGTGGATGAAGGTCGGACCGCCCAGATTGATCATCTCGTTGGCCAGCACCGTGGAGACGATTTCGCGCTTCAGCCGGTGGCCCTGCATGGCCTCGGTATAGGTGTGCAGGCCGGACGGGAAGTATTCGGTCAGCATGGAGCGGAAATGCGGATCGTCGGGGACGTCCGAACCGACCAGCTGATCGAACAGGGTGATCTTGGCGTAGGAGGTGAGCACCGCCAGTTCCGACCGGGTCAGACCCTGGCCGCGCCCCTTGAGCGCCCGCACCCCCTCGGACGAGGGCAGGCCCTCGACCTCGCGGTCCAGCCGGCCCTGTTCCTCGAGGCGCAGCATGAAACGCTCATGCGCATCCAGGTCGGCCGCAGCCGTGTGCTCGGCCATGGAGAGGGCCAGCGTCTGGTCGTAATTGTGCCGCAGGACGTGTTCGGCGACATCGTCGGTCATCGATTCCAGGAGGCGGTCGCGATCCTCGCGGCTCATCTCGCCACCGCGCACCATGGGACGCAGCAGGATCTTGATGTTGACCTCGTGGTCGGAACTGTCGACGCCGGCGGAATTGTCGATGAAGTCGGCATTGGCCCGGCCGCCATGCTGGCCGTATTCGATACGCGCCGCCTGGGTGAAGCCCAGATTGGCGCCTTCACCGATCACGCTGGCCTGAACCTGGTCGGCATTGACGCGCAGGCTGTCATTGGTCTTGTCGCCGACTTCCCAATGCTGTTCCTGCGTGGCCTTCACATAGGTGCCGATACCGCCGAACCAGAGCAGTTCGACCTGGCATTTGAGCAGGGCATTGATCAGTTCGGACGGGCTGACAGCGTCTGCGGCAAGACCGGTCAGGGCCTTGATCTCGTCGGTCAGGCGGATGGATTTCACATTGCGCGGGAACACGCCGCCGCCCTTGGAAATCAGCGAGGTGTCATAATCCTGCCAAGAGGTACGCGGCAGGTCGAACAGGCGCTTGCGCTCATTCCACATCGTCTCCGGATCGCCCGGATCGGGATCGATGAAGATGTCGCGGTGGTCGAAGGCTGCCACAAGGCGGATCTGTTTCGATAACAGCATGCCATTGCCGAACACGTCGCCGGACATGTCGCCGACACCGATGACCGTGAAGGGTTCGGACTGGATGTCCTTGCCCATTTCGCGGAAGTGGCGCTTGACGGATTCCCAGGCGCCACGGGCCGTGATGCCCATTTTCTTGTGGTCATAGCCGGCCGATCCGCCCGAGGCGAAAGCATCGCCCAGCCAGAAATCGAACTCGTCCGTCGCCAGCCCGTTGGCCGTGTCGGAGAAGGTCGCCGTACCCTTGTCGGCGGCCACGACGAGATAGGGATCGTCATCATCCCAGCAGGCCGTGTCGCCGGGATGCACGACAACATCGTCGACAATATTGTCGGTCAGGTCGAGCAGGCCGCGGATGAAAGTCTTGTAGGCTTCGCGACCGGCCTCGAAAATCTCGTCGCGGCTGCCATTGCGCGGCAGGGATTTGGGATAGAATCCGCCCTTGGAGCCAACCGGCACAATGACCGCATTCTTGACCTGCTGTGCCTTGACCAGGCCGAGAACCTCGGTGCGGAAATCGTCGCGGCGGTCCGACCAGCGCAAGCCGCCGCGCGCCACCGGACCGAAGCGGATATGCACGCCCTCGACATCCGGCGCCCACACGAAGATCTCGCGATAGGGTTTGGGCAGGGGCAGTTCTTCCAGCAATTCGCTGGCGATCTTGATGGCGATACGCGCCTTGGGCTGACCGTCTTCGCCAAGCTGGTAGAAGTTGGTGCGCAGCGTCGCCTCGACGAGATGGAAGATCCGGCGCAGCGCCCGGTCATGATCGAGACTGGCCACATCGTCCAGCATTTTGCGAAGCCGGGCCGAAACCTCCCAGACAGCGTCGGAGCGGGCCTTGCGATCCTCGCCCATGGCGGGGTCGAACTTGACCCGTGCCAGTTCCAGCAGGCCGCGGGCAATATCGGGATACGCCGACAGCGCCTCTTCCTGGATCGCCTGCGACGGGTCCAGCCCGGTCTGCTGGCGATAGCGCGCGCAGGTGCGCAGGAAGGCCGCTTCGCGCCAGCTGACGCCGATCTCGACGATCAGGCGGTTGAAGCCGTCATCTTCGGCACGGCCCTCGGCCATGGCCAGCAGCGCATCCTCGAGCACGCTGGCCAGATCGCTGACATCCTTGCCGGCCAGCGCGTCCGAGCGCATTTCAAAATCATGCACATAGGCCCGGTCGACGGTCTGGCCGTCGCTGCCGCGGCGATCGACCGGGAAACCGGTCTCCTGAACGACATAGAGCCCGAGATTTTCAAGCACGGGCATGACGCGTGACAGCGCCACCGGCTTGCCGACGCGGTAGATTTTCAGCCGCAGCTCGGTATCGGCGTCGGCGGCCTCGCGATAGACACGCACAGCGACCTGGTCCGGCGCATCCAGGCTTTCCAGCTTGATGACATCGGCCAGCGCATCTTCAGGGTCATAGAGTTCGCGATAGCCGGCCTTGAACGCGTCCTGGTACGCGCGCATGCGCAGCCGGATCGCTTCGGGCGCATTGCGGCGGACATGGGTTTCCAGATCGTCTTCCCAGGTGCGCGACAGCCGGCCCACCCGGCGTTCCA
>Ga0213838_1001658_pt1 | contig 11084 bp, 10 predicted proteins | sample SWPATP13_FD_160577 | JGI IMG/M metagenome (GOLD analysis project Ga0213838, IMG submission 160577) | Coastal seawater microbial communities from Marineland, Florida, United States - SWPA TP1 #3 | ecosystem: Environmental > Aquatic > Marine > Coastal | place: USA: Florida | collected 2016-08-06
ACATCCACTTGCAATTGTTTGCCGACAGCGCCAAGGAAGTCGAGATTTTCCTCCTGAACCGCAACGTCACCATCGATATCTCGGAAACCCCGCATTTCAAGGGCGCGCGCCACGATCCGGTTGAAACGGTGAGCTTCCTGTGGCATAAGGAAGCGGTGCATGCCGAGTTGTATGATTTTCATGATTTGCGCGGCGCACTCAAACCACGGGCCGATGGCCGTCCGCAGCGTGTCGACGCGGCGGGCCTGCGTGCCCTGATGACAACCGAGAATTCCCTGGAACAAGACGAATGAAGAAAAACAAGAAGCTGGCCGTCGTTGCGGCCGTCGCGGTGGTTTTTTGCGCCCTTGGCGTGGTGTTCGGCAGCAAGACCAAGCAGGCGGCGCCGCTGACGACCACCATCGCCCCCAGCGCCGGGGCCGCCCACAGCGCCACCACTAATCTATATGCGCAATCGCTGAACGACTTGTCCGGCAAGCCGCAGGCCTTGAGCCAGTGGAAAGGCAAACCCTTACTGGTCAACTTCTGGGCCACCTGGTGCGGCCCCTGCGTGCAGGAAATGCCGGAACTGTCGCACCTTGCCGATGAAGAAGCCGGCAAGCGCTTCAACGTGATCGGGGTCGGCATCGATGCGCCGACCGCCATGAGCGAGTTCGCCACCAAGCACAACATCAAGTACCCGCTGTATGTGGGCGGCATGGGCGGCACGGACATCGCGCGCGCCTTCGGCAATGCGAATGGCGGCCTGCCCTTCACGGTGCTCATCGGCGCCGATGGCCAGGTGCGCAAGACCTATCTCGGCAAGTTGAAATTCGACGAGTTGAAGGCCGATCTGGCGCGACTCTAGGGCGCACGCACGGTCGTTCTTTTTCGACGGCCGCGCGCTCCGCCTTTATCCTCAGAGAATTTTATCGCTTGCCAATAGCTGACGTTAGCGGCAAAATGCGACACTTTCGAGCATAGACTCTAGAATTAAATGGCGAAAAAGCTACTGCTGCTCAACGGTCCCAATTTGAATTTGCTGGGCACCCGTGAGCCTGCGGTGTATGGCGCGGCAACGCTGGCCGACATCGAAAGCGCATCAAAGGCCCAGGCCGCTGCTGCGGGCGGGTCGCTTTCCTGCTTTCAGAGCAACCATGAAGGTGCGCTGATCGACCGTATCCATGCCGCCCGTAACGAAGGCGTGGACGCGATCGTCATCAATCCTGGCGGGCTGACCCACACCAGCGTGGCCTTGCGCGATGCGCTGGCGGCGGTGGCGATTCCGTTCATTGAGGTCCATATCTCAAATATTTATCAGCGCGAAGAATTCCGCCACCATTCCTACCTGTCGGCACTGGCCCGCGGCACTATTTGCGGGCTCGGCATTGACGGGTATCGGTTTGCCATCGACTTCGCTCTTAAATAGCGTTAATCTCAAGTAACTTCATGCATCATCCTCGGCTGCGCCGCTTTTTCGCGCGCTGTTTTACTCTCTTACTATCAAAATAATTCCAAGGGGTTTCACATGGATCTACGTAAACTCAAGACTTTGATCGACCTCGTCGCCGAATCGGACATCGCTGAACTCGAAGTGACCGAAGGCGAAAGCAAGGTCCGCATCGTCAAGTCGTCTGCCACGCCCCAGGGCCAGATGATGATGATGCCGACCGGCATGCAGCAGTACTCGGCGCCCGCCCCTGCCGCCGCCCCTGCGCCCGCCGCTCCCGCGGCGCCTGCCGTTGCTGTCGAGACCGGTCATGTCGTGAAGTCGCCGATGGTCGGCACCTTCTACCGTTCGTCCTCGCCGGGCGCCGCCGCCTTCGTCGAAGTCGGCAGCAACATCAAGGAAGGCGACACCCTCTGCATCATCGAGGCGATGAAGCTCTTGAACGAAATCGATGCCGACGTGTCGGGTGTCGTCACCAAGGTCCTGGTGGAAAATGGCCAGCCGGTCGAATTCGGCCAGCCGCTGTTCGTGATCGGCTAAGGCGAGCTATCCTTCCGGCCGAGGTGTCTTCCCGGCCGCATGATCCCGAACCCAGGCCGGCGCACGACGCCGGCTCTCTCACACACGAAGCTAACCATGTTTGAAAAAATTCTTATCGCCAATCGTGGTGAAATCGCACTGCGTATCCAGCGTGCGTGCCGCGAAATGGGCATCAAGACGGTGGTCGTTCACTCGGAAGCCGACAAGGACGCCAAGTATGTGAAGCTGGCCGACGAGTCGGTCTGCATCGGCCCGGCCGCGTCCGCGCTGAGCTATCTGAACATGCCGGCCATCATCAGCGCCGCCGAAGTGACGGACGCCGAAGCGATTCACCCAGGCTACGGCTTCCTGTCGGAAAACGCCGACTTCGCCGAGCGCGTGGAAAAATCGGGCTTCGTCTTCATCGGCCCGCGTTCCGACTCGATCCGTTTGATGGGCGACAAGGTCTCGGCCAAGCAAGCGATGATCCGCGCCGGCGTGCCTTGCGTGCCGGGCTCGGAAGGCGCACTGCCGGACGACCCGAAAGCCATCATCCAGACCGCCCGCAAAATCGGCTATCCGGTCATCATCAAGGCGGCCGGCGGTGGCGGCGGACGCGGCATGCGCGTGGTCCACACCGAAGCGGCCCTGTTGAATGCCGTGGCGATGACCAAGACCGAAGCCGGCAGCGCCTTCGGCAATCCTGAAGTGTATATGGAGAAGTACCTGGAAAATCCACGCCACGTGGAAATCCAGATCCTGGCCGACGAACACAAGAATGCCGTCTGGCTCGGCGAACGCGACTGCTCGATGCAGCGCCGCCACCAGAAGGTGATCGAGGAAGCGCCGGCACCGGGCATCCCGCGCAAGCTGATCGAAAAGATCGGCGACCGCTGCGCCGAAGCCTGCCGCAAGATCGGCTACCGTGGCGCCGGTACTTTCGAATTCCTGTACGAAAACGGCGAGTTCTATTTCATCGAAATGAACACCCGCGTGCAGGTCGAACACCCGGTCACCGAAATGATCACCGGCATCGACATCGTGCAGGAACAGATCCGTATCGCCTGCGGCGAGAAGCTGCGCTTCAAGCAGCGCGACATCATGCTGGCCGGCCACGCGATCGAATGCCGCATCAACGCCGAAGACCCGTTCAAGTTCACGCCGTCGCCGGGCCGCATCACCAGCTGGCATCCGCCGGGCGGCCCTGGCATCCGTGTCGATTCGCACTCGTATGCGGGCTACTATGTGCCACCTCATTACGACTCGATGATCGGCAAGGTAATTTCCTACGGTGCTACTCGGGAGCAAGCAATTCGCCGCATGCAAATTGCGCTCTCGGAAATGGTGGTCGAAGGTATCCTCACCAACATCCAGCTGCACCGCGAACTGATGGTCGACGCCCGCTTCATCGAAGGCGGCACCAACATCCATTACCTGGAGCAGAAGCTGGCCAATCGCCCTGACACGAAGGTGGTCGTGTCGCTTGATCCCAAGGCTGACGCATGAGCTGGACCGAAGTCATCATCGAAATCGCACGCGAGCACGCCGAAGCCCTGTCGGACGCGCTGATGGAAGCGGGCGCGCTGTCGGTGTCGGTGGAAGACGCCGACGAAGGCACCGACCAGGAAAAGCCGCTGTTCGGCGAACCCGGCATGGAGCCGACCGAGGCCGCCTGGGACCACAGCCGCGTCGTGGCGCTGACCGATGTCGATGCCGACCAGGCCGCCATCATCGCCGAAGCCGCCGCCGCCATCGGCCTGACGCAAGCGCCGGCATTCACCACGCGCGACGTGGCCGATGCCGACTGGGTGCGCCTGACGCAATCGCAGTTCGAGCCGATCCATATCGGCACGAATATCTGGGTCGTGCCGAGCTGGCACGAGGCGCCCGATCCGGACGGCTTGATCCTGGAACTCGATCCCGGTCTCGCCTTCGGCACCGGCAGCCATCCGACCACGCGCCTGTGCATGGAGTGGCTCGAGGCCCATCCGGCGCCAGGCAAATCGGTGCTCGACTACGGCTGCGGTTCCGGCATCCTGGCGATGGTCGCCAAGAAGCTCGGCGCCGATGACGTCACCGGGGTCGACATCGACCCGCAGGCGATCGAATCGGCGCGCGCCAACGCCGTGCGCAACCACTGCGACATCACTTTCTATGTGCCGAACGACCTGGCCGTGTCGACCAACGAACGCCATGCCACCGGCAAGTTCGATATCGTGGTCGCCAACATCCTGTCGAGCCCATTGAAGGTGATGGCGCCGATGCTGTCGGGACGCGTGGCCGCCGGTGGTTCGCTGGTGCTGTCGGGCGTGCTCGCGCGCCAGGCCGAGGAAGTGGCCGCCGCCTACGCACCTTTCATCAAGCTGGGCGTCTGGGCCGAGCAGGACGGCTGGGTTGCCCTTCACGGGACGCTGGGCCAGGACACCGCACCGGCCGCGCGCTCCGCAACGAGCGGGTAAGCGGATGGCGCTCGCCACCCAATGCCCCCACTGCGGCACGATGTTCCGGGTCGCCTCGGACCAGCTCAAGCTGCGTGGGGGCATTGTGCGTTGCGGCTCCTGCCAGGAGATTTTCGACGGCAGCGCGTCGCTGGTCGACCTCGATGCGCCGCCAGTCAAAGCGCCGGCCGAACCTGTACCCGAGGTGCAGGCCGAGGCGCCTGCCGTCATCCCCGCCGCTCCTGAAAACACCGAAGACGAACCGCTCGCACCGCTCGACGTCGCCGTCGAGCTGCCGCGTTTCGAAGACCAGCCGGTCTATACCCTCGATTTCGATCACACTTTCGATCCGTTCGGCATCCTGCCGAAGGTCGATGCGCCGGACGAGGCGCAGCCCGAACCCGAACAACCCGCGCCACCTCCCCAGCCGCCCTGGTCGCAGCTGTTGAAGGATTCCGCGCCTGCGAACGAGCCCGTGGTCGTGGATGCGGCCGAACCGGCCCCGGCACCGGACGAAACGCCGGTTACCCAAGGCGTCGGCCGCATCGAACCCGCCTTCGGCCTGCCGGTCGACGAAGAACTGGTGGCCGCGCCCCTGCCGGACCACGAGCTGGAGCTGGAGCCGGAACCCGAACCGGATCCCGTGCTTGCCGCGGCCGCGCCATCCGGCAAGCGCCCTGCCGACGACGCGCCGCCGATGCTCAAGCACGAGTCGCCCCCCAGCACGATCAGCCACCCGACGGCGGCGCACGTGCCGCCGGTGGCGCGCACACCCGCCGCCAAGCGCGCCGACAAGGCCGCGGCGCGCCGTTCCAAGCTCACGCCGACCCGCATCGAAGCGCAGCCGAAACTGCGCGCGGCCGAGGTCGACGAGCCGGAGTTCATCAAGCGTGGGCGCCAGCAGGAACAGAACGGACGCGCGCGCAAGATCGCGCTCGTGGCCGGCGCCCTCGCGCTGCTGGTGCTGCTCGTCATGCAAGGCACCCTGTCGTTCCGCAACGCGCTGGCCGCGCGCTTCCCGGCCGCCAAGCCGGTGCTGGTGTCGAGCTGCGCCGTGTTCGGCTGCCGCGTCGAGCTGCCGGCGCAGATCGACAGCATCGCCATCGAGACGGGCGAACTGACCACCCTCGGCGGCGGCGTGTATTCGTTCACCACCGAACTGCGCAACACCGCCGGCACGGCCCAGGCCTGGCCCAGCCTCGAACTGGCCCTGACCGACGCCAACGACAAGCCCCTCGTGCGGCGCGTGTTCGGCCCCACCGATTACCTCGCCGCCGGCACGGTGCGCGCGAACGGTATCGCGCCGCGCACCGAACAGGCGATCAAGCTCCACTTCCGCGTGGACGACCTGAAACCTTCCGGCTATCACATCGCCGTCTTTTATCCCTGAATTTTCCGGATCACCCATGACCCACGCCACCCTGATCTGCGGCTCGCTCGCCTTCGACAAGATCATGCAATACCACGGCCGCTTCGCCGAAACCCTGCTGGCCGACCAGCTGCACCGCGTCAACGTCTCTTTCCTGGTACCGACCCTGCGCACCGAATATGGAGGCTGCGCGGCGAACATCGCCTACAACCTGAAACTGCTGGGCGGCGACCCGCTGATCATGGCCACCCTCGGCCAGGACGGCGCCGACTACCTCGCGCGCCTGCGCAACTTCGGCATCGAGACACGCGCCATCAAGACGATCGGCGACGCCTACACGGCCCAGTGCTTCGTCACGGCCGACCAGGACAATAACCAGATCAACGCCTTCCACCCGGGCGCGATGCAGTTCTCGCACGAGAACAAGGTCGCCGACCAGGGAGACTTGCGCGTCGCGATCATCGCCCCGGACGGCCGCGACGGCATGCTCCAGCACGCACGCGACTGCGCCGCGGAGAAGGTGCCCTTCATGTTCGACCCGGGCCAGCAGCTGCCGATGTTCAACGGCGAAGAACTGCTGACCTTCATCGAGCAGGCCACCTACCTGGCCGCGAACGACTACGAATTCGAGATGGTCATGGACCGTACGGGACTGACGCTGGAACAGATTGCGGCGCGCCTGGACGCCCTGGTCGTCACGCGCGGCGAAAAGGGTTCCGAGATCTACGCCGGCGGCGAACGCTACGACATCCCCGCAGTCACCGCAGCCGCCGTGGTCGACCCGACCGGCTGCGGCGACGCCTACCGCGCCGGCCTCCTGTACGGCATCGCGCAAGGCTACGACTGGAACACCACCGGCCGCCTCGCCAGCCTGCTCGGTTCCATCAAGATCGCCCACCAGGGCGGCCAGAACCACAGCTTCAGCCCCCAGGAAATCGCCGACAAGTTCGAATCCGCCTTCGGTTACCGCTTGAAGTAAGCACAGCCAGGCCCGCGGCGTCCGCAACGTCTACATGTAGGGTGGGCTCTGCCCACGCGGTACAAGTCCACGCAGAGCCGCAACCATCAAAAAAAATGGGCAGCCAAGGCTGCCCATTTTCACATCTGTCCGAATCACCTACACCGGCACCACGGTCCTCAGCACATACAGGGCGATCTGCAGCAGCAAGAGCGCCACCAGCACCGACAGATCGAGCCCTCCGATCGGCGGCACCACCTTGCGGATCGGCCGCAGCAGCGGGCCGTTCAGCGCATGGACGAAGGGCGCCAGCGGCGCATGCGGATTGACCCAGCTGAAGATCGCTTCGATGATCAAGAGCGCGATGAAGCCGTAGATGATCCACTTCACGAAGCGCGCCAGCGCCACCATCAGCACCTGCTCGACCGACGCCCCGATCAGGAACAGGATCGAGGTCGCCAGCATCACCACCAGGAAGGCCCCGATCAGGCTGGCCCAGTCGTAGCCGCCCGCCCCCGGCACAATGCGGCGCAGGGGTTTGACCAGCCAGTCGCTCAGCGTGAAGGTGAACTGCGCCACCGAACCTGGCGGACGCACGCGGATGGCCTGCATCCAGAAGCGCAACAGCAGCACTCCACCCAGCACACTGGCAACGGTATCGACGATCAACTGAAGAATGGGCAGCACGACAACTCCTTGAGATAAAAAAAACCGCTGTGTGAAGCATTCACACAGCGGTATTTTGCCCTAAAGCGGGCCAGACTTGCGATTACGGACGGCTGCTGGTCGGGAATGGCCATGCGGCCGCAGGCGCCAGCACGGTCTTGGCGGCCGATGCTGGTGCTGCCGGCTTGGCTTCGCCAGCTTTCGCGTCGGCCGATTTGGCTTCCGCTTCCTTGGCTGCCGGCTTTTTCGCCGCCGCCTTTTTCGCTGCCGGCTTGGCTGCCGCTTCCGGTTTGGCTTCGGCCTTCACTGCTTCAGGCTTGGCTTCGGCTTTCGCTGCCTCCGGCTTGGCTTCGGCCTTCACCGCTTCCGGCTTGGCTTCGGCCTTGGCGGCTTCCGGCTTCGCTTCCGCCTTCATCGCTTCAGGCTTGGCTTCCGCTTTCGCCGCTTCCGGCTGGGCCTCGGCCTTGGCTTCCGCCTTGGCTTCCGCCTTGGCGGCAGGCTTCACTGCTGCGGTCGGCGCTGCCTTCACGGCTGGCTTGGCAGCCGGCTTGGTCGCTGCTGCTTTGGCCGGCGCGGGTGCGGCGGTCTTGGCTGGCGCTGGCGTGGTGGTCTTGGTCGCTGCTGGGGTAGCGGCGGTCTTGGTAGCAGCAGCCTTGGCTGGAGCTGGGGTGGCAGTCTTGGCGGCTGACTTGGCCGGCGCCTTCATGGCACTTTTGGCAGCGGCTTTTGCCGGTGCCTTGGCGCTTGACTTGGCAGCCGATTTCGCTGGTGCCTTCGATGCCGTCTTGGCCGGTGCCTTGGCAGCGCTCTTCGCAGCGGTCTTGGCTGGTGCTTTTGCCGGGCCCTTCGAAGCCGACTTGGCTGGCGTTTTAGCCGCGGTCTTCGCTGCCGACTTGGCTGGTGCCTTGGCGGCGGTCTTCGCCGCCGACTTGGCGGACGTCTTCGCAGACGTCCCCTTCGCTGCCGACTTGCTCGCGGCAGCCTTTGCTACCGGCTTCGCGGCGGACTTCGCTGCGCTCTTGGCGACAGGCTTGGCAGCCGACTTGGTGGCCGACTTGGTGGCCGACTTAGTTGCCGACTTGGTTGCCGACTTCGTTGCAGACTTGGCGACTGGCTTGGCGGCTGCGGTCTTCTTCGCCGCTGGTTTGGCTGCCGATTTGGCGGCGGACTTGGCTACTGGCTTGGCTGCTGCTTTGGTCGCCGTCTTCTTGGCTGCTGGCTTGGCGGCGGCTTTGGTGGCCGTTTTTGCCGCGGTCGATTTAGCTGCCGACTTGGTCGCAGCGGCTTTCGCTACTGGCTTGGCGGCTGCCTTCTTGGCTGCTGGCTTGGCTGCTGCTTTCTTTGCAGCTGGCTTGGCCGCTGGCTTGGCTGCTGCTTTCTTGGCAGCTGGCTTGGCTGCTGGCTTGGCTGCGGCCTTCTTTGCGGCCGGCTTGGTTGCTGCCTTGGCCGCAGGCTTCGCTGCCGGCTTGGCAGCGGCTTTCTTTGCAGCCGGCTTCGCGGCCGGCTTGGCAGCGGCTTTCGCCGGCGACTTCGATGCAGCCTTGGCAGCTGGCTTCGCAGCAGCTTTCGCCGGCGTCTTGGTCGCAGCCTTGGCTGCAGGCTTCGCCGCCGGCTTGGCAGCGGCTTTAGCCGGTGCTTTTGCTGCGCTCTTGGTTGCCGACTTGGCGGCTGGTTTGTCTGCGGCGGTCGATTTCGCTGCCGGTTTCGCTGCTGTCTTCTTTGCGGCTGTTGCCATTTCGTTCTCCTTCTCTGCGATGAGAAAATACGCTACAAGGTTGAAACCCGTCCGTCCGGATGGCCAGGCGGGTTATTCATCGGCATAAACCGTTTCGGGTTACTGCCAATGAATCCGGCACCAGCTGAACTGCTGCAACTCCTCACAATTGCAGCACTTCAGCCAACGACGTCGGGACACTCACCCATTACTTAGCTGCGCTTTCACATCGCTGCCCTTACGAGCAAGAAAAGAAAAAGCCGCCATGCCTGAACACAGATCAGGCAGTGCGGCTTGTTCTTTTCGTTACGCTTATGTGCATGCTGGCTTGAATCAGCGTCCCATTATGGAAGTCCCGAACTCTGCGCTGCGCACCACCTTCTTGCGCTTGCGACTGCTTTCGAGCCTCCCGTATTCGATCAGTTTTGTTTGAACCCGAACATGCGAAAAAGTCCATGTTCACGTTTTGACAAATTCAATCACGTAAAGTACACGAAAACCTTATCAGTCCGCAACCCGCGCACGCGTAAATTCGTTCGCTAACTGCGACTACATCAAATCGCTTGTCGGAACTTTGCATCGCACTGCGTCGGTCCATTTCAAAGCGCGCCTGATTCCAACAGGGCCGCTTCGATTCAGGCGCTCTTCAGGCGGTCGATGAACCAGCGGCCCGCTGGACCCGGTGGCTGCTCGTTCAAATGGATCGCATGCATCGAAAATCCCGGTCCGAGCGTCGGGTGCACCATCAATGCGATGCGCACCAGGCTGCCGTTCGCGATATCCGCGCTGACCATGTGCAGCGGCATATGGCCCCAGCCGAGTCCCGCGCGCAGGAAGGCGTGCTTCGCACCGAGGTCCGCCAGACGCCAGACTTGCGCGGACTGCACGCCGAAGTCGCGGCCTTGCGTGAGCGCCGAGCGGTCGGTCAGCACCAGCTGGATATGCTGCGCCGCTTGCTCGTGGGTGACGGGACCTTCGAGCTGCGCCAGCGGATGGTCGGGCGCGACCACGGTCACGGTCTCCACCGCCATCAGGTATTCGACGGCGCAGCCGGCGGGAAGCTCGGGCAGCGAACCGATCACCGCGAGGCGGCAGCGGCCATCGAGCAGCGGCTGCACCACGGCGCCGAGCGCTTCGACGAACAGGCGCAAGGGCGTGGTCGGGAAGGCCGCATGAAACGCCTTGACGGCGCAGGTCAGTGTCTCGATCGGGAACATGACGTCGACCGCGACCGCGAGCTCCGGTTCCAGACCGGCGCCCAAGCTGCGCGCGCGCGCCTTGAACGCATCCATGCTGCTTGCCGCCTCGCGCGCCTGCACCAGCAAGGCGCGGCCGGCATCGGTCAATTGCGGATAGCGGGTCGTGCGGTCGAACAGCGCGAAGCCGACCTGGTGCTCGAGATTGGCCAGCGTATGACTGACCACCGACTGCGCGCGCCGCAGCTTGCGCCCGGCGGCGGAAAAGCTGCCCTCGTCGGCCGCCGCGATGAAGGTGCGCAGCTGGTCCATGGATATCCCGTCGAGCATCCATCTACTCCTTCGATATAAATCATCGAATTATATAGGCTTCCTGGATGGATCGATGCGGTCTAAGCTAGGTCCATTCCAACCCCTTTTCCAGGAACCCATCATGAACACCGTGAACACCAACCAGTCCGCTATCCCCGCCATCGGCCGTGTCCTGCTCGCCGCCATCTTCATCATCAGCGGCTTCGGCAAACTGATGACGCCCGCCGGCACCATCGGCTACATCGCATCAAGCGGCCTGCCCTTCGCCTCGCTCGCATTCGCCGCCGCCGTCGCGGTGGAACTCGGCGGCGGCCTGCTGCTCGTGGCCGGCTTCAAGACGCGCATCGTGGCCGCGCTGCTGGCCCTGTTCTCGGTCGTCACCGCCTTCGCCTTCCACGGCAACGTCGGCGACCAGAACCAGATGATCCACCTGCTCAAGAACATCGCGCTGGCCGGCGGCCTGCTGCAAGTGGTCGCCTTCGG
>Ga0213838_1001664_pt1 | contig 11056 bp, 10 predicted proteins | sample SWPATP13_FD_160577 | JGI IMG/M metagenome (GOLD analysis project Ga0213838, IMG submission 160577) | Coastal seawater microbial communities from Marineland, Florida, United States - SWPA TP1 #3 | ecosystem: Environmental > Aquatic > Marine > Coastal | place: USA: Florida | collected 2016-08-06
CGAACAAGGATTACGGTTGCGAGTGGGACTACGATTTTAGAAACAAGCGTTTTCTGGCAGTGGACAATACCCGCTTTGCGGTGAACATCATTCAATACGCGTTGGGAGCCTAAGTGGCGAAAAATCAAGTGGCAGAGCACGATGCAGTCGACTGGAGCGAGTCGGAAGTAGCCGACCTGGTGGCAAAAGTAGGCGCGTTGAAAACAAGTATGGCGCGCGTGATCATCGGCCAGGAAGACGTGGTCGATCTTCTGGTCACCTGCCTGCTGGCCGGCGGCCACGCGCTGGTCGAAGGCGTGCCGGGCCTCGGTAAAACCCTGCTCGTGAAATCGCTGGCCCAAGCCACCGACATGCAGTTCAGGCGCGTGCAGTTCACGCCCGACCTGATGCCCTCCGATATCGTCGGCACCGAGATCCTGGAAGAAGACGCGGCCACGCGCCAGCGCTCCTTCCGCTTCCAGCCGGGCCCCGTGTTCACGCAGGTGCTGCTGGCCGACGAGATCAACCGCGCGCCGCCGAAAACCCAGTCCGCGCTGCTCGAGGCCATGCAGGAACGTTCCGTCACCTTCGCCGGCCACACCCACATGCTGCCGCGCCCCTTCTTCGTGCTGGCGACGCAGAACCCGATCGAACAGGCCGGCACCTATCCGCTGCCCGAAGCCCAATTGGATCGCTTCCTGCTGCGCATCGACGTCGTCTATCCGACCGAAGACGAAGAAGTCATGATGGTCTCGAAGACCACCCACGCCGGCCTGGGCGAGGCCGAACCGGTGATGGACCTGAACAGTTTATTACGCCTGCAGCAGCTGGTGCGCGACATCGCGATTGGCGAACACCTGCTGCGCTACGCCACGCGCCTGGTGCGCGCGACGCGGCCGCAGGAGACCACGGTTGCCGCGGTCAAGAAGCACGTCGGCTGGGGCGCCGGTCCGCGCGCCGGCCAGGCGCTGGTGCTGGCGGCCAAGGCGCGTGCGCTGATGGCGGGACGCCTGGCGGTCACGCGCGAAGATATCGCGGCCATGCTGCTGCCGGTGCTGGCGCATCGCGTCCTGCGAAATTTCGAGGCCGAAGCCGATGGCGTGGCGATGGCCGACATCCTGCAGGCGATCCGCGCCGAGATCCGGGTCGATTAATTGGCTTTGGTCAGCTCGGCGCTGCTCGCGCACACCACCGACCTCGAACTCGTCATCCGCCACGTGCTGGCGGGACTGGGGCAGGGTGTGCACGCCGGCCGCGAGCGCGGCGCCGGCGTCGAGTTCTCCGAGTACCGGGCCTACGCGCCCGGCGACGAGTGGCGCCGCGTCGACTGGAAACTGCTCGCGCGCGCCGACCGGTATTACGTGCGCGAGGCCGAGCGCGACAGCCATGTGGCGGTCTGGCTGCTGCTCGACGCCAGCGCCTCGATGGCGGAACCGAGCCGCAGCATCGGGGGACTCGACAAGCTGGGCTATGCGCGCACGCTGCTGGCCTGCATTGCCGCGATCGCACAGCGCCAGGGCGACGCCTTTGGTTTGGCCGTCTTGTCCGCGGGTCGCGTCCAGTTCCTGCCCGCCGCGCGCGGGCCGCGCCAGCTGCAACGCGTGCTGGCGAAACTGAAACAGGTGCAGGCCGGGGGTGAGCTGCCGAATGCCGACGTGCTGCGCACCGGTTTGCGTTTCACTGCATCCCCTTCACTCCTCTTTGCGGCGACCGATTTCCTCGACTGGCCGTCTTCGCTGTCGGACGCATTGATTCGCCTGCGCCACATGCGCCATGATGTGCGCGCCGTCTGCCTGCAGACCGAGGCCGAGTGCGAGGGCAGTTTCGACAGCGGGCCCGCCTACCGCGATCCGGAACGCGACGCTTCTGTGTTCCGCTTCGGCGCCGACCTGCGCGAGGGCTACCTGCGCAACCGTGAAGCGCATTTTGCGAGCGTGACCGCCAGCCTGCGCGCGAACGACGTGCTGCACGTCGCGGCCCGCATCGAGCAGGCGCCGGGCGAGGTGCTGCGCCAGTGGCTGCGCCAGCGTTTGGGAAATGGAGCGCGCCGATGACCAGCCTGTGGTGGCTCGCGCTGCCTACCCTGCTGCTGCCGATCTGGTGGCACCGAAAAAAACGCGTGCAAGTCAAGGCCGAGCCCCTGGCGAGCGCACGCTTCCTGCCGCGTACCGAGCCGCGCCAGATGCGCGTGTGGCGCTGGTCGGATATCGCCTTGTTGATCGTGCGCTGCCTGCTGCTGGCCTGCGCGATCGCCTGGCTGGCCGACCCGGTTTTCCCGTGGCGCGGCGATACCGTCGTCGTCGCGCAAGGGACCGATGCGCAGTGGGTCGAGCGTGAAGTGAATGCCGCCGGTTACGCAGAAGCGGCGCGGCTGCCGCTGCCTGCTGCGGAGGCGCTGGCCTGGATCCGCTCCCACGAACGCGAATTCAAGCCGGAAGCACGCCTGCTGGTGCTGGGCGATATCCCGATGCCAGCAACGGTGCCGCAGTTCCGCCGCCCGGTCATGCTGCATACGCTCGCCAAACCGGTGCCGCGCACGGAAGCGCACGTGGCCATCGTCAGCACCCGGCCGCAGGAATGGCAGCGCATGTTCGCCGCGCTCGACGGCCCCTTGCGCGTCGTGCTCGACAAGACAGCCGGGCCGGCGACGGAATTGATCGTCTGGGATGCGCCGGATGCACCGCCCGCCGCGATGCGCGCACCGCTCTGGTGGACGAGCGAGGCCGGCGCGTTTACGGAACTGGCGCAATCGAAGGCGCTGGATGGCATGCGCTACGCCGACGGCGCACGTGGCCGCGTCTGGGCGTCGAACGCCTGGCCGCCGAGCGACCCGGGCGCCGCACGCGCATTGCTCGAAACCTGGCGCGAGCTGCACTACGCGCCCGTTCCTTATACCGCGCCGCCCATGGCGTTTGCGGCGGCGAATGTGTCGCCCGTCGACTACGCCAGCGGTGCGCTGCGCGACTTCCTGATGTTGGCGCTGGTCGCCCTGTTTGCTATCGAGAGGATACTGACCCATGCACGGCGATCTTGAGCCCGTGCGGCGCCTGTGGCGTGCGGCCTGGCTGCGGCGTTTGCCGCTGTGGGTGCTGGGGTCCTTGCCCTGGCTGGCGCTGCGCATGCTGCCCGGCCTGCTGGCCTGGATCGCCTGGTGCATGTGGGATGCGGTGCGCCTGCGCCAGAAAGTCGCGCATGGCTGGGCGAGCTGGCTCGATGCCGCCGCACCTGGCATGGAAGACAGCAGCGCGCTGCTGGTCGAGGCGGACACGCCGCTGGCGCGGATGCAGCGCCAGCGCCTGCTGGCGCGCCTGGACGCGGCGCTGGATGGGCCAAGCGTGCGCCGCATCATGCGTCCCCATATCGGCGCCGGCCTGGCCTGGCTGCTGCCCTGGCTGGCGCTGGCGGCCAGCGTCTGGTTCTTCGGCCAACGACCTGCCGCCACGGCGCGCGCTGCCGCACCGGTTGCCGCAGTTGCCGCGAAGGCGCCAGTCCTGCCGCAACTGATCGTCACCGCGACGCCGCCAGCGTATACGGGCGCCGCGCGCACCGTTGGCGCGCCGCGTGACATCGCCTTGCCCGAAGGCGGCCTCGTGACCTGGTGCCTGAAGAATCCCGAAGCAGTGGAAACCACGCTGGAGCTGAGCGACGGCCGCGCGCTGAAGGTCGGCGACAAATGCGCGACCTTGACGGCGACCGAATCGCTGTTCTGGCGCTGGCGCGGCGCGCGCTACACGATCAAGGTGACGCCGGACGCGCCGCCGGTCATCACCATCGCCCAGCCGGCGCAGATGATCCAGGAACTGAAAACCGGCGCCGCCACGGCCGCGATGGCGCTCTCGGTGCAGGACGACTACCGGGTGCAGCGCGCCACCCTGCACCTGACGCTGGCGCGCGGCAGCGGAGAGAACATCAAGTTTACCGACCGCGAAATGCCGCTGCCCGCTTCAAACAATCCGCGCCTGCGCAACTGGGCCAAGACCTGGACCCTGGCGGAACTGGGCATGGAGCCGGGCGACGAGCTGTATTTCTTTGTGCGCGCCGTCGACAATGCGGCGCGTCCGCACACGGTGCAGTCGCCGACCTACACGCTGCGCCTGCCGGCGCCGGAAGTCGAGGACGAGGAAGAAACCTCGGCCATGCCGGTATTGGTGAAACCGCAAAGCCTGCGCAGCCAGCGCCAGATCATCATCGACACCGAGCAGCTGATCGCCGACATGAAGTCGACCCGCATGAGCGCCGATACGGTGCGCGAGCGCAGCGAGACCATCGCCGGCGACCAGGGCCAGCTGCGCCGGCGCTACGGCCAGTTCCTGGGCGAGGAGTCGAGCCTGTTCGGCGGCGAGGAACACGAGGAACACGAAGCCAGGGACGGCAAGATGGACGTGCTGCACCAGTTCGGCCACGCCCACGACGAAGCGGAGAACGCGACGCTGTACGACGAGGGGACGAAGAAAATCCTGCGTCGCGCCTTGACGGCGATGTGGGAAGCGGAAAAGGCGCTGCGCGCGATCGCGCCGAAGACGGCGCTCGCGCCCGAATTGAAAGCGCTGGTGGCGATCAAGGAGCTGCAGCAGGCCGACCGCATCTACCTGCACAAGACGGCTTTCGTGCCGCCGCCGATCAAGGAAGAGATCCGCATGACGGGCGACGTCGTCGGCGCCGCCAGTTACACGCGTGCGCAGGGGGAAAGCGCCGAAGCGGTCCCGGCGCAGCTGCGCGAACTGGTGACCGCGCTCTCCGGCGAGGGCGCGCTGCCGGCGCTGTGGACGCGTACCGCCCACGACTGGCTGCGCGAGCGCCTGAAGGATGACGAACAGCGCCTGGCCGCCCAGCGTGCGGTCCAGGACGTGCTCGATGGCTGCCTGCGCTGCCGCCCTGTGCTGCGCGCCTGGCTGCGCGCCGGCGTTGTCCAGGCGCCGGTGCTGCTGCAGGCGCAACCGGTGACGACGACGCCGTTCACGCGCGCCTGGCGCGAAGGAGGGAACAAGTGATCATCGCTATTGGCCTGATTGGCGCGGCCAGCGTGCTGCTCTACCTGTGGCGGCGGCGCTGGTTCGAGGCGCTGCTGGCGCTGGTCGCCACGGCAGCGCTGGCGCTGCTTGCGCTGAATATCAACATGCCGGGCGGGGCCGGCACCGTCACGACGATCGATGCGCGCATTCCACCGGCCTCGCTCGCCGGCGTGCGCAGCCTGCGCCTGAAGGGCGATGGCCTGCGCGCCGCGCAGTGGCAGGATCTGCCCGCGCGTCCGCTGGACTGGAGCGCGCCGCAGTCCGACGTGCTGCGCCTGGACTTCCCGCGCCAGTTGGCGCTCGGGCGCCTGTTCGCACTGACCGTGCGCCGTGGTGGCGACACCTCCGCACGTTTGCAGCTGCTGGCCGAGAACGGGCAAGTGCTGGCGGAGACGCGCGGCAGCGGCGACCTGACGGTGTCCTGGCTGCCGCCGCTGGCCGAAACCCTGCTGCTCAAGGCGCGCCTGCTGGACGAAAAGAGCGCGCTGCTGGCCGAAGGCCCGGTCCCCGTCATCGTCAGCGAGACGCGTCCGCTGTCCGTGCGCGGTCGCTTCAGTGCGCCGTCCTTCGACATCCGCGTGCTGAACGATGTGCTGGCGCAGAGCCGCGCGCTGGTCGACTGGCAGGTCACCCTGGGCAAGACCGTCACCCGCAGCGAGAGCGCACGCGAGAAGATCGAGAAGCCCGACCTGCTGGTCATCGACGCCGCCTGGTTCGAGCGCGCCGCGCCGCCGGCACGCGCCGCCTTGCTGGAACAGGTGAAGCAGGGCGCTGCTCTGCTGGTGCTGGCCGCGAACGCCAACGATGCCAGCATCTGGGCGCGCAGCCTGCAGTTGCCGTTGCAGGCGCAAGGCGCCGAGAAGCTGACCGGCGGCCCGCTGCCGCTGCCGGCCGCACCGCTGACGCCCGCTACCCGCGTGGCCGGCGCCTGGACCGGCCAGGACAACGCCGTCTGGGCCCGCCAGTGGGGCCAGGGCCGCATCGGCTGGCTCGGCGCCGCCGACTGGCATCGTGTGGCGATCACCGAGCCGCGCGCGCTGGCCTTGTGGTGGCAGGGCGTGCTCGACACCTTGCGCGTCGAACGCACGGAAGAAGTCCAGTGGCTGGCGCCGCGCGAGATGCCGCTGCCCGGCCAGCGCCTCGAAGTCTGCGCGCTCGGCGTGCGCGGCAAGCTGCGCTTCCCCGACCTGAACCAGACGCTCGACTGGCAGCGCCGCCGCGACCGCGTGGACGCCTCCTGCGCTGCAGTCTATCCGCGCGCATCGGGCTGGCTGAGGATGGAAATGCAGGGGACAAAGCCGGTGAGCAGTCAGCTGTATGTGTACGCGCCGGGCGATTGGCCGCTGTGGCAAGCCGCCGAACGCCGCGATGCCACAGCGCGTTATGCGGCGCGCACACCAGTGCCGGCTTCACAGACGCAGCGCACGCTGCCGCAGTGGCCGTTCGGGGTGCTGTTCGGTTTTGCGATGCTGGCATTGTGGTGGCGCGAACGGCGCTGAAGCGCTACCAACAGTTTTAATGGTAGCGAAATTCGATACCGAAAGTATCGCTCAACTATCTGTTGTCGACGCTTGTTCGTAATGAAAAGCAGTGGTGGGAATATGCAGGAAGCCATGCGTTGCGACGCGCCGATTCACTCTCGCCATTGAGTCAACGATGAAAACAACCTTCCTCAGTATCGCCTTCCTGTGGTGTGCAAGCGCCAGCCTGCATGCCGAGAGTCCGCCCTTGTTCCGTATGACGTCCGATTCAGGAATGGCTGCCGACCGCACTCAGCCCGCCATGGTTTTTCAGGAAATACAACGGAGCGAAACCTCGTCGACGGTGGAAGCCGTGCAAACTGCCGGCAGTATCGCGGCGAAATCGATGTTCCTGCTACGCGGGAGCTGCGCATTGATGAGGGAGCGACAGAAAACCGCGTTCAGGATTGAGCGCTTGTCAAAAGAACCAATCCGCTTTATTCTGCATTTCGTGTCAGACGAGCAACTTGGTGGTCGAAACACCGATCAGGCGCTGAACGAAGATAGTGTTATCTCCGCGGCGCGCTGCGACAGGATCGCCTCTGTCTTTGCGCGCTGATTACAACCTTTTTCAAACACTGGACATTATTGATGATGACCCCGCAAAGCAAACTGCGTATCGCCAACATTCTAATGCTGGCAGGCATCCTGCCGCTGCTGTTCGGAATCTACTGGATGATTTCCAGCACCCCTTACGATATGCAGCGGCCGACGCAGGTCGGCGATATGTTCCTGATGATCGGCAAACTGGTATTCGCGTATATCTTTGCCTTGATAATCAGCGGCGCGAGCGGTTTGTGGTCGGCGGCAATCGCAAAACGCCATCCCGGAACCCAGGCCAATACCTCCAAGATCATCCGGATCGTTGTCTGTATTGTCCTGATCATTCCAGTGGTATTGCGCGTGTTGGCAGGCTGACACCTGACCCCAGCTGCTTTACGCAGTGTGTCGGCGGCCTGCATCCTTATTTCGGAATCGGTCAGTGAATGAAAGCCTGGTCAATGCGGACAGCAGCAATGCGAGCGTAGCTAAAATATGAAAAACTCTGCTGCTAAATCTGCCTTGATCGCACGACTCCCGAAGAACAGTCATGATGCTGACGGCGCCAGGGCGCTGGTGGCGCTGGGTTACCCCGAATTGGCACCAGTACTGCCCCAGCTTTTCCAATGGTTGGAGACAAACGGCTCGGACGTTGAACTGGTACTTCGATCCTTTTTTGCCGCCTTGGGCGCGCCGGCGCGCGACCTGGCATGCCAGGCACTCCTGCATCGTAATAAGCCGGCTCTGAAACACTGCCTGCTACGTTATATCCTTCCGAGTTGGCCACGAGACGTCGTAGCGACTTTGCCCCTGGAAGGCTATCTGTACGATAGCGACGCCTATGGTCTGGACGTCTGGGCACTGAAACTCATGGTCGAGAAGCGGATTCCGACCCATGATGGACTGAAGGGCTTGTCGGAAGTGAGAGACTGGAAAATCGCCCGCCTGCAAGAGCATTTGGCGCTGCTTGGCAACCTGGCGCCCCCAACAGAAGCGCCTTCTGTTGAGGGGAGTGCGGATTCAGGACCGGTGGACTGCTGAGGCCGCGCCAGGGCGGAAGTCCGAATGTCAGACCTGACCCCAGCTTTGTTTACGCAGCTTTGCGCGCCGGTTCCGGCCCACCGCTCCCGGCCACGATCGCAACCGGGCCGTCGAACTGGAAAACGCTTGCCTCGTGCACCTTCCACGCGCCTTCGCCCATCAACTGCAGCACATGGGTATGGTGGCGCAGCACTGCGGGGCGGTGGGCGATGCTGATGAGGGTGGTGCCGTTCTCGCGCAGGTGCGCATACAGGGAGGATTCGTTGCTGCTGTCGAGCGCACTGGTCGCCTCGTCGAGAATCACGATGCTCGGCTGGTGCACCAGTACGCGGCCGAAGGCCAGGCGCTGCTGCTCGCCGACCGATAACAGCTTTTCCCAGTCCTGCACCGCGTCCAGGCCGCCGACGCGCCCGGCCAGGTGCGGCAGGTGCACTTGCTGCAGGATGTCGAGCAGCTGTTCGTCTTTCAATTCCGACTTCGCGCTCGGATAAATCAGCTGGCTGCGCAGCGTGCCGTGCTGCAGGTAGGGCTGCTGTGGCAGGAAGAAAAAGTCTTCCATCGGTGGATGATGAATCACGCCGCTGCCGGTGTGCCACAGCCCCGCGATCGCCCGCAGCAGCGAGCTCTTGCCGCAGCCGCTTTCGCCGGTGATGAGCAGGGCGTCGCCCGGTTTCAGGGCAAGGCTCAGCTCCTTGATCAGCACCCGTTCGGATTGCGGCGGATGCAGCGTCACCGATTCCAGCGCCAGGTGCGCGCCGGCACGCTTCTCGATGCGCGGGTGCTGGTCGATGGCGACGGTGCCAGGCTCGGTGTCGGGCAGCACGAGTTTCGACAAGCCATGCAGACGGTCGATGCCCGCCACGAAGCGGCTCAGGCTTTCGAAATTATCGACAATCACGCCCACGGCGCCGAGCACGGCGGTAAACGCGCCGGCCGCCTGCACCGCACGGCCCACTTCCAGCCGGCCCGAGAGGACGCCTTCCGCCAGGATCATGAACGGCAGCACCAGGGTCAATTGGCTGAAGGTGCGCTGGAACAGGTTGAGCGAACGCTGCTTCTTGATCAGCTTGGCGAAGTTGTTGATCACCTTGTTGAACTTGCTGTCGATGTGCGCGCGCTCCTGGGCTTCGCCACGGTAGAAGGCGATCGACTCGGCGTTTTCGCGCAGGCGCATCAGGCTGAAGCGGAAATCCGCCTCGCGCCGCAGCTGCCAGAAATTCAGGTGGATCAGCGGGTTGCCGAAGACCCAGAGGGCGACCACGGTGCCGACCAGCGCATACACCGCCAGCACCCCGACCAGGGGATGCGAAATTTTCCACAGCACGGCGCTGAAGGCCACCAGCTGCATGAGCGAACCGAGGAAGATCAGCAGGAAGTTGATCGAGCGCCCGGTAAAGGTGTTGATGTCTTCGCTGATGCGCTGGTCGGGGTTGTCGATCTCGGTATTGGAGCCGAGCTCGTAGTATTTGCGTCCCTTCAGGTAGCTGTCGAGGAAACGGCTGGTGAGCCAGCGCCGCCACTGGTTCGCGAACTGGTCGCGCATGTAGTAATAGAAGGCGTAGATCGGCACCGCGAAAGCGAGGACGAACAGGCAGGCGCGCACCGAGGTCCAGAAGCGGTCGCCACTTTTCGCGGCCAGCGCCGAGGTCATTTCGCCGGCCTGGTCGTTGAGCATGACGGCGAACTTGGTTTCGGCCAGCATCAGCACGATCAGGAGCGTCAGCAGGAGCCAGGCCCGTTTCCTTTCTTCTTCCAGCCAGTAGGGTTTCGCCACATTGACGAATTGTTTCCATGCAGCGAGGGACAGGGGAGCGGCCCGGCGTCTCTTTTTGGGCGCCGGCGTATCATCGGGCACGGCGTCGGCGGGGGTGGAGCGGGGCGTTTTCATGATGAATCAAGGCGAAGGTTCACACTCAGGGACCTGAGTTACACCTTGAGCATACGACCGGGCACAGAATCGTTCCGTGCGAAAACGGACATAGCACCAATGACTGTTGTTTAACAGTCATGGCTTCCTATGCGGCGCCGCCAGCCGCCGTGCGGCCTGCTCCGGCGGCGTATCGCCCAGTGGCAGCAATGCGATGGAGCGCGCCAGCGCACGCACGAGGTGCGTTTCGCCGGCACGCAGGCCGCGTCCGCGCAACTGCGGCAGCGCGCGCAGTGGCGCCGGGACGATGTCGACGGCGGCGCGCACCAGCAGCCGCTGCAGCGGACGCATCAGCGCGGGCAAGAGGGCAGTCGTGTCCATGATCCTCAGGAAATCGGACAGGATGGGCGAGCCTTCCAGGCTGGGCACGGTCCTGGCCAGCAGCGCTTCCCACGCGGACCATGAACGCGGCGCGCCGGTCGCGCCATACAGGCGGGCCGCCGCCTGGCTTTCGGCGAAGGCGACATCCTTCTCGAACGGCGACAGCGGCTGCACATAGCGGTGGTAGGCCTCGCTGAAACCGAACACGGCGCTCGCCTGCACCCAGTCGAGCAGGCGCGGATCGTTGGCGTAATACGGCAGGCCGTCCGGCGTACTGCCGCGTACATGTTCGTGCACTTGCACCACGTGCGCGATGAGTTTTTCGGCGGCCGAGCGCGGGCCGTAGACGGTCATCATGGCGGCAAAGCCGGTGCGGCGCAGGCGCAATCCCGGATCGCGCTGGAAACCGCCCCCGTTCCACACGCCCGAACGTACCGATGGCTCGGCCAGTTCGAGCACTACCGCCGCCACCCCACCCACAAACAGCGAAACCGGATTGGCGAACACGCGCCAGGCCACGCCGTCCGGCGGCGCCAGCGCCGGCTCGCCGGGCGGCTGGCTGAAGTCGAAGGCCAGGCCCGGCGGCGGTTGCATCAGCGCGCGTAGGGTTTTCATCATTTCCTGGGCCGCGATGCGGTCTCATCTGGTATCCGCTTGTTTACTCCGTGTTTGTCGGTGCGCTCGTGGCCTCGGTGGACTCGGTGACCAGATGCGGC
>Ga0213838_1001669_pt1 | contig 11038 bp, 9 predicted proteins | sample SWPATP13_FD_160577 | JGI IMG/M metagenome (GOLD analysis project Ga0213838, IMG submission 160577) | Coastal seawater microbial communities from Marineland, Florida, United States - SWPA TP1 #3 | ecosystem: Environmental > Aquatic > Marine > Coastal | place: USA: Florida | collected 2016-08-06
CCAGGGCCGGCGGCAGGTCGGTGCGGGTCCAGAGCGGGCCGATGCCGGTGTCGAACTCGGCCTTCTTGGTGGCGAAACTGCTGTCGAGCGCATACACGCCGGCGCCCGAGTGGGTGTCGATATAGGTATAGGCCGTGTCCTTCTGGTTCATGTATTGGTGCAGTTGCACCTGAACGAAATGCTTGAGGACGTCGGCGTGGTTACCCGCGTGGAAGGCGTGGCGGTAGCTCAACATAGGGGGATTTCCAATCAAATAGGTCAATGCGGCGGCCGCACGTAGCGGCGCAATTGTCGACATTATCCACCACATCGGCATTCGCCCGGAATTAATCGCCGTGAAACGTAAAAAAAGCCGCAGTCTTGTGGCCACGGCTTTGGGACACCCGGCATGGGGCCGGGTGCAGGCAAATCACATGTTGTGCGGCCTTCTTTTCATCCAGGCACTGACAACCTCAAGCCTTGTGCGGCAGCGGCACCCGTCCCCTGCCGCCGGCCCCGACCGCCGTGGCGATCGCCAGCGTCTGGAACAGGGCAACGCCGATGAAGAGCCCGGACGGATGACCGCCATCCATCAGCATGCCGAACAGCACCGGGCCGACCGCCATGCCACTGTCCAGGCCCGAATACACGACGCCGAATACCCGGCCGGTGGCGTTCGGCGGCGCCGCGGCGCGGATCAGCAAATCGCGCGAGGGAGCGGCCACGCCGCTCGACAGCCCGATCGCCCCCATGATCAGCACGACCAGCGGGCCCGGCACGAGCGAGGCCGACAGCAGCAAGGCGAGCGCGGCCGCGAACAGGAAAGCGATGGCAATCGTGCGGTCGTGGCTATGGAAGCGCGCGGCCAGGAAACCACCGGCGACCATGCCCGCCGCCGAGGACAGCATATACGTCGTGTAGGCGGTGGCCGCGGTTGCCAGCGAAATGTCGTACAAGGCCGTCAGGCTGGTCGACGAGAAAGCCTGGATGCCGCCCAGCGCCACCGAGGTCAGGAAAAAGAAGCCGAAACACATCCACACCGCCGGCAGGCGCAGGAAATCGAAAGAGCCGCCGGCCGCCTGGGCCGCTGTTTGAAGCGGCGCTTTGGTTCCCAGCACCTTGCGGTTCAAGAACAGGGTCAGCAGCATGAGGGCGGGAATGACGGAGGCGGCCACGAGGGCCGTGCGCCAGTTCGAGAACGTGGCCACCGCCGCCAGGAATAAAGGAGCGGCCGCCCAGCCGATATTGCCCGAAATGCCGTGCACCGAAAAGGCATACGGCAGCCGCTGTTTCGACACGTGCTGGTTCAGCAGCGTATAGCCGGCCGGGTGGAAGACGGCATTGCCGCAGCCCGCGATCAGGGAGCCGAGCAGCAGCACCGTATAGTTCGGCGCGCTGGCCAGCACCAGCGCCGCGGCGCCGAGCAGCGCGTGGCCCGTGAACAGCACGCGCCGCGCGCCGACCTTGTCGACCAGGAAGCCCGACAAGGCCTGGCCCACGCCCGAGACGACGAAAAACACGCTCATCAGGGCGCCCAGCTCGGCATACGAGAGGCTGAACGCCGACTTTAGCCAGGGAAACAGGCCCGCCAGGATCAGGTGATAAAAATGGGATACCCCGTGCGAGACGCCGACCAGGCCGATCACGCGCGCATCCTGGCGCAGGCTTGTTGTGCTCATCTGTTGCTGATCGTGAAAGATAGAAAGCAACCAGTGTAGCCAAAACCGGGCGCGCCCGCCGGAGCGCGCTCCGGTTGGGTAGCGACGGAGCAGCCTGGATGGTGCGGGCGACGGAGCACGCCCAGGGCGAACATCAACCCGCCTGAGGCTCCACGCGCTGCGGCGGGAGCAAGGCAGCGCTGCGCTGGCCGCTGCCCAGGGAGGGACGGTGCTGAACGCCGGCATGGGCATCTGCGACCCGGAACACGCTGACCAGTTCGACCAGGCTGCCGGCCTGCTGTTCCAGCGAAACGGCCGCTGCCGCCGCCTCTTCGACCAGCGCCGCGTTCTGCTGGGTGACGTCGTCCATCCGGCCGATGGCGACGTTGACCTGGTCGATGCTTGCGCTCTGCTCGTGGCTGGCCGATGCGATCTCGCGCATGATGCCGGTTACGCGGTTGACGCTGACCACGATTTCTTCCATCGTGGCGCCGGCCTGGTCGACCAGGCGGGTGCCGGTCTGCACCTTGTCGACCGAATCGTCGATCAGGGCCTTGATCTCCTTGGCCGCGCTGGCCGAGCGGTGCGCCAGGTTGCGCACTTCGCCGGCGACGACGGCGAAACCGCGTCCCTGCTCGCCCGCGCGCGCCGCTTCGACGGCCGCGTTCAAGGCCAGGATATTCGTCTGGAAGGCGATACCGTCGATGACGCCGATGATGTCGACGATCTTGTGCGCCGAGGCGTTGATCGAACCCATCGTCTCGACCACGTCCGCCACCACCAGGCCGCCCTTGTCGGCCACCGCGGCGGCCGACTGCGCCAGCTCGTTCGCCTGGCGCGCGTTGTCGCCGTTACGGCGCACGGTGCCGGTGATCTGCTCCATCGACACGGCCGTCTGGATCAAGGCGCTTGCCTGCGATTCGGTGCGGCGCGCGAGGTCATCGTTGCCCGCCGCGATCTGGTGCGCGGCGGACGCGATGGTGCCGGTACCGTCGCGCACGTCCTTGACGATATGCGCCAGGCTGGCGTCCATCTCCGCCAGCGCCTTAAGCAGCTGGCCGATCTCGTTGTTCGAGCCGACCTCGATCCGGTGGCCGATGTCGCCGGCGGCGACCCGGCGGGCGATGGCGATGGCCTGCGCCAGCGGCGTCGAGATGCCGCGCACCAGTACTACGCCAGCGACGATTGCCAGCAGCGCCGCAACGGCCATCGCGAACGCCAGCCAGAACGTGGTCGACGCGATGGTCGAGTCGACGGCGAGGTCGTCGGCTTTCTGGCGCGTCTTGAGCAGGCCGGTCAGCTTGGCCAGCTCGGCGTCCGCGATCCGGTAGGAAGGATTGATGCGCTTGATCAGAGCATCTTCAGCGCTGTTCCACTCGTTGCGCTGGATCGCCTGGCTGGCGAAGTTGACCGCCGCCAGGCCCAGACCTTCGCTGCTCTTGAACCAGGCCTCGGCCAATTGGCGCTCCTCCGGCGAGCTGATCCCGGCCAAATAGGCGCTCCAGAGCTGGTCGATGTCGGCGCGGGTTTTTTCGAGAATGTCGAAGTGGACCGTCAGTGGATGGTCGTGCAGCTTGTGCCACTCCATTTCCGGATTGTGCTGCAGCGCCTGCAGGATCTGGCTGCGGTTGATTTCCATCTTGAAACGGATGCGTTCAGCCACGGCGCTTACTCGCATGTCCTCCATCGAGGTCTTCTGCAAAGCCTCGGTCGTACGGTGCACGCTGATCAGGCCGATGGTACCGATCGCCGTCAGCATGGCGATCAGAACCGCAAGAATCGCAACGATGAGGGTTTTGACATTCATATTCTTTAACACGGGGGAAGCCCTTCCTGGCAATCCAAATTTGTTACCCCAGACGATCAATACAATCTTGAAAAGGTAGCGCATTGTAAGTTTAAGTATTTCCTTGCATCAACTTATTTTTACGAATTACGACCGACTGTGGTTTTGCCGCCGCAGGGCGAACCATCCAAAAAAAGGGGCGCATCGCTGCGCCCCTTCCCTTGCGAAGAACCGGCTTACTTCGCCAGTTCGACCACCTGCTCGCCGCCGAACACCAGCTGGCCGTGCTGCACCCGCACCGGGATCGTGTCCTTCGGCCCGAAGCGGCCCGACAGGATCGCTTTCGACAGCGGATTTTCGATCTGCTGCTGGATCGCGCGTTTCAAAGGCCGCGCGCCGTACACCGGGTCGAAGCCGGCTTCCGCGATCTTCTGCAGGGCTTCCTCGTCGATGTCGAGCGTCATCTCCATCTTGGCGAGGCGCTCTTCCAGGCTGCGCAGCTGGATCCTGGCGATCGCACCGATGTTCTTCTCGTCGAGCGCGTGGAAGACCACGATGTCGTCGATGCGGTTGATGAACTCCGGACGGAAGTGTCCGCGCACCTCGGCCATCACCGCCATCTTCACCACCGCCGGCTCGTCGGTATCCATCGACTGGATCTTGTGCGACCCCAGGTTCGAGGTCATCACGATCACCGTGTTCTTGAAGTCGACGGTGCGGCCCTGGCCGTCGGTCATGCGGCCGTCGTCCAGCACCTGCAGCAGCACGTTGAACACGTCCGGATGCGCCTTCTCGATCTCGTCGAGCAGGATCACGGAATACGGCTTCCTGCGCACCGCTTCGGTGAGATAGCCGCCCTCCTCGTAGCCGACATAGCCCGGCGGCGCGCCGATCAGGCGGGCGACCGAATGCTTCTCCATGAATTCGCTCATGTCGATGCGGATCAACGACTCCTCGGTATCGAACAGGAAACCGGCCAGCGCCTTGCACAGCTCGGTCTTGCCGACCCCGGTCGGCCCCAGGAACATGAAGGAGCCGTAAGGACGGTTCGGGTCCGACAGGCCGGCGCGCGAACGGCGGATCGCGTCCGACACGGCTTCGATCGCCTCGTCCTGGCCGACCACGCGCTCGTGCAGCTTCTCTTCGATGTGCAGCAGCTTGTCGCGCTCGCCCTGCATCATGCGCGAGACGGGAATGCCGGTCGCGCGCGAGACCACTTCGGCGATTTCCTCGGCGCCCACTTGCGTGCGCAGCAGCTTGGGCTTCGCGTTGCCGTCGTTCTCGGCCAGGCTGGTCGCTTCCTCGGCCTGCTTGAGCTGGGCTTCGAGCTGCGGCAGCTGACCGTACTGGAGCTCCGAGACGACTTGCCAGTTGCTCTGGCGCTTGGCTTCCTCCATCTGGTGGCGGATGCGCTCGATCTCTTCCTTGATATGGGTGGTGCCCTGCACCGCCGCCTTCTCCGACTTCAGGATTTCCTCGTAGTCGTTGTACTCGCGTTCGAGGCGGGCGATCTCCTCGCCGATCAGTTCCAAGCGCCGCTGAGAAGCTTCATCCGTCTCCCTGCGCACGGCTTCGCGCTCGATCTTCAGCTGGATCAGGCGCCGCTCGAGCTTGTCCATGACTTCCGGCTTGGAGTCGATCTCGATCTTGATCTTCGAAGCCGCTTCGTCGATCAGGTCGATCGCCTTGTCGGGCAGGAAGCGGTCGCTGATGTAGCGGTGCGAAAGCTCGGCCGCGGCGATGATGGCCGGGTCGGTGATCTCGACCTTGTGGTGCAGCTCGTACTTCTCCTGCAGCCCGCGCAGGATGGCGATGGTCGCCTCCACGCTCGGCTCGTCGACGATGATCTTCTGGAAGCGGCGCTCGAGCGCGGCGTCCTTCTCGACATATTTGCGGTATTCGTCGAGCGTGGTCGCGCCGACGCAGTGCAGCTCGCCGCGCGCCAGGGCGGGTTTGAGCATGTTCCCCGCGTCCATCGCGCCTTCGGCCTTGCCGGCGCCGACCATGGTGTGGATCTCGTCGATGAAGACGATGGTCTGGCCCTCGTCCTGGGCGAGCTCTTTCAGCACCGATTTCAGGCGCTCCTCGAACTCGCCGCGGTATTTGGCGCCCGCCAGCAGCGCCGCCATGTCGAGCGAGAGCACGCGCTTGCCCTTGAGCGAATCGGGGACTTCGCCGTTCACGATGCGCTGGGCCAGGCCCTCGACGATCGCGGTCTTGCCCACGCCCGGCTCGCCGATCAGCACCGGATTGTTCTTGGTGCGGCGCTGCAGCACCTGGATCGCGCGCCGGATCTCGTCGTCGCGGCCGATCACCGGGTCGAGCTTGCCCATGCGCGCGCGTTCGGTCAGGTCGAGCGTGTATTTTTTCAGCGATTCGCGCTGGCCTTCGGCGTCCTGCGAATTGACGTTCTCGCCGCCGCGCACGGCGGAAATGGCGGACTCCAGCGACTTGCGCGCCAGGCCGTGTTCGCGCGCCAGGCGGCCGGCGTCGGATTTATCCTCGGTCAGCGCCAGCAGCACCATTTCGGAAGAGAGGAACTGGTCGCCGCGCTTTTGCGATTCGCGGTCGGCCAGGTTGAGCAGGGAGACCAGCTCGCGGCCCACCTGGGTTTCGCCGCCGGTGCCGGACACCTTGGGCAAGCGCTCGATGCCGCTCTTGAGCGCGTTGGTCAGGGCCCCGACATTCACGCCGGCGCGCTGCAGCAGCGAACGGGCGCTGCCGTCGTCCTGATTGAGCAAGGCGACGAGCAGGTGCACGGGGTCGATGTACTGGTTATCGTTGCCGACCGCCAGGCTCTGGGCATCGGCCAGCGCTTCCTGAAGTTTGGTCGTTAACTTGTCTTGCCGCATGGTGTACTCCCTCGTAGGTATTCTTCACTGGAACCCAAATGTGGGGTGGGCGCATGCTTTTCAAGATCCCCACGCGCTTCGTCCGCCGAAATGACAGCAAAGACTGTGCCAGCCCGTTCCAGGATACGCCGGACCGCCGGGTGATCGCGTCGCCGTTCGACCGTGACGGCATAAAATTGCTCCGCGATCGTGTCGATTACGCCTGCTGTCTCCAGAGCGTACTCCTCGCAAACGACGGGGGCAACGGCGGTCGGTGCAGCCATGAAGCCGGCGCCGGCGCGTGCAAACGCTTTAAGCAGAGCACCATCGTCGAACTCGCCGACGACGATCGGGCGCAGCGCATGCTCTTCGAACCATCCCTCCAGCTGGCTGCGGATGGCCGCCTCGGGTCCGGGCAGCAAGAACGGCGCCTCGCGCAGACACGCCGGGAACACACCGTTCCAGGCGCGGCACAGTTGCGGATGGCCGAGCACGCTCACGCTGCTTGAACCGAGCAAATGCGTATGGCCGCGAATCGCGGTGCCGGGCGCGAGGCCGCGGTCGGCCAGCACGAGGTCGAGCCGGTGCATGGCCAGCTCGGCCATCAAGGCATCGAAGCGCCCTTCGCGACAGACCAGGCGCATCGCCATGCCCGCTTCACGCGCCGGCTGAAGCAGCCGGAAAGCAATCGTCTTCGGAACGATGTCGCAGATGCCGACGCGCAGCGTTTCCGGGACCGGCGCCGCGCCATGGCGCATTGCCTGTTCCAGTTCATTACCCAGATCGAAGATGCGCTCGGTGTAGCGCAAGGCAAGCCGGCCCGCCTCGGTCAGCTCGAGTCCCCGCCCCTGCTTGCGCAGCAGGGGCGCGCCGAACTGTTCCTCGAGGAGGCCGAGCTGGGTGCTGATGGCCTGCGGCGTGACGTGCAGGCGCTGTGCCGCGCGCGCGATCGAGCCGCTGGTGGCAACGGCATGGAAATACTGCAGATGCTTGTAGTTCATGGAAAACACCTCCAAAAAACCTGCGCATCGCGAAAGATTAATCGATTTTTCTTTTCGCTTTCGCCCGCCTAAGCTTGATCTCACCAACCCCACACAAGCGAGGACATCATGCGTACTTATGCAAGCGACAGCCCGGAAGCCGTCTGCCGGCTGCTCGCCCTGTCGATGATCGTGGACGGCCACCTGGCCCCGTCCGAACTGAAAGCCATGCAGCACAGCGCGATCCTGGAGCGGGTCGGCGCCGGTGCCGGCACCTTCGATGCGGTCGTGCTCGCGCTGTGCGAAGACTTGCTGGCCCGTGCCGCACGCCAGGGCCTGGCCGAAGTCGAACTCGACCGGCGCATGCTCGACAGCGTGCTGGGCGACCTGCGCGATCCCTTGCTGCGCATGTGCACGCTCAAGGCCATGCTCGACATCGTCCACGCCGACCGCCTGATCGATAGCCGCGAACACCTGCTGCTGCAGCGTGCGCTGCGCCGCTGGTCCAGCGCGGGCGATGACGCGCCAAGCTTCGAGGGCTGATGCCATGGACTTCCTGTACCTCGCATGGCTCGGCGCGCCGGTCTGGATGTGGCTCGTCTTCCTGGCCGTCGTCGTGCTGCTGCTGGCCTTCGACTTGGGCATCCTGAACCGGGACGACCACGTCATCGGCGTGCGCGAGAGCCTGAAGCTCTCGGCGCTCTACCTGAGTGCCGGCCTGCTGTTCGGGCTTTGGGTCTGGCACGGCTTCGGCAGCGAGAAGGCGCTGCAGTTCTACACCGGCTTCCTGATCGAGAAGAGCCTGTCGCTCGACAATATCTTCGTCATTTCGCTGATCTTTGCCACGCTCGCCATTCCGCCCGCCTACCAGCACCGGGTGCTGTTCTGGGGCATCCTCGGCGTGATCGTGACGCGCGGCATCATGATCGGCGCGGGCGCGGCGCTGGTGGCCAGCTACAGCTGGGTGCTCTACCTGTTCGGGGCGATCCTGGTCGTCACCGGCGTCAAGATGTTCTTTGCCAGCGACAACCCGCACCAGGTGCGCGACAGCGCGCTGCTGGCCTGGCTGCGGCGCCGCCTGCGCGTGACCGATGTCGCCCACGGCAATGCCTTCCTGGTCAGGCTGGCGCAACCGGGCAAGGCAGGCCGGCTCTGGCACGTGACGCCGCTGTTCCTGGCGCTGTGCATGGTAGAAATAACCGACCTGATCTTCGCGGTGGACAGCGTGCCGGCGATCTTTGCCATCACCAGCGACCCGTTCATCGTCTACACCTCGAACATCTTCGCGGTGCTGGGCTTGCGGGCACTGTACTTCGCGCTGGCCGACGTGGTGCAGCGCTTCCGCTACCTGAAGTATTCGCTGGCGGCGGTGCTGGTCTTCATCGGGTCGAAGATCTTCCTGGGCGACTTTCTGTTTGAAGGCAAAGTGCCGGCGGGCCTGTCACTGGGTGTGACCGCGGCGCTGATCGCGGCCGGCATCGGCTACTCGCTCTGGCGCAGCAGAGCCGAGGCGATGCGCTGATGACAGGGGTGAAGGCGGCGCGGCGGCGCCGCCTTCTTGTTTACATGGGCTCGGGCCCCAGCGCCGGATCGGCCGCCTTGCCGGCGCCGAGATCGCGCACGTTCTTCTGCACCGCCACCACCGCAAACAGGCTCAGCACGAAGGACATCGCATAAAAACCTTTTTCGCTGGACGCCAGCGTCGCATTCCACAGGCCGATCGTCAGCATGGCGATGACTGCGAACAGCGAAAACCAGCACAGCGCGAAATACAGCCCGGTGACGGGAATGCCTTCGCTGCGGTCGCGCACCGATTTTTGCAGCGAAATGGCGGCGAACAGGCCGTACAGCAGCAACGACAGGTAATAGCCCTTTTCGTTGAGCTGGAGCTGGGCGTTCCACAGGCCATACAGAAAGGCGGCGCCGCCGATGAGCAGCGCGCCCCAGGAGGCGCCGACGAAGGCGGCGGTCGGTCGTTGAACGGTGGTCATGGCAGTCTCCAATAGTTGTCTCGGAGCAAGCTTACCATTAGTAACCTACATACGGTTGCGAAACGGCATAAGTATCGGCAGGCGATACCTCAGAGCGCTAACCGCGCAACGCGCGCCAGGTGGCGAAACCCGCGATGCATAAAACGATCGAACCCACCAGGTGCAACAGCGTATGCGCCAGCGCCCATCCATAATCGCCGCGCTGCAGCAGCGCCACCGATTCGCCGGAGAAGCTGGAAAAGGTCGTCAGGCCGCCGAGGAAACCGGTGACGACGAACAGGCGCCACTCGGGCGTCAGCTGCGGGTGATGCGAGAAGAAGGCGATGGCGATACCGATCAGGTAGCCGCCCGCCAGGTTGGCCGCCAGGGTGCCAGCCTGCACATGCGCGTGCAATGAGCTGAGCCACAACGCCAGGCCCCAGCGCAGCCAGGCGCCGAGCGCCGCCCCCGCCCCCACCGCCAGCCAACCCAGACCCGCGCTCAGGACCGCACCCACTTGGCCTTGGCGCTGTCGTCGCTCAAGCGCGCGTCGACCCAGCGTGCTCCGTGCGGCGTTTGCTCCTTCTTCCAGAACGGGGCATCGGTTTTCAGGTAATCGATGATGAACTCGCAGGCGGCGAAGGCTTCGCCGCGGTGCGCGGCGCTGACGGCCACCAGCACGATCTGCTCCAGCGGCGCGAGCGGTCCGACGCGGTGGATGACCAGCGCGTTATACAGGGGCCAGCGTTCGCCGGCCTGGGCGACGATGGCTTCCAGCGCGCGCTCGGTCATGCCGGGATAGTGTTCCAGCTCCATCTCGGAAACCTGAGAACCGTCGTTCATGTCGCGCACGGTGCCGACGAAGCTGACCACGGCGCCGACGCGGGCGTCGTTGTCACGCAGGCGCGCCAGTTCCGCGCCGAGGTCGAAGTCCCCGGCTTGCACCCTCACCTCATGTGCAAAACCCGTCATTTGCCCTCCCGTGCCGTGCGCATGAGAAGCTGCTCGATGCGGTGCGCTGTGCGCTCGTCGGCCAGGGCCGGCAGCGCGCACAGCGCGTGCAGCGCGGTCTGACGATGCGGTGGCTTGTTGCCGGCCTTGAGCGTCGATTGCAAGGCCTCGACCTGGAGTTTCAGGCGGTCGCGCGCGAATTCGGCGCCGCTGTCGATCCCGGCCGCCACTTCCTGGCGCAGCAGTTCGGCGAGCAGGGTCGGACGGTTAGCTTCCAGCAGCCGCGCATACCCGGCGCGGTCGGCGTCCAGCGCATTCAGGGCTGCTTCGAAGCGCGCGTGCAGCACCGGATCGTAGTCGGGGCCGGCCGGCAGCAAGGCGTCCCAGCGTGCGCGCCAGTCGGCGGCGGAGATGTCCTGGCCCGGCTGGGCCAATGAATCCTCCAGTTCCTGGCAGGCGCGCAGCTTGTCGCGCAGGGCGCCGGCCAGGGCCAGGCCGGCGGCGCGGCGCGACAGGTCGGCGTGGTGCTGCACGCGGGCGACAGCGTCGTGGTAGCGCTTGTCGACGCGCGCTTCGTGGGCACGCGGCACCGGGCCGATCGCATGCCATTCGGCGGCGGCTTCGCGCAGCAGCTTGGGCGCGCTGGCGGCGGTCGCATCCGGCGCCGCTTCTTCCAGCCGCGCACTGAGCGCTTCCTTGGCCGCTTCGTGGGTTTTACGCTCGGCATCAAGCGCATGCGCGGTTTCCTTGCGCCGTGCGAACAGGTCGTCGCAGGCGCCGCGGAAGCGCTGCCACAGCGCCTGCTCGGCCTTGCGCTCGAGCGGCAGCGCGCGCGCATGTTCCTGCCAGCGCGCCTGGATGTCGCGCAGATGGTCGACCGCGT
>Ga0213838_1001671_pt1 | contig 11035 bp, 8 predicted proteins | sample SWPATP13_FD_160577 | JGI IMG/M metagenome (GOLD analysis project Ga0213838, IMG submission 160577) | Coastal seawater microbial communities from Marineland, Florida, United States - SWPA TP1 #3 | ecosystem: Environmental > Aquatic > Marine > Coastal | place: USA: Florida | collected 2016-08-06
AATGCCTACACCGCAAATAATCACGGCAGACGCAATCAATTTACCCGCAGTAGTGACGGGATAATGATCGCCGTAGCCAACCGTTGATATAGTCACAAACGCCCACCATAAAGCGTCTTGCCCTGTTGTTATATTGGCTGTGGGATCTTTACTCTCGGTTAATAATACTGAGCCAGCCCCGATTGTGAGTAGTAACACCATCAACAAAATAATCGAAGCGAAAGTCGTCTCTTTTTTATTGGTAATGAGTTCTGAAATAATGGTTCGGCTCGAGCGAATCACAAGAATGACGCGCAATATGTGAAAAATTCTCACGTAGCGAAGTGGCTCGATCATCGGGATGCTCGCAATGAAATCGATCCAGTGTGTTTTTAAAAAGTGTGAGCGGTTCGAGGATCTGAATAGATCGATAGTGAGCTGAAAAAGAAAAACACTACAGATTATAAAGTCGAGGCCGATAAGAACTTGTCGAGCTTCTTGAACAATTGGCACAAACAATAAGCCAGAGATCACAAATAACGCTAAGAAAGAGAGTATAAGTGACATTAAGCTCATCGGCTTAGTGGTGTCTTTGGTATCATGATTATTCATACGAAGCTCAAAATAAATAGCGAACCCCCGTTATTACTGAGATTGTGGCTAGTATATAAAATATTAATGTATAAGACTTAGTGGAGAACTGACAATGACAAAGCTGGCATTTAAGCCGTGGGAAAGGATTATCTCTGATATTCGTCTCGTTCCAAAAATGATCATGTTAATGGTGTTCAGTACTATTTTGATCATCGCTAAGCAATTATGGGATGCCAGTACATTCCACAGTGCATTGCTATCGGCGACAAAAGATGCCGTTGTCGCACAGCAACACTACGAAGCTTACCTTGTTCAAGTCGCGTGGCAAACAGCAATCATGATTGTTGTGTTTGTGGTTCTACTTTTAGCAGCAGCGCGTGTAATGCTGCGTCAAACTCAATACCTCAGTGACTCTATCAAACGCATGGCGAGCAAAGATTTATCTGTTCCAATTGCGATGGATTGTAAAGATGAATACGGTGATGTGGCACGTGAGTTAGAGAAGACTCGTGTACAGCTGCATGACGTTATCAACACTCAAGTGTCATCTTCTGAAGAGCTATTCGCATTGACGGAAGTCATGACGATGAGCATGTCAGAAACGAAAGAATCCGCTCAAGAAGAATTCCAAGAAATTGACCAACTAGCGACGGCAATGAGTGAGATGACTTCTACCGTTCAAACGGTTGCGGATCACGCGCAAAATGCTTCTGCTCTTACAGAGCAAGCGTCTACTCAAGCCGGTACGGGGCAACGCTTTGTACAAGGTACAGTGACCAAGATGAGCGAACTGTCCACCGACATTTCAGCGTCGGCTGCTGCGGTAAACCAAGTGGAAGAGCGCGTTGACTCGATTGGCAGCGTAGTGGGGACTATCCAAGGCATTTCAGAGCAAACGAATTTATTGGCATTGAACGCGGCGATTGAAGCGGCTCGTGCAGGTGAAGCCGGTCGTGGTTTTGCTGTGGTTGCAGATGAAGTCCGTAACTTAGCGCAACGCACTCAACAGGCAACGGTAGAAATCCAAGAGATGATCAGTCATCTGCAGAGCAGTGCAAATTCAGCTGTAGAATTAATGGAAAAAAGTGTTGTTGAAGCTGCCGAAGGCGTGGAGCTTGTGACGAACGCTGGCAGTGAACTGGATGGTATTGTGGATCAAGTGAATCAAATTAACGACATGAACTTCCAAATCGCGACGGCTGCAGGGCAACAAAGCAGTGTGGCTGAAGAAATGAACCAGAACTTAACGAATGTTAGAGAACTTGTTGAGGCTTCTGTTGTTGTTGTGAGTGAGCTGCTTGAAACCTCAGAAATGATGCAGAATAACGCGGAAGAACTCGACGGCAAGATCAAATCTTTTAAAGTTTAATCGTTCGAATGAGATTGAACTAAAAAAGTCGACAGAAATACAGATAGTTAACGCCCACAAATTCCATTGTGGGCGTTTTTTATTGGGCTAAGTTTGGTATAAATATAGTCGGTGCTTGGTGCCACGTCGTTCAACACAAGGAAGAATCATGCAACTACCCTCGGAACTCCTCTCTTACTCTCAATCTTCTCTAGAACATTTAGTGGAACATCAAGGTGAACACTTAGAACAGTGGCCAACGGATGTTAAGGCTGAACTGAGTTATGTGCTTGGTTTGAGTAGTTTTGTTGGCGATTGTTTGCAGCGAGATTCGGACTTATGTCGAGATTTTCCGAGTATGCTGGTTGAGCGAAATCGTTCAGAACAATATCGTCAGCGACTTGCTGAGTTATTGAAACCTTGTGCCGATGAAATGAGCGGGCAGCGTGTACTCAGAAAATTTCGTAATCGTGAAATGACGTACATTGCTTGGCGAGATTTCACCGCTTCATGGCCTTTGGAAAGCAGTTTAGAGCATTTGTCGATGCTGGCCGAGGCGATGATTTTTGAAACCTATCAGTGGCAGTATGATATTTGCTGTAAAGAATGGGGGACGCCGTGTAATAGCGAAGGTGTCGCTCAGCCAATGCTGATTATCGGAATGGGTAAGTTGGGGGGCGGTGAGCTTAACTTTTCGTCCGATATTGATTTGATTTTTACTTACCCAGAAAACGGTGAAACTCAAGGCGCAAGACGCAGTATTGCCAATGCGCAGTTTTTTACCCGTTTAGGCCAGCGAATTATTAAAGCGTTGGATCAACAAACCTTTGATGGTTTTTGTTATCGCGTCGACATGCGATTGAGACCATTTGGTGAAAGTGGCCCACTTGTGATGAGCTACGCGGCTTTAGAAGATTACTATCAGGAACAAGGCCGAGATTGGGAACGCTATGCAATGGTGAAAGCCCGTGTGATGGGCAGTGAAATGTACCCTGAATACCAGGAATTACGTCAAATGCTGCGCCCGTTTGTATTCCGCCGTTACATTGACTTCAGTGCTATTCAATCTTTGCGCCGGATGAAATCCATGATAAGCAGCGAAGTTCGCCGTCGTGGCCTTTCAAATAACATCAAATTAGGCCCCGGTGGTATCCGAGAAGTTGAGTTTATCGCACAAGTCTTCCAGCTTATTCGTGGTGGACGTGAGCCGAGTTTACGAGGTCGTGGACTACTAGAGACGTTAAGCGCAGTGGAAACGCTAAAGCTCCTTGAGCCTGAAGAAGTACGCAACTTACAAGAGGCTTATCTGTTCTTACGTCGATTAGAGAACTTGTTACAAGCGATGGCCGACAAGCAGACTCAAACGCTACCTGATGGCGAACAAGAACAGCTTCAGCTTGCTGTTGCTATGGGTTATGGCGATTGGTCGGGAATGATTGATGAGACTCGCCTGCATATGGAACAAGTACACACCGTATTTGACGATTTAATCGGTGTTGATGAAGAAGATGCAAAACCTGTCGCAAATCACTTCTGTGAGCTGTGGGACATGGCTCATTCCCCTGATGTACTCCAACATGTGTTGGAAAATGATATACAGGCAGAAAACCCTGAAGAGGTGGTGAAAACCATCATTCAGTTTAAAACAGACCTTGCTAAGAAAACCTTAGGCCCTCGAGGTCGTGAAGTGTTAAATCGCCTGATGCCAAAAGTTTTTCAAGCTCTGTATACCAATAAAGACTCCAAATTTGGTTTAACACGCGTATTGCATTTGTTGAACCGAATTGTCACAAGAACCACGTATCTTGAACTGCTGGATGAGCACCCGGCAGCATTAACTCAGCTTGTTCGGTTATGTACCGCTAGCCCGATGATTTCAGAGCAGCTAGGCCGATATCCAATCTTACTGGATGAGTTGATTGATCCTCAGCAGTTATATAACCCTGTGCCTTTAGAGTCCTATAAAACTGAGTTGCGTGACTACCTTGCTCGAATTCCAGAAGACGATATGGAACAGCAGATGGAAGGGCTGAGACAGTTTAAACAAACTTGTATCTTGAGGATTGCCGCTGCGGATATTGCTGGTGCGTTACCCGTGATGAAAGTGAGCGATCACTTAACCTACCTTGCTGAGGCGATTGTCGAGGCAGGAATCAATCAAGCTTGGCTGCAAGTGTCAGAGAAGTACGGTGAGCCAACCCACATTAAAGACCGAGAAGGGCGAGGGTTTGCGGTAGTTGGTTACGGTAAAGTAGGGGGATGGGAACTCGGTTATAACTCCGATCTCGATATTGTATTTATGCATGATTGCCCAGTACACGTTTACACCGATGGGAAAAAAGAAATTGATGGGCGTCAGTTTTACCTGCGCTTGGCTCAGCGCATCATTCATATTTTTTCTACTCGCACAGCGTCAGGCATTTTATATGAGGTAGATACTCGCTTACGCCCATCTGGTGCATCAGGCCTGCTAGTAAGCCCTACCGATGCGTTTGATGAGTATCAACACAATGATGCGTGGACGTGGGAACACCAAGCCTTAGTTCGTGCTCGAATGATTTATGGTGATGAAGCGCTTGCCAGTGCGTTTAATAAGACGCGTCATGAAGTGCTGTGTCTAGCGAGAGATGAAACCAAGCTGCGTAAAGAAGTCTCTGATATGCGCGTGAAAATGCGGGATCATCTAGGCAGTAAAAAAGCAGGCCGCTTCATGTTGAAGCAAGATGCCGGTGGTATCACCGATGTTGAATTCTTAGCTCAGTACTTAGTGCTACGCTATAGCCAAGATAAACCCAAGCTTACCCGCTGGTGTGATAATGTTCGCGTGTTTGAATCCATGCTGTCCCAAGGCATTATGTCTGAGGAGCAAGCACAGGCTTTGACTCATGCTTATACGACGCTTCGTGATGAAATCCACCATAGGAATTTATTGAATTTAGATGCTGACGTTGCCGAAGACAAATTTCTTCAAGAACGTGAGCAAGTAAAATCCGCTTGGCAACAATGGATGGAAAGGTAATCTTTTTGTTGGTTAGTTGGCTATTTTATCAACCTTATCTATAGTTTAGCCGCTGTAATCAGTGTGCTAAACTCTATCCAGATTCGATTTTTGGAGATCCACAATGAAACCAATTCTACCTGACTACAGCCAATCAGGCGTTCTTATTGTCGGTGATGTGATGTTAGACCGTTATTGGTACGGTCCGACAGGACGCATTTCACCGGAAGCGCCAGTGCCAGTTGTTAAAGTAGAAAATAACGAAGAGCGTCCAGGTGGTGCTGCTAACGTAGCTATGAATATTGCCTCTTTAGGAGGACACGCTCATATCGTCGGTTTAACAGGGATGGATGAACCCGCTAAAGTTTTAACGGAAACATTGAGTGCTTTGAAAGTGAAGTGTGACTTTGTTGCACTACCAGAGTATCCAACGATTACGAAACTTCGTGTAATGAGCCGTGGTCAGCAACTGCTTCGTTTGGATTTCGAAGATAAATTTGAAAATACCGATCCTGAACTGATTTTGTCTCGTATGGAGCAAGCGCTGCCAAACGTAAAATCGGTCATTCTTTCTGATTATGCCAAAGGCGCATTAGAGCATGTACAGGCTTTCATTCAAAAAGCTCGTTCAGTCAACGTGCCTGTATTTATTGATCCTAAAGGTGCGGATTTTGAACGTTACCGCGGTGCGACGCTGCTAACGCCAAATATGGCTGAGTTCGAATTGGTTGCTGGTAAGATCAAGTCTGAAGAAGAGTTGATCGAAAAAGGTTTAAAGCTGATCGAAGAGTTCGATTTTGAAGCGCTGCTTGTGACTCGTAGTGAACATGGCATGACTTTGTTGCGTCGAGGCCAAGAACCGTTTCATTTGCCGACACAAGCCAAAGAAGTGTATGACGTAACCGGCGCGGGTGATACCGTAATTTCGGTACTGGCGGCTTCTGTTGCGGCTGGTAAGCCACTTGATGAAGCATGTGCGTTGGCCAATGCTGCTGCTGGTGTTGTGGTGGGTAAACTTGGAACCTCGACTCTGTCGACCATCGAATTGGCAGAAGCGATTCATGGCAGCCAAGATACAGACTATGGCGTAATTTCTGAAAGTGCTTTAGTTGAAGCTGTAAAACGAGCGCGTGCCAAAGGTGAAAAAGTCGTTATGACTAATGGCTGCTTTGATATCCTTCACGCAGGTCATGTGTCTTATATGAACCATGCCGCTGAGCTCGGCGATCGCTTAATCGTTGCAGTGAACACTGATGAGTCAGTGAAACGCTTGAAAGGCCCAGGTCGCCCTGTGAACCCAACCGATCGTCGTATGGCGGTATTGGCTGGGCTTGGTGCTGTGGATTGGGTTGTTCCATTCTCTGAAGATACACCTCAGCGTTTAATCTCTGAGGTTTTACCAAGCATTTTGGTTAAAGGCGGAGATTACAAGCCTGAAGATATTGCTGGTGGTAAAGAAGTGATTGCCGCGGGTGGAGAAGTTAAAGTGCTTAACTTTGAAGATGGTTGTTCAACGACTGAAATCATCGAAGCGATTAAAGGTGGGAGAGGGTAATTTCTCTTTATACCGAACTTAAATAAAAATGCCGCTCAATGAGCGGCATTTTTGTAGCTGAAATTTGAGTAACGAAGAATTACTTACTTGCTACTTTCAGACCTGCGTTTACATCAACAATGTCTTGTTCGCTTAGTGTGCCTACAGCTTGACGCAGCTGAAGTACACTCAAGATGTAGTTGTAACGAGCATCAGATAGATTTTTGTTCGCATCGTATAGACGACGAGTAGAATCTAGGACGTCAACGATAGTACGAGTACCAACATCAAAGCCAGCTTCCGTTGCTTCTAGAGCAGACTGAGCAGAAACAACCGATTGTTCGTAAGCGCGTAGAGCACCAATCGAAGCACTGATGTTGTTGTTGAACGCACGAACGTCTTTTACAACACTACGGTAAGTGGCTTCTAGGTCTTCACTCGCTGCAACATAGTTGTATTCAGCTTGTTTAGTTAATGAAGTTGTATTACCACCAGTATATAGAGGTACAACTAAATTTAAGCCAATGTTTAGGTTGTCAGCATCGTAATCGCTGTTGCTGTTTGACTGATCCGAAAGACCGTAGCTGCCATCTAGCGTTAGGCTAGGAAGGTGGCCAGAACTCGCCAATGAAATGTTGTCTTTCGCAATATCTTGAGAAATTCGAGACGCTAGTAAGCTTAAGTTTTTCTCTTGAGCTTGTTCAACCAAGGCAGCTGCAGATTCTGAAGATTTACTTGCAGAGAAACGCGCAGTATCAAGAATGCTTAAATTAGAATGCTCTTGGCCAGTGATTTCACGTAGGCCTTCGTAGTTGTTGGTCAGTGTGTTTTCTGCCAATACTTCGTCTGCTAATACGCCATCAAACTGAGCTTGAGCATCATGCACATCGGTAATTGCAGATAGGCCAACTTCAAAGCGTTGTTTAGTTTGCTCTAATTGACGAGCAACTGCCGCTTTTTCTGCGCGAACAAACTCAAGGTTGTCTTGTGCGCGTAGCACTTCAAAGTATGCCGTCGCAACGCGTAAGATCAAACCTTGCTGCTGAGCAGCGTATGCTGAATCCGCTTGACGAGCCGTTTTCTCTGCTGTGTCTAATGTGATCCAAGAAGCGCGTTTGTATAGCTCTTGACTGAAACCAACACCAATACCCCATTGGTTATTGTCGTTGCTTGCGTCGTTATAATCACCACGATTGATATCGTAGTTTGCGTTTAGATTGATTTGTGGCAGTAGAGAACTACGGCTAGAGGTTACTGCTTCAAACGCAGCGTCACGTTGAGCCGCTGAACGTAGAAGTTGTGGATCGTTTTGTTTAGCTTGGTCATAAACTTCAGCTAGCGTGTCAGCAAATGCTGACGAACTCAGGCTACCAATTGCTGCACTGATAAATAGTGGAAGCAGTTTTTTCATTTTCCTATTCCTGCCTTATAAAAGAAGGTTTAACCTCAAGAGTTTAACTCATGTTGATGGTAATTTACTCGAAACTTTGCACTTTTTTACACTTAACTATCCACTCGTGCAATATATTTTTGACGTCACTTAACTTATTTAATAAGTTTTATATAAAAAGTTGAGCCATATCCTTGGTAGTTAAGTATCACAATGAGTAAACTATAAGATCACCCAGTGAGGTAACGAATGCAACAGTCTGACAATAGCCAAAGAGATTTTACTCCCGAAGATGTGGAAATTATCTCAAAAGAGACATTATTTAGCGGTTTTTTCAAAATGGTGAAGTACCGCTTCAAACATAGACGTTTTGAAGGCGGCTGGAGTCAGCCTGTCGAAAGAGAAATGTTCGAGCGTGGTCATGCCGCGGCTTTACTTCCTTACGATCCGATTCGCGATGAAGTCGTGATAATCGAACAAATTCGGGTTGGGGCGTTAGAACATGCTCAGCCATGGCAACTTGAAATTGTGGCAGGCATTATTGATACCGATGAAACGGCAGAGCAAGTTGTTCGTCGTGAAGCATTGGAAGAGGCAGGAATTGAAGTTGGGAAAATGGTACCAATTACGTCGTACTATCCTTCTTCTGGTGGCTGCTCAGAAAAGCTAGATGTGTTCGCTGGGTGTGTCGATGCCTCTAAAGCAGGAGGAGTACACGGTCTAGACTATGAAGATGAGGATATTCGAGTTCAAGTAATGACTCGAGAGCATGCTTATCAATTGGTGAAAGAAGGTAAGTTCGAGAATGGTGCCACAATAATTGCATTACAGTGGTTAGAGCTTAACTACTTAGATTTACAATCGAATTGGATAGAGTAACGAATATGCCAAATGTAGCCGTCAAGAAACCGTACCACGTAGACTTAGCTGAGTTGATGCGAGTGTATGAGACGAATTATGCAAAATTGAATGCATTGCTACCGGCAGCGCCGAAAGTTGACGATATTCGCTGTTATCAAGCAGTTAATATGATGTATCAATTGAAAGTGAAAGAAGTCACAAAATACACCACTTTAATCGACATATGTCAGAGTGATGAGTTACCAGTATTTCCTTTACCAAAAATGTCTGTCAGGCTGTATCACGATGCTCGTGTTGCAGAAGTGTGCTCCAGTGGGCACATTTCAAGAGTAAAAGCGCGTTACGATTATCCGAACGCAAAATTAATGCAGAAAGATGAGAAGTTCCAGCTCAATAAATTTTTGGGCGAATGGTTAACTTTTTGTTTGAAAAATGGCATCAGCCGAGCGCCAATATCATTTTAAACGACTGGGGCAGTCGAGAAAAAGAACGTATTTAGGTTTGTAATTTTGAAATCATCACACACTTCAAAATCTGAAATTGACAGTATCAAGCTGCTGCAAATAACAGATACTCATCTGTTTGCACCTGATAGTGGCAGTTTATTAAGTATCAATACGCAAGACAGCTTTCATGCTGTGGTTGATGCGATCCTAGAACAAAACTTTGACTACCAAGCTATCCTCGCGACCGGTGATATTTCTCAGGATCATACTCCTGAATCTTATCAGAAATTTGAAACAGGCATTCAGCCACTAGAGAAAACATGCTATTGGCTACCGGGCAACCACGATTATAAGCCCAGCATGAGTAGCGTACTTCCTTCTACTCAAATTCAATGTGTTGAGCATGTTGTTCTGAGCGAACATTGGCAATTGATTATGCTGGATTCGCAAGTTGTGGGGGTTCCTCACGGCCGTTTGAGTGATCAACAGCTAACCTTGCTCGATGATAAACTCGCAGAGAACCCAGGTTTACATACTTTAGTGCTACTTCACCATCATCCAGTGCTGGTTGGAAGTGCATGGCTTGATCAGCATACATTAAAAGATTCAGAGCAGTTTTGGGACGTGGTGAAGCAACACAATAACGTGCAAGGTGTGTTGTGTGGGCATGTTCACCAAGACATGAATCGTATGCACTTGGGGGCTCGAGTGATGGCAACACCTTCAACGTGCGTACAATTTAAACCAAACTCTGATGACTTTGCTTTAGATACTCTTTCTCCAGGTTGGAGAGAATTGGAACTCAAATCTGACGGCACAATTGAGACGAAAGTTAAGCGTTTGAGTTGTGGTGGCTTTTCTCCAGATTTTAATGCTGAAGGTTATTAATTATGGCAACTAAGCCATCTCTATTACTTTATATCCATGGCTTTAATAGTTCATCAGAATCGCACAAAGCGAATGTGATGGCGGAATTCTGTCAGAAGCACCGCCCTGATATTAAAGTGGTTAAACCTCAGTTGCCTAGCTTTCCTCAACAAGCTTCGGAGTTTCTTCAAGCTATCGTGGAACAGTATCAAGACGACTATAAAATAGGATTAGTGGGCAGTTCTCTCGGAGGGTATTTGTCGACTTGGCTTAATTATCATTATGGTTTCAAAGCCGTGGTTGTTAATCCTGCTGTCAAACCATATGAATTATTGGTCGACTACTTAGGCGAGCAAACTAACCCGTATACATTCGAAACCTATTATTTAGAAAATAAACATATCGATGAGCTGAAAGCGCTAGAAATTGTTAAGCTCCAAAATCCTCAAGACTTCTGGTTACTGCAACAAACAGAAGATGAAGTACTAGATTACCGTCAAGCCGTTCACAAGTATCAAGGTAGCAAACAAACCATCGAACAAGGTGGAGATCATAGCTTTGTTGACTTTGAACGTTACCCTCAAGACATTCTTTCTTTTTTAGAACTCTGAGTTCAGCCCGTCAAATTTGAATGATAATTCGCCGGTCAGTTGGGGAAATATCATAGTTTGACGCCATACTTTTTGAACGGGCTTGACATAACTAGTCAGCTTCCAGACTATATTCCCCAATACTTTCGCGAGTTCGCGGTGTGGTGACGGTTCACCTGCCAGTTCTTAAGCTTTCGCTTTTGAATGTAAGCGAATGAACGCAAATTTTTTGAGTAAACTCCGTATTATGACTGAACAATATAATGCTGGAGCCATTGAAGTTCTTAATGGCTTAGAACCAGTACGTCGCCGACCAGGGATGTATACGGATACAGCGCGACCTAACCACTTAGGCCAAGAAGTTATCGATAACAGTGTCGATGAAGCGCTTGCCGGACATGCCTCAAAAGTACAAGTAATTCTACATG
>Ga0213838_1001686_pt1 | contig 10960 bp, 9 predicted proteins | sample SWPATP13_FD_160577 | JGI IMG/M metagenome (GOLD analysis project Ga0213838, IMG submission 160577) | Coastal seawater microbial communities from Marineland, Florida, United States - SWPA TP1 #3 | ecosystem: Environmental > Aquatic > Marine > Coastal | place: USA: Florida | collected 2016-08-06
CATGATCGAGGAGCCAGTGGAGTAGGAATCGTGCAGGGTGACGAAGGAGAACTCCTTCGTGGCCCACAGGATCACTTCTTCCGAAACCCGGGACAGGTCCACCCCGATCATGGCCGTGATCCACGCGAACTCGGCGAAGACGTCGCGGGAGGCGGTGCCGTCGATCGAGTTGTGCGTGGCGGAGAAGAAGCCCAGTTCCGCGGCCACGGCCTCCGGGTCCAGGCCCAGCGAGGAGCCGGCCAGGGCGCCCGAGCCGTAGGGCGAAACCCCGGCGCGCTTGTCCCAGTCCGCCAGCCGCTGCACATCGCGCAGCAGCGCCCAGGCGTGGGCCAGCAGGTGGTGGCTGAGCAGCACCGGCTGGGCATGCTGGAGGTGGGTGCGCCCCGGCATGGCCACGCCCTGGTGGGCCTTGGCCTGGTCCACGAGGGCATCGATCGTGGCGAGCACGCCGCCGGCGATAATCCGGGCGTGGTCGCGCAGGAACATCCGGCCCAGCGTGGCCACCTGGTCGTTGCGGGACCGGCCGGCGCGGAGCTTGCCGCCCAGCTGGGCGCCGGCGCGCTCGATCAGTCCGCGCTCGAGCGAGCCGTGCACGTCCTCATCGGACTCGGCCGGCGTGTACGCGCCGGAGGCGACGTCCTCGTCCAGCTGTGTCAGGGCGGCAAGCATGCCTTCCAGTTCGGCGTCGTCCAGCAGCCCGGCCTTGTGCAGCACGCGGGCGTGCGCCTTGGACCCGGCGATGTCGTAGCGGGCCAGCCGCCAGTCAAAGTGCGTGGACTTGCTCAGCGCCGCGAGGGCGTCCGCAGGGCCGCCGGCGAACCGGCCGCCCCACAGCGCACCCGTATTGGTGGCTTCCGACTTCGTCCCCGGGCGCACCCCGGCCTCGCTTCGCTCGGCCGGGGACCCCTGCGCCCGTGGGCCCTGCTGCTGACTCACTTTCCGGCGACGCGGATGTCGCGGCCGGAGGCAACCTTGGCGGACATGCCCCACAGCTCGATGAAGCCCCGCGCCATCGACTGGTCGAACGTGTCGCCGGTGTCGTAGGTGGCGAGGTCGAAGTCGTAGAGCGAGGTCTCGGAGCGGCGTCCGTTGACGATCGCCTGGCCGCCGTGCAGGACCATGCGGATGTCGCCGGAGACGTAGCGCTGGGTGTCCTCGATGAAGGCGTCGAGGGAGCGCTTGAGCGGGGAGAACCACTGGCCGTCGTAGACCAGCTCGGCCCAGCGCTGGCCGACCGTGGCCTTGAAGCGGGCCTGCTCGCGCTCGATCGTGATGTCTTCGAGGTGCTTGTGCGCCGTGATCAGGGCCATGGCACCCGGGGCCTCGTAGATTTCGCGGGACTTGATGCCGACGAGGCGGTCCTCGACGACGTCGATCCGTCCGACGCCCTGGGCGCCGGCGCGGCGGTTGAGTTCCTTGATGGCCTGCAGCGGGGTGACCTTGACGCCGTCGATCGCGACCGGCACGCCGGCCTCGAAGGAGATGGTGACTTCATCGGGTGCCGGCGGGAATTCCGGAGTGGCGGTGTAGTCGTAGATGTCCTTGGTGGGGGCGTTCCAGATGTCCTCGAGGTAGCCGGTTTCGACGGCGCGGCCCCAGACGTTCTGGTCGATCGAGTACGGGTTCTTCTTGGTGGTCTCGATCGGCAGTCCCTTTTCCTCGGCGAAGGCGATGGCCTTGTCGCGGGTCAGGGCGAGGTCGCGGACCGGGGCGATGCACTTCAGGTCCGGTCCGAGGGTCTGGATGCCGACCTCGAAGCGGACCTGGTCGTTGCCCTTGCCGGTGCAGCCGTGGGCGACGGTGGTGGCACCGAATTCGCGGGCGGCCTTGACCAGGTGCTTGACGATCACCGGGCGGGAGATGGCCGAGACCAGCGGATAGTGGCCCTGGTAGAGGGCGTTGGCCTTCAGCGTGGGGACGCAGTACTCGTTGGCGAATTCGTCGCTGGCGTCGGCGACGTAGGCCTCGACGGCGCCGCAGCCCAGGGCGCGCTGGCGGATGGTTTCCAGCGATTCGCCGCCCTGTCCGACGTCGACCGCCACGGCGATGACCTCGGCGCCGGTGGCTTCACCGATCCAGCCGATGGCTACGGAAGTATCCAGGCCACCGGAGTAGGCCAGAACAATACGCTCAGTCACTTCACATGCTCCTTAGTTGTTTGGTTCTTTAGTCTCTGTTGCAAGCCTGTCACAAAAGCCCGGTGTTGCCCGGTCCCTTGAAGGGCAGATAGTGCGGCCTACTGGCCGGCTTCCTCGGCGAACTGCAGGAAGCGTGCGGCGACGTCCGCGCCGCCAAGGGGATCCCGGGTGACGAGGAGGACGGTGTCATCCCCCGCGATGGTGCCCAGGATCGAGGGCATTACGGAGTGGTCGATCGCGAGGGCCAGGAAGTTTGCGGCGCCCGGCGGGGTCCTGAGCACCACGAGGTTGGCCGAGGCTTCGGCGGTGACGAGCAGTTCCCCGCACAGCCGGCTCAGCCGGGCATCGAGGATTTCCTGCGTGACACCGCTCTTGGCCGCCCGTTCTCCACCCTCCCCCGGGACGGCGTAGACGAGCACGCCGTCCTTGCCGCGGACCCGGACCGCGCCGAGTTCCACGAGGTCGCGGGAGAGCGTGGCCTGGGTGACCTGAACGCCGTCGTCCGCGAGCAGCGCCGCGAGTTCGGCCTGTGAGCGGACTGATTCGCCGGTCAGAATTGCCGTGATCCGCGCCTGCCGGGCCGTCTTGGTGGCCGGGCTGGCCCCCGGAGAGGCTGGCTGGACGGACATCAGCCCAAGCCGTCCACCGGCGCCAGCCCATCGACCGGCGCCAGCCCGTCAACAACGGCCAGGCCGGAGCGGTGCATGAGCCAGGCCATGAGCGCCTTCTGGGCGTGGAGCCGGTTTTCGGCCTCGTCCCAGACCACGGACTGCGGGCCGTCAATGACGTCCGCGGCGATCTCGTAGCCCCGGTAGGCCGGCAGGCAATGGAGTACGACGGCGTCCGGCGCCGCGAGCTTCATCGCGTCGGCGTCCACGGAATAGTTGCGGAACAGCTTCATCCGCGCTTCCTTCTCCGCCTCCTGGCCCATGGACACCCACGTGTCGGTGGCCACGACGTCAGCGCCGAGCAGGGCCTCGGCGGGGTCGATCGTCACCAGCACCGAGCCGCCGGTCTCCGCGGCGCGGTCCTCTGCGGCGGCGATGATCTCCGGGGACGGCAGGTACCCGTCCGGGCCGGCGATGCGGACGTTCATGCCCGCGGTGACGCCCGCCAGCAGGTAGGAATTGGCCATGTTGTTGGCGGAGTCACCCAGGTACGCCATGGTCAGGCCCTGGAGCCGGCCCTTGTGCTCCTTGACCGTCAGGAGGTCGGCAAGTAGCTGGCACGGGTGGTAGTCATCGCACAGGGCGTTGATGACCGGGACGCGCGAGTTCGCGGCCATGGCGACGAGCCCGGCGTGCGCGCCGGTGCGCCACACGATGGTGGACACCATGCGTTCGAGCACTTTGGCGGTGTCCTCGACCGATTCCTTGTGGCCGATCTGCGCCTCGCCGGGGTTGATGATGAGCGCGTTGCCGCCCATGTCCGCGATGCCGGTGGCGAAGGAGACCCGGGTCCGGGTGGAGGTCTTGTCGAAGATGACGGCGACGGTCTGGCGGCCGCTGCCCGCTGCGGCGAAGGGCTGCACGCTGTAGGGCGCGGCCTTCATCCGGACGGCGAGCTCGAGGACCTCGGCCTGTTCGGCCGGGCTCAGGTCCGTGTCCTTCAGGAAGTGGCGGACGGGTCTTGTCGAAATTTCAGTTGCGGTCACTGGGGAGGTCACTTGGCGTCCTTTGCAGCGTTGTTCTTGGCGGTCTCGAGCAAGGCAGGCAGCTCGGCCAGGAAGCGGTCGGCCTGGTCGGTGGTCAGGATCAGGGGAGGCGCCAGCCGGATGGTCCGCGGGCCCGGGCTGTTGACGATGAACCCGGCGTCGAGGCCGGCGGCAACGACGCCGGGGGCGACGTCGGCGTCGAGGTCGAAGCCGATCAGCAGCCCCTCGCCGCGGACCTCGGTCACGCCGTCGATTCCGGCGAGTCCGGCACGCAGGTGCTCGCCCACGGCCCGGACGTGGGCCAGGACATCCTGGTTTTCGAGGACGTGCAGGGTGGCGAGAGCGGCCGCGGTGGCCACCGGGTTGCCGCCGAACGTGGTCCCGTGCTGGCCGGCGGTCAGCAGCGCCGACGTTTCCGGTCCGAACGTCACGAGGGCGCCGATCGGGAAGCCGCCGCCCAGGCCCTTGGCGAGGGTCACGGCGTCAGGCACGATCCCGGCGTCCTCACTGGCCAGCCACTTGCCGGTGCGGCCAATGCCGGTCTGGACCTCGTCGAGGATCAGCAGGGCGCCGGCCGCGCTCGTTGCTTCGCGGGCAGCCTTGAGGTAGCCGGCGGGCAGCGGCCGGACGCCGGCCTCGCCCTGGATCGGTTCGAGGAAGACGGCGGCGGTGGTGTCATCCACCGCGGCGCGGAGGGCCTCGATGTCACCGAACGGGACATGCACGACGCCGCCGGGCAGCGGCGCGAACGGCGCCCGGTACGCCTCTTTGGCGGTGAGCGCGAGGGCGCCCATGGTGCGCCCGTGGAAGGCGCCTTCCAGAGCGATGATCTTGGTGCGCGGCGTCTCTTCTGATCCACCGTTGCGGCGCGCCAGCTTGAAGGCCGCCTCAACGGCCTCCGTGCCGGAGTTGGCGAAGAAAACTTTCGAGCCGGCCGGTGCCTTGGACAGTTCCAGCAGCTTCTCGGCCAGGGCGACCTGGGTGGGGCTCGTGAAGAAGTTGGAGACGTGGCCCAGGGTGGCCAGCTGGCTGGAGATCACCGAGGTGACGAACGGGTGGGCGTGGCCGAGGGCGTTCACCGCGATCCCGCCGAGCAGGTCCAGGTACTCCTTGCCGTCGGCGTCCCACACGAGGCAGCCGGCGCCGCGGACCAGGACCCGCTGCGGGGTGCCGAAGACGCCCAGCAGGGAGGATGAATAGCGGGACAGCCACTGCGCGCCGGTGGTTTGACCAACGAGCGCGGTTGCGGCGGCCTCCGCAGCGATGGGGGCCCCGCCCGCTTCGCGGTGCCCGACCACACCCGGCCCCCCATCGCTGCTGCGGCCTTCAGCGGAATGGCTCAGTTCAGTGCTGCTCACTATGCGTTCACTTCCTCGTCGGGGACGACCTGGGTGCCGATGCCCGCTGTCGTAAAGGTTTCCAGGAGCATCGAGTGCGGCAGGCGGCCGTCCACGATGTGGGCGCGCTCGACGCCGTCGTCAATCGCTTTCAGGCAGGCCGCCATCTTCGGGATCATGCCCGACTCAAGGCGCGGCAGCATCTCGCGCAGCTCCGAAGCCGTCAGCGACGAGATCAGCGATGACCTGTCCGGCCAGTTGGCGTAGAGGCCCTCGACGTCGGTCAGGATGACCAGCTTGGATGCACCCAGGGCCGACGCGACCGCGGCCGCCGCGGTGTCCGCGTTGACATTGAGTACCTGCCCGGTGGTGGATCCGTCGGCGGCGATCTCCGGGGCAACGGTAGAGACGACCGGAATACGGCCGGCCGCGAGGATGTCCACGATCCCTTCCGGATTGACGCCCACCACTTCCCCGACCAGGCCCAGGTCCACCTCTTCGCCGTCCACCACTGTGCCGGTGCGGACGGCGCGGAGCAGCCCGCCATCTTCGCCGGACATGCCCACGGCGTACGGGCCGTGGGAGTTGATCAGGCCCACGAGTTCGCGTCCCACCTGGCCGGTGAGGACCATCCGGACCACGTCCATGGCCTCGGGCGTGGTGACGCGCAGCCCGCCCTTGAATTCGGATTCGATCCCGAGCCGGCTGAGCATGGCGTTGATCTGCGGGCCGCCGCCGTGCACCACCACGGGGTGGATGCCGACGTGGTGCAGGAAGACGACGTCCTCGGCGAAGGCGCGGCGGAGCTCGTCGTTGACCATGGCGTTGCCGCCGTACTTGATCACCATGGTGGTGCCGGCAAAGCGCTGGATCCAGGGCAGTGCTTCGATCAGCGTGGCGGCTTTGTCCCGGGCGTCGGACATGGAGGTGGTCTCGCGTGTCTGGGTGTTCATGGGCGTTCGTCCTTACTGTTCGTCCATACTGTTCGTCCTTACTGTTCGTCCTTCCCGGGGGGTCAGCTCGAGTAGGCGCTGTTTTCGTGGACGTAGTCGTGCGTGAGGTCGTTCGTGAGGATCGTGGCCTCGGCCCCGCCGGCCTGCAGATCGATTTCGACGAGGACCTCGCGCGGCTCCAGGTCCACGAGGTTGCGGTCATCGCCGATGCTGCCGTTGCGGCAGATCTGCACCCCGTTCATCGACACATTCAGCTGGTCCGGCTCGAATGCCGCATCGGTGGTCCCGACGGCGGAGAGCACGCGGCCCCAGTTGGGGTCCTTGCCGAAGATCGCGGTCTTGAACAGGTTGGAGCGGGCGACGGCGCGGCTGACGATCTCGGCGTCCCGCTCGCTCGCGGCGTTGAACGTCCGGATCGCGATGTCGTGGCTGGCCCCCTCGGCGTCGCCGATCAGTTTGCGTGCCAGTTCGGCGCAGACCTGCGTCAGCCCGGTACCGAAATCGACGGCGGACGGCACGGAGCCGGAAGCCCCCGACGCCAGGAGCACCACGGTGTCGTTGGTGGACATGCAGCCGTCGGAGTCCGCCCGGTCGAAGGTGACCCGGGTGGCGTCGCGGAGCACGACGTCGAGCATTTCCGGCTGGACGTCAGCGTCCGTGGTGAGGACCACCAGCATGGTCGCGAGCCCCGGGGCCAGCATGCCTGCGCCCTTGGCCATGCCGCCGATGGTGAACTCGTTGCCCTCGGCGTCGGTGCCGGTGAAGACGGCCTGTTTGGACACGGAGTCCGTGGTCATGATGGCGGTGGCTGCCGCGGGTCCGCCGTCGGCGGCCAGCGCGGCGGCGGCGGAACCGAGCCCGGCCAGGATCTTATCCATGGGCAGCTGCTCGCCGATCAGTCCGGTGGAGCAGACCACGACGTCGGTGGCGGAGACTCCCAGCGCCTCAGCGGTCTTCTCGGCGGTGGTGTGCGTGTTCTGGAAACCCTGGGGTCCGGTGCAGGCGTTGGCTCCGCCCGAGTTGAGGATGACGGCGTCCACGCGGCCGTCCTTGACTACCTCGCGGGACCAGTGCACGGGGGCCGCTGCGACGCGGTTGGACGTGAAGACCGCGGCTGCGGCCTTGGACGGGCCGTCGTTGACCACGAGGGCCAGGTCCGGCTTGCCGGAGGCCTTGAGGCCGGCCGTCACGCCGGCGGCGCGGAATCCCTGCGGTGCGGTGATGCTCACGGTGCGACTCCCTGGAGGTTGAGGCCGGCGGTTTCCGCCAGGCCGAGGGCGATGTTCATGGACTGCACGGCCCCGCCGGCGGTCCCCTTGGTCAGGTTGTCGATGGCGCAGCACACGATCACGCGGCCCGTGTGCTCATCGAAGGCAAGCTGCATGACCGTGTGGTTCGAGCCCTGGACCGACTTGGTGGAGGGCCACTGGCCTTCGGGGAGCAGGTGGACGAACGGTTCGTCGTCGTACGCCTCGCTCCAGGCGCGGCGCAGCTCCTCGGCGGTGACGCCCGTACGTACCTTGGCTGTCGCCGTCGTGAGGATGCCCCGGCTCATGGGGGCCAGTGTGGGTGTGAAGGACACAGTGACCGGAGCGTTCAGGGCTTTGGAGAGTCCCTGTTCGATCTCCGGGGTGTGCCGGTGTCCGCCGCCCACACCGTAGGGGCTCATGGAGCCCATGACCTCGGCGCCGATCAGGTTCACCTTGGCGGCCTTGCCGGCCCCCGAGGTGCCGGAAGCGGAGACAATCACGACGTCGTCGCCTTCCAGCAGGTGATTGCTGAAGCCGGGCGTGAGGGCCAGGAGTGCCGACGTCGGGTAGCAGCCCGGGACGGCGATCCGGGTGGCGCCGCGGAGGGCGTCGCGCTGGCCGGGGAGTTCCGGAAGGCCGTAGGGCCAGGTTCCGGCGTGCGCGGAACCGTAGAACTTCTGCCAGGCCTCCGGGTCCTCGAGGCGGTGGTCAGCGCCGGCGTCGATCACCACAGTCCCCGCGGGCAGCTTGGCCGCGATCTCCGCGGACGCCCCGTGCGGAAGTGCCAGGAACACGACGTCGTGCCCGGCCAGGTTTTCCACCGTGGTGTCTTCGAGGATCCGGTCCGCCAGGCCATGGAGATGCGGCTGCAATTCCCCTAGTCTGGAACCGGCGTTGCTGTGGGCCGTGATGGCGCCGATCGTGACGTCGGGATGACCGGCAAGAATCCGCAGGACCTCGCCGCCGGCATAGCCGCTCGCCCCGGAAACGGCAACAGAAATAGTCATAACCACGACTATACAGCAAGAGTATGCATAGATGCCGATATTTATGCATCGATGGCCCTTTGTCTGAATCCGGCCGGGACCGGCCCGGGACTGGCCCGAAATCCGCCCCCGTGAAGTGGCGCCTGAAGTTGCGCCTGCGCGCGGTTGTGTGCGCGTCCGCAATTGCGCCGCCAGAAGATTCGGCTGCGGACCGGCGGTCCGGATAACCCGGGGGCGTATGCTGGATGGAGGGTGATCCTGACCGTGCAGCTGCGAATGTCAGTTGCAGCGTTGCCCGTAACAGTGACGAGGCAAGCGCTCTATGACCGCCACTTCAACCCCAGTTCGTCCGCCATCGCGCGTCCGCCAGCCCAACGCCGTCGTCCTGAGCTATTCGGAACTCCTGAAAAGCGTCAAGGCGGCCGGCCTCCTGGAGCGGCGTGTGGGTTTCTACATCACGGTGTTTTCCGTTCTGGCACTCCTGATGGCCGCCACCTGGTTCGGCTTCGCGCTGATCGGTGACAGCTGGTTCCAGCTCCTGATCGCCGCAGCCCTTGGCATCCTCTGCACCCAGCTGAGCTTCCTGGCCCACGAGGCAGGACACCGGCAGATCTTCGCCTCCCGCCGCGCCAATGACTGGGCCGCACGGCTCCTCGCCACCTCGGTCGCCGGGATCAGCTACTCCTGGTGGGAGCAGAAGCACGGCGCACACCACAACCACCCCAACGTCATTTCCAAGGACCCGGACATCGCCACCGGGGCCATCGCCTTCTTCCCGGAAGCCGCGGCCACCCGGCAGGGCCGGTTCTCGTTCCTGACCCGCAAGCAGGGCTGGTTCTTCTTCCCGCTCCTGTTCCTGGTGGGCCTGGGCCTGCAAATCGATTCGATCAAGTTCATCTTCCAGCGCGCCAAGGTCACGCACCGCTGGGTTGAGATCCCGATCCTTGTGGTCCGCCTCAGCCTCCTGCCCGTGCTCGCCTTCACGTTCCTGCCGTGGGGCATGGCGCTCGCGTTCATCGCGGTCCAGCTCGCCGTCTTCGGCTTCTACATGGGCGCCTCCTTCGCCCCGAACCACAAGGGCATGCCGGTCCTGCCGGCCGACAGCCGCGTGGACTTCTTCAGCCGCCAGGTCCTGACCTCCCGGAACATCTCCGGCGGCCGCTTCATGGACATCCTGCTCGGCGGCCTCAACCGCCAGGCCGAGCACCACCTCTTCCCGGACATGGCACGCCCGCAGCTCGACAAAGCCGCCGTGATCGTCCGCGAGTTCTGCGCCAAGCACCAGGTTCCCTACACGGAAACCACCTTGCTGCAGTCCTACGGCATCATCGTCCGTTACCTCAACGACGTCGGCCTCTCCGCCGGACGCCACTTCGAGTGCCCGATGGCGACCGTCACCCGCCGCTACTAGCCGCACGCCGCATTCGCTCCGCTGGAATCCAGCCGCAACCGGGCGCAGGTCGCGGCACGCGCGGGTACTGTCACCGCAGAAGGCACGACGAACTGACCCATGACGTGCAGGACGCTTCACGTGACGGCTGTTTACGGACCGCCCCTTCATGGTTGCCGCCGGTGTCCCTAGGATGGTCCATGGGACAGGGACAGATAATTCCCGCCCGGAAAAGGAGCCACATGATGCACGCAATCGTCGCCAGCCGGGCCGGGGGCCCCGAGGTCCTGGAGCTCGACGAGACAGCCCGCCCCGTTCCCGGGCCGGGCCAGCTGCTCATCAAGGTCGCGGCCGCGGGCGTCAATTTCATCGACACCTACAAACGCAGCGGCGTCTATAAGGTCAGTTACCCTTTCACGCCCGGCTCGGAGGCCTCGGGCACCATTGAGGAAATCGGCGACGGCGTCACCGGATTCACTCCCGGCGACCGGGTGGCGACCGCGGAAGGCATCAACTGCTACGCCGGCTATGCCCTCGTCGATGAGGACAAAGCCCTCCCGGTTCCGGACGGCCTGGACGATTTCACCGCCGCGGCGCTGCCGCTGCAGGGCGTGACGGCGCACTACCTGATCAATTCCACCTTCAAGGTCGAGCCCGGCCACACCGTGCTGGTCCATGCCGGGGCCGGCGGCGTCGGGCTCCTCATGATCCAGCTGCTCAAGGCCAAGGGCGCCCATGTCGTCACCACGGTCTCCACGGATGCGAAAGAGCAGCTGGCCCGCGAGGTCGGGGCCGACCACGTGCTGCGCTACGACGGTTTCGCGGACAAGGTCCGGGATCTGACGAACGGCACCGGCGCGGACGTGGTGTACGACGGCGTCGGAAAAGACACCTTCGATGCTTCCCTGGCTTCGCTTCGCGTCCGGGGCATGCTGGTGCTCTTCGGCGGCGCATCCGGTCCGGTCCCGCCGTTCGACCCGCAGCGGCTCAACGCCGGCGGCTCCCTGTACCTCACGCGGCCCACCATGGGCCACTACCTTCGCGACGCCCTGGAACGCCGCTGGCGTTCCGACGAAGTCTTTGCCGCCGCTGCCGACGGCAGCCTCAAGGTCAGGATCGGCGCCCGATACTCCCTCGCCGAGGCGGCCCGGGCCCATGATGACCTCGAGCAGCGCCGCACCACCGGCAAAGTCATCCTGGTCCCCTAGACCCCGCGGTCCCCTACCGCGGCAACACCATCCGTTCATCTCCT
>Ga0213838_1001690_pt1 | contig 10936 bp, 8 predicted proteins | sample SWPATP13_FD_160577 | JGI IMG/M metagenome (GOLD analysis project Ga0213838, IMG submission 160577) | Coastal seawater microbial communities from Marineland, Florida, United States - SWPA TP1 #3 | ecosystem: Environmental > Aquatic > Marine > Coastal | place: USA: Florida | collected 2016-08-06
ATCCACGTACACATCTTCGTCTGCGTCTACGGTAACTGTTACGCTACCCTCTGATTGACCCGCTTCTATCGTGATGGTCTCGCCATTATCTAGCTTCACCGTCACTGCTGTTTCAGCACTGTTCGTCAGCTTCGCCGTATAGGTAATGGTGCCACCCGCTTCGGTAACCTTATCGGTCGCACTTAGGCTAACCGTTGTTGTATCGAGCGTGTCTGCAATAGCGGTTGTTGCTTCTGTATCGTCAATCTCAAGCTTCTCAAAGTTCCCGCCTGATGCTTCCGTAATGGACGCGCTCACTGTGCTCGCATCCACGTACACGTCTTCGTCTGCGTCTACTGAAACTGTTACGCTACCCTCTGATTCCCCCGCTTCTATCGTGATGGTTTCGCCATTATCTAGCTTCACCGTTACATCCGTTTCAGCATTGTTCGTCAGCTTCGCCTTATAGGTAATGGTACCACCCGCTTCGGTAACCTTATCGGTCGCACTTAAACTAACCGTTGTTGTATCGAACGTGTCTGCTATGTCAGTTGTCGCCGCTGTATCGTCAATCTCAAGCTTCTCAAAGTTCCCGCCTGACGCTTCCGTAATAGACGCGCTCACTTTGCTCGCATCCACGTACACATCTTCGTCTGCGTCTACTGAAACTGTTACGCTACCCTCTGATTGCCCCGCTTCTATCGTGATGGTTTCGCCATTATCTAGCGTCACCGTCACAGCTGTTTCAGCATTGTTCGTCAGCTTCGCCGTATAGGTAATGGTACCGCCCGCTTCGGTAACCTCATCGTTCGCACTTAGACTAACCGTCGTCGTGTCTGTAGTATCTTCAATATCAGTTGTCGCGGCAGTTGTATCAACCTCTAGATTCTCGAAGTTCCCGCCTGACGCTTCCGTAATGGACGCGCTCACTGTGCCTGCATCCACGTACACGTCTTCATCAGCATCAAAAAATACGTCTACAGAGCCTTCTGTTTGACCAGCCACAATTGTGATTGTGGAGCCATTATCCAAAGTAACCGTAACATCTGTTTCAGCTACATTAGTGATTGTGGCCGTGTAAGTAATAGTCCCGCCGGCCTCAGTCAGCGAGTCCGTAGAGCTTAGACTAACAGTGGTTGTATCTATAACAGGTGTTACATCGACATTAACTGTTATCGAGTCAATACCACCCTGACCATCTGAAACCTGAACAATAAAGCTGTCATTGCCGTTATAATCAGCGTTAGGCGTGTACGTCCACTCCCCGGATTCGTCAACAATTACTGTCCCATTAGAAGGTTCGGTCGTTTTTTCAAACGTAAGTTGATCACCATCTACATCGGTTGCAGATAATGTTCCTGAAATTGGGGTATCTTCGTCCGTCGTAACAGAAAGGTCTTCACCCAAAGGCGAGTTATTTTCATCAACAAAAACAGGAGCTGTATTAGTCTCTGATTCACTTGAACTCACGTTAAACGCTTCTAACAATGAAAGGCTTTGGGTTTCTGAAAGCCCTAAAGACTCAAAACCTGATGTGTCAAATTCAGTGTCAGCAATTGTTTCTGAGCCGTCACGCTCTACGCTTCCAGAAGATACGAGGCTTGACCCAGCACTCGCTCCGGCAGCTGTTGCAAATTCATCAGCCAACTGTGTAGGGTCCTGTCCTTCTTCAAGGGCAGCAAAAATATCGGCGATCTCATCGGTAATTTCTGTTTCACCGCTTTCATCAACAATTGATACTTTCTGTGGAGTGTCTGAGGCTTCATCAAATGACTCGAGAACAACATCACCGAATTGAAGCTGTTCACCTTGTTCAACTATTTTAATATTTCCGTTGGCATCGATAACAATGCGCTGACCAATAGCTAAAGCTCCACCAGCGACCAAAGTTGATAAATCCATAATTGCCCCTACATCCTACACGTTGACTGATAATGTCAATTAACTGACTAAATTTATAATTGACTCAAATATAACACCCACATCAATAGTATTCACTTTAAAACATCATGCGGTTAACATTTTTAGAGCTTATGAGTGAGTTGCATCACAACAATTTATTTTTGAATTAATGTCTCATTTTTGATACCAGCCACGTACTTGGGTAAACCACAATTCAACCACTTACACTACTCTTTCTTAGAGTGGCTGCACTATCGCAACTTTTACGATTTTGTTAACAGAATATTAGATATCCATTTGGTTAAGTGTTATTTTATTGACGCTAGTTATTTAGCTTCTCATTTATGAGACGCGTAATTGTCTATGATTACGCTTCTATTACCAAATTATGCTTTGGAGCAATAAGTTGAATTGGATTCAGAAAAGTACATTAGGTGCAGTTATAGCATTAAGTTTGCCGACGAATGCGCAAACCTTGGAACAGGCTGTATCACTGACCCTGCTAAACAACCCGGAAATTAAGAGTTCTTATAACGAATATGTGAGTAAACGTTATTTGAATGACGCTTCGGGTGGCGCTTATAGACCTAGTATAGACTTGGATGCAGGGGTTGGTTATGAGAACACAGACCTAGCATCAAACAATGAAGAGACAGATTTAACACGTAAAGAAGCGACTCTGACTCTAACCCAACTGATTTGGGATGGTTCAGCAACATTAAATGATATGGACCGCACAGCAGCCGATGCTGAATCCGTTCGATATCAATTGCTTTCGGATGCGCAAGATATTGCTTTAGAAGTGACAAAGATCTACCTCGATGCCGTGAAAGCTCACGAGGTGTTGTCGCTATCGGAAAGTAACCTTGCGACTCACAAAAACATTTATAGTGACATCAAAAAACGTGTTGATTCTGGAATTGGCTCCACTGCAGACATGACGCAAGTAGAAGCGCGTATCGCTAAAGCTCACGGTAATTTACTTGCGGCTCAGAACAATCTTTTTGATACGCATACTCAGTTCATGCGCATCGTAGGTCAGTCTCCTCAAGGGCTTGTTTTCCCTCGCGCCGATGCTATGGCGATTCCGCTTACCATTGATAATGCTCTATCTCTCGCTATGGAACTGCACCCAGTCGTTAAAATTTCTCAGGTAGACGTCGATTCGGCAAGGTTTCAATACCAACAACGTAAAAGCACCAACTATCCAACCTTATCTTTTGAAGCAGCTCAAACATGGCGTGATGATGCTGGCGGCGTAGAGGGTAGCAGTGATGAATTCTCTGCGATGTTGCGTCTAAGATACAACTTGTACAATGGCGGTTCAGATTCAGATAGAGCCGAAAGCGCAGCTCATCAACTGAATAAAGCAAAAGACTTACGCGAGCGTACATATAGAACAGTTGAGGAAGGCCTTCGCTTATCATGGAGTGCTTTAGACCTCACTCTACAACAAAAAGACTTCTTGTCTGATCACGTAGACTCTGCTTCTCAAACTGTTATCGCGTATGAAAAACAATATCGTATCGGTAAACGTACGTTACTTGATTTGCTTAACACCGAAAACGAATTGTTTGAAGCACGCAAAGGTTATTTAGACGCAAAATATGATGAACAGTACGCGAAGTATCGCGTAATGAACGCTACCGGTAACTTGTTGGCGGCATTACGTGTAGACGTACCTGAAGAATGGAATGAGAAGGTAGAATACTAGTATGATTAAACATTTTATTGCACCTTTGCTTGTCATTTCGATGTCTTCGTCTGTTTATGCAGAAGATAAATACGAATACATAGCTACACCTGAAGCCGATCAAATAGCTGACCTGTTAGATGATGACAGTGATGGTGTTATCAATGCTCGCGATCTTTGCCCTGATACCCCTTCAAAAGCAGACATCGATAATGATGGGTGTGGTACTTTCATTAAAACGAGTCAAAAGATGGAGCTTCACGTTTTGTTTGCAAACAACTCGACTGAAGTGAACCCTGTTTTCCTCGGTCAGATCCGCGAGATGTCTGAATTTCTAAAACAGTACTCTACGACCTCAATTGAACTTCAAGGCTATGCAAGTAAAGTAGGTAAAGCATCTCACAACCTCATGCTTTCAAAAGAACGTGCTAATAATGTGCGTCGAGCACTGGTAAGCAATGGTATTAGCCATACCCGTATCGAGATTGTTGGTTTCGGTGATGAAAACCTTTCTGAGTCTGGAGACGACGAACTTAGTCATGCTAAGAACCGGAAAGTGGTTGCTAGTGTTGTAGGTTTCCAGGGTAATGTTAAAGAAGAATGGACAATCTTTACTACCATCCCTAAATAATCATAAAGGCTAACTCTAAGAGTTAGCCTTTTTATTTCATGCTCGTAAAAGTCACATTGGTTTTATTTATATACCTAAGATTTCTATAGTGTTACCCTAGCGACGTTCATACAATAGAGAGCCAACTAATGAGTAAACTAACTGCTGATATCCAAGCAAACCTTGACCTTTTTGTTTCTGAAACTACTGAAAGCAAACTTGTATGGGGTCTTCGAAATGAAGACGGTTGGTTAGCATGTGACTCAACTGAATTCGAAAACAGCGAAGTAATGCCTTTTTGGTCTTCTAAAGAAGATGCACAAACTCACAATGTTGAAGAATGGGCTGACTTTGAAGTTTTAGAAATCCCTTTAGATATTTTTGTTGAAGACTGGCTACTTACATTAGCTGAAGATGGCGTACTAGTTGGTACCAACTGGAATGCAACGCTAGAAGGCAAAGAATTAGAACCTTCAGAACTAGCAAAACTCTACATCTAATCTAGAAAGGCCGCATATTCGCGGCCTTTTTTGTATAGAAATCACTTTTCGTACGCCTCAGCGCACAATTCTATGTGCGTACTTTATTATTCGTTGCTCTCTATTTGCCTAAATTTTAGAATGGCACTCCACTCTTAACGTTTTCTCTCATATGTTTCGTCGCTTACTATTACCTCTTTCGATTGCCATCACGTCTTTTTCCGTTCAGTCCTCGATAAATCAAGCTGACTTTGAGCATTCTGTAGAAACGCCAAACTCTCAGTGGTATCAGGTCTACCTTTCAAAGCGAAGTGTGAATTCTAGTAGTGCACTTAATATGCTTCAGGAACGATACGCAAGCCTTGAAGCATCTGGAGAAAAGTTATTCATTAGTTCACTTATTTATCAATTCATGTCGATAAATAAACAACCTTTCTTCGGCGGAAATTCTTCAGACCCCAATTTTTCAGCATTGGAAGAAAAGTTCATTCAAGCTTTATCTCATGATGGGCGTGGTGAGTATCAATTAGCGCAAAAGCAATTCGTCAGTTTGCTTAATGAAATGCACTTATCGAATGATATAGAAGGTCAGATTCTGTTTAACTATCAGCTCTGTCGATCTTTGAACGAACAATCGCAATACCACAAGGCTAACTTTTATTGCAGTTCCCTCTCCGATTTATTAGAAGACGTCTCTGACCCTGCTATGCCTGAATACATTGGGTATAGGGTCATAGCAAACAATCAGTACTTTCGTGGTGACTACCATCGCGCATTAAAAACGTATCATCTTTTATTGCAACAATATCCAAATGGACTAGATGTATCCGGTGTCTATAACGATATCGGAAATTTGCTGAAAGAACTGAAACAGTTTAAGAAGTCTGAAGAGTATCTGTCACGCTCACTAGAGCTTAGAGCTAATTCATCGAAACTAGAGCAAGCCCAGGTGCATCATAGTCTCGCTGATCTTTTTATGTCTCAAGGCTTGTTGGAAAAAGCTATCACGCATTTCGATGCGGCTTTACTGTTACTAACCAACGTAAGTCATGAATACGGTTTGGCGATGACTAACCTTGGCCTAGGAAAAGCTTACACGCAACTTCAAGATTACGACCGCGCGCACGATTACTTAGTTAGCGCTTTAAGTAGCGCCTCTACTTTCGGGCATGATGGTATTCGAATAGAAACTTACTTAGCCCTTAGCGACGTGTTTGAAGCGCAGCACTTACTCAAAGAAGCTTTCCACTACGCTTATTTGGCAAAAGGTTTGGCAGAAAAGGTTCAACGAAATAAACATACCGGAAAGACCTTATTACAACTTACTGCACTTTCGAAACTCGAAAACGACTACAAAAGTGCCTACCACTTCTACACCCAGTACGCTGAAGCTGAACTAAACAGCCGCGACGTTGACAGCCGGCTTGCCTTTGAAGCACTAGAGCTGACAAAAAATCAATATGAGCAAGAATTAGAAAACTCCATATTAGCTAATGAGTCTCGGCTTGATAGGCTTAGAATCAAACAGATGGAAGACCAACGACTAATGTACAATTTAGTTGTCATCGCCCTTCTACTAATAGCTAGCCTGTCTTTCTACATGAACAGAAAGATTCAAAAGAAGTCGGAGCTAGATCTGATGACTCGCTGTTTGAATCGAGCTGCCACCATTCGAAAGATACGCCTCTTACCCGCTTTATCTGAACCAGACACCAATCACGTATTGATCTTACTCGATTTGGATAATTTCAAATTGATTAACGACACGCATGGTCACCCTACTGGCGACAAAGCGCTAATGCACATCGCAGATCGGATCCAGAGCGGGCTACAAGCTGGCGAGTTTTTAGGAAGACTCGGTGGAGAAGAATTTCTGATACTACTGACTGATGTAGATGACCACGATGTAGGGTTAAGAGTTAATCATTTACATCAAATCATCGCTAATTCTGAGTTCACAACTGAATCCAACGCTCGATTGAACGTTACGGCAAGTTTTGCGTACCTTTCAACACCACGTGCTTTAGGAAACTTTGACGAACTGTATTCAATTCTCGACCAAGCCCTTTATCAAGCAAAGAAGAATGGCCGAGACTGTATTGTTGACGCTTACAACGACGAGATAGATATGCCTAGCTCTGCTTATTAAGCAGATGCTAGTTTGCTCACTAAGTTCTTATTTACTAATTCCTTATTATCAAGGTAGTCATCTAGCCCTGCTTTACGTAAATCACAAGCGGGGCAATCACCACAGCCATCACCAATCACACCGTTATAGCATGTCAGCGTATGGTGACGAACTAAGTCTAGTGCATCGTATTGGCCTGCTAGCGCCCAAGTCTCTGCTTTGTTTAACCACATTAATGGGGTTTTTATTTCAAGCTGCTTATCCATACCTTTTACTAATGCTGAGTTCATTGCCTGAACGAAATCATTTCGGCAGTCTGGATAACCAGAAAAATCCGTTTCACATACGCCAGTAATAACGGTATTCGCCCCAATTTGGTAAGCATAGATACCTGCTAACGTAAGAAACAGAATATTTCTTCCAGGTACAAATGAGTTTGGTAAGCCATTTTCTTGCAGCTCGTGAGAAACAGGAATGTCATCACGAGTGAGAGAGCTGATCGCTAATTCATTAAGCAGCGTTACATCCATTACTTTGTGCGCTTTGACGCCAAGATCATTTGCTAAGGATTGAGCAACCTCAATTTCTAACTTATGGCGTTGCCCATAATCGAAAGTGATCGCATGAACCTCGTCATACTCCTTCAACGCTTGAACTAGACAAGTCGTAGAGTCTTGTCCACCACTAAATACAACGACGGCTTTATTCATCATATGCCCTTACTAGAATTGATTGATGTTATGCAATGCTTAAATACTTATGAGTTTGGATAGACAGCCTCCAATTTCTCTCGATACAAGTATCAATACACAGCTGAGTTGCCCTTTCTTTTTGACTGATTGGCTGAAGTGCAACGATAACTTCTTCTGAGATGTCTGCAGCTTGAAGTAGCCCATCAAGGTGTTCGATATCTTTAATCGTACCGACTGGATGCTTAATTTCATTCGCTCGTTCTAACGCAGTAGTTAAAACTGGCAGTTTACCTTTCATTGCTACTTTTGGTGACACTGTCACCCAAGTATTTTTACTCGCTAGTACTTCCGACGTACCACTGGTTTCAATTTGACATTGACAACCAATAGCCTCAAACGCTTCAGTAAGCGGGCGTAAGTCATAAATACATGGCTCGCCACCTGTAATCACAATATGTTTAGCTGTATAGCCTTGTTTTTGATATTCAACGACAATGCCTTGGGCATCAATTGGAGACCAAGTTGGTGAATCTTGTGTTTTCACCATAATGTCGCCTAATGTTGTCTGATCTTCAGGCAAGGCTTCCCATGTTTGTTTAGTGTCACACCAAGCACAGCCTACTGGGCAAACTTGCAGACGCACAAACACCGCAGGCACTCCGGTAAACACACCTTCACCCTGAATAGTTTCAAACATTTCGTTAATTTTATACAACTTGGCCTCAGCTTATTCCATTATCAAAAACACGCAGGGGCGAGACATTAAAGCACTCTTGCGACAAGGTCAAATAAATGAAACTTAAGTAACAAAATCAGCAAAGTTCTGGCTACCGTCACAAACTTTCAATATGCTGCCTTCTGAATTATAAATCACTTTTTAGGTAAGTTATGTATAAGCTCGTTGCCCTAGATATGGATGGCACTCTACTCACTAGCGACAAAACCATTTCCGAACCAACCAAGTTGGCTATTTCTAAAGCTCGTCAAGCGGGCGTTAAAGTTGTACTGGCTTCGGGAAGGCCTCTAGAAGGCATGAAAGCCAAGCTTGAAGAACTTAACATTGATGGTTCTGAAGACTATGTGCTGTTTTATAACGGCTCCAAAGTTCAAAATGTTTCAACCAATGAAATCATTCACAGTGAGGTTAGCAACGGATACTCCGCCAAACTCATCGCTAAGCTCGCGGCAGAACTCGGCGTTTTTGTTCATGCATTTAGTGAACAACATGGCTTAATCACGCCTAAACATAATGAATATACTCAAATTGAAGCTACCATCAATGGGTTGGAAATCACTGAGTTCGACTTTGACCAACTCGAAGACTCTCATCCAATTGTCAAAACAATGATGGTCGCTGAACCTGAAAAACTGACGCAAGCGATTAAGGCTATTCCGGAAGAACTGCACGAGCAATTTACCATCGTACAAAGCGCCCCGTTTTTCTTAGAGTTCTTAAACCCAAACTCAAACAAAGGAGTTGGGATAAAAGCCATCGCTGATCACCTAGGCATTCATTCAAGTGAGGTGATATGTATGGGTGATGCAGAAAACGACCACCACATGCTCAAATATGCAGGGCTAGGCATCGCAATGGAAAATGCGATGGAGGAAACAAAGTCTATCGCTGACTATATCACTGCAAGTAACAACGATCATGGTGTTGCAAAAGCGATCGAAAAGTTTGTACTAGCATAGAGTCGAACAGCATAAAAAATGCCCCACATTCGCGGGGCATTTTTTTAGATTAGCCTGCCTTTTCTAACCGATATAACAAAAAGCAGCATCAATAGTGGAAAACGTATAGTTTCAATTCCTAGCGATAGTATTCCGCTATAAGAGACAAATGTCGCTCCGTACAAAATCACTTCGTTTATTAAAAGTAGCGTAGCAATCGTCGCAATAACTTGCTTTAAGCCGATCATTTCTTTGTTACTGTCGAAAGACATCACCAACATTGACGCCGTAAGTAATACCGCCAACCAAGCTGTAAACACAGGAAGCGGCCAAACGGCTGTGATCACTATGGTTGCCGCAGTCAAACCAAACCATACGCCTTTAGAAGTCACCAGCGTAAGTAAGTCAAGATCCTTCCGGCTAGATAAACGAATTATATTCCACGCTGATAGTGTTCCAAATAAAGCACCTACCACCATGTCTGTAATAAATGCTGATCCACTGTAAAACTTAGAAAATGCAATCCAAGTGATAAAAGCTAAAAAGCTTAACGTCACTCTATTCACCGAAAGCTTACCAAGCTTATAAAACACTAATGTTGCAGAGCAGAACCAAACTGCAATCGGCAGACTTGGGAAACTAAAGCCATAACTAGGCAAGAGCTCTAAAGCCGGCGTATAGACGTGTGGTTTAGGTAACGAGAAGCCTTGCTGGGCAACCAAACATAGCAATGAAGTAATTGTAACCGTGAAAAAAAGCTTGTAGCCAAACTCTTTGCCTAAATACCAATACGCCAATGGAAACAAAACCAACATTAACCAAGGCTTAGTCAATGTCATTGCTAGTGTAGCTAGGCCATTAACGCCAGCAGTTATAGCACTTGGCAATGACGATACTGATTGTTGAAGACTAGACATCCACCCTAGTTCTATCTGGTTAAATGAGGGCGCTGCTTTGATCAAATTATCGACGTAGGTAACAGGCTGATTGGACGCGTCATTATACATCGCTCTAATTGCTGGCCATTGAGCCGGATAACGATATTCATGAGATTCAAGATTATCGGGTGAAAGTAGCATCGCACTAGCCACCTCCACTCCATAATGAGGAGCAAACCAAACAGGAAGTTCATGGCCGTCCAATACATTATTAAAATCATAGGCGATCACATCAGAATCAGATACACAATCATAGATAACTGCCGTCGCCGTATAACCTAAAATTTCTTTGGCTGTCACGACTAAGCCAGATTCTTCCCATGTTTCTCTCTCGGCTGTCAAATGCGGAGGCTCGCCTTGATCGATTATCCCCCCTGGGAGAGATATCTGCTTGGTCAGGATCTCATTAACAAGTACGATTTTGTCATCAGCCCTAACAATACAAAGTGCACCCTTAATATGATCAGGTACTTCATTTGCGGGTAACAATGTCGAAAACAACACACTAATTAGCCAAATCATTAGTAACACTGGTCGCCTGATCACGATAATTTCATCCTTAACACTGTCTTTGCTCTCAACTAAACCTAATACCATTTGCATAGCTATTTTTTCTATACAAATAAAGTTAACTTTCTGATTCTAATCTATTTCGATTCAATATACTTCTAAATTAAAAAAGCCTCTCATTTGAGAGGCTTCGTATAACATTGATCGCTTATACCCTAGTCAATTAGAGCTGTTCCCACGCTGTCGACCAAGCACTACCCACGCCTGGCTCATATGCGCTAGGTGTAGCACCACACCAAAGATTGTATGGCCACGTTTTACATTGGTAACT